>Ga0126376_10000024_pt1 | contig 61170 bp, 68 predicted proteins | sample PanSoiMetPlot_15_FD_92760 | JGI IMG/M metagenome (GOLD analysis project Ga0126376, IMG submission 92760) | Tropical forest soil microbial communities from Panama - MetaG Plot_15 | ecosystem: Environmental > Terrestrial > Soil > Tropical forest > Bulk soil | place: Panama | collected 2016-02-17 | reverse complement strand
TCGCACGGGCGAAAATAATCCCGGGATGGACATCGTGGCTCGCAGTGCTCGCGGCAACGAGCCGTCGCTAAATACTTCTGCTTTTCCGCTGACTAGGTCTGTCGCCACGCAACGAAAAGGAATGGGCAAATCGTCGAATGATTTAAGCTTGGAGTAAGCCAGCGTTTCGTGGTCGATCAAAAGAGTAATCTGGTGCCCTGCATTAAGCCCTGCCGGCAGCGATATCCCGTTTTTCAATCCAAAGATAATCTTGTTTGGATACGCGCGTGCATCTTCCTTTCTCCGGTAGGAGAGATCCTCGTAGGGGGTCGCGCCGCCGATGATGAAATCCCAATTCTGTTCTTCAACGATTTGTCTCAGCTGTTCAGGGCTTTTTCCCGTCGCGTACAGACCGCCCACGAGCCCGCCCATGCTCGTCCCGGCAACGTAGTCCACCGGAATGTGGTGGTCTTCAAACCATTGCAGTACTCCGATATGCGCCAGCCCCAGCGCGCCTCCACCTTCCAGTGCCACGCCAATCTTCGGTCGCGCTGTTGTCGGTGCCACGGGTTGGCTCGTAGCAGTTTGCGCCTTGTCCATCGGCTCCTGTGCCCGCGCAGAAAAGGGCAGAACGAGACACAAAAGCACAAATAGGAGGAAACAAATCCGTCTCATAGACACCTCAGCTTCAAGACCGCATGACGTTGCAACGGGCACACAAAAAGTCTACTGTGCTCACTGGGAGGAAGAAACAAATTCAGCGCGGAGCTTTGTTCTCTTGAAGAATATTGCCGCCATCCACGACAAGCGATTGGCCGGTGATGTAGGAGGCTTCCCGGGAAGCAAGAAAACAAACGGCGGCTGCAACTTCTTTCGGTGCGCCCGCGCGAGCTATTGGCGTGAATCTTGCGGCTTCCTTCTCGGAGTCCGTGCTGGATGCGGTTTCAATCCATCCCGGCGCCACACCGTTTATTGTGATTCCAGCCAGTGCCGTTTCCAGAGCGACGGCTCGCATCATGCCGTCCATTCCTGCTTTTGCTGCTCCATATGCGCTCGAGCCGATGTTGCTCACAAGCGGTCCGGTTACCGAACTCACATTCACGATCCGGCCGTACTCCTGCTTTCTCATGACGGGCAAAACTCCCCGCGTCATCAAGAAAGCGGTGTGCAGCGTGATGGCAATTTGCTTTTGCCAATCGTCGAAGGGCGATTCTTCAATCTTTCGGCTTCTGATCTCCACTCCAACCTGCGACATACCCGCGTTGTTCACAAGGATGTCAATTCGATCGCTCCAAGACAGCACTTCCTGCAGGAATCGCGAAACGTGAGCCTCCTTCGTCAAATCCGCGACTCGCGCAATCAGCCTTTCGCCTTCGGAATCAATCGAATTGGCTCGATCGAAAATACGTTCATTAGTGGACGTGATAGCGACTTTGGCGCCTTCGTCATAGAGTTGTCGCGCGACGGCATACCCAATTCCTTCCGCGCTGCCTGCACCGGTCACAATTGCGGTTTGTCCTTCGAATCGCATTGCCGGAATTCTCCAGTCGCTTCGAAGGAGTCATTCTGCCAGAGGTTCGCTGTTTCGCCCACACGCGTGGGTACGGTCTTTTCGCCAGGACACGACTGCGCTCGAATTGTCTAGCAAGAATAATGCGGTTTAGGGTTTGAGTGATTGCCGAGGAACTCGATTCAGCATCTTAGCCGTCTCGCTTGGCTTTACGACCCCGTCCCACAACAAAAGGTTGCGCTCGAAGTCGACCGTCACCCTGCTCGCATGCAATGCCAGCAAAGGTAAAAACCCATCTAGCTCATCTTTCGGATAGGGCCAGGCCATCTTACGCAGAATTCCGGAGCCACTCAGTTGTGTTTCGTTCAAGGCCATATCCTTCGTTTCAAAAAGCGAGACCGGCGTTACCGTGAAATTTGAACTCAGCGACGTTTTCTTCAGGCCGTGCAATTTGATGGACTTTTGCCGGACGCGTTCCTCGTCCAGCGTCAAAACTTCAACCCCGGTTGAAAGCGCTAATTTGACCGGGATCCCTTTCCAGGACGCATTGACTGCGAATCCAGAATCGCATTGCACCAAGGGGGCCTGATAATCCCCATGGGCTCGGGACGAAAACACCAGCTTCTTCTCTAGGAAATCGATGGTGACATTCTGCCGCCGCAACAGGTCGAGTCCAATCACTCCCGATATTTCCCGGGGTGCCGCGGGAATGAGTGCCATATCTACGGTGTACGCATGAAAGTCCTTTATTACGAGCGCTCCAATCGTAAACTCAGGCACGACCGTTTCCGTGGATTCAATCGAGTTCGAAAAGTGGGTGACCTCTACCTTTTCCCCATTGGCACTCTCATTGACGACCTGCCGATCGAGTAGCGTGTAGGTAGTGCCGAAATCGATTAGAAATTGCAGATTCTTGTGCGTCCCGATGCTTCCGCGCACAGAGATCATGTGTCCGCCAGCATATTCGTAAGGAATTTCAATCTGATTATTGCCAGAGGTCATGGGCTGAAGGGTTTGCCCGGATAGGGAAAAAGGAAATTGGGCGCAGACGGACAAAAGGAGGAACGTGGAACGGAAAGTTTTCAGGATCATGACTCAACCTCGAAGGATCATGACCACTCCTTTGAGAAAGACGATCCTGTTTGCGAATTGTTCAGCGCGAAACGCTGAATTAGATGTCAATTGTTCATAAGCGGGAGAAAGCGAAATCTAAATTGGCTTGCCGGCTGGGAAGTTTCTATTCGATATGGGCATTGGCCTTGATGGTATTCTTTTCTCGGGCAATCTTCAGGAGCTCCGGGTAAAACTGCACAAAGGAGTGCTCGACCGCGGCGTGCTGATCATGGCAACTCCAGCAGTCGTTTTTGCTCGGCTTGGTTGCCGCGGATGAACCTTGCGTCGTATTAAAAGCGAAATAGGCCCATTTGTCCGCAAACTGTTTCTCGTCTTTGACTTCCACATCTAGACCCATAAACTCGCTTTGATAGTTCCCGTGCTGGTTAATGGAGCCCTTTGACGCCGACCCGTATTCCTCAAGCACAAACATGGTCTTGTCAGGCCAGGTTCCGTGCTGCACAAAGTAGTCATACGAAGACGGCGTGACAAACACATTCGTGAACATCAGGTGATCGCTCGCCGTTTGCGAATAGCTCATTCCGTAACCAGAAGAGAGATAAGCCCACTTCCGGTAACCTTCAGGCCGCACTAGCTTTCCGTCTGACGTGTATTGCGGGGCGCCCACTGCCTCCGCTGCGCGCACAGCCGACCGCGGCTGGCTGATCCAGCTCGCAAAACAAGCAAGCAACAACGCACTTCCCCCCAAGCAAACCACCTTTTTCATGTTTATCTCCTAGAGCTTCCTTGCGGATAGCTTGCCCTCCGGCACGACCGCCGTCTAGAACAAAACAAACATCCGTGTACTTTTCTTAGATTGGCTTTATGCGGGACTTTGCGCTGCGTTATGTACAAATTCTCTGAATCGCGCAGGCGTCTCGCCCACGATTGCCTTAAACACTCTGCCCATATGGCTTTGGTCTGCGAATCCAGCGGCAAAAGCCAGCTCGTCCAGCGCGGCCCACCCGCGCGACATTTCCGTGCACGCAAATTGCACGCGCAGCCGGTTCACGTATTCTCCCAAAGTGCATCCATACTTCTTTCGAAAGACCCGCGAAAGGTGAATCGGGTGTACGCCCAATTCCTTCGCGACCGCTTCCAGCGTGATCTGCGTTCCCAAGGAGGCGTGTAAAAGATCTACGGCCTTGCCCAGCCACACCGGGGCGAACCGCTCTTGGACCTGGCTAGCCCGGGCGCAACGTTCCAACATCTGTGCGCAAGTCTCTTCCACTTGAAACGCATCCAGTGCCCCACTGCGGAACGCCCGGTACAGGCGTACACAAAGCCAGACAGTCTCCTCGCCGCACAATTCGGGAGTGAATTTTGGCGCGGTCAGATAGCCGCGCATCCTTTGCCAGAAGCTATCTCGTATTTCCACGCACAGCATCCGCGAGCCACAAGGGCCAATTTCATCTTCGTGCGTAAAACCGGGTGGATGAAATCCCAACGTAAAGGGCTGATACTCAGTGGCTCTCTGCGTGAATCGTTCCGTGTATCCGCCATCCAGCAAAAGCCCAAAATAGGCTGACTCGTGCGTATGCACGGGGAGCTTCCGTCCATGCTCGTGCCGTACTTCCGTCAGCACAATCCCGGAAGTTTCGACCCGCCGCTGCGCCGCCCCAAAAAACTGTCCGGTTTGCAGATTGGTGCTCACAACTGGATTGCCACTCCAAGACGACGTGACTTACCTTCTTCGACGCACGAGCTAACCGCTCGTTTCACCCTGCGCCACTTCCGCAGCCTCGCAAAGGGCCGCATTGGCTTCTTGCTCTGGACTCTTTAATCGGTTGGCCAGCCCAATGCCCAAAAGCACCAACACCCCGCCGATCAAAAGCGGTGCTGTCAAAGGCTCCCGCAGCAGTGCCGCCGCAAGCAAGGCCGTCAGAGGCCCCTGCGAAAGCAAGGACACCGAAGTCACCGTCGCGGGCAAATGCCCCATCGCGTACGTCAGCGCCAAGTAGCCCCCAAGTTGCGAAACCAATCCCAGCCCCACGAGGGCGGCAAACGAGCGACCTGACGGAATCCTCAGAAGCACGCCGAATGCCAGGTTTATCATCAACAAGAACGCCGCACTCGACACAATCGCGAGCCTCAAAAACACTAGGGTGCTGGTATGCCCTCGCACCTGTTCTGTTGCCATCAAATACACCGCAAAGCACGCCGACGCGCCGAGCGCCATCGTGTCTCCCCATCCCAACTGCGCGTGCCGAATTAAATCTCCCCACACAATTACCAGCGAGCCGGTCACCGCGAGCGCCAGTCCCAGCCAAAACGCCGTTACGGGCCTGCGTCGAAATACCAGCCAGCTAATCAGCCCAACAAAAATGGGAGTGTTGTTTCCGAGAAGAGTCGCATTCGCTGCCGACGTTTCCAGAATTGCCGTGTTGTAAAACGCCAGGTCCAGCGCAAAGAAAAATCCCCCAACGCAGATAATCGCAGCAGTCCGCGCGTTCACCGCGGGCGTCTTGCGATCAATCATCCAGCTTGGCGCTAGAACTACAGCGGGAATCAGCAACCTGTAAAATGCGGATGCGGGGCCGGCGATATCCGTCCAGCGAACAAAAATGGCTGACCATGCAATGCACAGAATCCCCGCGACAAGCGCGAGGTAGGCGAGCGAACGGCTGGAGAGGGATTCTGTCATGACGCAGAAATAAGTTCGATTGAAATCGCGAACAAACAAATCGCCGCGCCTACCGCGGCGGGGGTAACAGATCGTTGTACTCAGGGTGTTTCGCCATGTAAGAAGCCGTATAAGAGCACGCGGGAACCACTTGCAAAGCTTTGCTGCGTGCGAACTCCAGCGCTGTGCGCGTAAGCTTTGCCGCAAGTCCGCGACCTTCGAGGCTAGGCGGCACTTCCGTGTGTTGAATCAACATTCGGCCGGGAATGATTTTGTAAACCAGTACGGCGTGTAGTCCATGCACTTCCGCTTCAAAACGCCGCGCCGTTTCGTTGTGCTTCACCTCGACTCGATCCACGGTGAACTCCATCACAGGTTTTTCCCATTCTCGCCTGGCAACACGTCCGACAGGAACAGCCGCGCTAGCTCACCGTGTTCCATTACGACATTCGGGTCGCTCTGAATTGCGTCAAAGTACTTTTGCTGAAACCCGTCGCCCTGTGTTGTCGGCGTGAACATTTTTCGCGCCAGCGTCACCGCGGTTTCCGCATCCGCCCGCATAATGTGCCCTTCGCCGGTCAGCGTCTCGTCAATTCGCACCACAAATTCCGAAATATTGTGAAGCCAAGCGAATTGAGGGTGATCCACCACGAGCCGGAAGAACTCCCCCACATTCACCGCGCCGAATTCCTTTTCATAAGTCCGGCGTTCCATATCAATGAGTGACTTGTGCAGGCGCAACAGCGCGCTTCGCAGCGCCACTAACTTTTCGCGTGCAGCAGGATCGTCTCCTTCCCGGTGTGGGTTGCTCGGAGATGCATTTGTCATCGGTCCTTGGCCTCAGTCATGGTATCGCTGCTCTCCCACCGCCAACGCAATCGGAAGCCGGTTGCCCGGAGGTGGCAACGGGCACGTCGCATACGGTGTATAAGCACAGGGAGGGTTTTGCAGGCGGTTGAAATCGAGCACTAACTCGCCTGGTTTGTCGAGTCCGTTTGACGGGAATTTTGTATATAGAAACCGGCAGGCGCTGTAGGTCGTAGTCGCGCTGGTTGTGTCCCGCAAGATGAAGAAAAGATCCGTGGCCGCAGGATCTTCTAGCACCGGTTCCAATCGGAAGGTTTTCCCCTGGAACACAAATTCCGCCTCACCCGGCACCGGCGCCGGATAACTGGTTCCCACCAGCGTGGCAAGAGTGATCGTTTTTTGCGGTGCGTAGGGAATCCATTTTGCCGTCACCCGATACGTTGCGTCCGGGGAATACCATTTCAACCCATGAAATTGTTGCAGCGATGGCGAGTGCGCATCCTTGATGCGCAGTGCAAAGCGTTCCTGGCGGCGAATGGCATACAAATTCAGCGTTCCAACAATCAGGTGCGGATTCTCTTTGTCGTTGTCCGCGTCCGCGCGCAGCACCTGCTGCTTCGCGGGGCTTCCGCCAACGGTCAATCCCGCAGGGAAGCCTTCCTTCGGCGGCAAGAGCGTCACCACATTGGTTTCCAGATGAAAAACTCCCAAATGGGCGGGATGCGACGCAGAGAGCTTCACCTTGTTATCGGGAGCCGATCCCACACTTGTGTCACCGGGCTGCAGCCATTCCAACCCGACGAGAGAGAGCCAGCCGTCCGGCTTCTGCAAACCCGCCGCCCGCTTTTCGCGGAATTCGGCAATCTCTTTTTGCCATGCAGCGTCCTGCGCTCGTACTGGGCCGTTCGCAAACACGGCAAAAACAAGCAAGCCCAAATAGAGCCGCAAATGCGTTTGTCGTTGCATGAAAAAAGTATAGCGCGAGCCGCAAGGATGTGTGAAACGCACTCACAAGGGCTAGGAAGAACTTGGGCCGGCGCTGTGTTTCGCGGGTCAGGAGCGCCGGCCCGATTTACTCCAACAAGGGAATCAAGCTACGACTTCGAAATCACCAATTTGTTAACCACGGAGAATACGTTTGACACACCGTTCGCCCGCATTCCCGCCAGATTCTTGTCCGTTTCGTTGTCCACGACACCTTCGAGCGTCACATGCCCGTTTTTCACGATAATGTGAATCGAAGGCACGCTCGACACGCTGTAGCGAAACAATGTATTGTCCCCGTAAATCGCGCGATACAGCCTTCGCCGCAGCTGGTCGTCCATCGGCGAGACAGGCAGCACTTCAATTTCATTCTTTACACTCGCCACGCCTTCGATGGATTTCACCACATTTTCAGCGTCCGACTTCAACGTCGGCCGCACCACCTGTCCGTACAAAGTCACGCGGTCTCCCTCCACTTTGTACGCCAGGTTGTCGAACACCGAATAATACGGCAGCATCACAAGTTCGTGCCTGACTTCTTTTACAAGTTTATTCGCTGGTTTAGGTTCATTTTGTGCTGCGCCGTTTGCAGCTTGGGCGGAGTAAGGAATGCTCGCCAGACTCAAGGCGAGCAGCGCTGGAACTACAAGGGCCCGAACCTTTTCAAACATGTCTTCTTCTCCTCAGAATTCTTTTGCTTCTTGCATAGTTAGATTCGGGGGAAACTGAAAAAGGCTGCATGCGGATGGCCGAAACGAGTGCTAGCATAGAAAATAAATGTGCTTGCCAGACCACAACTTTTTTTCTCTTGCTGTGTTGTATGAAATTAGCGCGAGGAGAATTCTCTTTTGCTCCTGATCGCGCACCGTGGAGCCTCCGGTTACGCTCCCGAAAATACCATGGCCGCGTTTCGCAAAGCCGTTGCCATGGGCCTCAGCTTCATCGAAACCGACCTGCAACTATCTCGCGACGCACGTTTCGTGGCAATACACGATGATACGGTTAACCGCACGACCAACGGCCAAGGTGCGGTACATGATCTCAGTCTCGCCGAACTCCGCCGCCTTGACGCTGGTTCCTGGTTCGGCAGCGCTTTTGCCGGCGAGCGTATTCCCACGCTCGAGGAAATTCTCGAATTCGCGAAACGGCACGACGTCGTCTTTTACTTGGAGTTAAAGCCGGGTGGCTCTTGGGGTGGGGAACATGCTCTCATCGGCTCGTTACGCGAATCGGGCGAAATCGCTCGCGTCGTTGTCATATCTTTTGATTCCGCTATCGTTGCTGCGGTTCGAAAAGCCGAGCCGACCCTCATGACCGGCGTTCTCTATGACGGCCAAATTGAAAAACCAATCGAGAAGGCGCTTGAGATTGGCGCGCGCCAGCTTGTTATCCGCGGCGACCTTGTAACTCCCGCCATGATTGCCGAAGCCAAGCGAAACGATTTGCAAGTCATCTGCTGGACGGTCAATCATCCGGCGCACATGCGTATGCTCGTCTCCGCCGGGGTCGCTGGCATCATGAGCGACTACCCCGACCGCTTGGCTGCTGTTCAGCCCAAAAGTCAGGCGACTTAATACGCTCAACCTGTTTCAGAATCTACCGAACAATCTTGCCAGCTGCGAAACACTTAACTCTTCCGCTCTCGCTGCTAGACCAAGCCCGAGGGCCGCGAGCACTTCGCGCGTTCCGTCCGGCTTGGATATTCCACGCAAGTTGTTGACGAGTGTCTTTCTTTTTTGTGCGAAGCACAGCTTCACAAACTCGATAAATTTCTCCTCATTTGTTATTTTTGCCTCGGTCTTTTCGCCTGGCAATCTCATGCTCACCAGCCCCGAACCAACTTCCGGCGGCGGGCGAAACGCCCCGCGCGGTATTTTCAGCGCAATCGTGGGCTTCGAAAAATATTGCGTCAGCACGGAAAGGTAGCCGTAGTCCCGCGTTCCCGGCCGCGCCACAAGCCTGAACGCAACCTCCAGTTGAATCACGACATGGATTTCGTCAATGAGATCCGCGAACTCAAAAAAATGATGCAGAATCGGCGAAGTGATGTAGTAGGGCAGGCTGCCGTAAATCTTCACGCGACGGCCCGCGGCCAGCTTGCGCAAATCCGTTTTCAAAACGTCGTTGCGGTGGACAGAGATGTTGGGAAACTGCGCGGTCAGGTCTTCAAGCCGTCTCGCCAGCGGCGGATCGAGCTCGACCGTAATCACGGGCTTTCCCGTTGCGGCCAGGTGCTGCGTCATTTCGCCGTGGCCGCCGCCAATTTCAATCCAGCAAAATTCGCCTTCGGCGCCCGGCACGGAAAAATTAGACGAATTTCGGGAAACGCCGATGGCTCGCGCGATTTTCTCGGGCCAGCCCGTATCGCTCAAGAAATGTTGACCAAGCCGTTGTCGTGCCATTTGCAGGGAAGTGTATCAGTTGGCGGAATGCGGCTGGCCGAGAACGTGCAACGAGAATTTCTCGACAATTTTTCGGGCATTGTCCCGCGGTGACGCGTGCGTGCTGTCCAGAATCAGTTGCGGTTCCGGCAGTTTTGGCGAATCGAAAACGCCGTCGGCTTTCAATTTGCGAAAAAGTTCGAGCGAAACAAGTTTTTTGTGATTTCGCCGCTCGGGCGTGTCAATCCGGCGCTCAAGTTCAGGCAGTTCGCAGTTGATTTCGATAAACAAAACCTGGCCGTCGAAGGAAGAAACCGTGCGCATGGTATTTTCAATGAAACTCTGCTGCACGGAATTTTCCGGGTTGAACGTGAAAATCAGGGCGGGAAGCGAATTCGCCGCGGCTTCTTCAAAAACGGACAGCCAGATGGACTCACGAAGTTCCACGAAGGGCGTGCTCGCAAATTCAAAAACGGAGAGCAGAAGATCAACCGCCAGGTGATTGTGAAATAGCTTGTATCCGGTAATCTCCGCGAGCTCGCGCGCGATCGTGAGTTTTCCGGTTCCGGGCAATCCGTAAATGAAAATGAGTTTCATGGAAGAGTTCCGTTTGGTCCCGCCACAAAAGTATACGTGACTCGCAGCGATGCACCGTAGTTGTGAACCTTCGTTCGTCTCTTGACGCGTTCTTATCGCTCCTATAGCGTATTTCAAGCCAAAAACTCGTATGCGAATCCTTTTTGTGGCATCCGAAGGCTTGCCGTTTTCAAAAACTGGCGGCCTCGCTGATGTGGTCGAAGCTCTTCCGAAAGCTCTCGTGGCGGGCGGCCACGAAGTCGCTGTCGTCCTTCCACGTTATCGCGACACAAAGACAACCGCCGTCGTCATGCCCAGTCTTACGATTCCTCTTGGCACTCGTTTGCGTTTCCCATCCGTCGCCGACGGCACTCTCCTCAATGGCGTGCGTTATTTCTTCGTCGAGGATCCCGGCCTTTTTGATCGGGAGGGGCTCTATGGCGGCCCAACCGGCGATTATTACGACAACGCTGAACGCTTCAGCGAATTCTCCCGGGCGGCCATTGAAATTGCGAAACACGTTTGGCCCGCAGACGTGATTCACTGCCACGATTGGCAAACCGCTCTCGTCCCCGTTCTTCTCCGCACTTCTTATTCTGACGATCCTGTCATGAAGGATATGCCCGTCGTTTTTACCATTCACAACATGGGCTATCAGGGAAAATTCGGCCGCGACATCATGGACCGCGCGGGAATCCCCGCCGTGGCTTACAATCCGGCCGGGATCGAATTCTATGGCGACGTGAACTTTCTGAAGGCTGGGATCGTCTATTCCGACTACATCACCACTGTTAGCAGACGCTATGCGCAGGAAATTCAGACACGCGAATATGGTTACGGCCTCGATGGCGTTGCGCGCAGCCGTAGTGACCGCCTTGTTGGAATCTTAAATGGTGTGGATTACGGTGCCTGGAGCCCCGCGAAGGATCAGTATATCGCCGCAAAATATTCGTCCAAAGATTTGTCCGGCAAGCTTCTCTGCAAGCAGGATCTTCTTCAGGTTTTTGGTCTGCCCGAAGTTCCCGGCCGCCCGCTCCTCGGCATCGTCTCCCGATTCGCCGATCAAAAGGGTTTCGATCTCATTGCCGAAGTCGCTCACGAAATCATGCGGGAGGATCTATCGCTTGTTGTCCTAGGCACTGGCGAACGCAAGTATGAAGAGTTGTTTCGAGCCTTCACCGCCGCGTACCCTGATCGTGTCGGCGTCAAAATCGCTTACGACAACGTCATCGCCCACAAAGTCGAAGCCGGTGCCGACATGTTCCTCATGCCTTCGCGCTATGAGCCGTGCGGCTTGAATCAGATTTACAGTTTGAAGTATGGTACCGTCCCCGTCGTTCGCGCGACGGGCGGTTTGGACGATACAATTGAACTATTCGATCTGGAGCACGGCACGGGCACCGGCTTCAAATTCTGGGACTACACCGGTGGTGCTCTGCTTTACACGATTCGCCAGGCGCTCCATCATTTTGCCGACGAGCGCATCTGGAAGCGCATTCAGCTGAATGGTATGGAGAAAGACTTTTCGTGGAAGACACCCGCAACGCAGTACGCAAAGCTCTACGAGACCGCGCGGGCCGCAAGAGGATTGGGGCAACCGGTGCGCAACCAAATGCCTGTTGCAACATCTAATTAACGTGAAAAAGGAGACAAGCGACTGGCTTTCAGGCTAAGTCGCTGATGCTAAAGAACATGGCAGAAAATATTCAAGCAGCTACGGACGGCAACTTTGAAAACGAGGTTCTTTCGGCCAGCAAAACGCAGCCGGTTCTCGTCGATTTTTGGGCGGAATGGTGCCGCCCGTGTCACATGCTCGCCCCCACTGTCGCAGAAATCGCGAATGATTACGCGGGCAAAATTAAGGTCATGAAGCTGAACGTTGACGAAGCGATGAACTCCGCGGGCCGCTACAACATCCGCGGCATCCCCACGATTCTAGTTTTCAAGGATGGTCAGGTTGTTGAGCAGATCGTGGGCGCCGTTCCTAAGGACCAAATCACCAAAGCCGTGGATCGCCACGTCGGCTAAGCCTCTCCCAAGTCAAATTCAAAAGCGTGCGTCGCATCCGCGGCGCACGTTCTTTCTTTGATCCAGCTTGTTCTTCGGTTTGTTCTTACGCAATACTCGCCGTAAAATGCCGGCTATGAGAATTGCGTGGCTCGCTTTCTTGTGCCTCTTTTCGCTTTTCATTGTGTCCGGTCCTGAAGTCACGGGTACTCCGCAATCGCAACCGCAGATCCTCATCGGTAGCATTCAAGTCACTGGCCAGAAGCGCTTTTCATCGGATCACATTGTCGCCGCCAGCGGTTTGAGGATTGGCCAGCCGTTTCAGCTCGATGCCCTCAACGACGCCGTAAATCGGCTTGGAGACACGGGCGCATTTGAATTTGCGCGTTACAACTTCCATCCTCAGGCCGGAAAGGTTGTCGTCGAACTCGTCGTTCAGGAAACGGCCAAATTTCACAAGTGTGTCTTCGACAATTTTGTTTGGTTTTCGGATAAAGAGCTGCAAGAACGCCTGCGCCGGGAAGTCCCTCTTTTCGATGGCTGGGCGCCAGAAGCTGGCAATATGGCTGACGCAATTGGAGGCGAACTCCAGAAATTGCTCAGAGAAAAAGGTATCTCTGCGTCCGTCACTCATACTGTCTACGGCGCTTTGGGCGACAAGAATTGGATCTATTTATTTGATGCTGACGGCGCAAAGGAGCAGGTTGTGGCCGTGAATTTTGAGGGCGCGGCCACGGTGGACGTTGTGACGTTACAGAAAGAAGCCGTGCCGCTACTAAAACGAAATTACGCGCTAACCGAATTTCGCATCTTTGCGCGCACGACATTTATCCCCTTTTACCGTGAGCGCGGCTACTTGCAAGTTAAGCTGGGCGATCCAACCCCCAAACCTGCAAAAGCGGAGCAATGTCTCACCGATTGTGATGTTGCCGTCACGTTTCCCGTTGCCGAGGGGCTTATCTACCAATGGAGTCCTGCGGTTTGGAATGGAGACCTAATCGCTACGGTTTCCGACCTCGAAAAAATCATGGGTATGAAGCAAGGAGAAGTTGCGAACGGCAAGAAAATCGATTCCGGCTTCGACTCTGTTCGCAAGGAGTATTGGAGGAAAGGTTTTATCGATGTTCAGATCAAGCCAAACACTACATTTGACGATACGGCGAAAACTGTTACCTATGCGGTCGCAATTTCGCAAGGTCCCCAGTACCACATGGGTGAATTGCAACTTCTTGGCATGTCTCCGGCTCTTACGGGCAAGCTCAAAACTCTGTGGCGCTGCAAAACGGGCGACATTTACGACGGCAATTACCTGGAGGAATTTACTCGACAAGAATTTGGAAAGGCCCTTCGGGAGACGCAGACTCGCGCCACGAAAATAGAAACGCGCCCGGCCATAAATAAGGAGAGCAAAATCGTTGACGTGCTGATTGAGGTCAAGTGAAGTGAAAAACTCCCCGCGTGCTTTAGGTCAAAATCCTATTCGCTGCCACTGGGCACAAAAAGAAATCAACATCCCCTACCATGACAAGGAATGGGGCGTTCCCGTCCACGACGATCGCCTGCTCTTTGAGTTTCTCGCTCTCGAAGGCGCACAAGCTGGCCTGAGCTGGGACACCATTCTTGCCAAGCGCTCCCATTACAACGAAGTCTTTGACCATTTCACGGTTCACAAAATCGCCCGCTATGATTCAAAGAAAGTACGCGTCCTTCTCAAAGATCCCGGCATCATTCGCAACCGCCTAAAAATCGCTTCCACGATTTCGAACGCACGTGCCTTCTTGCGGGTTCAAGAGGAATTCAGCAGCTTTGATTTCTACGTCTGGCGTTTTGTGGACGGCAAACCCATCAAAAATGCCTGGAAGTTTCACAGACAAGTTCCTGCAAAAACAAAAATCTCCGACGCCCTCAGTAAGGACCTGCGAAAACGCGGCTTTCGCTTCGTCGGTTCTACGATTTGCTACGCCTTCATGCAAGCCGTCGGCATGGTCAACGACCACCTCGTCACCTGCTTCCGCTATACGGAAGTAGGCAGAAAGCTTCCATAGTCTTCAGCACAAGGAGTATCCATGGCTAAGAAAGCGGCAGCGCAAGATGCTCAGGTCATCATGAAACTTTACGATTTGCGTCGCGAACCGGAACTGCGCAAGGCGCGGAACTGGTGGCTCACGCAATTTTGGCCGGACACGGCGGACGATTTCATGAAGATCGCCGTTGCACTCGGTTCTCAGGAGAACAACTGGCTGCGCCAAGTCGGTGGTTATTGGGGCATGGCTGCTGCACTAGTCACCAGCGGAGCCGTCAACCGCGACCTTTTCCTGCAGCCCTCCGTCAGCGGCGAAATGTTTTTCATGTTCGCCAAAGTGCAGCCATTCATCGGCGAGCTGCGCGAGAAGCTGGGCGATCCCGAGGCCCTGAAGAATATCGAGAGCGTAATTATGAGCACGAAGTGGGGGAAGGATCGCCTCAAGTTTGTGTTAAAGCGCGTCGCCACCGCAAAAGAACGAGCTGAGGCAGCAAAATCGTCGTAGGTTTCTACTGAAAGTACGGTTTCCTTAGCGCTCCATCAAGGAAAAATCTCCACATCAATCACGTGGTAAGGCTTCTCTCCCGCGCTGCCCACGCGATGCGTGTACGGCTGTCCCTTCGCCTTATGAAACGCCACCTGTCCGTGAACAACTTTCACTGGTTCGTTCCACTCCCCACCCATCGGCTGTGACTTCGTTAGGTCGCCGCTCAGTGCCACGCTTACATTGTCATTGCTGTGAGTATGAAGCAACGACGGCTCACGCGGCGAGAACCATACGCACAGAACGCGGACAAACTGATTTTGAAACATGACATTGTGGTGCGGTTCCTTTTCGACCGGAACAGGTTCCTTCAATTCCACTGTCCCTGCATTTTCAAGCACAGGACGCACTTCCACCGCCGGCACAGTTGCCTTTTTTACTTCAATCTCGATATCTTCTCTCGCGTCATCCCAAGTATTTTCCTCTTCGTGAGTAACCTTATCGCTCCAATAGGCGGGCATCCCGCCGCTTTCCATCACTTTCATAGTTCCGTCCGGCATCCTCCTTTTTGCCGTCAGCGCGATTACCACTCGCCCGGGATGGCTATGCATCGGTAATTTTTCGTGTGGACCGTAGTGCACCCGCAGCACGCGAATCTGCTCGTTCTCAAATTCGACCTTGACTATGTCCGGCCGCACCCTTACGGGATCTTGTGCCATTGCGGGCATGACGCCCAGCAACGCCGCCAAAATCATAAATTTTGCGATTTTCATTTTGCATTACCTCGCTCGCTCCTGGAGCCTAGCCCTCGAGCATGCTTTCGGGCAATTGTTTTAACCAGAAATTAACTTTTGTTCTCTCATCGCCCGCGCTTGCGTTGCACGCACCAGCCAGCGTACGATTTCTTACTGTCTGCTTCGCGTTTCTCCATTCGAAATTTTTGGCCCTTTACCTGCGTGAAGGGAACTGTGTGACAGAGAGGCCCTCGCATGAAATCTGTGGTTGTGGTCGGTGCCCAGTGGGGCGACGAAGGTAAAGGCAAGGTTGTTGATTATCTGGCCGGCTCGTTCGACTATATCGCCCGCGTTGCCGGTGGCCACAACGCCGGTCACACGGTCATCATCGGCAAGGAAAAGCACGTTCTGCAGCTCATTCCCTGCGGAATTCTACGCCCGAAACAGCACGCGGTCATCGGTGCGGGCGTCGTCGTTGACCCGGGAGCCCTCGTCAACGAGATCGAAACGCTCGCGAAAGCCGGCATCGACGTCAAAGGCCGTCTGCACATCAGCAATCGCGCGCATCTGATCTTTCCGTACCATCGCGAACTTGATAAAGCAGCTGAAAGCGCGCGTGGCGCCAACAAAATCGGTACAACTTCCCGCGGCATCGGTCCTGCTTACGAAGACAAGATGGCGCGTCGCGGCCTGCGAATGTGCGACCTGCTCGATCCGGCGCTCTTCCGCGAAAAAGCCGCGCGCGTTGTAGCCGAAAAAAACCGCCTCGCGAAAGGCGCGTACGGAGCTGACATTGATTTCTCCCATGAAGTCGAAGAAACACTGAAGCTCGGCGAGAAAATTCGCGGCTACATTTGCGACGCCGCCGAACTGGTCAATCACGTGCTCGATTCAGGCCAATCCGTTCTATTCGAAGGCGCACAGGGAACTATGCTCGACATCGACCACGGCACCTATCCCTATGTCACGAGCTCCAGCGCAACTTCCGGTGGCGCGACTACGGGCGTCGGCGTGCCTCCCACGAAAATCAAGCACGTCCTCGGAATTTCCAAGGCCTACACCACGCGCGTCGGAGGTGGTCCATTTCCTACCGAAATGCCCGACCTCGACGCAAAAGAAGTTCGCGAACGCGGAAAAGAATTCGGCGCCGTCACGGGACGCCCCCGTCGCTGCGGCTGGCTTGATCTCGCCGTTTTGCGTTATGCAAAAATGATCAATGGCATCGATTCGCTGGTCGTCACCAAACTCGACGTATTCGATACGCAGCGCGAAATCCAGGTCTGCACCGGCTACAAATACAAAGGTACCCCGATCAACGAAATGCCCGCTCTCGCTGAACAATACGAGCGCGTCACACCGGTTTACCAGACTCTTCCTGGATGGGAGCAAGAGACCTACGGCGTCAAAGACGCGGGAAAATTGCCAAAAGCTGCGCTCGATTACATGCGTTTCATCGGCGATTTTCTCCAGGTCGAAATCGGCATGATCTCCACCGGCCCCGAGCGCGACGCCACCATCGTCCCCGAAGGCACTCTGCTCGCCCGCTGGTTGTAGCTCATAAAGTATTTGAATTTAGAAGAAATTACGTAGACATGCCAAATGCGCTCTATCTAAAGTGTTGCCGCGGTCTCGCTAAGACTCATTCTGATGGATTCACTCAACGAGGGCTACTAGAATGCGCTCTATTCGCAGAATTCTTGCGGTGACGCTTGCTTTGACCATGCCCGTCGCCGCGTTGGCTGCAACCAATTCCGAGGAAGCGTTCAAAAAAATGAAGGCACTGACAGGGGAGTGGGTTGGCACCGATCTGCACGGCATGCAGGCCAAATCCACTTTCAAGCTGATCGTGTCGGACACCACAATCATGGAAACGCTCGCCATGTCTGGAATGGAGGAAATGGTCACCTTTTATCACATCGACGGAAACGCAATCACGCTCATCCACTATTGCCCCACCAACAATCAGCCGCGCATGCGTGCCATTCCTGCGTCGGCCGACGCGAACGAACTCATTTTTGAATTTGAAGGAGCCGCGAATCTCCCGTCCCCTGCCATCGGACACCAGCACAAGCTCACTCTTCACTTCGACGACGCAAACCACATCACCGAAACTTGGGTTTGGCGCAAGGATGGGAAAGACACGCCTATGGTCATCCATCTCATTCGCCAAAAGTCATAAAGCAATCGGCGCACGAATTTCACTGCGCTGCAATTCAAACCTTGTTCTGATTTTTCTATCCGCCTTGTTTCCGCTAAGCTCTTAGGGTGCTCTCCTACCAGCAAGCCCGCGAACTCATCATCTCTCGCCTCGCCGCCCTATCCCTCAAACCCCAAACACAGTCCGTCCGTCTGGAAGATTCTCTTGGCAGCATCCTTGCGCAGGAAATTTGCGCCGACCGTCCGTATCCTCCCTTTGATCGTTCCATTCGTGACGGTTTTGCCGTCCGCGCCGCAGACGTTTCCCCTGGCGCAAAATTAAGATGCATCGGTGAACGCAAAGCCGGCGACACTCCAAAATTTTCCGTCACTCCAGGAACCTGCGTGCAAATTATGACTGGCGCGGCGGTCCCGCAAGGCGCTGACGCGATCGTCATGATCGAGCACACGCGCGCCGAAGGCGACACAATCGTTTTCGACCGCCCTGTCGAGCCTAGCCAGCATATCGTCATGCGCGGTGCGGAAGCGGCAAACGGCCATCGGTTTGTAAATCGTGGCAGCCGGCTCGACGTTGCAGAAATCGCCGCGGCGGCGCAAGTGGGCGCGGTCGAACTACAGGTTTATCGCAAGCCTCGTGTCGCAATCCTTTCCACCGGCGATGAAGTCGTTCCCGCGGAAACCGCTCCTGGCGATTTTCAAATTCGCAACAGCAATGCTTATTCTCTGGCAGCGCAAGTTTCCATTACCGGCGGCGATCCTGTCGTCCTTCAAAACGCAAAAGACACCGAACAGGATTTGCGCGAGAAAATTTTGCAAGGCTTGAAAGAAGACATGCTCATTCTTTCTGGCGGCGTCTCAGCAGGGAAGTACGACCTCGTCGAAAAAGTCTTGGGCGACCTTGGGGCCGAGTTTTTCTTCGACGCTGTCGCGATTCGTCCCGGAAAGCCGACCGTTTTCGGCTTCTGTCGGGGCAAGCCCGTATTCGGTCTTCCCGGCAATCCCATCTCGACGATGGTCACATTCGAGTTGTTTGCGTCACTCGCGCTTCAATTGCTCGCGGGACAGGAATCGCGCCCACTCCCGTTCCTCGAAGCGCACCTCGGCGAACCCCTCAGCGAAAAAACCGGCCTCGCCCACTTCCTTCCCGCCAAACTGACCTGGCCGAATGGCGCTCCCACCGTCGCCCCTATCCGCTGGCAAGGTTCCGGCGACATCGGCGCCGTTGCCAAATCCAACTGTTTCCTTTACATCCCCGCCGACCGAAGCCGGTTCGAATGCGGTGAAAACGTTTCCGTTCTCCCTCGCCGCTACATTCTGTAGCGCTGTTACTCCGTGCTGGTAGACTGATTATCCATGCCCAAACTGTCCCACTACTCCAGACGTGGCGAAGTCCAAATGGTCGATGTCTCCGCCAAAGTTGTCACCACGCGCTCCGCCATCGCCCAGGGCTTCGTCAAAATGAAGCCCACCGTCCTCCAGGCCGTCCGCCGCCTAAAAAATCCCAAGGGCAGTCCCCTGGAAGTCGCACGAATCGCTGGAATCGCTGCCGCCAAGCGCACCGCCGAGTGGATACCTCTTTGTCATCCACTTCCTCTCACTCACATTGATGTGACCGCGCGGCTGTGCAAAAATGGCGTTGAGATACGCTCCCACGTGGTGGCGGCCGCCCAGACCGGCGTCGAAATGGAGGCCCTGGTCGCTGTCACTGCTGCAGCCCTCACGGTCTACGACATGTGCAAAGCCCTCGATAAAAGCATCGAGCTGACAGACATTTATCTCCTGGAAAAGACCGGAGGCAAGGGCGGCGATTTTCGCAGGAAGAATGGTCACAAAAACGGAGGCGCAGAGCGCAAGCTCGTGCGCCGGAGGACTTGTTGACTCCGGGAAGTGGAAGAACGGTCAAGTTGCTTGTCGCGGACGATAACCCGCTGGTGAGAGATATTGTTGCCAAGGGCATGGAGCCGCACTGCGACGTAATTGTGGCTGCAGACGGTCCTGATGCTTTGCTCAAGATCATTGACGACCCGCCCGACGCCATTCTTTGCGATTACAAAATGCACGGACTGGACGGCCGCCAGCTTTTCGAAAAATTGCGTGGCCGCGAACAGACGCGCCATATTCCGTTTTTGTTCATGGCGAGCCGCACGGACATCGAAGAACGCTTGCGCCCGCTCGTAGACGGCGTCGAAGATTTCATCACCAAACCATTTCTCGTGAAAGATCTCGTTCGAATCACTAAGAAGGTTATTGACCGCTTGCATCTCGAAAAACTGCAGAAGCGGGCTTCTCGTCCAGGCGTCATTCAGGGCCGCCTCGAAGAGATGAGCATGATTGATCTAATGCAGTCGCTCGAGATGGGCCAAAAATCCTGCCGTCTCATCGTTCATCACAACGGCCAGCAGGGCGAGCTCTACTTCACTTCGGGCCAGTGCCGCGACGCGAAAATGGGAAACACCGAAGGCGACGAAGCCGTCTACAAAGTTTTGCTCTGGTCCGCTGGCGATTTCGAGATTGACTTCAACGCCGCAAACGCCTCCACACGCACCACCACGACGCGCAATACCACGGGCCTTCTGATGGAGGCAATGCGCCTCATGGACGAAGCGCATCGCGACACTGTTCAAACCTGATCCACCGGCTCTATGAACGATCCCTCTTCTTTGCGCGTTGCTGTCATCACCATCAGCGATTCCGTTTCCTCCGGCAAAAGCGAAGACAAGTCCGGCCCGGCAGTGATCGCGCGCTGCCGTGAACTTGGCTGGGAAATCAAATCGAGCCTTGTAATTCCCGACGATCCGCCAAGCATCCGCGAACAGTTGCGCGAACTCGCTGATTCCGGCCGCCTGGATTTGATTCTCACAACTGGCGGTACAGGCCTCAGCCCGCGCGATTCCACTCCCGAAGCTACGATGGCTATCGCCGATCGTTTGATTCCCGGTTTTGCCGAAGAGATGCGCCGCAAAGGAATGGAAAAAACGCCGCAGGCGATTTTGTCCCGCGCCGTCGCAGCCGTCCGCAACAAATCGTTAATCATCAATTTACCGGGCAGCCCCAGGGGTGCCGTCGAATCTCTCGACGCTCTTGCCGATCTCCTGCCACACTCCATCGCCATCATCCACGGCGTCCGCCACGAATAGGCAGCGCAGCCACTCTTGGCTGCGCCGGTCTTAACACCACCAAGAACAAAATGATGCAAACGATTGTAGGCCTCGCTTTCACAACGGTCGGGCCTATTGCGGGGTGACCGACAGCGTTACGGACGAAAGCGTGTCGTTCCAGTGGTAAATTCGAATGTGACCAACGCGCGTTTTTGACGATGTGACCTCTGACTCGCCTGTCTGCAAATTCCGCGAGAAGTGCGGAAAAAACGCTCCGGAGATTTGCATGCGAATTTTATGGCCCGCTTTGAAAACATTGGAAGTCAACATTCGGTCGAGCTTCAATTCGTAGATGTTTCCAGGCTCTAGCAGTTCCGGCTTCAACGATCCGTTCCTGTAACTCGCACGCAAAACGTCCAACCCTGGACTCATCAAATTGAACGCGTGGCCATCTGGCCACACATCCAGAATCCGTACCCACAAATCAAAATCAGGAACATCCGCCGAGGCATAGATCGTTGCTTGAATTGGCCCGGTTACTTCCATATCTCTCTCGAAGGGGAAGGAGTCAAACACAAGCACATCGTCTCGGCCTTCCAGGCTCTTGTAATCGCGGGCACCAAATGCTTCGTAGGGATCTGTCACAGGATGCGCGGGGTCAGGCAAAAGTTCCGAATAGCTTGACGAAAAGTGCGAAAGGTATTCCAGCAGTGTACCTCCGCCTTTCTTACTGCCAGCGTTGAGGACATAGTCCTTGGCCTCTGAACGCCTTGGCGGCCACGAATCCTCATCCCGCCATTTGTTATCGCCCATCACAAAAATGCGCACGGGTTTTTCGCGCTCGACACCGTTGTCGACACCTTTTACGTAATGGTCCATCCAGCGAAGAATAATTTCGTCATAGTTCACCTTCGCGTCTGGGCCAAAATCTAAATCCCCCGCTTTTGTTCGTTCGAGTTCGCCATGGGTCCATGGACCGATTATCGTTCTTGTACGGGGATCTTTTTCGCCTTTGCGCGCGGCGAGCAGTCCATTGAAATTTGTCGTCGCCCCGTCGGGGCCGTAGGCTTCGTCATACCATCCTGAAATATTCAGCACCGCGCAGTGAACGCGATCGTATTTGCCGCGTAGTTCTGCCCAGTCCCACCACGAATCGGCGGGCGGATGCGCCAGCCATTCGTAATAAAACGGAGCAGCCTGCTTGAAATCCGGAAGTTCACGCAGCGGAAGAAAATTCTGCAAACGTTCGTGTCCCATTTTCCAGGTTTCCGACGCTTCTTTGTACGTTTTCGGCCCATCCAAATGCTTTCGCTTGCGCACATCTGGCGCAATGTTGAACCAGATCCAATCAATCCACGAGCCGTCGAAAACTCCTCCCGAATAGAAAAAATTCCGCGGCGTGGAAAACGTCATCGCCGGTACCATCGCTTTCAGATGCGGAGGATTTTCAATCGCGGCGAGCCACTGCACAGCGCCCGGATAGGAAAGCCCAAACGTTCCCACATTTCCGTTCGACCACGGTTGCGCGGCGGCCCATTCAATCGTGTCGTATCCGTCGCGTCCTTCGTTCTTGTACGCATCGAATTCACCGTCGGAGGCGTAGCGACCGCGCACATCTTGAATGACTACCGCATAACCCCGCGCGACCGCTTTTGGAAAAGTGGTCCAGCTCTTTGGTGCGTTGTCCTTCCCGTATGGCGTGCGATAAACGAGTACAGGAAATTTTCCTTCGCTTTGCGGGAGCAAAACGTCCGCACGAAGAATCACTCCGTCGCGCATTTTTACCGGTACGTCCTTTTGTACGATTGCTTTGTCTTGTGCTTCGGCCAAGCGCGTTTCGGACAGCAGGACTACTGCACAAAGGAGAATCGCAGAAATGGTATGTAGTTTTGCGTGTATCATCAGGCGCCGCTCGCGAAAATTACGCGCCGTGCGTTGCTTGGAAAGAGGCGAGGCACCGCTGCGCGGTTTCAATCTCAGAAAAACGGCTGCCTTCCTGCTCGATCAAATAGTATTCGATGCCGCCCCCGTGCTCCGCCGCGTCGAATAGCTGCTTCCACGGCGCGACACCTTCGCCGAAAAGCACCGAGTAGCCTTTATCTTTTTCCGGCGACCATTCCTTGCAGTGCATCGAGCGAATCCGGCCGGGATTGGATATGATCCAAGCGACGGGATCGGCGCCGGCTTCGAGGCACGTGCCCACGTCGAGTTGCAACATCACGCTGGGCTTGGTGTTCTTCGCAAGAATGTCCATGGGTCGAGAGCCGAATTCACCGCGAAATTCGATTTGATGATTGTGATAACCAGCTCCGAGCCCTGCAGCTTCGAGTTTCTCCGACCCCTTGTTGAGAATCTCCGCAACGGCTTTCCAGGCATCGGGAGTTGAGCCTTCGTGCGAGCTCGCCATCACGACGTATTGGCTGCCCAGAAGTTTGTTCACTTCGATCGCGTGACCGATTTTTTCTGCGCTGAAATTCCTGCTGTCGTTGTGCGTCGAAAAGCAACGAATCTTCAACTCGTCGAGCAGTCTTTTCATCTCTTTGGCCTGCTCGACGGTCCACTCGTAGTACGGGCCATAAAATTCTAAGCCTTGGTATCCGGTCTTGGCGACTTCGCGCACTGTCCCCGTGGGGTCTTTGGCGAGGGCGCTGCGGACCGAGTACATTTCGATGCCGATGGGGATGGCGCTGCCCGCCGGGAGTGCGGACAATGTCGCGCTTACTCCGAATGGTGCCAGCGTTGCAGTTACGGCAAATTCGCGTCTCGTCCACAGGGTGTGTTTCATAGGTTGCTCCGCGTGACCTCGCTGTTGCTGCAATCGTCACGCGGAGTGTACTACAGGTTTAGAGCTCTGTTCTGGTGCGAGCTGCACGCCGTTAAGGCTCAGCCGTTGGGATTGACGGGGCGCGTCTGGTCAGAAAGAATACTGGACCATGGTACAAAGACTTTCAGACAAGAAGCTGGCGGTTTTGGGCGCGGGGAAGCTCGGCGGGATCTTGCTGCGTGCATATTTGAAGCAGGGACTTTTTTCAGCCAAGCGCGTGACGGCGACCGTGAAACACGGCGAAAAAGCAGCGGCGCTGACGAAAGAACTCGGCGTCGACGTTACAAACGAAAATCGCAAAGCCGTGCGGGACGCGGAAATTGTTTTGCTCGGCGTGAAACCCCAAGTCGTAGGCGAAGTTTTGAAGGAAATTGCGGCGGAGCTAAGCGAAAAAGCTTTGGTGATTTCCGTTGCAGCATCTGTGCCGACGAGCTACATCGAGCAGCACCTTGGAAAGAAGATTCCGGTGGTGCGGGCAATGCCGAACACGCCCGCGTCAGTCGGAACGGGTATGACCGGAATTTGCGCAGGCGCGCATGCAAAACCGGAGCACATCGAAATCGCGCGAGCGATGTTTGACGCGGTGGGCCGCACTGCGGCGGTGGACGAAAAAAACATGGACGCGGTGACAGCGCTCTCCGCGAGCGGGCCGGCGTATGCGTACATTATTTTAGAATCTCTCGCGGAGGCGGGCGTGAAAGTCGGTTTGCCGCGCGACGTGGCGACACTGCTCGCCGCGCAAACGATGAAGGGGGCCGCGAGCGTCGTGCTCGAAACCGGCGATCATCCAGCGCTTTTGAAAGACGCGGTGACCACTCCCGCAGGCTGCACGATTGACGGCATCCTCGAGCTCGAAGAAGGCAAGCTGCGCGTCACTCTCATCAAAGCCGTCGTCAAAGCCACGCAGCGCGCCAGCGAACTCATGTTCGAAAAATAGCCTGACCTTGTCGATGACGGAAAACTTCGATAAATCGAAAGAGGTTTCTACCTCCAAAAGTTCTCCCGCGCGAAAGATTGCGGACAAATCCGGAATCGCACTGGAGCTTCCGTTTACACTCGTCGGTGCTGTAATTGCCGGCGGTGGAATTGGCTATTTTTTGGATAAATGGCTGCATACAAGTCCCTGGCTGATGTTGATTGTAGGCGCCATCGGTTTTGTGGGAGGCATTCGAGAAGTCATTCGCCGCTTGCCCCCCGACGGCGGGGATTAGCCCAATGGAAGTTGAAACGCCACAACCCGTTAGCGCTAGCTTTAGCGGCATCCAGACGGAAAAACGAATCGCGTGGCTGAACTTCATCTTTGGTGCGATCGCCACGATCGCGGCCCTGCTGTTGAGACAGCAGCGATGGGCAATAGGTTTGGCAATCGGGGCTGCCCTCGCTTGGCTCAATTTCCGCCTGCTGGGACGTGGTCTCGATACCTTGGTCTTGCAATCTATTGCACAAAGGGAACGGAAAAAGGTGCAGGTTCCTCTCACTAGCTATCTGGGCATCGCCTTTCGCTACGCCTTGATAGGACTCGCGGTGTATGTTATTTTTGTTTATCTGCATGTTCCCTTGGTGAGTCTAATTCTTGGATTGTGTACGTTAGCAGCGGCGGCGATTACTGCAAGTGTGTGGGAAATCTTGCAGCCTGGACCTGAACAGCTGTAAGCCGTTGTAATGCAAAGAGTTATAGGAACGGAGTGCATGGAAGAGCACATCAGTTGGACAACTCGGGTGGTCAATTACCTGTTCGGACCTATCGTAGGTAAGGTCCTCAATCAGTTTCACATCGATCCTGAGAATCAGCTTCTTCCCATCCCCCAGCACGTTGCCACTGGCATCGTGGTTCTTGTCATCCTCACCATCATCGCCCTGATACTTCGCTCTCGCTTGTCCGTTGAACGCCCGGGTGCTTTGCAACAGCTCGCGGAAGGTCTTCTCACCAATTCTCAAAGTTTCGGCATCAAGGATTTGCTGGTGGAGAACACGGGGCATGATGGCGTGCATTACGTGCCTTTCGTCGGAGCAATCTCTGTTTTCATACTCCTCTCGAACCTGCTCGGCGCATTTCCAAATACTTTGATCAGTGCTCCCACCGGGCACGCTACCGTTCCGCTGGCTTGTGCGATCCTCACATTCATTTACTTCAATTACCAAGGCTTTCGTCACCACGGCTTTCTCGGCTACTTGAAAACCTTTGCGGGAAATCCGCATGGCATCGGCGGCTGGGCTTTGGCGATTCTTCTTTTCCCTGTAGAAATCATTAGTACAACGGCACGGCTTCTATCACTTACGGTTCGTCTCTGGGCGAATATGTTCGCCAGCGATTTGATTTATGTCATCTTCCTCGGCCTTTTGTCCGGTGGAACAGCCGCGTTATGGAGCAAATCCATAGTTGGCGGTGCACTGGTCGGAGTCTTCGCTGCTTTGATACCGGTGGCCTTCATCGCGTTGCATATCTTCGTATCCGTGGTGCAGGCGTACGTTTTCACAGTGCTTCCTTCGGTTTATCTGGGTCTGGCGACTTCAGACGAGCACTAAACGAAATTTGCCGCAGGCGACTGTGGCAATGTGCCGCTTCAGTGTGAGCCCGGCTGCACGGTGTCCGGGAACCACCTCCTGGCGGCAATTGATAAGGAGGCAGTACATGAAAAAGCTGAGCATGTTATTCACAGCGCTGGCGGGCGTGATGTTGCTTGTGCCAGCCGCGTTTGCGCAGGGCGGAGAAGCGGGCGCAGCGAGCGGCGGCAAGGGCCTCGCGGCGATCGCGGTCGCCATCGGTATGGGTGTGGCGGCGTTTGGTTGTGGTTTGGGCCAGGGGCGCATCGCGTCCGCGGCTTGTGAGGGCATGGCGCGTAATCCGGGAGCAGCGGGCCCAATTCGCGCGGCCATGATTCTTGGTCTGGTGTTCGTCGAAACCCTGGTGCTTTTCACACTGGCGATGCTTGCCTTGAAGGCGTAAGTTTAGATTTCATCTCTTAGAGAAGAGCCCCTCGGCTTTGCGCCGAGGGGCTTTGTTTTTGCTGTGCCTGCAGGCCTTTCCCTCGTATTCATCCCGCATCTGTAGGTGCTATTACTTGACTATAAACAGATTCGGAGCTATGCCTATCCGTGAAACCGCATTCCAACTCGATTGACTCCTTTAGATTCAGCACTTACAGAATCTTCAAAAACAACCCTCTTTCCTTTCAAAACTTACCCCGACTACATCGGAGCTGCTGATTCTAAACGTACTTCAACTCCTTCAGATTCAATACAAGGGGGTGCTTATGGTTAACCAGAAATCCGTCGAACGATGCGAATCCCGAGCTATTTTGGTTTCGGGCTAGCGATCTACTTGAGCGAGCCGATGAGCGTCGGCTGGTTGAGGAAGTTAAGGACGCGAGTGGGGGCAACACCGAAGTAAATCGTGCCCGCAACGGCCACCAGGAGAACGATGCGCGCTGTAAGAGGGAAGCGGACGGGAGCAACCGCAGCTTCAGGCTTCGGCTCGTGCATATACATGATCACGATGAGGCGCAGGTAGTAATAGACGCCGATGGTGCTGTTCACGGCGGCGAGGACAACGAGCCAGATGAGGTTCGAGTGAATGGCGGCGGCAAAGACGTAAAATTTACCGAAGAAGCCCGCGGTAACCGGCAAACCAAGCAGCGAAAGCAAGAACACGCTGAGTGCTGCGGCAACCCAGGGTTGCCGCTGGCCAAGTCCCGCGTAATCGTCTAGTGAGATGCGCTTTTCCGCGGCGCCACCGAGCTGCGAAACGATGGTGAATGCGCCAACCTTTACGAGCGCGTAGCCCAAAAGATAAAAAAGAATCGCTGCGTAGGCGGATACAGCGGCAGAGGGTTTTTCCGCGGCCATGCTCGTGACCGCGGCGAAACCGACGAGGATGTAGCCGGCGTGAGAGATGGAGCTGTATGCAAGCATGCGCTTGACATTGGTCTGAACCAGCGCGCCAAGATTGCCGAGGAACATAGTGAGCGCTGCCAGGACCCAGAAAGCCCAGAACCAATAGTGGGTGGCGGCGGGAACCGTCGCGAAAATGCGCAGGAGCAGCGCAAACGCAGCAGCCTTCGGGCCAGCAGAGAAAAGCGCAGTGACCGGAGTGGGAGCGCCTTCGTACACGTCGGGAGTCCACACCTGAAAGGGGGCCACTGCTACTTTGAAGCCGAGACCAATAAGGATCATGGCGAGGCCGAGCTTCAGGAAGCCCACTTGCGAATGAGCGAAATCGGCCGCCGTAAATTTAGTGGTGCCAGTTGCGCCGTAAAAGAGAGCGATGCCAAACAGGAAAAATGCTGTGGCGAAAGATCCGAGCAGGAAATATTTCAACGCGGATTCGTTCGATTTTAGGGCATCGCGCCGGTATCCGGCGAGGATGTAGCTGGAGATGGAGCTCATTTCGAGGCCGATGAATGCGGTGAGGAGCTCCTGCGCAGAAGCGAGTACGCCCATGCCGGCGGTGGCGAAGAGAACGAGCGCGAGAAACTCTGGCGAATCGAGATTTTCGACTTCGAGATAAGACTCCGAAGCGAGGACAACCAGGAAAGCCACCGTGCCCAAAAGCAAGTGAAAGAAAAAGCTAAAACCATCCGAAAGAATAAGGCCGGAAAATCCGGGGCCGTAATTCCATGCAGATACGATGGAGAAAATCGCGCCGCCCATGGCACCGACGAGGCCGAGGAAAGTAAAGAAGTGGCGGTTCTTAAGGAACGGCTGGAGCACCATGATGAAAACGCCGAAGCCGCACCAAACAAGTTCAGGAAGAACAATCTTGAGGTCAGTGAGGTTGGGCATGCCGGGGTTCATTTAGCGGGTGCCGGACCTTTCGAGAGAAATTTTCACGCCGGAGTTATCGGCGGGCTTCGAAGCTTCTTGCGGGGCAACGTCACCGGGTCGAACCATTTGCTGGCGAATTGTGTCCGTGGCGTTGGCGGTGCGATGAGTGAGATAAGCAGAGCCCACGCCCATCCAAAGCGTAACGACGGCCATGGCGAAGAGGATGCCGCGCTCTCGCGCGCTGGCGTCCGGCAAAGACTTGTTCTTTTCTTGCGTGACTTCGCCGAAAAAGACGCGCTGATAAGACCAAAGCAAATAGCACGCGGAAAGGATCACGCCCAATGCGGCCCAAGTCGCCCATTTCCAACTGACGGAATACGTGCCAAGCAAAATCAAATATTCGCCAACGAAGCCATTCAAAATCGGCAACCCCAGCGACGAGAGTGCGACAAAAAGGAAAAATGCGGAAAGCTTCGGCATGGGAGTGGCAAGGCCGCCGTATTCAGAGATCTCAAAGGTGTGGCGGCGATCATAGAGCATGCCGACGAGCAAGAAGAGCGCGCCGGTGGAGATGCCGTGCGCAAGCATTTGATAGATGGCGCCCTGCATACCGATGACGCCAAATGTAAAAATGCCAAGAACGACAAAGCCAAGGTGGCTGACGCTGGAGTACGCGACGAGTTTTTTCAGGTTCGGCTGAACGAGTGCGACAAGCGCGCCATAAATAATGCCGATGATGGCGAACACAGCGACGTAAGGTGCCGCGACCTTTGACGCGTGCGGAAAGAGCGGCAAACAGAAACGCATCATGCCGTAAGTGCCCATCTTCAGCAGAACGCCGGCCAGAATAACGGAACCGGCAGTGGGTGCTTCGACGTGTGCGTCCGGCAGCCAGGTGTGCATCGGAAAAAGAGGAACTTTGATCGCGAAAGCAATGAAGAAGGCGAGGAAGAGTAGGCCTTCGTTTCGGTGCGTGATCTCGACTGTGCTGCCGAGAAGGCCGGGATTCGCCTGAAGCGCTTGTTGAATTTGCGGAAGATCAAAGCTACCCGTCACGTTGTAGAGCCAGATGATGCCGACGAGCATGAGGATGGAGCCGGCCATCGTGTAAAGAACAAATTTGACGGCGGCGTAGATTTTGCGGCCGTGGCCCCAAATGCCGATGAGGAAGGCCATGGGAATGAGCATCACTTCCCAGAACAAGAAGAAGAGGAAGAGATCAAGCGAAAGGAAAACGCCGACGATGCCGACTTCGAGCAGCAGCAACGTGACGAAAAACTCCTTGATGCGCTCGTGAACGTTATTCCAGGACGCGATGACGGAGATGGCGGTGAGGAACGTCGTCAAAATTACGAGGAAGACGCTGAGGCCGTCCACGCCGAGGTGATAGCGAATAGGTGGGGAAGCGATCCAGTGGAAATTTTCTTCGAGCTGATAGCCCGCGGCGCTGAAATCCATTTTGCGGAGCAGCAGCAGCGAGAAGCCGAATTCGAAAAGGGAGACGCCAAGGGCGAGGCCCTTGATGAATTTGTGATCGTCGCCGCGCAGGACGAGAAGAGCGAAAGCGCCGACGGTCGGAATCAGGATAAGGCTCGTGAGCAGGCCGGGGAGCATCATTGCGCGCCTCCCGCCAAAGCCTTAATCGCAGGCCAGAAAATAATGATGAGCACGGTGAGCGCTCCGACGACGACCCAAACGGCGTAGCTGCGCGTGTTGCCGGATTGTGTGCGGCGCGTAACGTCGCCAGTTGCCGTTGCACCGTCGGCGATGCCGTTCACCGTGCCGTCGATCATCTGAACGTCGACGACTTTCCAAAGAACATTTGTGGAGAGAGCGAGAAGAGGCTTGACGATAACCGCGCCGTAGACTTCGTCAACGTAATATTTGTTGTAAAGCGTGGTGTAGACGCCTTTGAGGGACTTGGCGATTTGTTCCGGTTTGCCCGACTGGCGAAGGTAGAGCCAGAAGGCAGTGAAGAAACCGATGAGCGCGGCGGCAACGGCAACTCCGGCGAGGATCAATTCAAGTTGATGCGCCGCAGCTTCGGAGAGAGCACCCTCGGTTTCATGCGCGCTGCTGAAGACGGGTGCGAGGAAATTGGCGAAATGATCCGGACCGCTCCAGAAAGAAGGAGCAGCCATCCAGCCACCGATGACACTCAGGACGGCGAGAACGACGAGGGGACCGAGCATGTTCCCCGGCGATTCGTGGACGTGAACGTGATGCTCGTCATAGCGCTGCTTGCCGTGGAAAGTCAAAAAGATGAGGCGGAACATATAAAAAGAAGTGAGGAGCGCGGTGAGCAGGCCCACAACGTAGAGCGGATGACCGCCCGGAATCTGATATGCGGCGCCGAGGATTTGATCCTTTGAGAAAAAGCCCGCGAGTGGCGGGAAGCCGGCAATAGCGAGCGTGGCAGTGAGCATCGTCCAGTAGGTGACTTTGATCTTCTTACTGAGGCCGCCCATGTGGCGCATATCCTGCTCGCCGCCCATGGCGTGGATGACGCTGCCAGCGGCAAGGAAGAGAAGCGCTTTGAAGAAGGCGTGGGTCATGAGGTGGAAAATGCCCGCGCCGAATGCACCGACGCCGCAGCCGAGGAACATATAGCCGAGCTGCGAGACGGTGGAGTAAGCGAGAACACGCTTGATATCCGTTTGCACAAGGCCGATGGTGGCGGCGAAGAAAGCTGTGGCGCAGCCGACAATAGCGACGACGACCATCGCAGTTTCGGAATGAGTGAAGAGAATGCTCGAACGAGCGACGACGTAAACGCCCGCCGTAACCATCGTTGCGGCGTGAATCAAGGCGCTGACGGGCGTTGGGCCTTCCATCGCGTCTGGCAACCAGACATAAAGAGGAAGCTGCGCGGACTTGCCGCACGCACCCATGAAGAGCAGCAGGGAAGCGACGGTAAGCGTGCCAAAGACGCCCCAGCCTTCCCGTGCCCACGGCTCGGCTTTGGCGAAGAGCTCATGAAAGTCGAGCGTGTGAAAAGTCCTGAAGAGCAGAAACATGCCGAGCATGAAGCCGAAGTCGCCGATGCGATTGACGATGAAGGCTTTCTTTCCAGCGTCGGAAGCGGATTTTCTGAGGAAATAAAAGCCGATGAGCAAATAGCTCGCAAGGCCGACGCCTTCCCAGCCGACGAAGAGGACAACGTAGTTCGCGCCGAGGACGAGAATGAGCATGAAGAACATGAAGAGGTTCAGATAGGAGAAGAAGCGGTAGTAGCCTCCTTCATGCGCCATGTAGCCGGTGGAGTAGATGTGGATGAGGAAGCCGACGCCGGTGACGACGAGGACCATGACGACGGTGAGCTGATCCATTTGAAGGTCAAAGCCCGCGCGGAAGGACCCGGCGACGATCCAATCAAAAAACTCTTTGCGGAAAAATTCTTGATTGCGAATGTAAATGAATTCGCGGACGGCTTCGAGCGCGGCGAGGAAGGAAAGGCCCGTCGCACCAAGCGCGACGGTGTTGACAATTTTGTTCGGCAAGCCTTTGCCGAAAAGACCATTGATCGCCGCGCCGAGGAGAGGCAGCGCAGGGATGATCCAGAGGAGATCGAGTATCGGCGTTTGCATTAGAGTTTGAGCAGGTTCACTTTCTCGACGTTCAGCGATTGGCGATTGCGTTGGATCAGAATGATAATGCCGAGCCCCACAGCAGCTTCCGCCGCCGCGACCACGATGACGAACAAGACAAAAACCTGGCCGTGAACCTTGCCGAAAGCCTGGCTGAAAGCGACAAAGGCAAGATTGACGGCGTTGAGCATCAGCTCGATGGACATGAAGATGGTGATGATGTTGCGCTTGAAGACGAACGCAACGGCGCCGAGTCCGAACAGGATGGCGCTGAGGACGAGGTAGTACTGCAGGGGGACCATGCTATTTCTTCTCCCGCTGGGCGAGAACCAGCGCGCCCATGATGGCGACGAGGATGAGAAACGAAGTCAATTCGAACGGGTAGACGAATTCTTTGAAAAGCATGGAGGAAATTTGCCCGGTTGCGCCGGGGATGACTTGCTGGCCGGAGCCTGCAACGTTGGCGCCGGACTTGGCGACTCCAGCTGCGATGGAAGCGGTAAGCGCAAGGGCGAGAGGAAGACCGGCAAATTTTGCAATTTTAGAAAAGTCGGTGCGCTCTTCTTCTCCGGCATTCAGGAGCATGATGACGAAGATGAAGAGAACCATGATGGCGCCGCCGTAAACGATGATTTGCACAGCGGCGACAAATTCCGCGCCCATCAAGAGATAGAGACCCGCGAGACAGACCATAACGACGATAAGCGAAAGAGCGCTGTGAATCGGATGCTTTTGCAGGACGAGGCTGAGCGCGCCGAGGACGGCGAGTCCGGCGAGGACGAAGAAGATGAGCAGCACGGGCGTCACGGCTTGCTCCTTAGCAGGACAACTGCAGCTGTAAAGATGACGTTTGCGATAGAGACAGGCAGCAAAAGTTTCCAGCCGACGTTCATAAGCTGGTCATAGCGAAGGCGAGGAAGCGTGCCGCGCGCCCAAACGTAGAAAAAGAGGAAGACAAAAACCTTTGCGGTAAACCAGAAGACAGGCTGAATGAAATTGTTCACAGCGGGAAGCGCGATGAGTGCTGCGCCAATGGCGAACATGACAAAACCGATGACGGGGAGAACAAGTTTGCCCCAAATGGTTTCGTACTTGATGCCGTCGTAAATGACCCAGAGGCCGAAAGGGATCAGCGTGATGCTGGGAATGTGGATAGCAAGAGCGTTCAGGATGGGATGTGTTTGAGACCAATCTGGGAAAGGAGACAGCCAGCCGCCGAAAAAGAGAATTGTAGCAAGGCAGGATACGGTGATCATCGCGGTGTATTCGGCGATGAAGAACATAGCGAATTTGAAACTGGCGTACTCGGTGTGGAAGCCGGCAACGAGTTCCGATTCGGCTTCAGGAAGATCGAAAGGAGCACGGTTGGTTTCCGCGATGGCCGCAGTAAAAAAACAGATGAAACCGATGATTTGGGGCCACAGCAGGCCGTTTCTGGTCCAGGCAAAGAGATTCCAGCCGAGAAAGCCAACGCCCCACTTGGCGCTTGCTTGCTGCTCGATGATGCCTTGCAGACTGAAGGTGTTGGCCATCAGAAGCACACCGACTACGGACATGGTGAGCGCAAGCTCATAGCTGATCATTTGCGCGGAGCTGCGCAGGCCGCCCAGAAGGGAATACTTGGAATTCGAGGCCCAGCCGGCGAGCGCGATACCGTAGACGCTAAGCGCAGTGATAGAGAAGAGAATCAGCAGGCCGATGTCGGGATTCGAAACCCAGAGATAGATCTTTTGGCCGAAAAGCTCGAGCGGTTTTGGGCTAAAAGGGATTACGGCGAGCGAAGTGAGCGAAAGTGCGAGCGCGAGAAACGGCGCCAGGTAATAAACGAAACGATCGACGCCAGCGGGAGTCGGATCTTCTTTGAAGAGAAATTTCAGGCCGTCAGCGGCAGGCTGCAAAAGACCATGTGGGCCGACGCGGTGCGGTCCCCATCGGGCCTGAATGTGAGCGACGAGCTTGCGTTCGAACCATGTGAGATAGGCGTTCACCGTTAGGACGATGAAGAGGAGAAGAGCGATCTTGACTATCGTGATAATCCAGAACGCGTTCTGGGAAACGAAATGTAGGAGAGAATCGATCACGATTTCGCCTGCGCCTCCGGAACTGATTCAATGGCCTGGCAGTAGCGTCCGAGCGTGCCGCTGGTGAAAAGAGAATCCTGCGCGGGTTTTATCAAGCCGACAGGGATGTCGTAGGCGGCGTGGCCGTTTTTCTTGACGGCGATTTGCGCTGGCTCGGCTTCGCCGGCAAGAAGGCCGGTCAACTCGACGTCGTAGGCAGGAACCGCTTTGCGAATCTCTTCGAAGAGATGGGCGGCGTGTCTATAGTGGAAGGCTTTGCCGAGGCCCTGCTTTTCGAGTTGATGCGAAAGTATGCGTAGCAAGTCGAAATCGCTGCGGGCGCCCATAACTTCGGCGGCTCTATGCAGCGGCTGAATTTCGCCGCTGGTGTTGGTGACGGTGCCGTCCTTTTCGTAGGCGGAGGCGGCGGGGAAGACCACGTCGGCTTGCTTCGCGGTTTCGGTCATGAACATTTCGTGGACGATGACGAGTTCGGCTTTGCCGCGGCCGAAGCCGAGAGTGCCGAAGTGCGCGAGCGGGTTGGCGCCCATGATGTATAGAGCTTTGAGGCCGCCGTTTTGGGCGGCTTCAACCATTTGCGGCGCGGTCATACCGGGCTTTTGCGGTATTTTGCCGCCCCAAAGTTGTTCGAACATTTCGCGTGATTTGTGATCGTCGGGATGCGCGTAGCCGGGGAGACGATCGGGGAGGACGCCCATATCGGCGGCGCCGCGGGAGTTCGAATAATCGCCGAGCGTCATGTAGCGGGTCTTGCCAGGGAGCGAATTACCGAGCGCGATGACGCTGGAAATTGCGGAGCCGGTGAGTTCGGCGCCGAAAACAATCGCGACATCGGATTCCGCGGAGAGCGCGGACTTGAGCGCGTTCAATTGATCGGCGGCAGCGCCGACGATTTGGCCTTCGCTTGTTGCGAGATAACGGACGGCGGCGGCTTCCTGACCCACGGCAACTTTAATGAATTGGGAAGCTTTGCGCTTCAGCTTGATTTCGCGCGAATTGATGATGAAGAGTTTGAGGCCATTGTGGCGGACACCGCTGCGAATCTGCCATGCGACAAGCGGGTTTTGATTGGTCGGATCGTTGCCGATGAGAAGCACGGCTTTCGATTTGTACAGATGCTCCATGGTGAGCAGGGAATCTTTCGCGTTTTCGCCGAGCGCGGTGAGAAGGCCGGTGAAATCGGCGGTCCGATGGTGGTCAACATTATTAGTGCCGAAGGTGACGCGGGCGAGGCGCTGGAAGAGATAGTTTTCTTCGTTCGAAGTGCGGTTGGAGCCGATGAAGCCAATGGAATCGGGGCCGTGAAGTTCGCGGATTGTCCTCAAGTTTGCAGCAGCGGTGCTGGCGGCCTCCTCCCAGGAGACGGGGATGAGTTTGTCGCCGCGGCGCATCATGGGCTGCTTGATGCGTTCGGGATGCTTCGTGAAATCGAAGCCGAATCGGCCTTTGACGCAGAGGAATTCGCCGTTGATTCCACCCATGTCGCGGTTGTTGGCGCGCAGGATTTCGTGATTGCGGACGCTGAGCGTGGTCTTGCAGCCATTCGAACAGTGAGTGCAGATCGTAGAGACGTACTGCATTTCCCAGGGGCGCGTTTTGTAGCGATAGGTGCCGCTGGTGAGCGCGCCGACGGGGCAGATGTCAATGCACATGCCGCACTCTTCGCACTCGAGATGGTCTTCGCGATTGGGGATGATGACGGAGTTTGCGCCGCGCATGCCAACCCCGAGAGCTTTCACATCCATGCCTTCATCGCAAACGCGCACGCAGCGGAAGCAGAGAATACATCGCGGGGCATCGTAGTAAACGAGCTCCGACCACTTTTCTTCCGGACGGTGAATTTTTTCTTCGATGAAGCGGCTGGAATCCGCACCGTAACGGAAAACCATGTCCTGCAGTTCGCACTCGCCGCCCTTGTCGCAGACGGGACAGTCGAGAGGGTGGTTGGTGAGCAGAAATTCGAGAACGCCTTTGCGGGCTTGCTTGATCTGATCGGTGTGCGTTCGAACGATCATGCCATCGGTCGCGACAAGCGTGCAGGCCGTTTGAAGCTTCGGCATTTTTTCGACTTCGACAAGGCACATGCGGCAGGCAGCTTGCAGCGAAAGCCCGGGGTAGTAGCAGAAGGAAGGAACTTCGGTGGCGATCTGCTTGGCCGCTTCGATGACCAAAGTTCCCGCGGGAACCTGCACTTCGCGGTCGTCAATCTTGAATGTAACTAGCTTTTGTTCCGCCATGATTCCTTTTACCGCGCCCCGAGCAGCAATTCGTCGCTGGCTTTTTTGTACGCACAACGCCCGTTCAAGTGATCCTCGAATTCGTCCCGCCACTTTTGCACGATGCTGATGGTTGGCATGGCGGCGGCGTCGCCGAGAGGGCAGAAGGTACGACCGAGCATGTTTTTCGAGAGCTCGTTGACCATATCAATGTCTTCGCTGCGGCCGAGGCCCGCGTGGAAGCGGTCGAGCATTTTGCGCAGCCATGCTGTTCCTTCGCGGCACGGGATGCACCAGCCGCACGATTCGTGCGCGTAAAAATGCATGATGCGGCGCGCCATGTCTACCATGCAGGTGTCTTCGTCCATGACAACCATGCCGCCGGAACCGAGCATGGAGCCGGCTTTGGCGACGGCATCGTAGTCCATTGGGAGGTCGATCTCGTCGGCGGAGAGAAGGGGGCAGGAGCTGCCGCCGGGAATGACGGCCTTGAGTTTCTTGCCGTTGGGAATTCCGCCGGCAACTTCGTAGATGAACTTCTTCATGTTCATGCCGAGTGGGATTTCGTAGATGCCGGGTTGGTTCACGTGGCCGGCGACGCAGAGGAGGCGCGTGCCACCATTTCTCGGAGTACCGCGATTGGCGTAGGCTTCGCCGCCTTCATTGATGATGCTGGGCACGGCGCTCAGCGTTTCAACGTTGTTGATAATGGTTGGGCAACCGTAGAGACCGACGACGGCAGGGAAAGGCGGCTTGATGCGCGGATAGCCACGCTTGCCCTCGAGCGATTCCATCAGGGCGGATTCTTCGCCACATTCGTAGGCGCCCGCGCCGGTGTGAACGAGCAAATCGAAATCGAAGCCCGAATCGAGAATATTCTGGCCAAGGTAACCGTGTTGGTAGGCTTCGGCGATGGCCGCGTCCACCAGGGCCTGAATGTAACGATACTCGCCCCGCATATAAATGAAACCGCGATGCGAGCCGATGGCGCGGCCGGCGATGACCATGCCTTCGATCAGCTGGTGGGGGTCCATTTCCATCAGCGGTCGGTCTTTGCAAGTCCCTGGTTCAGCTTCGTCAGCATTGCAGATGACATAGCGCGCCTTCGGGGAATCCTTCGGAACAAAGGACCACTTCATTCCGGTGGGAAACCCAGCGCCGCCTCGGCCGCGAAGGTTGGATTTCTTCACTTCGTCGATGATCGTTTCCGGCGTCATCTGCTTGAGCGCTTTTTCGAGCGCCCGGTAGCCGCCATTATTCAGATAGACGTCGATGGTGCGGGAGTTCTTGATTCCCCAACGCGCACTGATGAGCGGCGTTTCCAGCGGATGACGATCGTGCAGCGACCCGCTTATGACATGTTCCGGCGCGGGGCGGCGGCCCTTGTCGAGGTCCTCGATGATGCGGTCAAATTTTTCAGAAGTAAGATTCTCGTAGAAGTCGTAATTCACCTGCATCGCCGGAGCGCCGGTGCATGCGCCGATACATTCGACTTCTTCAAGAGAGAAGACGCCGTCCTGAGTGACTTCCTTGTTGTCAATTTCGAGGCGCTTCTTGGCGAGGTCAAGAATCTCATTGCCACCGCGGAGCATGCAAGCGACGTTGGTGCAAATTTGGACATGATGCTTGCCCATAGGCTTGCGATGCAGCATGGAGTAGTACGCCAGTGTTTCTTCGACTTGAACCGTATGCAATTCGAGGCGGCTGGCAATTTCTGCGATCATTTCGTCGCTGACACAGCCCAATTCATCCTGCGCGCACATCATCATGGGGATAAGTGCACTGCGCTTGACGGGATAGGCGTTTTGCAGCTTTTCGAACTTCGCCGTGAGCTGTGGAGGCAATTGCATAGGGTTAACGATCCACGTCCCCGAGGACAATGTCGATGGTGCCGATGCAGGCGACGGCGTCCGCGATGATTTGCCCCTCGAGGATTCTGGGAAGTGCTTGCAAATTGACGAATGAGGGAGAACGGAAGTGGCAACGAAGGGGCTTTGGAGAGCCGTCGCTGGCAATGAAGCAGCCGAGTTCGCCACGCGGCGATTCGACGGTGACATAAGCCTCGCCGGGCGCTGGAGAAAATCCTTCCGTGAAAATCTTGAAATGGTAGATGAGCGATTCCATCTCCGTTTTCATTTTTTCGCGCTGAGGCGGAATGATTCCGGGGGCTTCGGCTTTGATGGGGCCCTGGTCCGTGATCTTTTCCATGGCCTGCGTGATAATTTTCAGGCTTTCGCGCATTTCCTGAACGCGAATCATGTACCGGCCAAAGCAGTCGGAATCGGTACGAGTTGGAACGTCGAACTTGAATTCGTCGTAGCTGGAGTAAGGGAAAACTTTGCGATTGTCGTAGGCGAGACCTGCGGCGCGAAGTGTCGGGCCGGTCATGCTGTAGGCGACCGCATCCTTCGCGGTGATGACGCCGACGCCTTTGGTGCGCGCCATCCAGATACGATTTTCGGTGAGCAGTGCTTCGTATTCGCCGATCCGGCTGGGCATCATTTTTAGGAGGCGCGAAACCATCTCGCGCCAGCCTGCGGGCGGATCGAGAGCAAGGCCGCCGATGCGGATGTAGCTGGTCATCATGCGCTGCCCGGCGAAGCGCTCGAAAATCTTCAGAATTTCTTCGCGCTCGCGGAAGCAATAAAGGAAGACTGACATGGCGCCGAGATCGAGGGCGTGCGTGCCGAGCCAGACGAGGTGGGAAGAAATCCGCTGGAGTTCAGCCATCATCACGCGGATATATTGCGCGCGCTTGGGAATTTCGAGGCCCAACAACTTCTCAACAGCGAGGGCATAAACAAGGTTGTTGCCTAGCGGATTGAGGTAGTCCATCCGGTCAGTGAGCGTGGTGGCCTGAGAATAGGTCTTGTCTTCGCAAGATTTTTCGATGCCCGTGTGTAGGTAACCAATATCGGGATCGGCTTTGACGATGTTTTCGCCGTCCAACTCCAGCAAAATGCGGAGCACACCGTGCGTAGAGGGGTGCTGCGGTCCCATATTGAGGACCATCGTTTTGGCGGCGCCAGTTGCGGTCTCCACACTGTGTGATGCAATTGTAGTGCTCATGATTTTTTCAGCCCTGGCAGATAGGTTGCAGGAATGTCTCTAAAACCTTCGACCGGATAATCGCGACGCAAGGGATGGCCCTTCCAGTCCTCTGGCAATAGGATGCGCCGCATATCGGGGTGGTCATTGAAATGTATCCCCATGAGATCGAATAGCTCGCGTTCGAGCCAGCCAGCACCCAACCAAACAGGGACCAGAGAGTCTATATAAGGATGGTCGCCGGGGACGCGCGTGCGCAGGCGGATCTTTTGTTTCTTGGGAATTGAAGTTAGATGGTAATTCAGTTCGAAACGAGGCTCGATAGGAAAGCGATCCACGCAGGTAGCATCGGAGAGCAAATCGAACTGCAAAGCATCCCGGCACTCTTTGGCTACGACGCGCAAGAGGGCATGCGGGACTATGATCGTAGTTTCGTCGCGGAATTCGACTACATCTTCGACCGCTTTTGAATTCCACGCCCGCAGATGCTCGACGACAGCATTAGCGTTTTGGTTTGCGTTTTCCGCCACTCGTTTTTGTCTACGCGCTTCAGATTATTTGTGCCAGTCCAGCGCGCCCTTTTTCCAAAGATAGAAGTAACCAACCAGCAGGATGGCGATGTATATCATCATTTCCAGAAAACCGTACCATCCCAGACTGCGAAAAACGTAGGCCCATGGGTAGAGAAAAATGGCTTCCACATCGAACAAAATGAAAACCATTGCTACGAGATAAAATTTTACCGAGAAAGGCTCGCGAGCATCGCCGGTCGGCTCCATGCCACATTCGTAAGCCTGCAGCTTAGCCTTGGTCGGGCGCCGCCAGCCGATGACCTTGGAAAGACTGGCGATAACCCCAGCAAGAAACGCGGCAATCAGGAGTTGTATGACTAGCGGACCGTATGCATGAAGACCAGAATCGTTCATGGGCGAAGCGGTATAATAACGATTCAGGGCGCGGTCGGTCAAATGGCGGAAGAAAATAGTTTTGAGCGGCACGCTCCGGAACAGACCAATGCAATTTGGGCATAACACAAACGTGAAGGCGGGAAACGCACAGTACCACGTGCAGACGGAAGACCACGGCACGGCGCAGGCGTTGATTGAGACGACCGTGTATCACGAGGGTCGTCTCGTCCACAAACGCACGATGAATTACAACGATTTGTTGCCGCTGGATGGCGCGAAAGAGGCGACTTTGAAGCGGCGGCTCGACAAGCAACATCATGCGGTGATGGAGGAAATTAAGTCGGGGAAGCTGAAACTGCCGATTCCTGCCGCGAAACATGGGGCAGATTCGTCGATACCAAACGTGGCTGCGTCTACATCGGGGCCCAAGTTGACGCTGCGAATTCAAAACCCCCGGGACTGGTTGAAGGGGGGGCACGCATCTTTGAAAGTACGTGTGACAGATGAAATGAGCAATCCGATTGCTAAGGCACGGGTTGTGGCAAAAATGGAAGGAGCAAGTGAACCCGTAGAGATTGGCGGATTGACCGACGCCGATGGGTCGACATCCTTGGAGTTCGATGTACCTAAGTTCGAAGTGGCGGAACCATTTTTGGTTGTCGATGCAAATTGGGGACCGGTAGCCGGGCACTTGCGGTTGCAGTTTAAGACGAAGCCACCAAAGGTGCCCGCTGCATGAGCGAAGCTGCGCAAAGTGTTCCGTTCAAGATAGTTGTGAATGGGGAAGAACGGCAGGCGAAAGCCAGCGATACGGTTGTCGATTTGCTGGTTGCGCTGGGCTTGGAAAACGGGCGCGTGGCGATCGAGCGGAATTTGAAGATCTTGCCGCGCGCAGACTGGGCGGCAACGAACATCGCGGCAGGGGATCGGTTCGAAATTGTTCAGTTTGTTGGCGGCGGATAGCCTTATTTGTTGCGCTTGCGAGCGCGCCACTCTCCGGCAGTAATTTCCCAGGTTTCAGAAGGTAGCCTTCCACTCACATAGTCACGTTCCTCGCGCGAAATGATGCGCATACCTTGTTTAGCCGAAATGCGGCGAGAGGCTTCGTTTGCGATTGCTTTTGGTGCGCGAAGGACGGGAAAGCGGAGTTCGTCGAACCAATAATTGGTCACGGCGTCGCAAGCCTCGCTCATCAAGCCTTGCCCTTGCCATTGTGGATCGAGCCAGAAACCACGATTTTCGTCGCTGGACTTGTTGAGGCTGATGAAGCCAATCATTTTTTCTGGCGCGGTTTTGAGGCGAATGGTCCAATGCCAGGCTTCACCGCGCTCCATGGCGGGAAGCGCCAGTTCACGACAGTAGAACTCCGCCGCATCCGGTGGATAGGGCCAGGGAACTTTGTTGTTAAGGAATTTTACGATCTCCCAGCGCGGAAAGAGAATTTGGATTTGCGGCGCGTCGGCGAGCTCGAGCGGCTTGAGAAATAGGCGCGGAGTTTCCAGCGGACGAATCATTGCCGGCATCTCAGACACCCTTCAGCAGGTGTCCCATTTTGGATTTTTTCGTTTTGAGGTACTTACTGGAGATTTTCGAGACGCGTGGCTGGCATGGAACTCGCTCGACGACTTGAATACCGGATTCTTCCAGCTGGCGGACTTTCTCTGGATTGTTTGAAAGCAGGCGGATTTTCAGTGCGCCAAGCTTCTTCAGGATTTCTGCAGGGAATTCGTATTCCCGTGCGTCAGAGGCAAAGCCCAGCGCTTCGTTGGCTTCAACGGTGTCCATGCCTTGATCCTGCAGTTGGTAGGCGCGCAGCTTGTTCATCAGACCGATGCCGCGGCCCTCTTGCGGTAAATAAAGCAGGACGCCGGAAGGAGCTTTCGCGATTTTCTTGAGCGAAAGTTCGAGTTGCGCGCGGCAATCGCAGCGGAGCGAATTAAGGACGTCACCGGTGAGGCATTGCGAGTGAACGCGGACGAGAGGGACCGCCTTTCGGCTGAGATTGCCGCGGACGATTGCGATGGCTTCTTCTTGCGGGCCTTTGCCGGTGAATCCATGAATTGTGAAGTTACCCCAGCGCGACGGGAGCTCTGCGTGCGCGACGTGATGCGGGGAGCGCTGGTTTTTGGGCTTCTTGGTCTGCGATTTCGTGGACATGGGAATTGCTTAGTATAACAGGCCGAGTTCCTTTACATCGCGGGCGGGATTGGCTAGCGTAAAGCGAAGAGTCTTTAGCTAGAGACGCGGATGGATTCGATTTTCTCAACGCGCGATTTCTTGTTCACGCTGTTGCTCAAAGTGGGCGTAGCCGCTTCGTTCGCGGCCCTGCTGGCGCGGTGGAACACGTTCCGGCGCGTGTTATTTACGGAAGAGCGCGATCCCGATCAAAAGCTGAAGCTGATGCTGTTCATGACGCCGCCGCTGATTCTCGGTGTGGCATTGCGCCTTGTGAGTTCCGCGTATCATTTTGCAGACCTTTCCATTGAAGGCGCCTTCCTGATGGGCTTGCTCGGCGGGCGCGTCGTGGGCCCGATTGGCGGAGCCATTGTTACGATTCCGGCGCTCGCTGCGCATGAGTGGCTCGGCATGCCTGCGGCATCGGCGGCGGGACTTGTTGGCGGTCTGATTCGGCAGGCGATTCCCAACAAGGAAGAGCTTTGGAATTTTGGACCATTCACTTTCTTGAACATTCCAAAGGCGGTGGTGAAATTTGTGAGGCGTGCGGAGATTTCATGGGAGATGCTGCCACTCGCTACGTGCGTGGGATTAGAGCTTGGCCGCGTTGCGCTGGCGGTCCCAAAACCCAGATGGCTTTTCGCAGTGGATCAGCATTGGAACTGGTGGTTGGCGCTGGCGGTGATAGCGACGCTTATGTCAGTCGCGGCGCCGCTGAAGATCTGGAACAATACGCGTATTGAGATGAACCTCGAGAAGCACCAGCAGTTGCTATTGAAAGCGCGCATGGATGCGCTCTCCAGCCAAATCAATCCGCACTTTTTGTTTAATACGCTGAATACCGTGTCGTCGCTGATTCGAATGGATCCGGACACGGCGCGCGGCGTGGTCCTGAAATTGAGCAATATTTTGCGTAGGTTGTTGCGCAAACATGAGACGTTTGTGCCGCTGCGCGAAGAATTGCAATTCATTGACGATTATCTGGATATCGAAGTCGCACGCTTCGGCAGAGACAATCTGGACATTGTGAAGCAAATTGAGGATTCGGCGCTTGAAGCATTTATCCCGAGTATGCTTTTGCAGCCGATCGTGGAAAACTGTCTGAAGCATGGGCTTGCCCCCAAACTCGGAGGAGGGAAGATTCAACTGCGCGCGTTGCATCAAGATGGGCGGCTGCAGATCGAGATTGAGGACAACGGCGTAGGAATTTCCGAAGAAAAAATGCCACACGTCTACGTGGAAGGAATTGGCCTGAGCAACGTGCGCGAGCGGCTCCACGTGCTTTACGGCACAGATTTCAAGCTGGACCTGCAGAGTCAGCCCGGGGAAGGAACACTGATTCGAATCGAAGTGCCGGAGTTGACGCCGACCTTGCAGGAAGCCGCCGCCGGGTAGTCCCTAAGTTCTTTACGTCCTTCTCTATTCATAGATAACAAAGGACTTGCACCGTCCTTAGCTCATCTCCCGGGCATAAGCTCGAGAAAGGTCTTGACAAACAACAGTAATTTCTGATATTTCTGTCATTACAGAACATACGGATGGTGCTGCAATGACGCATGAATCAGAAGCTGCCGCGCTGTCGCAACCGCGCCGAGGTCTGCGGATTGTATTGGCCGGGGGAAGCGGTCATGTAGGAGCCGTTCTCAGGCGTCACTTTGCCTTGCAATCGCATCGAGTATTGACTTTATCCCGGAAGGCGAATCCCAGGATCTCCGAAATGGTGGAATGGAATGGCGATTCATTGGGGAACTGGACCAAGAGTTTGGAAGGGGCAGATGTCTTGATCAATCTTTGCGGTAGAAGCGTCAATTGCCGTTCCAGTCCGGCCAATCGCATAGAGATCATGGATTCGAGAATCAGGCCTACGCGCATTTTAGGCGAAGCTATCCACGAGCTAAAGAGCCCTCCTCGCCTTTGGCTCAATGCCAGCACCGGAGCCATTTACAGGCATGCCCTTGATCGAGCGATGGATGAAATTGACGGCGAACTTGGAGGACACGAACAAGATGTTCCACGCTCGTGGGACTTCAGCGTTGAAGTTGGCAAACGGTGGGAAGAAGAATTTTTCTCGGCCAACACGCCAAACACACGAAGAATCGCTCTTCGCAGCGCCGTTGTAATGAGTCCCGATCGAGGAAGTATTTTTGATATTTTGTTGCGACTGGTTCGATTTGGGCTTGGCGGGACTGTCGGGGACGGGAAGCAATTCGTTTCTTGGATCCACGAAGTGGATTTTGTTCGCGCAATCGACCACCTCATTGCGCGAGAACAGCTGAAAGGCGTATTTAATTTAACCTCGCCAAATCCCATCCCGAACAGAGAATTCATGCGGGCCCTAAGAAAGGCGTGGGGCAGGCGCGTAGGTCTTCCAGCCCCGCGGCCGATTCTTGAAATCGGGACATTTCTGATAAGGACGGAATCAGAGTTAGTTCTAAAGAGTCGACGGACCGTTCCGCGGCGGTTGTTGGAAGACGGCTTCCATTTTTCCTTCACAGATTGGAGTGTCGCCGCAAGACAGTTGGTAAATCGCTGGAAGAGCAATCTCACACATGGCCTTGAGAACGAATCTTGGGGCGTGCTGCAAAGAAATGAGGGTCAATGAGCGAGCAAAACAAGGCGGAGCAAAGTGATCTTACGCCCGTCGCGCAGAAGTTCATCCTGCATTGGGGCGAGATGGGCACGCGATGGGGGATTAACCGCACTGTAGCGCAAGTGCATGCGTTGCTATTTCTTTCGCCGAAGCCACTTCCTGCAGATGAAATCTCGACGACACTTGCCGTGGCGCGATCGAACGTGAGCACAAGCTTGCGCGAATTGCAGGGGTGGGGAATCGTGCGCGTTGTCCATGTACTGGGAGATCGGCGTGACCATTTCGAGAGCATCAAGGATGTGTGGGAGATTTTCCGCATCGTCTCGGAGGAGCGCAAGCGCCGTGAAATTGATCCGACCCTGCGAGTGATTGGTGAGTGTGTGGATGAGCTGAAGAAGGACTCGAAGGGCGATGCGTACACGCGCGAACGGCTCGAGAGTATGCTCGAATTTCTCACGGTGATGACGGGGATGTTCGAAGAAGTGTTGCGCATGCCGGCAGGGGCGCTTAAAGGTGTTGCAAAACTGCGCGGCAAAGTAATCACGCTGCTCGGCAACAGCACAAAAAAGGCAGCGAGCTAACCGTGATCTCCCTCGTCAACGAATACACGGATGGAAAAGGCCGTCACGCGCGTGGCTGGCTATTCTTCGATGCCGACTGCAAGTTTTGCACGCGAATCGCGCGGTGGCTCGCTCCGATTCTGGGGCGGCGCAACCTTGGCGTTGCTCCGTTACAGGATCCTCGCGTGAGCGCGTTGCTTGGACTCGCGCCGCAGGAGCTTTTGCGCGAGATTCGTTTTCTCCATTGCGACGGCCATCACACCGGCGGGGCAAACGCCGTTTTGGACGTTGCGCGCGAAATCTGGTGGGCGCGGCCGGTTGTTTGGCTCTCTAAACTTCCCGGCATGACGCGCATGCTGCGCAGCAGCTACCGCTGGATTGCGGCGCAGCGCAGTTGCTCTGCGGAACAGTGCCAACGAGTTCAACCGTCCCGCTAAAAGAAGGAGCCGCTATGACTGCGCTCGAATTTTTTGGCTGGCAGGGCAAAGTGAGTCGCGGCATTTACGCACTTGTGGGCTGCATTGGACTCGCGATCAAACACAACCTCGATCGTTTCATAGCCTTGGGCTTCGGAGAGCGGTGGGGTCTTTGGAGCTATTGGGCGCCCATCGAGCGTTTCAGTTCGATCGCCACACTCACCGCAAATGACAAAAAGTTTCTGACAGTTCTGCTCGTAACCGCGCTTCCTTTCATTTGGATTGGTTTGACGATGACCATCAAACGCCTGCGCGACGCGGGCCAACCGACTTGGCTCTCTCTTTTGTTTTTCGCGCCATTCATCAATCTGATTTTCTTCGCGGTGCTCGCGATTTATCCCTCGGAATCTGACTACAAAAAGGTACCGCAAGGATTGTTATCGAATGTTTCTCCGTTTTGGCCGCGCAGCACGTGGGGAAGCGCCGCGCTTGCAGTTGCCGCGTCAGCGCTGATTGGTGTTCTCGGCACATGGGTCACAATCAAGTGGCTGGGCTCGTACGGTGTGAGTCTGTTTTTGGCGCTGCCTTTTGTGATGGGCTATGTTGCCGTTTGGGCTTACAGCCGCACGCATGCCCGCTCTTATGTGAGCGTGCTTGCGCTCGTTTCCATGAGCATTTTGCTCGCCGGGCTCGGCATCCTGGCGATTGCGATTGAAGGCGCCATTTGTCTGGTAATGGCTGCCCCGATTGCGTGGGTTCTTGCTTTGCTCGGCGGTTCGGTAGCGTACGTTGTCCACGCAGAGCCGGGACTTGGCCACGAACAGACATCCACTTTCGGAGTCGTCTTGCTTACGCTGCCTTTGCTCATGGGGTTGGAGCATGCCGCCCCGCCACCTGTGCCGCGATTCCAAGTGCACACAAGCATAGAGATCGCGGCACCGCCAGAAGTCGTTTGGAAGCGGATCATCGCGTTTCCGCCGATCGGCAAGCCGCGAGAATTGGCGTTTCGTTATGCGGGGATTGCATATCCGATTGAAGCGCGCATCAAAAGTGAGGGCCTGGCTGCGGATCGGGAGTGCCGTTTTTCTACGGGCAGTTTCAAAGAGCCGATTCTCGTTTGGGAGCCGGGAAAGCATTTTGCGTTTGGCATTGCAGATGAGCCGCTGCTGATGACCGAAACTTCTCCTTATAGCCAGATTCACGTTCGCCACATCGATGACCGCGATTTTCAGGCCGAACGCGCCGATTTCCTTCTCACACCGCTACCGAACGGCGGGACACGCCTCGAGGGAATCTCGATATACCAAAACAAGATGTGGCCGAGCGCTTATTGGCGGCTCTACACGGATTCCATCGTGCACAGCATCCATCACCGCGTCTTCGAACACGTAAAGCAACTCTCTGAAAAAGACGTGGCAACTCAGGCGGTCGCCGCGCGGGATTCGGAGAGGATGCGTTGATAGTAGCGTTCATAGGCAGGAATCACGTCGTTGGCGCAGAATTTTTTCTTGGCGTTGACGCGCGCAAGTTTTCCGAGTTCGCGGCCACGGTCTGAGCGGGAAAGTACATCAATGGCGTAGCGGCCTGCCGTGGCGACGTCTTCCGGTTCGACCAAGAATCCATCTATACCGTGTTCGATGACTTCCGGCACGCCGCCGACATTGGTCGCTATTACGGGTACTTCGCACGCCATCGCTTCGAGCGCGGCCAAGCCGAACGATTCCAGTTGCGATGGCAGCAAAAAGAGGTCGGCTTCGCTCAGTAGCCGATAAACCTGATCCTGCTTTCCCAAAAAATGAACGTCCTTCTGTAGTTTTTTCTTGCGAACTAGATATTCCGCCGCGCCGCGCTCCGGGCCATCACCGATCAACACGAGCTTCGCGGGCATCTTTGCTCGAACGAGAGCAAAGATTTCCACGGCGTCCGTGACGCGTTTTACAGGCCTGAAGTTTGAAAGGTGCATGACGATGGGCTCGCCACACGGCGCCCATTTCGCGCGCAAGGATTCATCCGGTTTGCGCGTGTATAAATCGCAATTCACAAAATTGGGAATCACTTCGATGGGATGCTTGATGTCGAACTCTTTGATGGTTTGCTTCAGGAGATAATTTGAAATCGCCGTAACGCCGTCGCTCTGTTCAATCGAAAACTTCGTGATGGGCAAGTAGCTGCGGTTGCTGCCGACCAGTGTGATGTCCGTGCCATGCAGCGTGGTGATGAACGGCAGCCTGCGGGGCGCGGCCATGGAGCGTGCGAGCAGAGCGCTCACAGAATGGGGAATCGCGTAGTGCACGTGCAGCAAGTCGAGCGACTCAGATTCGAACACCTCGACCATTTTTGTCGCAAGGGCAAGCGTGTAGGGCGGGTGATCGAAGAGCGGATACGACGCAACTTCGACTTCATGAAAGTGAATATGCGGGTCGGCCAGATTCATGCGAATCGGTGGCGCATAACTGATGAAGTGAATATCGTGGTCGCGGGCGGCGAGTTCCTGGCCGAGCTCCGTGGCCACGACGCCGGAGCCGCCGTAAGTGGGATAGCAAGTAATACCGATGCGCATTGGCCTGGTGAGGCACTCCTGAGGATTGAACCTTGATACGATACCGCAACTTTTGTCGAGAGAACCGCGCAGAACTTGCCAGCCCCGCGGCCCGATGCTACATTCGCGAACCCGCGCCGAATATTTGTGCAAGCTTCTCCATTAGACGCAGGAGGTTCGTTTTTCGTGACACGGCTGGCAGGTAAAGTTGCGCTGATTACAGGCGGCGGAACCGGCATTGGCCGCGCTACAGCCCTGGCGTTTGCCCGTGAAACAGCCAAAGTGGCAGTAGTAGGACGGCGGCTTGAGAAACTATTGGAAGTGGTGAAAGAAATGAAGGCGGCAGGAGGCGACGCCATCGCTGTGTCATGCGACGTCAGCCGCGCAGCGGATGTCCAGGGCGCGGTGCGCAAAACTGTAGAAACGTTCGGGAAGCTGAATGTGGTGGTCAACAACGCGGGCGCTTTACATGTTTCCACGATCGAAGAAATTGCTGAAGACGAGTGGGACCGGCTGATTGACGCGAATTTGAAAGGGCCATTTTTGATGTGCCGCGCGGCGCTTCCGGAATTTCGTAAAGCTGGGGGCGGCGCGATTGTGAATGTTGGCTCCGTGCTAGGACTTGTGGCGATGAAAAAGCGTGCAGCTTATTGCGCTTCAAAAGGTGGCGTGACTCTGCTGACAAAGGCGATCGCGGTTGATCATGGTCATGAAAACATTCGCGCCAATTGCATTTGCCCTTCGATTGTGGAAACGGAACTCGTCAGCCAGCTTTTCAATACGCCTGACGGCGACCGCGTAAAGCGCGAACGCCTCGCGACCATTCCTCTTGGCCGAATGGGCCGTCCCGCCGACATCGCGGAGCTGGCTGTTTATCTCGCTTCGGATGAATCTTCCTGGCTGACTGGAGCAGCGATTCCGATTGACGGCGGCCTAACCGCTGCATAGGTTCTCAGAGAAAACGAATGGTGCGCAAAGACCAAAAATTCACAAAAGAAATCGTTGCACTCGCGCGCAAGCGGATGAAGAAAAGTGGCTTCCCGGCGATGCTTGGTTTTCAGATAGAGAGCCTCGGTCCGGGCCGCGCCGTTCTCTCCATGGAAGTAAAAAGGGTCCACAAGCAGATTCAGGATGTCGTGCATGGGGGCGTGCTGGCAGCGCTTGCGGATACGGCTGCGGCCATTGCAGCTTACACGGTTGTCCCACACGGAACCGAAATCGCCACGATCGAGCTGAAAATAAACTATTTGTCCGCGGTTCCAGGCGGAAAAATCAAAGCGGAAGGCAAAGTTCTGCGTGCAGGCAGGAATTTTGTTGTTACGGAATGTGAAGTGTTTGATGGGAGGGGAACTCTATCCGCAAAAGCTCTGTTGACGTTCGGGGCCGCCGCAGGCCACACGATGGAGCGCGCCGCAAACTCCCGCCAGTAAATAAACCTACTCGGTGCCGCCTTCTGAAGCCTCTTCGCCGTCTTTGTGAACGTACTTGATAACACGCTTGAAAATCAGAAGATTGGGGCTTCCTTGCCTCGTGAGCTTAATGCAATCCCGGTCGTACCATTCGATCGTTCCGTGCAGCGTTTCGCCGGAATCCAGTACGATCGTCATCGGCGTGTGGGTCTGCATCTGCTTGACCCAGTAAAAATTCTCGGCATGCGTCACTTCTGGCGGTGCGGGCTTTTTGCTGGGAGCGGGCCCGTTGTTCGAATTGATGCGAGGAGAATTTTGCTCCTTCACGTCCTGGAATCCAGGACGGAACATTCTGCGATTCACCATTTTGGCTCCTCAGGTCCCGAAAAAGGGGGGAGTTTAAGGGTATCTAGTGCTGAGATGCGTTCTGCGCGCTTCCGGTTACAGGAGAATGAAAAAAAACGTTCCGCGCCGTGTTGCGGTCCTCCAAAATCTTACGATTTATTTATGGGCAGGGAAATAAGGGTTTTCATGTACTCGGCGCAAGCGAAACCGCCAGCGCGTCCAGCCCAAGCTGCCGGTTCAGGTTGCGGCGGGCGCCAAAAGAAACCTCGTCTAACCCCCGAATCGCGCGCATGACCCAACGAGAATCGACTGTTTTACTCAGAATTTCCAAATCTTTAGCGAGCGCGGGGTTTCTTAACAGCGGTTGCTTCGCTCCACTGGTCAATTCCAGCAAATCGGTAAGCAAACCGTAAAACACGGCAAGCTGTGACTCGAACGAATCCTCGCGATCTTTCGCGATGGCTGAGGTCTCTGCAAAGAGTTGCGCGAAGCCGTGGCCTTTCGCGGCACGTTCCAAAATACGAAGAGCCGCCTGCCGCCGGCGAGTTACCGCTTCCACATCCATTTCCAGGGCCAACCCCGGGCTGCCTTCGGAAAGTTGTGCCGCTTGCCGGATTTGCGCGGGTGATTTGTCCGTTTTTTCTTTCAGGATGCGTTCCACTTGGGGCGTTGCGAGTGGAGCGAAATGAAATTGCATGCAACGCGAAAGAATCGTCGGCAACAAGGAATAAGGTGAAGGCGCGGTTAGTATTAGGGCAGCGGAGCCGGGCGGCTCCTCCAGAATTTTGAGGAGGACGTTTTGCACCTCCCAGCGCATGGTGTCCGCGCCATCGAAAATGAAGACGCGCCGCCGCGCCATCGGCTGAAAGTATGCTGCACGCTGGGCTGCGCGAATCTGTCCGATGCGCAACATCGGCCGTGCAACGGGATTCTTTAGACGAACAGGGTCGGGCACCAGCGCCCAAACATCTGGATGACCCTGCAGGATGAGCGGGACGCGCTCGACTGTCGCCGCATCGGCACTTTCTCCCCGTTCGGCGAGTCCTTGTTCGATGAGTCGCTGCGGCTCCGCCAGCAGCGCAATTCGTTTGCAGGTGTCGCATTCACCGCAAGAATCGTCCTGCAAGCGTTCGCAATTCGCGGCCTGTGCGAAAAGACGCGCCAGGGTGAATTTGCCGACGCCCGGAGGTCCGGAAAAAAGCAGCGCGTGAGGAACCCGGCCGCTTTTTAGCGCGCCGCGAAGCGCCGTGACGATTCGCTCGTTGCCGAGAAATTCCGAGAAGGGCATGGTCAGGTGCGCTCCAGCCCCGTGAGCAGCGGATTCACAGCGGATAGGATGTCCTTCGAAATCTCTTCCGGCATGCGCATTTCGCGTCGCATCGCGTTATAGCACTGAATGGTGGCCCAGGGCGACTGGCGCGAAAGCAGGTCGTACATGTCAGCTGCATCTTCTAAATGCCGGATACTCGCCTCGAGAATGTCGTGTGTCGAATCCGTGTACGATCTCGACGGCTTCTTTTTCACGAGCGATTGCGCTTCGCGCGGAGGAACTCGAAGATAGAGCACCAGATCTTCCCGGGGCAAATCATAGATTCCATACTCCAATTGCTCAATCCAAGATAGAAATTCCGCACGTTTCTCCGCGGCGATCCGCGCGGTCTGGTGTGCCAGGTTGGAAGCCACGTAGCGGTCGGCCAGCACAATGGCACCGCGGTTCAGCGCTTCCACAATTCTGGATTTTGCTTCGAAACGGTCTCCGGCATAGAGCAGCGCGGAAAAATGCGGGTCGACCTTGTCCAGAGGGCCGAGTTCACCGTTCAAGAATTTCCCTACCATCTTGCCAAACCACGACTCGTATTGCGGGAAGCTCGTGGAATATACGGAATATCCACGAGAAGTGAGCTCGTGCTGCAGCAAACGCACTTGCGTATTTTTCCCACTGCCGTCAATGCCTTCAATTGCGATGAGTTTTCCGCGTGTGGTCATACGTGCCAAAAAGGACTGGACGACAGTCTAACCGGAGCGGTTCGGTGCCGCAATCACGCGTGCTAGGATAAAAATTCAAGATGACCACGAACAACTTTCGAGAAAACTTGTCGCGGACCCAGGAACGCATAGCGCGAGCCGCCGAAAGCTCCGGGCGAAGGGCAGACGGCATTACGCTTATTGGTGTTTCGAAAACGCATCCCGCGAGTGATATTCGATCCGCGTTCGAAGCGGGTGTTCTTCATTTTGGCGAGAATCGTGTGCAGGAATGGGAAGGGAAGCGCAGTGAAATTTTGGACTTGCCGGCATGCTGGCATCTTATCGGTCATTTGCAGTCAAATAAAGCCGCGCGTGCCGCGCGAATGTTTCACAGCATCGATTCTGTAGACGATATTGCGCTTGGTCAGCGCCTGGATCGCGCTCGAGCCGAATCCTCCTCGGGGGAAAAGCTGCGCGTGCTCATCGAAGTCCACATCGCGGGGGAAGAATCAAAGAGTGGCGTGGAAATTTCTGATCTACCTGCTCTCGCCGAGCACATTATGCAATTGTCTCAACTACATCTGGCTGGACTCATGTGTATTCCGCCCTATGTTGAAAATGTTCAAGAAGTGCGTCCCTATTTCCGAAAACTTCGTGAGCTTCGCGACGCTTTGCAGAAGCAATTGCGCTGCGATCTGCCTGTGCTTTCCATGGGAATGTCACACGATTTCGAAGCCGCCATCGAAGAAGGCGCAACCGAAGTGCGTGTAGGGACAGCCTTATTCGGAGTTCGCCAAACAGCCTGACGCCGCCGTATGCTGAACGTCACCGAACAAAGCGGCACAGTAACTTTCCTGGTTCGAGTACAGCCTCACGCCAGTCGCGACGAAATAACCGGCATCATTGGCGGCGCGCTAAAAATTCGCCTTTGTGCGCCAGCGATCGAAGACCGCGCCAATGAAGCGCTCCGTGAATTTCTGGCCGATCTTTTGAAAAGACCCAAATCGGCTGTTAGAATTTTGTCCGGCGATCGCAGCCGGTCGAAGCGTGTCGCCATTGACGGCGTCACCCAGAAGCAAGTACAAGCGCTGCTGCACTTCGAGGCCTGACAGCAGGGAACTAACGAAATGTCCTTCAATCTTTCAGAAATGCAGAGTGATTTACGCGCCGCCGGGTTGCACGGGTGGCTGTTCTACGATTTTCGTGGCCGTGATCCCATTGCGCAGCGCGTGCTTCATCTAATGCCGGCCATGCGCACGCGTCGATGGTTCTACTTCGTCCCTGCAAAAGGTACGCCCAAGAAACTCGTCCACAAAATCGAAGCAGAGTCGCTCACTGCGGTTCCTGGCGAAACTTTGTATTACTGGGCTCAAGACGAACTCCGCACCAATTTGAAAAAGCTCGTCGGCGGTGCGAAGAAAATTGCGATGCAGTATTCTCCGAAGAATGAGATTCCGTACGTCGCGATGGTGGATGCTGGAACGATCGAACTTGTTCGGTCGACCGGAGCAAAGGTGGTCAGCTCCGCTGATCTCGTTCAAAAATACGAAGCTGTCTGGTCACCTGAGCAACTCGAAACACATCTCTACGCCGGCAAGCATGTGGATCGCATCGTCGCGGAGGCGTTTCAGCTTGCTGTGCGCGGCGTTCGCGAAAATCGCCCGCAAACCGAACACAGCCTCAAGGATTGGATCTTGCAGCAATTCGCCGCCGCGGGTCTTACCACCGAAGAAGGACCAGACGTCGCAGTAAACGCACACGCGAGCGATCCCCACTACGGGCCTTCTGCAGATCGTCCAACGCCCATCAAGGAAGGCGATCTTCTTCTCCTTGACGTTTGGGCAAAGCGGAATACGCCCGGCAGCGTCTATTACGACATCACCTGGACAGGCTATCTTGGCTCAAAGCCGTCGGAAAGAATCTCCAAAGTCTTCCGCACGGTCCGCGATGCACGCGATAAAGCGGTGGAACTGATTCTCACCAGCATCTCCAAAGGGAAACCATTGCAGGGTTGGCAGGTGGACAAAGCCGCGCGCGGCGTCATCGAGAAAGCCGGCTACGGAAAATACTTCTTTCACCGCACGGGCCACAACATTGGCCAATCCGTTCACGGCAACGGTGCGAATATGGATGGGATCGAAACGCATGACGTGCGCCATCTAATTCCCGGAACGTGTACCTCTGTTGAGCCTGGAATTTATCTCCCCGAATTCGGCATCCGCAGTGAAGTGAACGTCTACATCGGAGAAAAAGAAGCGCGCGTGACGGGCGCGGTTCAGAAAGAGCTTCTGACTTTACTAGCCTGATATGGAAGAACCTGCTTTCGAGCAACCGCAATCGGAAACGCCGGCCGCGCAGGTGGATACATTGGTGCTTGCGCGTGACGACGAGCATCGCAAATTCATCGCCCTCTTGGTTGGTGTGGCAGGATGGGCTGTTCCGGGGCTCGGCCACGCTCTGCAAAAAATGTGGGGTCGTGCGCTGGCCGTTTTTCTTGCCGTAGGCGCACTCGTGATGCTCGGCGCGGGAATGCGCGGCAATCTTTTCACTTCCCGTGGAGACGACGCCTTCGCCACTCTCGGATATCTCGCCGATCTAGGTTCTGGAAGTTTTTACTGGGTGGCGCGTTCGTTCGAAACCGCCGGCCCCGACGTTTCTCATTCCTCAGGCGACTATGGCACGCGCTTTCTTGCTACTGCTGGAGTACTAAATCTCTTGGCTGCGCTCCACGCTTACGAAGCTGCCCGGGGGCGGAAGGCCTGATATTAAATGACCGCACCGCTCACTCACCTTCAGTCCATGATGCTTTTCGCCCTGATTATTTCTCTCGCCTTTGGCACTCTCGGGCGCAGGCGCCCTTCTGAGCGCCTCAAGTACGCCGCGTGGTCGTTTCTCTTGTTCCTCCTGATTGGCATTGCGATCGGCTGGTTGATGTACCCCTTTTCCCGCTAATCTGTAAGAGTCCAGACTTGTAACGTTTCTACCCAATTGGCATTTCGGCTCGCCAACGAATACGCGCCATGGCAACAAGTAAGTCATTTTGCATCAATAATTTACAGATGTAGTGGTTCTGGCGTCAGACTTGCCCTTTTTCGGTTGGGTCGAATGCCTATGCAGCGGGGCTTCTTAATAGCACCCCCTGCGGAAGAAGCCGATTGATCATGAGAAATAGTCCCAAAGAAAGAACCTCGAAGCGCCGTGCATCTGAACATGGCGTTGGCTTAGTGGAGCTGATGGTGGTTGTGGCCATCGTTCTTATTACATCCGTAATTGCTCTTCCTAACTTCCTGAAAGTCCTTCGTTCGAGTCAATTGTCCAGCGGCGCCACGCAAATGGCAGACATCCTGAAACAAACCCGATTCCAGGCCATTCGCCGCAATACGTCGATTACCTGCCGGATTGGAACGGTGTCAGGTGCTACGACAGCCTATGTGGATTCGGATGGGAGCACCACATTTACGAGGGGCGAAATAGAAACCGTTTACGCTGGCAACGTCAATCTCGTTGCTTCCGGAAGCGTTCCCGGAACTACGTCCCTGGCTAATGGCGTCGGTTCGGGCATTACGCTTACCCCAGTTTCCCCGACGGCAGGAACGTACACCTTCGACGCCCGCGGCGCAGTCTCGCCCGCAGGAGTCTACGTTATGTACGTGGCCAACACTCAGCTTCCTTCACTCGGCTACCGAGCCGTTGTTTTGTTGCCATCAGGATCCATTCAGATCTGGACCGCGGACCAGGGCGGCACCTGGCGTCTACTTGAGTAGAGAAGGATGAGGGAGAACATGACACCGGTGAAATCTAGAAAGTCTGCTCGGCAACAACGAGGATTCACGCTTATCGAGATGATGATTGCCGTTGTGATGATTCTGGTTGGTCTTGTGGCTGTCGCGCAGCTCGTTTCAGCTTCGATATTCTTGAACTCTGCGAACCGCGACGACTCGACATCCATTGTGCTCGCACAAAACGAGCTCAACCAGTTCGTTAACCAGCCGCTGTCCTCGTTTTCTTATACCGACAACCTGGGCAACGTCTGCACTCTCGGGACTGCAGCCACCGGATGGGCGGGCAGCCCGATTATAGCGTCTTCTGATAATCGTCAGGTAATCGACTACTCTCAGGCTACGGTAAACGGCTACAGCTTCACCTGGATTGATCCGAACGATCCCTCCGGCGCTAGCTATGACGTTCGCTGGGCCGTTTATAACTTTGCTAGCGGATCCGGCAAGCGCTTCATCGTCGGCGCACGTAAGACGGGCGGCAATCGGCCTTTTCTCCCCGTGACTCTCGACACTGTGGTGACCAAATGAACTTCACACTCAGACGGAACAAGCAATCGGGTTTCACGCTTCTAGAAATGTTGGTGTCGGTGCTGGTGTTCATCTTGATCTCCGGAACCATTTTCCAGCTCCTAACGAACACGCAGAAGCAGGGACAGACCGATTCCCAAATGCGCGATACGTTTCAGGAAGCGCGCCTGGGGCTTGATCAGATCGTCCGTGACATCAACGACGCAGGCTATCCGCCGGCGAATCAGTTCACCGTCTTGCCTGTCGTGTCTAACTATGCGCAATCGCCGATCGCTTGGAGTCCTAACTATCCTGGCACTGCCTGCACCGTAGGCGGCACCTGCACAACGCCTAGCTCCTACGACATCATTTTCGAAGAGGACTACGACGGCACGGGTGTGAAATGGATTCGCTACCAGTTGCAGGGAACAACGCTTTGGCGTGGTGTAACACCAAAGGTTGCCGGTGTGAATCCTGACACGGCGACTTCTGCTGCCGGCGTAATGTATCCATACGTTCAAAATGTGATGAACAATGCCTCGGCTGCGCAAATAGCGCAAATCCAGGCGACGTATCCCAGTATGTTCCCCGGAGGAAATCCCGTCCCCATTTTCAACTACACCCTTGACAACAACACCGGTACGGCGGGGTGTGTAGCTGCGGTCAATTCGCCCTGTAATGTCCGCGGAGTGCAGGTCAGGCTAATCGTTCAAACGCCTCAGCGCGACGCCACATCCCGGGTTTTGCGCTTGGTCGAACTGAACGGCCAGGGCCGTCGCCTGAATCCGAACCAGTAAGAGTTTCTCGAAACATAAAGGAACACTTATGAAATCGCCTCGCAAACTCAACAAAAAGAAATCCGAATCGGGAGTGGCTTTGCTGATCGCCATCTTCACGCTATTGCTGATTGCAGCGATCGCGGGAGCACTAATCATTTCAGCGGGAACAGAAACGTCCCTGGCGACCAACTATCGCACCACAACGAGCGGCTATTACGCCGCGGTGGCAGGTATTGAGGAGGCTCGTGGTCGTCTGCTGCCAACTAGCCCCAACCCGCTTGCGCTTCCTTTGACGGGGCCGTCACCTTATCTGCATGCGAACACGCCAGTCTACATTGTGAATCCAGCCAGTGGTGAAACCGCAGCAAACATCATGACGACCTACCCTGACAACCAGTACAGTAGCGAGTATACGGGCACCACAACGACCACCCCGCCCATCAATTCTGTTTGGGTGGCTTCTGGAAACAACGGTCCGCTCTATAAGTGGGTGCGCATTACTCCCGCTACGAAAAAGTCCCTCAACCTGAATGTTGACGGTACCGGTGTGCTGGCTGCCAACAATACCGTTCCTTTGTATTTCGACACCAGCCTCGTTCCGCCTGCCTTAGTCGTACCGCCGCTGATTGGTTCGGACCCGAATCCGACTTCGACACAGCAGCAGGCCTACGAAGTCACGGCTCTCGCCGTGAATCCCAACGGAAGCAGAAAAATTCTGCAGTATGTAGTTGCGGCTGCTTACTACGGCATGAACTTCAACGCGGCCCTCACCTTGTCGGGCACAGTCGGCCAATTCAATGGTGCCAACTCAAATCCGTACCACATTAACGGATCTGACGGCTCAGGTAGCGCCCCGACCATTGCCGGCTGCACTCCTAACCAGGCCGCGGTGCCAGCCATCGGCGTTGGCACGGGTCTCTCCGCTGGCAACGTCGCTGAGACTAACCAACAGTACGTCACTAACAGCCTGCCGCGTCCCGATCACTATACAGGCGCCGGTGGAACTCCTAGCGTTTCCACGGTTACCAACACGGGCGGGCTTCAGTCCACAAATACCTTGAATCAAATGATTCAAAATATTCAACAGAATGCGGATGCAGTCATTCCCAATCCGCCGAATGCTCCGGGCTATAACAACAGTGGCACAACTTACAATTTCGGAACGCCTTCCAACTGGCCGTCGGACATGTCCGCGACCAATCCGAAAGTGATTTACGTGGACGGCAGCTTTGATATTGGCCCCAACACCGGCTACGGCATTCTCGTTGTCACAGGTAACCTCCACTACCACGGTAACTCCGGATGGAACGGCATCATTCTGGTCGTCGGAGACGGCACTACCACCTTCGATGGACTGGGCGGTGGTAATGGCGAATTCGACGGCGCCATTTTCGTTGCCACAACCAGAGACTCCAACGGCAATCCGCTCGCTACGTACGGAACGACCAACTTCGACATCTCTGGCGGCGGCGGAAACGGCATCTACTACAACAGCTGCTGGATCAATAAGGTGCAGCAGCCGCCGAAGTATCAAATCCTGTCTTTCCGGGAAATTGCGCAGTAAGAACTTGGACTGGGGGGAATTCAGATGAGGAATAGCGTACTGGCGAGGATTGCGACCGCAGCGACGATAACGATTGCATTCTCTGTGACGGCGCTCGCGCAAAGCGGCTCTCAAACACCGGACAAGCCCGCGTCGGCGAAGAAGCAGAAGACTGCTCCCAAGCCGGCTCACAAAGTCTGGACCGAAGACAACATCTCAACCATCCGCACGCAGTCAGACAAGGCAATCGATGCAAGTGATCACCAGCAGCAGGCCGCTACCGAAGCAGCCGCCGCTCAGGAAGCTTCTGAGAAGCAGTCGGCCGCGGATTTATCCAAGCCTCCGGCCAAAAAGGCTCCCCTCTCGCAAGCAAAGTCCGTTGAAGACGCCGATGCAAAAATTGCATGGGAAAAAAGGGACATCCAGGGTCAGGAAGAGTACATTGCGAGCCTGCAGGAGAGGCTTTCTTCGGCGACTCCGGAAGAGAGAGCCCACTTGCAACAGTTGATTGACACGCACAAGCAATGGATTATCGACACCCAAAAAGAAATGCAGGGGCTCGAAGAGCAGAAAAAGGCATTTCAAAATCCAAAGAAGCCCGCGGCTCCCGCTGAGCCTGCTCCGGTACCAGCCGATGCACCGGTGAATACTTCGGCCGAATCACAACCTCCTTCACAATAAGACCGGATCGCGTCACGGTTAGTGGTCAACTTGTCGCTGATTTGTGTTCAGTGTTGCCGACTTCTGCTATTTCTTTCCTAAACCGCCAATAACAATTCCACGTATGCTCGACAGTTTTTTTCCGCGAATGTTATGATGGTTTGGTGACGCCGAGGTAGCTCAGTGGTAGAGCAGCCGATTCGTAATCGCGCCTTTCTTCCCTAAGTGATTGATTCTCCAACCCTGTCATTCTGCGCTAGTCGGGCTATTTCGGGCAGTGTCGGACTCGATTTGCAACGCATTTTGCAACGGATTCCCTAAAACACACTTCTTACACGCATGAGAAAATTGCCGCCGGTCTCTCAGGGATGATTCCCCCTTGGGGGTTCTTCGTTGACCGTGAAGGCTGATGAATGAAATGCGAAGTGGCCAGCGGTGGGGGGAGTCTTCGAATATGACGTGAAGGCAACGAGGCGAACGACATCACCTTTGTGGATGCCCTCTAGGGCCGCCAATTCGTAGCACCCCGTTGGGTAAATGGATCGTCCAGGCCACACATTCTTGGTCGTGTTTGGCCTACTGAAGGAAGGTTCAGCTGCTGTCACGGAATCGCCGACCGTCAGCCATGAGTGGCCTTGGCCGTCCCATTTCTCGATCCGGTCATGAAAGACTACTTGGCCATCCCATATTCCCCACTCGGGCGTCTGGATGGCTTCGAACTTGAGAACGGAAAAGCTGTAATTGGTTACTCGAAGGCAATAGGCCGCGTGCCGGCGAGGCACGCCAAGGTCGGAATGGTCTTCGATCAGGTCCGAATGGTAACCATAAGTGAAAAAGTCGCCGAACCTTATGCGGTGGCCGCATTCCCAAAACACGAGGACCAGCAGGGGAGCTATCACAAGCAGGGCGAGCACGTACCGCCCTTTTCCTTGAGCGAGGCTTGCTATCCCAGGGCGGCCCGTGCGAGGAATGCCGGATTCTGCGCCATTCATAAAGATCTCCTAAACATTCTAAACCTGTTTGAGCGGGGATTTTAATCAAACCTCGGTCCAGTCGGCTCGGTACCCGCCTTCCTTGTTTGGGCATTGGGGTCTCGCGCTCTTCTTACCTTATTCTCGAGCATGATGGCTTCTCCATTTCCCCTACGGTCTAGGCCCAATGTGTAATTTATAAAACGCCATGGCTGCGACTCCAAACCCCACTCACCCCTGAGGTGCCCTATCTCGTGGGCGAGGATTATTCCCTGATCGAGAAAGCCCGGCTTCTGCAACGACATCCATGATGGGGGTAGAGTTCCTGGTGCTGTACTAGGGTCCAGCAACGCTATATGCCACTTACCGTCTTGACCGATATAGGTCGCGCCTGGAGTGGCACCGGTCTTCGCGTCGACTGGACCTATAATCTTATGTCCGCCCTCGTTATCTGTAATTGTGGTGCCTACGGCGACGGTGTCAAGTTGCACTACACGCTGGTCGTTAATGATAGAACCAAACGCACCAGCAATATCGTTGAGATTTTGAAAGCTCGTGCCGGTTCCGTCTGCTCCGTTACCGTAAATGCCGACGTAGTAGGTTGTGTTGCCATTAGAATCTGTAGCCGGGTTCGCGTAGAGGTAGTAAGAGCACTTGTCCGAAAGTATCTTCGCCGCGCTGCAGATTGCGTCGAGTTGCTTTTGTCGCTCCGCGGGATCGTTGGATAGCTGGATGGCCTCGCCCGATGGATCAACGTAGAGTAGCGGATTATTTCTGGCGTATGCATATCCGTTGAAGCGCTGCGGGTCCACTAACATCTCCGCTTGGAAAAACACAGGGTCGGGACTCATCATTCGCCCTGAGTTACCGCCGTAGTAACGTTTATTGAAATCGTCCAAGCCGGACTCGGAGTCGCGTTCTTTGCCGGTGAATTTGTAGCGATTTGTCGTACTGGCCGAATGAACGCGTTCGCCGCCGAAAGGATAAAAGTCGGAACGGTCTACACCACCCAGGCTCCAGACGGTGCG
>Ga0126376_10000023_pt1 | contig 61607 bp, 92 predicted proteins | sample PanSoiMetPlot_15_FD_92760 | JGI IMG/M metagenome (GOLD analysis project Ga0126376, IMG submission 92760) | Tropical forest soil microbial communities from Panama - MetaG Plot_15 | ecosystem: Environmental > Terrestrial > Soil > Tropical forest > Bulk soil | place: Panama | collected 2016-02-17 | reverse complement strand
GCCGTAGGCAGAAAAAATCCGATGGGCCATATGGGTGAAACCCGGGGGGGATGCTAGTGCGCGTGGGTGAATCGCGTGTAGCGAACGGGTGAGTGGTCGGCACAAGCCCTATGGCCGTGAGCACGCGGGCCGATGCTGTCCCCGCAAGCTCTCTCCCATGACGTTAGGAACGTGGTCCCCATGCAACACGCGCTAGCCGCTCTCATCCCGGTGAGCCTGCCGACCGGCATCCCCTCAACCGTGATCGACGCTGTCCGCTCTGTCGCTACCCGCTGTGTTGACCGGCGCATGGCGGGCCGGCCGCAGGATGACCGGGAGGACGTCACGCAGGTTGCTGTCATGCATGCGCTCGGTTCGGTGTGCTGGGATGGCGCCGACCCGCGCGACGCTGCCGCTCTGTCGGCCCGTGCCGCTGTGCAGCGGTTCATTCAAGATGCCCAGAGCAACGGCCGTGAGCTGTCCGGCGGGTCGGATGCCGACCTAGACACGCTGTCCGATGGGAACGCGCTCGGCGTGGCCACGCTGGCCCCGTCCCCCGACCACATGACCCGTACCGACCTGTCAGACGTGTTCGCAGACGCCATGCGGGAACTTGACCGGGCCGATCCTGCCTTGCATGGCGCGCTGTCCGCGTGGCTCGATTCGGCCCGTTCCCAAGATCGGCGCGGTTCGGTGCCCACGCTTAAGGGCATGCTTGCTAAGCGGGTCCGGGAAGTTGTGCCGGCCGTGGCTGCCGAAATCATCATCCGGAACGCTCTGCAGTCCGGAACCGTCAAGCGCGCAGAGCGCTGGGAAAACGTCAGCACGCAAGATGCCGACATGCCGGGTGGCGCGTTCGGGATCCGGGATCGCTCGGAGTCCGGTAGCGCGTCCCCCGTGGTGGTTCGTACGCCGATCGCTGGGCCAGCTTGTGAGACGTGCGCTCACGACACGTGCGCCGTGGTGCGGGCCGGCCGGTATGAGCCGCTCACGGAAGAGCAGAGCGCGACTCTCGGGCTGACCGGCCGGACGGGCGCCTACCGGGCGACCCGCGCGGACCGCGCTGCCGATGACTGGGCATACGCGCTCACGCCGTCCGGGCCGGTCCGCAAGAGTGAGAACCGCAAGGGGAACAAGGGTGGCGGGTCCGTAGGGACGTCCACCACGGTCCGCGGGCCGCGCCACGCATGGGGTGACAAGTCGGCGTGACGCGCTAGGCCGCAGAAAGCGGGCCGGTTAGGGGTGACCCTGCCGGCCCGCTTTCTTGCGTCCGGGCCGGCAGGGTGACGGGCCGCTGTGGTGCCGTGGCGGCCGGCCGGCACGCGGGTAGGGCCGGCCGGCCCGTGAGCGTGGCACGTAGGGCCCGTGGCGGCCGGCATGCGCCGAACGGGTGAGTGCCGGCCGGCTCGATTGCCCTCCCTAGCAGAGCGGCAAGCACGGCCGGCCGGAACATCGGGCCGGGCGCCCAGCCGGACGGACCGCGCGGAACGCGCGTTGAACGCCGGTTGAGCCAAGCGGGTGAGTGCCCGCGTGCTCGATTGCCCTTCTAAAGTGCAAGCGCACGACGGACCGCACGGAAAGCGCGGACCGGTCGGCACGCTCCGGGCCCGCTGGGCCGAACGGGTGAGTGCCTGCCGGCCCGATTGCCCTTCCTAGTGACGGCCGCAGATGTGCCTGCTGGACGGATCACAGAAAGTCGGCTCACAGGAGTCACACGCTCAAGGTTGCTTGGGCCCGCGGTGCGGGTAAGCGGCGCCCTTGAGCTGGTGATGAAGATCGTGAGAGCAGGAGCCTGATCAACTCCCCGACGCAACCGTCCAGCGGGCACATCTGCGGCCGTCCCATCAGCGGCCCGCTACATCTCCTGGTTGGCCCCAGCGTTTTCGGAGGTATCCAATGCCCAGCAAGATCGGGCCCGACGGCACGGTGACCCTGGACGGCAAGGTCATCGGCCAGGTGGTCAAGCACGAGCCGGACGGGCTGCACATCCGCGGGATGAGCGTCAGCCTCTCCAGCAAGCCGCTGTGGATCCCCACGGCCGCGGATGGCACGGTCCTGGACGAGCACGGCCTCGACACGCGCAAGGCCGCTGTGAAGCTGCTGGAGCAGTACGCACAGCCGCTGGAGGTCGCTGACCTCAAGGTCGAAGACGGGCTCAACCTGTCCGGCAAGCAGTGCGTCACCGCCACTGTGACCTGGCAGGGCATCCGCGCTTCGGTCAGTCGCTACCCGCACGAGAAAGCGTGGGTGATCGACTGCCTGTTCAACCGCGGGTCGTTCTTCCCCGCGTTCTCCAACGGCACGGGCACGCGCTACACGCGGCCGCACTTCCTGCGCGGGGAGCAGGAGCGGTACCTCAACAACGTGGCGCACGAGGCCGGCCTCCTGGAGGACGCCACCTGCTACGCCGAGCAGGCGTACGCGCAGGTCGAGGCCGCGCAGGCCGCCGCTACGCCGAGCGAGTGAGTGCCCCAGCGCTCGCTTGCCTTCCCTAGCAACAACCACCACGGAGGTCCCGGTGAAGTACCTCAACGTCATCAGCGACGCACAGGCGCGCACGATCGCCGCGGACTGGCACGGTGGCCAGGCGTCCGCGCTGTACTCGCTGGCTTCCAGCGGGGCCATCACGGACCCGGCCGGCACCAAGTTCGAGATCAGCCGCGACGTGCGCAGCCTCGACACCGGCCGCGCCCGCCGGCCGCTGCTGGCGCTGTACAAGTACGTGGAGCACCACGGCGAGCGTGGCCCGGTCGAGGGCTGGGCCCAGCTGTGGGACGCCACCGAACCGACACTGGAGGAGTGCTGATGAGCTACGACCGCGAGACGCACGCGCGCGGGGTGGACCACGGCTGGGACGCCGCCAACTACGCGGACGCCTACGGCGTCACGCAGACCCAGGAGGAGGAGGCCGCCGCACGCGCCGCGCAGTACGCCGAGGTTGACCCCAGCTTCGACACCAGCGCCTACACCACCGGTTTCGCCGAGGGCTGGGAGCGCTTCACCGAGGGCCAGTGGCAGGACGGCTCGCCCCGAGAGCAGGAGTAGCAGTGCCCAAGTCCCCACCGTCCAAGTCCCCGACCATCGTCCCCAACCCCAAGCCCGTCGGACCCCAGAGCCTCTACCTCAACCCGCTGCCCACCGCGGACGAGGGTGAGGCGTCCAAGCTGGTCATCCAGTTCGCCTACTGGGGTGCGCTGTTCCTGTGGACCATCACCCACTACGAGTTCGACGGTGACGACGGCTTGATCGAGCACGTCACCACCAACGACAACGGCGTGGTGACGGTTCACCCGCCGCACCGCCCGTAGCACCGCGCACCGCCCGTAGCACCGCACCACCTCTCCCACCACGTCCCGGATCGCCCGAGCACTGGAGCACCGATGACCTTCGAGACCATCAGCACCCTGAACACCAACACCCTGATCGGCTTCACCGACAAGCGCGGTCACGCCTGGCACTACAAGGCCCAGGAGCAGGGCGCCGAGTCCAACCACTACCCGGGCGCCATCCCGGTGGAGCACGTCACCCGCCGGCTCTTCGACTGGGCCGCCACCAGCCGTCGCGTCGCGGTCGAGGTCCCGGCCACCTTCGAGGACATGACCCACCTGGCCGAGGACGGCACCCCGATGAAGTGGGCCGTGCAGTTGGACCGGCAGGCCATCGCCCGTGACGACAACAACCACGTCATGGGGATGTTCAAGGACGGCTACCAGCCGCACCAGTACAAGCAGTGGCTGCTGGACACCGTCGCGAACCTGCTGGACGACGACCTGAGCATCGGGTCGGCCGGTCTGCTGCGACAGGGCGCCGTCGCCTGGGTGCAGGTGGAGGTGCCCGACACCATCACCACACCCGAGGGCGTCTCCTTCCGGCCCAACCTGCTGGGCTGCACCAGCTTCGACGGCTCGATCGCCACCACCTTCAAGCGCACGATCACGGTGGTGGTCTGCGACAACACGCTGGAGGCCGCACGGGGTGAGCGTGGGCAGCAGTTCAAGGCCAAGCACACCAAGAACTCCGGCTTCAAGCTGGCCAGCGCCCGGCAGGCGCTCGGCATCATCCACCAGGCCGCGGACGACTTCACCGCGCAGGTGGCCGAGCTGTGCGCCACCACGGTCACCGACAAGCAGTGGCTCGCCTTCCTGGAGGCGTACGTGCCGGTCACCGAGGACGGCAAGAAGAAGGAGGGCCGCGCGCTGACGATGGCCATCAACAAGCAGGACACGCTCAAGAAGCTGTGGAACCACGACCAGCGGGTCAGTCCCTGGAAGGGCACCAGCTTCGGGGTGCTGCAGGCCGTCAACACCTACGACCACCACGAAGGCATCGTGCGTGGGGGCACCCGGGCCGAGCGCAACATGATGTCGGCCGTCAAGGGTGAGCAGGGCAAGGCGGACGACGCGGCGATGGAGCTGCTGGGCCGCATCCTCACCAACGCCTGATCCGAACAGGCACTCGGGTGCCGCTGGATGGAGAGAGCCAGCGGCACCCTGTGAGCCCTTCGGGTGAGTGGTCAAGGCGCGGATTGCCTTACCAGACAACAGAGGAGGTCACCTTGGACGTGCACGACACGATCCGCGCCATCGCCGCTGCCGTGGCCACGCGGCACGAGCGCTTCACCAGGTACACCGTGGAGACACCGCACAACTACTGCGGCAGCATCCTCGGCTCCAACGACGCCACGATCTTCATCCGACTGGAAAAGGGTCGACTCGTCATCGCCGGCACGTACCCCGACCGCGAGTACCGCCACCGGAGCGTGAAGATCACGGTGGCCGCCGACCGGGACCCCATCCTGATCGCCCGAGAGATCTGCCGCCGGCTGCTGCCGGAGTACCTCACCCAACTGACTGAGGTGCAGGCTCGCGTCGCCGAGCGCAAGCAGGCCGAGCGTGACTACAAGGTGGTCGAGGCCACCATCACCACACACCCGCTGATCGAGACCTACGGCACCACGGGAACGCTCATCCTCACCGTGCCCGGCACCGCCAACGACTACATCCAGTTCAGTCTCAACCACGACGGGTCCAGCGCCCGCATCGAGCGCGGCAACCTGCCCACCGCTCTGCTGCTGCGGCTGGCCGACACCCTCAAGGAGCGCAGATGAGCGAGCCCACCCAGATCACCACCAGCGACTCCGCCTGGACCTTCGCCCGGGGTGTCGCCGCCGGCGCCGCTGCGCTGGAGATGCTCAGCGAGATCGCCCACGAGAGCCGTGACACCAAGCTCAAGTTCTTCTGGCTGTCGGTGGGCACCAAGCTGGCCCAGGACGTGCCCTACGGGGAGCAGGAGCTGGTCACGCAGTTCGTGGCCGGCGCCGCCACCCGGGCGCCCACGGAGGGCGAGCTGGGCGTGGACCCGCGCCGCCGCCGGGGTGGGATCCTGTGAACCCCCAGCGTCCGCAGACCCCGTTCGAGCAGGCCATCGGCATGATCCTGATCCTGATCGGGATCGTGTTCATCCTGGGGATCTGCATCAACTACAACATCCAGAACGCCAAGTCCCGCGACGCGCGCGACCAGTACTCCGAGCAGTCGGGGTGCACCTGGTCGGGCAACGACCTGTCCGGCTACCACATGGAGTGCTGAACCGATGACCAAGCCCACCATCACCAAGGGTGTCGCCAGCCACTACGCCGGCACCCACGAGAACATCTACGACGTGGGCGACGGCACGTCCGGCGGTCTGCTCAGCGTCGGGCGCCTGAACAGCAACGGCCAGGGCCCCTACACCGGCTCGCTGGTCATCAGCGCCTACCGGCTGGACGCCGACGTCAAGGTCACCGCCCCGGTCGAGCACCTGATCGTGAGCGACGCCGTGGTGATGAGCGCCCAGACCGTGATGGAGCTGACCAGCACGGCCCTCAACAACACCCAGATCGCCGAGCTGCAGCGCCGACTCTTCGCCAGCCACGAGTTCGCCACGCTGCTCCAGAAGCTCGCCGACGAGACCGTGGAGGCCACGCCGTGACGGAAGAGGAGCAGAAGTCCACCGAGCCCGTGCCGGGCGAGCGCTACACCTTCGAGCCCGTCACCACGGTCTACATCGCCGGCGGCCTGACGCGCTCGCTGGCTCGCCTCATCGACCTGGCGCTGGAGACGGACGCGCCCACGATCATGAGCGGCTCCGAGCGGGTGGGCCTGCGGCAGTTCGCCGAGGCGTGCCGCACCGCCTACACCAACGAGCGAGACAAGGAGTAGTCAACGTGGACACCACGGCATTCGAGATCGCCGAGCGCTTCGAGACCGGCAGCGGACACCGCTACTTCAAGGCCGCCAGCGGCCCGCGCACCGGTCAGTGGGCCGTGGCCGACTGGTCCGGCTCCCGGCCGTGGAACACCGACGACGGCGTGCTGTGGGTGGTGCCGGGCCAGTTCATCGAGGTGGGCGACGAGATCGGCGCGCTGGACCTGGAGAAGGACGGCCGCCAGGGCCCGGAGCGCACCCGTACCCCGCTGGGCCCGGCCGAGGCCGTCATCGTCGCGTTCCGGCTGGGCCTGCCCATCCAGATCAAGGGCCAGCGTGCGTACACGGTCGTCGAATACGACCCGCCGCCGTGCCCGGCGATGGAGAGCGGCCGCCGCTGCGCCTACCGGGCCGGCCACGATCCCAACCACCCGCACCGCTTCGAGTAGGAGATCGCGCCGCCACCGAAGCGGAAGATATCGAGGAGGTGGGCCGCGCCATCGAGCGGGTGCGCCAGGCCAAGAACCGGCTGGAGCTGCTGCGGCAGCTCGCGGCCCAGCTCAAGGGAGTGTGAGCAATGAACAAGCGGGCCGACGAGGTCAGGGCCCAGGAGGCCGTCAAGGTCGACGGCCGGTACCGGGAGATCGTGGATCGGGAGCGCGTCACCGACAACTGGATGTCGTTCACCCTGCGCGGGGGTGGCAAGGTGAGTCACGAGGTGTACGAGGAGGTGACCTCGGCCAGCCCGGAGGAACTGCGCCAGGAGGCGATCACCTTCCTGCGCAACACCATCGCCCAGTCGCCGGAGTTCGCCGGCGCCTTCGCGGTCGTCAACATCGACGTGGTGAACAAGACGACGATGGTGTTCGACCTGGACGACGGCACCACCATCCGGCTGGACATCAGCCGCTACGTGCGGGAGGACTGACATGCGCCAACCCATCTGGGTCGACGGGATCAAGCCGCAGGAGAGTGGCGAGCCGATGGCGTTCGCCCGCGGGCCGGACTACCCGTCGGTTCGCTTCGAGGCTCTGACCGTGGCCGGCATTGCCGCTGTGGCCGAGCGCACCGCCTACGTCACGCTCTCGCACCGGAACCTGGCCGCCCTGCTCGGCGCCATCCCGGCTCTCGACATGCAGCGGGATCCGGAGGTGTGGCAGGCGTTCCTGAAGCTCCGCGAGTTTCTGCTCAAGAAGGAGGACTGATGCCGCTCAAGTTCAATACCTACACCGATGGCGAGCAGCGTGCCATCGTTCTGATCCGCCACGTCATCGACTTCTGCGTGTTGGTCGCGGCCGCCGCGATGTTGCTCGACGGTGGCGAGGGCGAGGTGGAGGAGCGCCCGACACCGACTCGGGCGGACATCGAGCGCGAGGCGAAAGAGCTGCTCACCAACAAGGGGCGCGACTGGCTGATCGGGTGGCAGGAGAGCCTCACGGAGAACGACGCCGACGAGGTCGAGACCCGAGCCGTGGAGGTCGTCCGCACCCTCTACAAGGAGCTGGCCTAGATGCCGAAGCGGCTGCCCATTGTCGTCACGGGCGTGGAGACGGCCAACCCGTTCAAGGAGATCGTGCAGTACCGCGCCAAGAGCGTCGCCGGGCCGGGCGACACCAACAGCCGGGACGTGTTCGTCTACCTGTCGCTGGGGGACCTGGCCCAGCTACTTGGCGCCGTCGACCTGGAAGAGCTGTACGCCGAGGACGTGGCCACGATCCGCGGTGCCATCCGTGTACTACGAGCCCTGGAGGCGAGGTGAGAATCCGACACCCGGACTACGCGCAGATCAACGCCACCCACGCCGCCCAGCTGGAGCAGATCGAAGCCCACCCGCGGTTCCCGGACCTGGTGCGGGAGGTGGCCGTGGCCGAGCAGGGCGGGGGACCCGGCTACGACTGGCTCCGGCGCAACTCCCGCACGTTCGGTGCTTGGATCACCCGCTGCACCCCGCCACTGCCGCGAGTCGGCAAGCTGTCTCACCGGGCCTGGGTGCTGGCCGAGCTGCTGGCGGCCGAGCTGGGGATCCCCGAGGGCCCCGACCGGGGCAGCCTGCGCGGCGTGATCTTCGTGGCCGCTCGTGACCACGTCCGCTGCCGGTCCAACGGCCGGCCCACCGGCGAGCTGGTCCTCTGCCGGCGCTGCCGCTGGCCGCTGTACCGGGTGGATGGCCACTGGTTGGACGCCCACGACCGGACCTGCCACGACGGCATCGACTCCGCACCGCACGAGCCGGAGGGCTGAGATTATGTGGACGTTGGCAGTGTGGCTCTTGATCGGTATTGCCGCTGGGGTCGCTCTCTCTCTGGCAGGCCACCACAGACGCCGCTGAGCGCGCGCCATCAGCGGCAACAACCCCTACCGGCTAGCCTGGTGGGTGCAAGACGGCTCAGTGGCCCACGCATGCCCGATGCCGAAGGAAGCCGCCCTGCACGGCCTCTGGACCCAGCTCGCCGCCCTTGTTGGCACCTGAGCATCGCGGGACAGCACCAGGGGACAGGCTTGAGGGAGACGCGGACTGGGCGCGCTCCCCGCATATCACCCGCTCTCAGGTTGACGAACGCGCGTCACCAGGGCAAAGCTGCGCACAGTGACCACGCGCTGACTCTGCGTGGCGACCCCCGAGGGGAGGCGCCAGCGTGCCCGTGAAGGACGAGTTCACCGAGCAGGAAGCTGCCGATCAGCTGTTGATCTCCAAGCGGACGCTCCAGCGTGCTCGCAAGGCCGGCCGGATCGACTACGTCCGGGAGGGCAACAACATCAGCTATACCCGTGAAGCGCTCAATGCGTTCGAGGCGCGCATGGCCGACGAATAGGACTCGCCCGGATGGGTGGACTTCGGCCAACGAACGCGCGTTCATCGCACCACCGACCGCACGATGGTCACCTCTCCCATGCACGTCCAACCCAAGGAGTCACCGTGTCCGCTGCCACCTTGCGGACGTTGTCGAGCAACGTCAGCCTCGCGTTCGGCCTGTTCAACGTCACCGTGAACGTGGCCGGCGCGCTGGAGCCGGCGCCCAAGAACGTCACCGTCTGCACCGGTGACGCCACCGAGGCCCACGACCCCCAGCAGATCCACACCACGATCCAGTGCCCGGCCTGCGGCGAGGTCCCCCGCGGCTCCACCCACAGCGCGCGGGAAGTCGCCGGAGGGCTCATCCTGCTGTCGCAGGAGACCAACGCGGCCATCGCGGCCAACGCGGAGCCGTTCAAGAAGCGCATCGAGCTGGCCGGGCACCCGTCCCCGGAGGTCGAGGTCGAGACGATCACCGGTGACAAGCTCTACTACCTGCTGCCGGCGCCCGGCCAGGAGCGCGGCTACGCGGTGATGGCGGCCCTGCTGGGCAACCACCCGGAGGTCGCCTTCTGCGCCCGCTGGGCACCGCGCAGCAAGGTCGGCATGTTCCGGGTGACCACCCGCGGCGACGTGCTGGTGATGCAGGAGCGGTTGCCGGCCGACCGGGTCAAGGCCGCGCCGCTTGTGCCGGCCGAGCCGGACACCCAGCTGCTGGGGCTGGCTGAGCAGGTGCTCAAGCAGGGCCGCAAGACGCTCATCACCCGGTACGACCCGGCGGCCTACGCCGACACCTCCGAGGCGGCCATCGCCGACGTGGTGGCCAACGGGACGCCGGCGCAGCCCAGCGTGGACCACGCTCTGGCGGCGCTGCAGCAGATGGCCGAGGCCGTCAAGCCGACCCGCCGGCGCAAGGCGGCCTGATGCTGGACGTCGACCCGCACCCGCCGCCCCGGCCGAACCTGCCGGTGCACACCTTCGAGCCGCCCGGGGACGGCCTGCCCACGTGCATGTACCCGCACTGCGGGCTGGCCCGGTCCAACCCGCTGCACAACGTGGCCCTGATCCGCAGCCGGGTGCTTCTGGTGGTGGACCACAACCCGGCGTTCACCCCGGAGATGCTGGAGGTGCTGCTGGCGCAGGCGTTCAGCGCCGTGCAGGGCGTCACCCTCCAGCAGATGAACGCCGTGCTGTGAAGAGCATCGTTCCCAAGCCGATGCTGGCCAGCGTCCCCGGGCCCTTGCAGACCCTGGAGGCGCTGGCCAGCGACGGTTGGAGCTTCGAGCCGAAGATCGACGGCGTGCGCGTCATCGTCAAGCGCCGGGGCGACGTCGTGCAGCTGTGGACCCGGACCGGCCGCGACGTCGCGGCCGCGTTCCCCGAGGTGGTCCAGTCCATCCTCAGCGCGGACCGGCCGCGCCAGTTCCTGCTCGATGGCGAACTGGAGTGCATCAACCCTGCGTTGCCGCTGTCGGCACTGACCGGCCGGCTCAACACCACCCGGCCGCGGGCCATCATGGCCGCCGCGATGGCCCGCCCGGCCTGGGTGCAGGCGTTCGACGCCCTGGACGACGACCTGGACCTGCCGCGCATGAGGCAGGTGGACCGGCGCACCCGGCTGGCCGCCACGGTCGAGATGCTCAACGTGCCGGCAGTCCAGCTGGTCGAGTCCGGCGGGATGGAGCTGTTCGAGCGCACCCGCCGCGCCGGCGACGAGGGCGTCATCGCCAAGGACCCGCGCGGCTACTACATGCCGGGGTCACGGACCCGGCAGTGGCTGAAGTTCAAGCACCGCTACACCCTGACCGTCATCGCTGTGCGGATGCACGCCACCAGCTCGTGGGCGCTGACCGGCAACGGCCGGCCGTTCCGCAACATCACGGTGGCGCTGCTGAGGGGCTCGGAGCCGGTGCTGGTCGGCGAGGTCGGCACCGGCTTCAACGACATGGAGATGCGGCAGCTGGCGGACATTCTCGAGGACGGTGGCTACGCCATCGTGGACGTCTCTGTCATGGGTCGCACCAAGGATGGGCTGCGTGAGCCGGTGTTCCTGGGCCTGCGCACAGACCTGAACTTCGACAACTGCGGGATCGCCCAACTCTCGGAGATCCCGCTCGTGTGAAGGAGATCACGTGATCGACGTAGCGGCCAGGCTGCGCGCCATCCGCACCGAGCTGAACGGCGTGTTCTTCGAGCGTCAGCAGCTCATCGACGCGGCGCTGTACGCGGTGCTGGCCAAACAGCACCTGTACGCGCACGGCCCGGTCGGCGCCGGCAAGACCGACGTCATCAACGAGCTGGTCAAGCGGATCACCGGGGCCCCGTACTTCGCGATGGGGCTGTCCCGCACTCGTTCTGACGCCGCGGTGCTGGGCCCGATCAACCTGCCGAGGCTGCGCGAGACCGGCGACTACGAGCGCAAGATCGACGGCTACCTGCTCACCGCCGTGTTCTGCTTCCTGGACGAGATCGGGAAGATGTCCGCCACGCTGGGCCACGACCTGCTCGCCGCACTGAACGAACGGGTGCGGCACGAGGTGCTGGACGGCGTGGGCTCGGTGCACCCGATCCCGCTGTTCACGGCGTTCACCGCCAGCAACGAGCTGCCGGCCGGGGAGTCCGACGATGCGGCCGCGCTGTGGGACCGGCTGCTGGTGCGGGTGGTGGTCGACTACATCGACTCCCCGGTGCAGTTCGGCCGGCTGCTGACGGCCGGCGACCGGCCGGCCACCTACACCACGGTCCCCTTCGATGAGCTGCGGTACGTGATCGAGGAGGTGGTGCCGGAGATCAAGATCCCCGACGTGGTGGTTGAGCACGTCATCCACATCCGCTCCAAGCTGCGCGAGGCCGGCGTGATCGCCTCCGACCGGCGCTGGCGCCAGAGCATGCGCGTGCTGCAGGCGCGGGCGTTCCTGAACGGCACCAGCGAGGTGGAGCCGATCGACCTGCGGGCGCTGGAGTTCACGCTGTGGGACCGGCCGGAGCAGCTGGAGCCCATCCGGCGGATCCGGGCGGAGGTGGCCGACCCGGCCGCCAAGGACGCGCTCGCGGTGATGGACACGATCCGCGAGATCGGCTCCGAGCTGTCTCTGCGGGTCGCGGCCGGGGAGTCGCTGGCCAAGCTGGCCGGCTTCGACGCCGAGTGCGACGCCAAGATGGACAAGATCCGCCGCGAGATCGCCGGCCTGACCACCACCCACGGCCCGGCCGCCGCAGAGCACGTGCACGACCTGACCACCGCCGTCGACCGGCTACGTCACCAGCTGGACACCGCCCTGGGTGTCCCGTCATCCCTGGAGGAGGGAACCGCATGATCCACCCGAGAATCCAAGAGCGGCTGCGCGCGGCCAGCCTGGCCGTCGCTGTCGAGGGGCCCTCCCCCAAGCGGGGCGAGGACATCTTCGGCAATGGCCCGTACCCGCGCAGCTGGGAGCAGTTCGTCGGCCAGGACAACGCCATCCGGCACCTCAAGGCCGTCATCGCCTCGGCGAAGGCCCGCGGCAGCCGGCCGGATCACATCCTGCTGGCCTCGGGGATGGGCGGGGTCGGCAAGTCGAGCCTGGCCCGGCTGATCGCCTACCTGCTCGGCGTCGGCTTCATGGAGCTGTCCGGCCCGGTCAGCGTGGACGAGGCCCGCTCGGCGCTGCGCGGGATGCAGGACGGGGATGTGCTGTTCCTCGACGAGATCCACCAGCTGGTGCAGGGCGGCAAGGGCAAGGCGGAGTGGCTGCTGCACCTGCTGCAGGACGGCCGGCTGCTCACCGCGGCCGGCGACGAGCCGATGCCGGACGTCACCGTGATCGGGGCCACCACCGAAGCCCAGCGGCTGCCGGCCACGATCCTGGGTCGATTCCGGATCCGCCCGGTGCTGGAGGCGTACACCGACGAGGAGGCGCTGCGGATCATCAAGGGGATCGCGCTGAAGCTGGAGTTCGGCACCGAGCTGTACCCGATGCCCAGCGCTGAGACCCTGGCCGCGCTGGCCACGGCCGCGAACAACGCGCCCCGGGACATGACCTCGGTGCTGGTGGCCTACCGGGACACCTACTACGACGGTGAGCCCGGCTTCGACATCAACACCGCGCTGACCTGGGCCGGCGTCAGCCACGACGGGCTCAACCGGGTCGCCCAGGACTACCTGCTGGTGCTGGTCTCCTGCGAGGGCAAGGCCAGCCTGGCCACCATCGCCGGCATGCTCAGCGAGCCCGGCCCGCTGAACCACACCGAGAACCTGCTCAGCCAGCGCGGCTACATCACCATCGAGTCCGGCGGCCGGCGGCTCACGGTGGACGGCGTGCGCCGCGCCGGCAAGCTGATCCAGGAGCGGGGGCTGGCGTCGTGACGCAGAAGTTCTGCCCGCGGGCGGGCTGCCACTTCAGCGGGTCTCCCACGGAGCTGGCCGAGCACACCGCTGCGCGGCCACACCGGCTGTACCTGGGGCTGACCCTGACCACCTGGACGCTGGAGAAGGGCGAGCGTTACCTGCGCGGCACCTACGAGTTCCTGGTCGGCACCCGGGCTGAATCGTCCGTGTGGGACGGCGCCGAGCTGAAGTCGCACACGTTCACCTACGCCGTGGGGATGTTCGTGCAGGTGCACAGCTACGGCGCCTGGCGGCCCGGCCGCGTCACCGACCTGGGGCGCACCCTGGTCGAGGTCGACTACGCCCGCAACAGGACCGGAAAACGTCACGTGAAGCGGTTCTCGGCCGAGAACATCCGGCCACGCGAGGTCAAGCAATGAGGCTGGCCAAGGGCTCGCGGGTCAACGGGTATCGCGGTGCCCTGCTCGACACCAGCTACTGCGGCACCCTGCTGGACTCGCCGGGCACCATGAACGCCTTCGTGCAGTTCGACGGCTCCGAGATCTACGGCATGGTGCCGGTGGGCCAGCTGAAGGCGGCAGCCGCGCCGTGCGAGGCGTGCGGCTGGAAAGCCCGGCACAGCAGGGACTGCGCGATCTACCAGGCCCTGGCGCACCTGCACCCGTTCCGGTTCGGGGTGGCGGTCGGGGGCCGGGAACCGGAGTGCCACCACTGCGGTCGGCCGGAGTGGTTCAACCACCACACCAGGGAGGCATGATGAGCGACACCTGGGACACCTGGGCCAGGCTGGCCAGCCGGCAGCACAAGCACGCCGTAGCGCACGACCGCTTCGACGTCCAGTCCTGGACCGAGGCGCGCAAGGAGATGCCGTCGCTGCAGGATCTGTACCTGGACTTCACCGCCAAGTACGACCGGGCACCGGAGTTCCTCCAGGACGTGTTCCTGCTGCTGCTCAAGGGTGACCCGCGGGTGCGCCCGGCCGGGGAGATGGCGCCGGCCTACATCGCGAACCGGCAGATGGTGCACCGGTTCTCGGAGTACGACGAGCTGCTGAACCTGCGCAACCACACCGCCAACCACCTGTACGCCACCATGCTCGCGCTGCTGTCGATGCGCTCGGAGCTGGAGGCCGCGTTCGAGGCGATGGAGCTGGCCCAGCAGATGGCCCAGGAGCTGCAGGACCGGCTCGATCAGGCCCTGGAACTGGCCGCCAGGGCCCGGGAACTGATCGAGAACCTGGACCCGGACGAGGCCGACCCTGACCAGCTGCAGGAATTGGCGGACATCGAGCTGGCGCTGGAGGAGCTGCTCGGCACCCTCGTGGTACTGGAGGAGCAGGCCACCGAGGCCGCCGACATCGCGGCCGGCCAGGTCATGCTGATGCTGAGGGCCAGCGCGGACGCGTCTGCAGCCCAGCTGCAGGCCCAGACGGCGATGGCCCACCAGTTCGGGCTCGACCCAGGCACCCTGCAGCGCAAGAGCTTCGCCGAGCGCGAAGCGCTGATGAAGCGGCTGCAGCACAACCGGATCGCCAAGTTCGCCTCGCTGGTCGGGGCGATGCGCTCGGCCGCGGAGGCCGCGCTGCGCAAGAAGGTGGCCGGTGTCCCGTCGGAGATCGTGGGCGTGGAGCTGGGTGACGACCTGGGCCGGCTCACCAACGACGAGATGGTGTCCCTGGCGACACCGGAGCTGGAGACCGACTTCCTGCTGCGCTACGTCGAGCAGCGCCTGTCGGTGTGGGCGGTCCGCGGCACCGAGCGGACCGGCCGGGGGCCGCTGGTGGTGGTGTGCGACGAGTCGGGGTCGATGGAGATCCCTGACATCGGCTCGGTCACCCGGGAGGCGTGGGCGAAGGCGCTCACCCTGGCCCTGGCCCGGTTGGCGCAGCTGCAGCACCGGCCGATGTACTACATCGGCTTCGCCTCCAGCTACGAGCAGCACTGCATCGACCTGAGCACCCCGTCCTTCGAGGCGACGGTGGAGATGGTGGAGCACTTCTTCTGCGGCGGCACCTGCTTCGAGCCGCCGTTGAACATGGCGCTACAGGAGTGCGCGACCCGCTTCGATCAGCGCCGATTCGGCCAGGCCGACATCGTCTTCATCACCGACGACGGCTACAGCTGGTTCGACGACGAGTGGGTAGCCAGCTTCCAGGAGCGCCGGCGCCGACTGGGGGTTCGGGTGCACGGGGTGCTGATCGGCTACGAGACCGGCGAGGGCTCGACCATGCAGCAGATCTGCGACACGGTCCGCCCGATCACCGGTGTACTGCCGGGCGACGAGGTGGACACCGCGGCCGGGCTGTTCCCGGCAGCTCTGTGAGTCAGGGCAGCGGACAGCTGGAACGGGAGCTGTCCGCCTACGTCGAGACGCACGACACCCTCCCGGCAGCGATGCTGCTGGGACACCTGGTGTTCTTCACCGTGAAGGAGGCCGACTACGACCGGCAGGCCATCGCCGGGTGGCTGCTAGAGCTGGGACTGGACGCGCGTCACCTGCCGCACCCGGGCACCGCGCTGAACGCATTCCGGGTGGCGACCAAGTCGGTGGACCGACACAGCTACGACCTGGGCGGCGGGCAGCAGGGGCTGATCCTGGTGCGCTCCCTGGCTCCGGACCCGGACGGGCAGACCCGACTGCTGGTGCGGGAGGTCCGCGCCGGCAAGCGGCAGCTGCGCCACGACACGGTGGCTGAGCTGCGCTTCTACCGGGGCTCGGTCCGGGAGGGGCGGATCACCCCGGGCTCGGAGCGGCTGCGGACCACGATGAACTCCTCCACCTTGATGCCCGGGGAGCACCCGCAGGTCCAGGCGGTGCTGCGCCGCATCGACGACGCCTACAAGCGGTCCCTGCAGTATCTGGGCGGCAACAAGGCCCGGGGCATGTTCCGTGACCTCCTGGGCCAGTTCGAGGCCGTCATGCTCCACCCGTCCACCTACTTCGTGCACATCTCCCACGCCGAGGAGCTGGCCGCGCTGCACGAGCTGGCTGTACGGATGCGCTGCCAGCTGCACCGGCTGCCGCTGGTAGCCCTGCCGGAGGCCCGGGACATGCTGATCCAGGCCGTGGAGCTGGAGGCCGTCACCGAGCTGGAGCGGGTGGTGCGGGACTCCGCGGCGTTGCGGATGAAGCGTGACCGGGTCTCCGGCATCGCCTACGAAACGATCAAGGGCCGGTTCGACACCGTGCTACAGCTGGCCGCGCGCTACTCCGACTGGCTGGATTCCGCGCTCGATGAGGTCGGGACCGCCGCTGAGGTGGCTCTAGACGAAGTGGAGCAGCTACGGAAGGGCATGGAATCGTGAGCGGCGGCGGCAACAAGATGATCTGCGCAGTGTGCGGCTACCCCCTGGAGGCGTTCATCCAGCAAGAGCCTCCCTACGAGGAGAGCTACGGGCACCTGCGGCCCTGGGAAGCCGACGACCACATCCCGGTACCAGTCCCACGCGGCACCCTGCCAAACGCCTCGCGCTGCGACTTCTGCGACCGGGACGGCCCTACTCCGTGGCTGATCCTCGCCGACAGCTTCGTTGACCCAGTGTTCGGCTACGAGTCGGATGGCCACTGGGGTGCGTGCGAGACCTGCGGGCCGCTGGTGAAGCGCCGGCGCTGGACGGAGATCTACGCCCGGCTGATGGAGACCGAGTCCACGCGCCCGATTGAGCAGCGGCCGCGGTTCCTGGGCCGGCGGGCAATGACGATGGAGTGGTGGGGCCGGCTGGAGGTCCACATGCACGGCGTGGTGCCCTACCGCGAGGAACTGACCACCTAGCCTGGTGCCACTGCACACCGTAACGAAGGGGAACATACCGTGGCCGAGATCGACACCGCCGCCGCCATCGAGCGTTGGCGCACCGACGGGACCGTGCCCGTCGAGGCCGAGGCGCAGGCCATCGCCCAGCTCTGGCTGGACGACATGGAAGGCGACGACGTAGACGAGACCAACCTCGCCGGGTTCATCTCCGACGGGACCATCGACGCCGACCTGAAGGACTGGGTGGAGGGGATGCTCCTATCCCTGGGCAAGGTCGAAGACCAGAACGACGACCAGAAGGAGCAGGCCGGCGAGCTGGGTGCCTGGCTGGCGTACCTGGAGCAGGCCGGGTGACCCCCAGCGAGCGCCACCACCGCGCCGCTCGCAACTGGTTCGGGTGCGCCCTGATCATGGGCTTCGCTAGCGTTCCGTTCTACGTGGCGCGCTGGGACGTCACCGCCTGGCTGCTCGTCACCGCGGCTGCGGTGTTCATCAGCCTGATGCTCGTGGAGCTGCGCTGGGCCGGCCGAGATGAGCACAAGCCTGACCTGGGTGACGCGTGAAGCCGAAGGCGCTCCTGCGGACGGTGCGGGACGGCGAGCACACCTACAAGGCGCTGCTGTTCGTCTGCCCTGGTTGTGTCGCGGACGGTCACACTGGGGTGCACATGCTTCCGGTGCAAGGCGAGACGGGCATCCGTGCGCGCTGGGACTGGGACGGCAGCCTCGCCGCTGCGACGCTGAACCCCAGCATCCTCACCACTGCAGGTCCGCTGCGCTGCCACTCGTTCCTGCGGGCCGGGGTGTTCGAGTTCCTCAGCGACTGCTCTCACAGCCTCGCTGGCCAGCACGTGCCGATGCCCGACCTGTACGACTGGCTCCTGAAGGAATGATGTGCGAAGCGGAGAGCGTCTCGCCGTGAGCATCGGGGACGCGGTGCCAACGAGCGTTCGCCGAGCCGTCATCGAACGCGACAACCACTGCTGCCGCGTGTGCGGCCGGTGGGTCGAGGTCGTTAGCCTGCACCACGTCACGTTCCGCTCGCAGGGCGGCCCGAACACCGAGGACAACCTCGTGGTGATCGGCTGGCAGCCGGGCCATGACTGCCACCTCATCCACGCCCACGGTGTTCGGGCCGCCCTGTTCCGGGAGGCGCTTCAGGTGTGTATCACGACTCCGGGCCTGACGGCGGTCCAGCTGCTGCGCTGGGGCCAGAGGTTGGCCTGAACACCAGCTTCGGATCGTGCATGTCGATCAGGTCCGCGATCACATGCGTGGCCACGCCATGATCCAGATCCGCCCTCTTGGTCAGCCACGAGTAGTAGGCGTTGTCCTCCTTCGTGGCAGGGCCGCACATCAGGATGCCGTTGGCGTGGTCCAGGATCTCCTCCCGCCCCCACTGGCCGGACGGCTTGCCGTCCTGGTAGATCGTGACGACAGCCTCCAACCGATGTTGCGGCCGCGTGGCGATGATCGGCTCCAGCCGGATCCCCAGCAGGCCCATCTCCAGCGGCCCCCGTGCCTCCCGCAGCTCGTGCAGCAGTGCAGCGATGTCCTGCATCGACGTACCCAGCCTGGCCTGCTGGATGGCCACCGCCCGGTCATGCTCGGCCGCCGCCAGGGCCGCCAGCATCGTGCGGACCCACTCCAGGGCCTGCTCCTGGCTCAGCTTCGCCGAGCGGTCATTGCTGGTCTCCAGCACCATGCCGTACAGCTCAGCGTCGGGGTCCCACTGCACGAAGATGTTGAAGCCCTCCTCGCGGTCGTAGTCGACCGGTGCATCACCCCCAGCTGCGAACGGCATCAGCCCTCCGCCGGCAGCGCTGCCGGCACCAGCACGTGGCCGACGAAGCCCTCCAGGGTGCCGTACGTCTTCTGGTAGACCCGCTTCAGCTTGGCGAGCCGGGCGTTGGCCGTGGAGCGGTCCAGCGGGAAGTACGCCTTGGCGGAGACCTTGCCGCCGGTCGGCGGCTGCTGCCGGATGAAGAGGACGTACTCGTTGGTGTCGGCCGTCCTCTCCTTCACGACCGCCGGGGCCGGCTCGGTCGCCTTCTTGGTGGTGCGCTCACGTGTGGCCATGCGTTCCTCCTGGTAGTGGCAACAATGACGGGACCTCCCCCGTGGCCAATACCGTCGGCAGCTGGGGCTCCAGATGCTCACCAACGGTCTGGCCGCCGGGCAGAACGATGTAGGGAAGGAACTCCGTCGCGAACTCGACGACGCCGGCCTCAACAGCCACCAGCTTCGCCTTGATGATGAGCAGCAGCTCCCGCCACGCCTGCCGCTTGGCCGCCTCCCATGCCTGCCGGGTGGCGACATCATTGCGACGCAGACGCCGGTCGGGCGTATAGCGGAACCGCTGCTCGTCGGCGGCCGGCAACTTCAGCACCAGCCGGATCTGCATCCCTTTGAGCCGGAATCCGATGATCGCCATCTGCCGTTCGTCGTCCCACCCGTAGACGAACTGGTCGGCCCCGTACCTGTTCAGCGTCCGCTCGATCTCGTCGCGGGTGGCCTCCGGCCGGACCGTGGTGCCCTTGGCGTACTGGGTCACGCCCCCACCTTGATCTGGGCGATGACGTCCTCCGGTGATGGCGTCGTTCCGTCAGCGTTCCGGCAGACATAGACCGTCCCTGCCGGTACCCAGTCAGCCGCGACAACGCGCAGCCCGGCCACCTCCGAAACGGCCTCCTCCTCCTGATCCATCTCCTTCATCGCGAGCCGGAGCCGCTCGGCGAAGTCCGCCATGTTCTCGTGGTCGGTCTCGATGATGCGGTCGGCGATCATCGCGAGCTTGGCGGGAATCTTCCACCCGGGGAAGATGCCGACGATCAGCGGCTTGCCCAGCATGATCGACACGCCCAGTTCGACGCAGAACTTGGGGCTGACGATGTCCGGATCTTCGTCGTCGGCCGGCTCGTTGAGCACGCTGACCATGTAGTTGCAGCTCTGCAGCTTGGGCACCAGCTGGTCGATGACGCTGCGCGCCCAGGCCCGATATCCGGGATCGTCGTACGGGTCCTTCGGCCGCTTGCGCGGTCTCTCGTCAGGACTCCGGTGGAACGCCTCTCCGGCCACGTCGCGCCTCCCTCTCTCGCTCATGGACGCGCATCACCGCGGCCGTCTCGAAGCTGTGCTTGGCCAAGAAGGCGAGCAGGATGCCCTCCAGCTCTTGCCGGTCCGCCCCGTGAGTGCCCTCGATCAGCTGGAGGGTCTGGGCGATGCGGGGATCGCGGGTTGAGAACTCGACGTGGATCGAGGCCGGCGCGGCACTTCGTAGCTGGCCGGCAACTGGCTCGTCTCCAGCCACATCCCGTACTCCTCCGAGGTCAGCCCCAGCCACTCGTCCAGGCCCCAGCCCTTGCCCTCACCGTCATGCCAGCGCGTCACCAGGTCGTCGATCCGCTCGGCCTGGTCCAGCTCGATGACGCGCCAGGTGCCGTTGGCGATGCCCTGGTGCACCCACTCCCGCCGCGCGTTGCAGAGCGGACAGTCCAGGCCCTCGGTGTTGACGACGAGCGGCACGCCGGGTTCGTGGTCGAGCCGCAGGCACACCAGCGAGGACGTGTACTGGCTGGCCTGGTAGGCGCGCATCGACTGCACCTGCTCCGAAGTCCACGGTGCCAACACGCGTTGCGTCATGGCTCGATACTGTAGCGACCTGCTTACGTTGGGTGAAACTGGTTCGTCAAGGAGACGGCGGATGTTGCAGCAACAGGTCGAGGACGCGGCGCAGCACGCCCAGACGATCAAGAAACGACGATGCGAGGAGGAGGGTCGGGTCGACATCATCCTGCTCGCTGAGATCTTCCGTGGCTCGGGACCGGTCGCGTTGGCGTTCCTCATCCCCAAGCACGCGACGGTGCTACGAGACCTCCGCCTGTTGGTGACAGGCTTCGACGCCGATGCCGTCGTCTTCACGATGGAGGGCTACCGCCAGCGCTTCAGGGGCAACAACCCGGTCACGGGGAAGCCGGTGGTGATGGGCGACTACCAGACGTTGGCCGAGCAGCATGACGGGATCGCCAAGGGCTGGGTCCAGGAGACCATCAACACCTTCGGCGCCAACCGCGCCGGCGACATCATCGCGTTGACCTCGCCCTACAACTGGGAGGGCGACCTCCCGGTCTTCGAGCAGACCTACGGGATGCGGGAGCCGGGCGGCGGACTCCCGACGGCGCTGGTGCAGATGATGAACATCCCGGGGGCCAGCACGCAGTTCCTGCGAGAGCACGGCGTAACCAGCCTGCCGGAACGCACCGAGCGCGACATCATCGTCGGGCGGATGTTGTCGACCCAGATCAACGGGCAGGTGGGGCTGCTCGCACATGAAGACCAGACCGAGCGGTTCGAACACCTGAACACCATCACCAAGGAGCACCCCGCGCTATTCAAGACGTGGGACCTATGAGCCCCTGGGCGGTGTTGCCGCCGGAACGCGGCGAAGCAGCCACCTACACGGTGATGGTGGGTGGTTCCCCCTGCAAGATGGCCGTTGTCGGCGACGCCGAAGAGGTCGCCAAGTGCGCAGGCACAGACCAGCTCTACGACCACGCCACAACCAACGCCTACCCGTGCATGCTCCGCTCGGTGGAGGAACGCAACATCACCCCGAAAGGCAACTGGGTGCTGGTCGTGTTCCCGCTGGACACCGACCCCCACGACATCTTGGACGAGTCAGTGTGGCGGCGCATGGACGAGCAGCTGGAGAAGGATCCCGGCCTGAGCGTCCTCTACATCGCGATGATCGTGGACAGCACCGCCGTGACCGCCTACCTGAACGGAGACCTGAATTGATCACGATGCGCGGCGACGCCGACGGCGAGGCCATCGTCATGATCGGAATCACCCAGGAAAACATCGAGCGCCTTCTGCAGGGCCAACCAGCAGAGGTGCCGCTGGACAAGGTCAACATCCCCGGGCTGCGGCTGATGCTGATGTACGGCCAGACCGAGCGGCACATCATCCGAATCTTCGAGCAGGCCGGCCTGGTCGCTCCCGGCACCGCCAGCGACATGCCGGAGGTGAAAGACCCCGCGGAGCAGTACCACTTCAACCGCACCGACCCGGACGGCGGCAGCTGGAGGCCAGCGTGAGTGACGCGTTCGGAATGCTGGAGGAGCTGATGGTGCTCTCCAGGTTCCGCGGAGTGCTGGACCCCAGCGGGGTGGTGCCCGGGGCCACGACCATGACGGCTTCCTGCGGGCACCTGTGCTGGGTCTCGCCGGCCGGCGCGCTGTACCTGGCGGCCAATCTCCGGCTGCGCTCCAGCTGCATTCCGTGTGCCCGCCGGGAAGGCCCGGCCACGGTGAAGCGGGCTGTGCCGGGGGTGCGCGAGGAGATGCGCAGCATGGGCATCGGCGAGGAGGAGATCAACGCGGCAATGCACGGGGTGACGGAGCTGTGAAGCCCTCAGCTCTCATCCGGCGTCAGGAACATCGGCACCTCGCCCGGCGGCACAGCGCTCCTCGACCATTGGCCCATCCTCTCAGCACGGAGGTACCGATGATCTGGCAACGGCTCGTCTGCGCCGTCCGGGGCCACCGGGTCAAGTTCAGCTCGCCGGTGTGCATCCGGTGCGAGCGGCGTCCCCGCGGCACGCCCGGGGGGAGTTGAACCCCCGACCCTCGGATCCGTAGTCCGACGCTCTCTCCAGGCTGAGCTACGGGCGCGATGACCCATGCTACGGCGCCCGGCCGACAATTACCTTCATCGGGCCCGTCCATTCGGCCCCCAGGGCCGTCACAGTGCCGATCCACGTCGAGGCGGTCCAACGGTTGGCGGGCAGGACCACGCGATCCCCGACGGCCAACGGCTCCCGGCCGGTCCAGCGGAAGCCGTACCGACCATCCACGGTCACGATCTGTCCATCGCTCATGACCGAACCTTGCTTGATGAGTGCGGCGTTGGCACGTCAAGGCTCTCGGCGTGTCATGATCGGGCATCGTCGCAGGTCAGCGACTTGCCCGTCACCCAGCGTAGAGCGGCATTATCTCTTCAGTCGTGCAGCCGACATTGGACTCAGGTGCGTGCTAGCTTCGGGCCCGTGAGCACGAAGCCCTTCTCCCAGGACGTCCCCGCATGCAAGAAGCCGCTGGCCGGCTACCTCCGCCTCACCGAGGACCGTGAGGGCCGCAAGATCGGCTACGAAGTCCAGAAGGAGGCCATCGAGCGCTGGGCCGCGTATGCCGGGCGGACCGTGGGTCGGTGGTACCAGGACCGGGACATCACCGCTGCCGACAAGAATGTGCGACGCGACCAGTACGAGGAGATGCTCGCCGACGTCGAGGCCGGAACGTGGGGTGGCGTCGTTGTTTGGCGTCTCGACCGGCTAGTACGCCTCACCTATGAGTTCGAGCGCTGCTATCGAATCATGGAGAACACCGGCGGCATCATCGTCTCAATCGACCCCAGCGTCATCAGCTCTGAGGATGAACTCGGCCGCGTATTTATGCGCCTGCTCGTCATCTTCGCCGAGATGGAAATCAACGCCATGCGGGCTAGGGCGCGAGGACACCGACGCGCGTTGGCCAAGGCAGGGAAGGCCAACGGTGGTGGCCCGCGTGCGTTCGGATTCGCCGGCGCCGTCAAGGATGAGGACGGCAAGTATCTGAACGTCGGTCATGTCGGCATCGACCATGTGCCGGACGAGATCGAGCATATGCGTGAGGCTGCACGTCGCATCGCCTGGGAGGGATGGGAGTGGACCGACGTCATCACCGACTGGAACGACCGTGGCATCGCCGGGACCACAGGCAAGCCCGTCTCTGTCACTACCCTCATCACGATGTTGACGAGCCTGCGAGCGGCCGGAAAGCGGGAGTACGAACTGGAGGACGAGGAGACCGGCGAAGTCACCAGGGCGGTACGTGACGCGCAGTGGGAGCCGGTCCTCGACATGGCAACCTGGGAACGTCTCCAGACGTTGCGCAAGAAGCTCGGGCCGCGCGGTCCCCGGCGGCAGTACCTGATGAGCGGCGAAGCACTATGCGGCCGCTGCGACCATCCGCTGGAAGGGAAGCGCATCCAGGTGACCCGCGGCGGTCAGCGTGTCGAACGCTTCAACTACTACTGCGACAGCGACGTGGACTCTAAGGCGCGAGGTCACTGCGGGAAGCTCAACATCATGGTGGAGCCGGTGGACGAGATGGTGAAGGCGTTCATCCTTCGCCGATTCGAGGTGACGCCGAGCCTAGTCACGTCACTCAATGAGCTGAGTACCGAGTCGCACACCGAGCTGAACGCGGCGACGGAGGAGATCGAGAAGCTCAAGGCACGGAAGACCGATCTCGCGCAGCGGTTCGCGGCCGGGACGCTGGATGCCGATGATTGGGAGGCTGCCCGTGAGCCGATCGTCCTGGCAATCGATCATCAACGAGCCGTCATCCGGCGGATCACTTCACGCCTTGCAGTACCGGTCCCCGGTGATGACGACTGGACCAACCTGAGTGATTGGTGGGACGGGCTAGTTCTGAATCAGCGGAAGATCCTAACCCGCGTCCTGGTCGACTGCACCATTCTTCCGCTGCAGTCGGGGCCGCGCTTCAACCCGGCTCGCGTCATTCTTGAACCGCGTCCGGTCAAGCATGGCGTGGCATAGGGCAAGCTGATCGGGGTCGGTAATCTGCATACTCACACCGCGAGCAACAAGCGCTGGCTCAACGACGTTGCAGATGTAGGCACGGGCTTCATCCTTGGTCATCGTCGTCGTCTTCCGGTTCCGGCTCGGGGTCCTTCCATTCCGGGGCCCGGCCGTAAGCGGTCAGGCAATCCCGGACGAAGTCCTGAGCGGCCTCGTACAGCTCGGAGCCCTCGTAGTTCTCCTCGGTGGCCGGCAGCACCAGCTGGTGGGTCATCACCACGGGGAGGCCGGAGACGTCGTGGATCGCGCCGTCCTCGGAGTACGCGATCGTCACCGCCTCCGGCCCCCAGGTGACTTGATGGACGTGGATCACTGGCAGCGGCCGTCGCAGCCGTGCTGCCCGCAGCCGGTGCACTCCGCCGGCAGACCGGTGCAGGTGTCCAGCAGCAGCAGGCGGCCGTAGTGCGCGGCCACCTTGACCGGTAGGGAGTCGGCCCGGATCTCCACCTCGTCGGGCAGCTGCTGGAGCAGCTGGCGCAGCTCGCCCACGGTGAGGCTGTGCCGGCCGGCCTCGACGCAGATGCTGCGCGGCAGGCTGGGGACCCGCTGGGGGTCCGGGAAGGGCTGGATGGAGCCGCCGTAGGGGATCGGGCCGGGATCCTGCAGTCTCTCCCTGAAGAGCGCCGCCCGGTCCTCCCGCTCAACCCGCTGAGCGGGCGTGGCGCTCACCCGCGGGCCCTGATGACGCCGTCGTCGTGGGGGTTGTCGACTTCCCACGGGCAGGTCTCGGCGTCGGTGACGGTGAGGATCTGCTGGCGGACCACGTCGCCGGTCTTGGGGTCGACGACGTGCCGGACCCCGATGCACTTGGTCTCCACGACGAGCCTGACGCGGTCGTCCACGGAGAAGACGGGCATCTCCGTGGTGAGCGTGGGCAGCCCTGAGATCTTCACCTCCGCCCTGCTCACCGGCATGCCCTCGAACTGGGGAATGGCAGGGGTCGGCTCGCTGATCTCGGCCGGCTGGGCGCTCATCACGGCTCCTTGTGGCTTGACGAAGGTTGGTACGGATGCGTTCGGCAGCACACCGGGCAGATCCACCAGTTGGTCTCGCCGGCAAGGCGGTACACCTGGCGCTGCTGGGTGGTGCAGGGCTTGCACTCGTTGGTGCGGCAGCAGGTCTGCGGGTCGGCGTTGTGGTCGACGATCGAGCGGCCGTAGAGCTGGCCGGCGCAGTCCCGGCAACGCGCGTTCATCCACGGGTCCGAGCACCAGTCGCTGTAGCGCAGGCCGCACAACACGCACCGGTGGCAGTGGTAGCCCTCGATCTGGAACCGGCGTAGTTGTCTCACCACCGGTGCGTGTTGCTTGACCGTCATCCCGGCCTTGCGCCGGACCGACGGCGGCATCGCTACTTCACCAGGCCGCCGACCGATGCCCCGGCGCCCTGCACCAGCGGAATGCCGCCGGGCCCGGAGGGGATGAACACGGTTGTGTTGTTGCGGCCGGACGCGGCGATCTCCTTGAGCGCCTCGGTCATCTCGAACTGCACGTAGAGCGGGGTGAGGGTTCTGGCGATCTCGTCCTGGGCCTCGCGGATCCCGATGGCGTTCTGCTTGCGGATCGCGGCCTGTTGCTGGGCGATCTGGACCCGCTGGGCCTGGTTCTGGATCTCGATGGTGGAGACCTGGACGTTGTTCTGGGCGTCGGCCCGCTTCTGGTACCGGCCGGCCGCCTTGGAGACGGCGTAGATGCCGAAGGCGCCGCCGATGAACACGGCGAGCAGGACCACGACGGCGGTCGTGATTCCCAGTGTGGCCTTGATGGGGTTCATGGGTTCTCCTCTTCAGGCTCGAACCTGGGGCAATCTGCGGCCGCAACGGAAGGGAAGAGGATTCGCTCGTTGAAGATGGGACAGAAGAGCTGGTCGTCGCCTTCCATCAGGTGCCGGCAGAGCAAGCAATTGCGGCCCTTGAGTTGGGTGCGGTCTAGCTGCGTTCGGTCCATTGCTGATACACCTCTTCCCGGGCTGACGGTGCAGCCCTAAGAAGCCGGTTCAGCCAGGTGTCGTCGGTGTTCGACATCTCCTGGCGAATCGCCTCGGCGTAGCGCTCGGTCAGGCTGCCGGTGCGGGTGCGCTCCCCGGTGTCCGTCCACCAGGTCCACGCGCTCTTGACGTGGCGCATCAGGAAGGTGACGGCTCGGACGTCGATGTTGTGGGCCCGGCAGTACAGGGCGGCCACGTACAGGTCCGGCAGGCTCTTGTCGTTCCTGATGCGGCTGGCCTTGACCTTGGCCGTCTCCTGCTGGCGGAACTTCCACCACGGCTTCTCGCCGAACTCGTCGAAGGTCCCAATGCCGAACAGCTCGTGCAGGGCGTCCCACAGCTTGCCGTCGGTGTTCGGGCAGTGCGGAGGCAGCTGACGGACGGGCATCAGTCGCCCCCCTGCGGCTGCCGGTCGCCGGCCATCCAGATGGCCCGGCTGACGCAGTTCTTGCGGCAGGCGTACCACTCCCAGACGTGGCCGTAGCCGTCACTGGTGGCGCCGGTGTAGCCGGTGGGCGATTCGCTGTCGGAGGCGATGGTCTGCCTGCCGCAGCCGTCGCAGGTCCACAGGTCGCCGCGGTACTCAGTCCTCACTGGGGATCACCGCCAGCTGGCCGGGCACGGCGAGCACCGTGAACTCGACGTCCGGGTAGTGCTCCCGCAGCCGCTGCCCCAGCTGGTTGGCCAGCTCCTGGGGGACGTCGGCCGGGTCGACCCGCAGGAGCACCCGGTCGCCGGGCTTGACGACGAGGGTCTCCACGAAGTGGATGTCGCTCATGGCTTCCCCGCGAACTGCAGCAGCCGTCGCTGCGACTCCGGGGCCATGCGGCGCAGGTTCTCCATCAGCCGCCGGCAGTTGCGGCACACCGGCAGGAAGTCCTGCGGGTCCACGCTGAAGCTGCCGTCGGTGGCGCGGCGCTGGTCGAAGAACCAGTCCTTGGCCATGCACCGACAGACCGCGCAGGCGTGCAGCTCCGCCCGGCCGAGCATGTCCCGCAGCATCGCGTTGCGGTGTGCGATGTCAGAGGTCTCCTGGTGCCCGTCGCACAGTTCGTGGTCGGCTCGGGGCGCCGCCTTGCAGCCGAACACGCTGCACTGGGGGGTTGCCGAGCGAATGCCGCCGCGGTTCATCAGCGACGCTCCGGAATCGCGGCCATGCCCTTGCGGACGGCCTCCTGGATGCACACGTTGTTGCGGCAGGAGTGCACGGTGGTCTGGCCCTGGCCGGGGGCCATCTCGTCGATCTTGATGCGGAGCCTGGTCGACGGGTAGGTGAAGCGCGGCTCGAACTCGATCCCGCAGCCGTCGCAGTAGGTCCTGATCATGTGGTCACCGTCACTCGCTGGTCGTCGTTCATGACCCGGAGGGCCGCCAGCTGCAGGTAGCCCAGGCCCACGGCGTCGAGGTGGATCGGGCCCTCCGGATCGGCGACCAGGACCACGGTGCCGGGGATGTTGGCCTCCAGGACGTGCAGCATCCGGCCGTCCACGGTGATGATCGAGTGGCACAGCGGCCGCTTGATCGGATCCGGGCGCGGCGTCTGGGCGGCGTCCTGGTTCTCGTTCTCGCTCATGTCGTCACCAGCTGCCGGGTGCTCCAGGCGGCCCGGCGGGAGCCGGCCGCGATGTCCTCGTACGACATGCCGCGGTTGTAGGACTCGACCTCCTGCTGGATGCGCTGCAGGGCGACGTGGTCCAGCTGGTCGGCGATGACGAGGCTGGCCGGGCTGGCCGCCAGCTGGACGATCCGGCCCTTGTTCCCGCGCCGGCTCTTCATCAGCTGGGAGTTGAAGCGCCAGTCGACCGAGCCGGTGCCCAGCGCCCTGGTGTCGAGTGCCTCGTGCGGCCGGTAGTGGCCGATCAGGAAGTCGGCCGTTTCCTCCACGGCCCCAGAGTCGCGGGCCTCGTCGCCTTGGAACGGCTGGCCCTCGCGCTGGGTCCTGGCCACCTGGTGCGGGATGTGGATGGACAGCTCGTACGCCTTGGCGATGGCCTTGACGTCCATCATCGCGTTGGTGACCTTCTCGTACTGGCTGTTGCCGCGCTGGCCGCGGGCCATGTACCCGAGGTAGTCGATGACGCAGTGTTCGGGCGGCTCCGCCACGTCGGCGATGTACTCCTCGACGATGGTCCCGAAGTCGTTGGGGGACAGCTGGTTCTGGTCGACCACGCGCAGGTAGGGGAAGTCGCGTTCGATGTGGAAGTCGTCCGCGGCGGGGTTCCAGAAGTGGTAGATCCTCCAGAGCACCTCGAACAGCTCCGAGACGGTGTTCTCCAGCGTGATGTGCAGGACGCGGCGCTGCCGCATGTTGTAGTCGCAGTTGGCCAGGAACTGCGTCTTGCCGGTGCCGGTCTTGGCCAGGCTGACCAGGACGTTGCCGGGGCGCAGGCCGGGCGCGATGAGGCTGTCGAGGGACTTGAAGCCCAGCTGCAGACCGGGGCGTTCGCTGCGGTCTCGGCGCCACTTGGAGTGGGCCTCGGCCATCGAGAAGATGCGCCGGCCGCTCATCTCGGCCTCGTGGATCAGGTCGTCCACGTCGGTGGCGGAGTGGCCGCCCCAGGGGTGGGCGTCGTCCTTCTGGCGCAGGTACTCCGTCCAGTCGCACTTGACGGGGTTGCCGGCGTCGTCGCGGACGTTGTTGTCCTGGGGGAGCATGACGATCCGGGCCTTGGAGCCCAGGGTGTCCTTCAGCTGCCGGGCGGCACGGACCCCGGTCTCGTCGGGGTCGAGCGCGATGTAGACGCGGCGGGCCTCGCGGAAGCAGTCCTCGAAGTGCTCCTTGCCGCCGGGCCAGGCGCCGGCACCAGGCAGGCCGACGACGGCGGCGGTGTCGTTGGGGCTGTGCGGGGCCAGCTGCAGGGTCTGCTGGAGGATCAGGGTGTCCAGCTCGCCTTCGGCGATGATGACGGTGTCGCTGCCGCGCAGGGAGTCGGCGTTGTAGAGGCGGACCTGGTCGCCGGCGGGGGTGTAGTAGCGGCCGCCGACCTCCTTGCCGCGGATCTGCAGGACACGGCCGCGCTGCAGGTAGGGGATGGTGAGCCGGCCGGCGTGGAAGTCGCGGCCGTTGTAGAGCATGCCGGCGCCCTCGAAGTCCTTGCGGGTGAAGCCGTCGAGGCTGCCGGCGACGGAGAAGTTGCGGGGCACGTAGCCCAGCCGGGCGTCCATGATGGTCTCGGCGTGCAGTCCCCGGCCGAGCAGGTACAGCAGCTTGTCGTCGTTGCGCCGCAGCAGGTCTGCGGCGTAGTCGGTGTAGGCGCCGAGGACGGCCATCTTGGTGGCCGGGTCATTGCCGGTGCCGTGGAACTCGTCACGGTCGCCGAAGTGCTCCAGCAGTAGGAACCGTCCGCCGTGACGCTGGCAGCGCTTGCAGTCCCACAGCCAGGTCTCGGTGTTGAAGTAGCACTTGCCCTTGCCCTTGTCGCTGGTGCAGTCGAAGAAGCAGTGTGCGGTGACCTCGCTGCCGGCGGCCGGCCAGGTCTGGACCCCCTTGGAGCCGAGGTAGTCGACGAGGCCCTCTGTGATCTCGCTCATCGCCTTGCCCCCTCTCAGAACGGGATCTCTTCGTCGGCCAGCTGGCCCGTGCGGGGCATCACCTCGTCCACGGCGCAGGCGTAGAACTTGGTGCCGTCGGGACGGTCCCGAGGCTTCTCGTGCCGGACGCTGACCAGGCAGGGCAGGCCGAGCACCTGATCGGTGTCGAACTCCTCGCCGACCTGGATCTCGCGACCGAGCAGGGCCTCGCCCCAGATCCGGGCCTGGCAGTCCTCCCGGGTGGTGATCTCGGCGCGGGTGTCGCCGCGCAGGGTGTCGCCGGCGAAGGGCCCGGAGACGACCTTGAAGTACCACTCCCACTTGCGGAAGACGTCCTGCTCCGTGGTGCGTTCGCCGGTGACGCGGTCCTTCTTGAAGTAGGGGACCTCGACTTCCTCGACGCGCACCAGTTCGGAGGGGTAGTACTCGTCGTCCGGGTACCTGTATTCCGACTCGACACGATTGATGCTCTTCGGCATTGTCTGCTCCAGGTTCTGTTTCAGGTTCCGGTCTTCTTATGGCCGCGGTCTACTTGTTGGCCGCACGCCATTTCTGGAAGCACTCCGGGCACAGATAGGTGCGCGTCTTGAGGAGCCCGATGTTGATGATGTCGGGGGCTCCGAAGCTGTTGACGTCCTTGCCGCAGCCCTCGGCGGGGCTGTCGTTGTTGCGGGCCGCGGTGCCGCAGGGAATGGGCGGCTTCCCGGTCTTCTCTGCGCTGTCCGCCGGGGGCTCGACCTCTTCCGTGGTGGTCTCCTCCGCGATGGCCTTCCCGCCCAGCTCCTGCTCGACGACGGCCTGTGCCTCGGTGAACTCCGCCGCCGGCGCGGTGGTGCGCTTCCGGGCCTGGGCGGGCTCGGCCGGTGGCGGCTCCTCCGGGGTTTCCGGCTCCTCTGCCGCCGGCTCGGGAGCGGGCTCGGGCTGGGCCGGCTGCTCTGGGGTCTCGGTGGCCTTCTCCGCGGCCTTCGTGGCGGCCGGGGTGGCCCGGGACGGGGCGCGCTTGCTGGGCGGCACGGCGGCCTTGCGGGGCTTGGCCTCGGTCTGGACCGGGACGGTGTCGGGACCGGCCACCTTGGCGGACTTGGCCACGGCGACGGGGCCGCCGGCGCGGGGCTCCTCGACGGGGACATCGCTGGGGATCTCGATGGTCTCGATGTCCTCGGCCGGGGTCAGGGAGTCGAGGTACTCGCCGAACATCAACTCGAAGAGGCCGACGTAGTCCTGCTCGGTGAAGTTGACCTCGGTGAACTTCGGCAGCTGGCCGGAGCGGTCCTTCAGGACGGGGAACTGCGGGTCGGGGTGCCACTTGATGGCGCGGCGCAGCTGCCGGTTTCCCTCCACGACCTGCCAGTAGGTGGCCATGTGGCCGACGAGGTCGAACTCGCCGGTGATCTGGTCGCGGACGGCGCCCTGGAGGCGGGGTTCGTAGATGAGCGGCCCGTCGTCGCCGTCCTGGCGCTGCTTCAGGTGCAGGTTCACGATGATGTTCATGGGCAGCTTCTGCAGCCGCCCGATGAGCGCGGTCATCTTGGCGTCGAGCTGGCCCCAGTCCTGGTAGCCGCTCATGGATTCCTTGCGGCCGGCCTTGAGGATCTCGGCCACGATGATGCGCTGGTAGGCGTCGAGGGTGTCGATGACCAGCGTCTTGTACTTGCGCTGGGCGGCCGGGGTGGTGGCGCAGTGGACCTCCAGCTCACGCAGCAGCGCGTCCATGTCGGCGCTGGATTTGATTGCGCCGTAGGGGACTCGCCGGTCGGCCAGGCTCATGCGGCCGTTCTCGCAGTCGGCGAAGATCGGGCTGGGCCAGAAGCTGGCCGACCTGGTCTTGCCGGCCGAGGACTCGCCCATGATCAGAGCCTTGATGTGGCTCTCTCCCGCGGCGTCGAGGAAGTCCTCGACACCCGTGGTGCGGATGATGAGAGGCAAGGGTCTTTCCTCCGGGTATCAGACCCCGGTCGTGTAGGGCGCTCCCTCGTCGTCCTTGCTGTGGGGAACGCCAGAACACCTGCCGGAGTAGAGGAACGGGCAGTAGGTGCACGTCTGGCCGCTGATGGCCAGGGGATAGATGTCGGCGCGGACGGCCGCGATGTACTGCTGCAGGGCCGCACGCATGCGGGCGTAGTCGGCCGGCGTGCGCCAGCCGCAGTCGTGGATGCCGAAGGCGTCGCGCAGCGCGATCCAGCGGCCTCGCCGCGGGATCACGGGCAGGCCGGAATCGTCGAAGTAGAGGGCAAGTCCCCTCTTGCGCAACGGATCCTGGATGAGCGCGAGCTGGTCAGGCTCCCAGTGGGCCCAGAACTCCGGCCACAGGCTGGCCCAGCCGTAGATCGTCCATTGCAGGGCGTGGCGCAGGTAGGTCGGCTTGGCGCCGGACTTGAAGTCGTCCACGCTCAGATAGGGCTTGCGGCCGGTAACACGCAGAGCCAGGCGGTCGACGGTGCCGGTCAGCTCGTGGTCCTCGGATGAGCCGTCGGGCCACTGCAGGCGGATCGGCACGCCGAAGGTCAGCTCCAGGGCCAGCAGGCGGCCGGCGTCGTGCTGCAGCGCGGCGTGGTAGGTGCGCAGGTTCTCGCGGCCGCGGATGAGCAGGCCGCCATAGGTCTGGCGGGGCAGCCACTGATCGATGCCGCCGGGCACGAGGGTCTCGATGTTGTCGTGGTGCCAGTGGTGCTCGAACGTGGCGACCGCGCGCTCCAGCGCGTCGTCACGGCCTTCGTGGTGCAGCTGCTCCAGTACCTGGGCTGCGTGGTGGATCACGGTGCCGAAGGCGGTCGCGGACAGGTTGTCCGGACGGCGGCCCTCGGAGATGTCCAGGGTCTCGAGCTTGACCTGGCGAGCGCAGCGTGCGTATGAGGCCAGGTCGGACTGTCGGATCTTCATGTCGTCACCCCCTTCCTGTGGAGTGACGCTACGAGCACGCTCAGTGAGCGAGGCAAGCTCAGTGTCACCAGGACGAGGGCGCCAACGGCCGTTCACCGGCTGTTCCCGCTGGTCAAGGGCGGTTCGGAGACGTCTCCGTGATGTGCCGGTGAACGGCCGTTGCGCTGGGGATGACGCTGTGGATCAGCTGGGGATCAAGACGGCACCGGACGGTTGCGGTCCCAGGCGTCCCGGACCTCCTCCGGGCGGGAGTAGGTGGACGGGCACGGCGCCTTGCTGACGTCGTGGTGGCCGGTGAAGTTGACCCGCCACAGCACCCGCAGGTGCTGCCAGTCCGGGTGCCCGTCGCAGTAGGTGCACTCCCCCGGGGCGTGCAGGATCGTGCTGTCGCAGTGCGGGGCTCGGGGGTTGCCGTTCATCTGCCGGACGTGCTGCTTGATGCGCTCGGCCACGTCGTCCGGGGCCTCGACCTGCAGCTCCTGGTGGCCGGCGCGGCGGTGGAACCTCACAGGATCATCCCCCAGGTCTTGGGGCCGACGATGCCGTCCACCGTCAGCTTGTGCGCGGCCTGGTACTTGCGGACCGCGGCAAGGGTGGTGGCGTCCAGGACGTTGGTGCGGGGCACCTTGAGCATCCGCTGGAGGAAGGCGACGTCCTCGCTGCGGGCGCCGATGCGCAGCTGCTGGGGAGCGCGCCAGGCCAGGGCGGCGCCCCAGGCGTGGCCGTCGTCGTAGGCCGGATGCGGGCCGGTGCTCACGTGCATGTGGTGGTCGTGCCGGTTGGGCCCGGTGTAGGCGGTCCAGCGGAAGCCCGTCTTCCGGTTGGCGATGCGGCCCTGGAAGATCACGTACCACAGCGCCGGGTGCGGGTAGGTGACCAGGAACTTGCTCAGCCGGGCCATGTCGGCGCCGTGGACCGGGTCGTGGGTGTAGTCCCGGGCGGCGACCACGCCGTACCGGTCGGGGTTGTGCTCGGAGACGCGCTGCCGGTGGGCCTGGTCGCCGATCGAGCCGTCGGAGATCTTGCTGCGGCGTGGTGCGGCGTCGTTGATCTCCTCCAGCAGGATGTCCAGGCCGCGGGCCACGCGCCAGGAGGTCACGGTGCCACCTCGCCGGCGTCGGGACTGGTGGTGGCGGCCGGGCTGGTGGTGGCCTCGATGGCCGGGGCAACGCGCGTTGGCTTCCACAACCCGAGGTAGCTAGTCCAGGCGGCGAAGAGCACGACCAGCACGGAGGAGATGATGGCCCGGCCGTTGAACTGGTCGTTGAAGTAGGCGGTGCCCGCCCCGAACAGGAGGCACAGCACCAGGGTCACGACGGCACGCACAGGTCGGCCCCAGCTGGGCTGCTGCACGACCGCGACGACCAGTGGCGCCACGCCGCCCACCAGGGCGGACCACATCTGGAGATCGTTGGGGCTGCTCACGACTTCCCCCAGGGGGTCACGGCGGTTCGGTCACCTGGGGTGTCGGCGACTCGGTCGGGGATTCGGTGGTGGTGGTCGTGGTTGTCGTGGTGGGTTCCGGGCTCGTCAGGCAGATCGTCGCGACGCCGGCGGCCAGGGTGACCACGGTCGGGCTGAACCCGTCAGGGCAGGCCGGGCCGGGGCGGCCGTCTGCGCCGGCGGGTCCAGGCGCTCCGGTGGGGCCGGGTTCGCCGGGGGCGCCCGGGGCGCCGTCCTGGCCGGCGGGGCCGTCCTGACCGTCCTTGCCGTCCTGGCCGTCCTTGCCGTCGAGACCGGGCGCCCCGGTAGGGCCGGTAGGTCCGGGGACTCCGTCGCGGCCCGGGGCCCCGCTGGGCCCGGCCTCGCCGGGTCGCCCCTGTCGGCCTTCCGGGCCGGCCGGACCGACGGGGCCGGGTGCGCTGGCGGGGTCCCGCAGGATCTGCTCGGCGGAGGCGGCCGCGGGGCGCAGCCCTTCGGCTCGGGCTCGGTCCTGCTCGGCCTTCAGGGCGGTGGCCAGGGCGTCCACGGTCTCGCCCTGCCGGTTGAACATCAGGAAGAGCGACAGGAGGGCCCAGATCAGGGCGCCGGCGGCAAGCACCAGGATGTAGGGCCGGCTGCGCTCGGCTGCCCGGCGGATGCGGACGCGGTTCATGCGCTCTCCTCGGCGTTACGGCGGCGCTCGACGACGTCATCGGAGCGGGTGTACTCCTCACGCCGGCTCAGGCCGGAGGGGTAGAGCGGCGGCATCTCGGGGACGTCGATCTTGGAGGCGGCCAGGGTGGCGCGGGCGATCATGTCCCAGGCGGCGTGCTGGGAGAGGGCTTCGAGGATCTCCCGCTCCCGGCGTTCCAAGCTGGCGGTGCGTTGCCGCAGGAAGTCCAGCTCGCCGCGCATCTCCTTGATCTGCTCACGCTGGGGCACGATCAGTTCGAGCGCGGTCTCGTTGAGGATGGCAGCGGTGTCGGCGCGGCTGCGCTTGCGTGACCACCATTGGCTTGCGGCGGTGGTCAGCAGCCCGGAGGAGATGATGGCCACGGCGAGGGTGATGATGGCCGAGGGGTCCATCAGACCTCATCTCGCATCGCCCGGTCGTAGTTGCGGCGGGCCTCGGTGCTGGTGGCGTTGGCGTGTCGGGTGGACAGTTCGAGGTCTGCGGTGGCGGCCGCGAAGGCGTGGATCATCGCGAAGCCGGTGTAGATCCCGAGTCCGGTCATGGCAGTGGTGGGGGTCCGGGCGACGCCAAAGCCGAGGGTGATGACCCAGAAGAGGTAGACGGCGCTGGACATGGTGTGGCCGATGCGGGCCAGCCACATCCGGTGTGCCCAGGCTCCGCCGGTGGCCAGTAGCCCGGATAGCAGCATGGCCGAGCCCCAGCCCCACCACGGCGCGACGGCGCGGGCGGTGGCCAGCGCCGGGCTGGTGAACCGGGTGGGTCCTCCGGCGAGGATGAGCGCGCCGACGGCCAGCGTGGACAACGCGGCCAGGAAGACCAGGACGGAGGCGCGGATCGCGCCGGGGCTCTGGGGCACGGGCTTTCGTCGTCACGCCCGGGTTCGGAGCTGATGGATCCGCTACGCGTACGCCAAGCCGAGGGTGCGGCCCAGCCAGTTGGTGCCGTCCACGCAGTCCAGCTCCAGATAGTCCTGGGCGCCGGCGGCGGTGCTGATGGTCGGGGCTGTGCCTCCGGGCCACTTGACGTTGGAGGGCCAGGTCACGGTGCGGGAGCCGGTGCCGTCCTGGGTCAGGCCCAGCCGGATCTTGGTGCCGGCCAGTGGGGTGCCTGGTGTCCACAGGACCGCGGTGCCGCCCTGCAGCGTCCAGGAGGACGGGTCGGTGGGGACGACGTTGGTGCCGCCGATGCCGTTGCGGATTTCGGCGTAGAGGATGTCGCCGACCATGTTGTTGGCGTTGAGGTTGCTGTAGGCGCCGAGGGTGTAGGGCACTGCGGCGTTGTCGTAGATGTTGCCGACGGGGCCGGTGCGTCCGACGCCGAGCTGGGTCCAGGAGCTGCCGTCGGTGCTGGTGTAGAAGGTGACGGCTGCGTTGCCGGAGCCGTTGTCGGCGTCGTAGGTGACCCGGACCCAGCCGGTGTTGCCGTCGGTGAACGGGACGCTGGCGCTGCTGACGTAGGTGGTGCGGGAGGCGAACTGGCCGTCCGGGGTCACGATCAGGGCCAGCGTGCCGGTGCTGGAGATGTAGAAGGCCCACCCCCAGGCCGTGGTGGTGCTGCCGTCGGTCTTGGCCGCGAAGATCTGGGCGGCCGAGGGGGTCCAGTCGGCCATCGCCGCCTTGTACCGCACGTCGAGGTCGCCGGTGATGCTGGCGGCCGCGTAGGACAGGCGGCCGCTGGTGTTCTGGACATAGCCGGGGGCGCCGGGGGGGCGCAGGAGGTAGCCGCTCTTGTCGAGGGTGGCGGTGAAGAGGTACTCGGAGGCGAACGGGGCCGGGGCGTTGACGGCGGTGAGGGTCTTGGTGGCGGCGGCGACGGCGGGGGCGCCGACGTGGACCCAGGTGCCGGGGGTGCCGGCGACGATGCAGGTGTACATCCGGCCGTCGCTGCGGGCGATCACCGTGTCGCCGACCATCCACGTGCCGGACGTGGGTGCGGCGGCGGCGGTGCTGCCGACGAGCCGCATCTGGTTGGTGAGGCCGTTGTACGCGGTCAGCAGGCCACCGGCGACGACGAAGCCAGCCTGGGTGAGGTTGCCGGAGGTGTCGACACGGCTGGCTTCGGTGTAGGTCTCGGCGCCGTAGGCGGAGTTGCTGCCGCCCCACTCGGTGATGAACGGGCCGAGGCTGGAAGACAGGCGCTGCCGGAAGGCGCGGCCGGATCGGGTGCCGCTAGCGGTGCGGTACATCGTGATGGCGGGGTTGGCGTCGCCGGCAGTGGCTTCACCGATGGTGACGATGCTCTGGCTGGTCAGCTCGAACTCAGCCGCCGAAGTGGTCAGCGGGGAGTTGGTGGCGGTGGCGGCCACGAAACCGGCCCGGAACCGGTTGGCGGCGTAGACGACCTTGCTGCCGTCCCAGCTGTAGGGCAGGTCGGTCTGCTCGCCGGTGCCCTGATCGCCGGGGCGGGAGGACAGCACCTGCAGTGAGCGGATGTTGATGGTGCCGGGGATGGTGGTGGCCAGCAGTGTGACGCGCCAGTAGTCGCCGGTGCCGGGGTCGGTGGTCGGCAGGGCGAACCATCGGACTGATCCGTCCGCGGTACTGGCATCGGCGCGGCTGGTCCAGCTGGAGCCGTCGATGCTGGTCTCGTAGATGACGCGCAGGGCAGTGCCGGGCTGGTAGCCGAAGCCGACGAGGACGTGGTGGATGTACGCGGCGGCCAGGCCGGTGCCGGTGATCCGCAGACCAGGCAGGGCCACCGTCAGGGCTACGGTGCCGGCGTCGGTACGGCCGGTCAGGAGCACGTCACGGATCTGGGCGGCGGTGTAGGCGCCGGAGGTGGTCCAGCCGGTGTTGTCGCTGGCTGCGGAGACCTCGACGAGGGTGGGGGTCTTGAACCGGGTCTTGTCGTGCGACATCTTGGCGCCGAGGCCGAGCGGGAGGAGTGAGTCCCGCTGGTAGCCGTTGAGGCCGAGGTAGGTCGCTGCGCCGGTCTGGCTGAGGATGGGGGCTGCGACGTTGCTGGTGGCCGAGACTGCTGAGCCGGCGATGGTGCCGGCGGCGTTGACGTTGCCGTTGGCCAGGAGGCTGACGGCGTCGGTGCCGCTGCTGCGGGCGCCGCTGGCGGCGTTGGCGCGGACGGCGAAACCGGTGCCGCTGGGCACGTAGCAGACGACGCGGCTGGCCTGGAGGCCGAAGCCGTACTGGCCGTTGTAGAGGTCGAGCTTGTCGCCGACTGCGGTCATCGGGGAGCCGCTGGGGGTGGTGCCGCCGGTCAGGGTGCTGGCGTCGCCGGTGACTGCGCCGAGGGCCAGGAGGCTGTTGGCCGAGGCGTAGGACTTGCCCAGGACGTCGAGCGTGCCCTCGATCCGCTCGTTGCTGTAGTTCCTCACGGGCTACACCGCCGTCGAGACGGCCACCCGCAGTACGCCGGCGGACACGGCGATGGCCGATGTCAGGGTGACGTAGGTGGTGTCCACGACGGTGTCGATCCGCACGAGTGCACCGCTGGCCTTGTCGCGGACCTCGGTGGCCAGGTCGGCGGTGCCGAGGCCGTGGGCGATGGCCAGGCCGACGCCGGCGGTCAGGGCCCCGACGTCGGCGGCCCAGCCCTTGGTGGCGGCGTTGAGGTTGCTGCGGGCGGCCAGTGCGGTGGCGGCCCCGGTGCCGCCGAGAGCGACGGTGACGGGGTTGGTGAGGGAGAAGACGTTGCCGGTCAGGGTCAGGCCGGTGCCGGCGGTGTAGGCGCCTGCGCCGGCGATCTGGGTGAAGGCCAGGGCGGTGGTGCCGAGGGTGATGGCGTCGTTGGTGGTCAGCAGCCAGATGGTGTCGCCGAGGGTGGTGCCTTCGGTGACGGGGACGGTCATGCCGGCGGTGACTTCGGCGCTGACGTCGGCGTCGGTGGCGCGGGTCATGGCGACGGCGGCGCCGTTCCAGACCCAGATGCCGTTCTCTGCGCCGGCGGTCTGGGCGCGCAGCAGGACGCGGTCGCCGGCGACCAGGGCGACGCCGTCGATGCTGGCGCCGGGGGCGGAGAGGGTGACGTTGGCGGTGCTGGCGACGCGGACGGATGCCTTCCAGTCCTGGCCGTTGACGCGGGCGTCGATCTGGTTGTTGACCCACTGCTGGTTGGCGGCGTCGGTGGCGCCGGTGGGGTCGGCGAGGGAGGTGATGCGCTGGCCGTTGGCGTTGAGCGCGGAGGTGGGGGCGGCCATCTGGTCGAGGCGCGACGTCCTGACCTGGGTGTCGAAGTTGGAGATGGTGCTGGCGAGCTGGGTGCCGGTGTGGTTGGCCCGCGCGAGGGGGTCGGTGGCGAGCTTGGACAGGGCGATGGCTGCGCCGGCGGCGATGTCGGCGTTGACCAGCTGGGCGACGCTGCACTTCACCCACCCGTAGGTGGCGATGTACATCATCCCGTAGCCCAGGACGCTGTCGTAGTAGACGTCGCCGGTGTTGGGGCTGGACGGGGCGGCCCCCAGGTTCTCCAGCCGCAGGCCCTGCACCGGGATCCGCTGGAAGTCCTCTGCGCTGTAGTGCTTGGTGGCCATGACTCGCTCTCCCGGTTCAGATCAGGTAGGCCCGGCCGGCAGTGGGCAGGACGGTCCGGATGGTCACGACGCCGGGGGCTTGGAGGATCTCGACGTCGATCTCGGCGCCGGTGGTGTCGTAGACGGTCACCGACGGGAAGTAGGCGAAGCCGTGCGGGATGGTCCACTCGGTGGAGGGGATGTCCTGGGTGAAGGTCATGCCGCTGGCGCCGCCGCCGGCCGGGCCCTGGGGGCCTTCGGGACCTTGGGGGCCGGGGATGCCGGGCGGGCCGGGGACGCCGGCCTCACTGATGTCGACGACCAGGACGGGATCGGTGCTGGCGATCTCGACGGTGGTGGGTTCGCTGACCTCGATGCTGGCGACGGTGGTGACCGGGGCCTGGCTGCCGTCGCCGATGTCCTGGGTGGTGATGGTGGTGACGGTGGAGCGGTCGGTGGTGACGACCTCGGGGGTGATGTCGCTGGTCTCGATGGCGATGGTCACGGCGTGACCGCCCGGGAGACGTCGGCGAGGATGACCACCTGGCCGGCCAGGACGGTGCGGGTGTATCCGTCGGCGGAGGTGATCTGGAAGTCCCAGGCGGCCTTGCCGGGCACCAGCTTGTCGGCCTCGGTGGCGGTCAGGGTGCGGCGCAGCTGGCCGGCGACGGCGTCGATGACCTCGACGTCGAGGACGGCCATCGGCTCTTCGGCGTCGGCCGTGGCGCGGATCTGGGCGAGGTAGGTGTACCCGGTGAGGTCCATCGGGGCGCCATCGACGGAGAAGGTGTCTTCCCAGACGCGGGTGTCGCCGCGGTAGAGCCGCAGCGCTACCTGGGCGGGCAGGACGTCGGCCATCACGCCCCCTCGTAGACGCGGAACCAGTGGCTGCCGTCGTCGGTGCCCGGGTCGTCGCCGGTGGTGTCGGCGACGGCCTGGTAGAGGCTGGTGGCGGACTGCACGACGTGGCCGGGGGCGTAGGCGGTGTCGATGTCCCAGCCGCCCCGGAACAGCACGGGCGGCGGCGGGGTGCCCTCGTAGCCGCGGATGGTCAGGGTCACGGGGTCACCTCGACCCCGGAGGCGGTCAATGTGATGGTGCCGGTGAGGGCTGCGGCCTGGAGGATCTCCGAGCCGATGACCACCATGAAGCCGCTCCAGTCGAGCGTGCCGTAGGGCGGGATGATGGTGTGGAAGATCCGGTTCTCCGGGGCATCGGTGCCCAGCGACATGGTGAAGAGGGCTTCCACGACGGGGTCGGGGTTGACCGCGTGGATGTTGCGCAGGATGGCGTGGCCGTCCGCGGGTGCGGTGTAGAGCGTGTCGGGCGTGCCGGTCAACGCGGCCGGGCCGACCAGCCGGGCGGCGGTATCTACAGCCATCAGTCGACTCCAAACTTGCTGATCGTGGTGAAGCTCGGGGCTCCACCGGTCGACACCCAGCTGCCGCCGGCGTTGGCGTAGAGATGGCCGGCGAACAGCAGCGGGTAGTTGGTGGGGTAGTCGGCTGGGTCGGGCAGAGATCCGGTCGCCTCGTCCAGGACGTAGGGGGCCAGGGTCATGGCGGAGCTGGCGATGATCGGTGCCCCGGACAGCAGGACGTCGCCTTCGTCGACCCACTCGGTGACCAGCGGGAGGTCCGGGTCGCCGGTGTCGCCGGGGTCGTCGAGGTCGACGACGTGGTGGACGAGGGCGTTGGCCGGGTAGGCGCTGGGGGTCTCGGTGCGGTAGAGCCGCCAGGCGCTGATGGCCCGGTCGGTGCACAGGGCGGCGTCTTCGGTGGCGAGGGTGATGGTGATCGAGTAGATGGCGACGCCGGCGTTGGTGACGGGTGGGGCTTGGGCGGGGTCGTCGGCGTTGGTGTTGGCCGGCACGGAGCCGTCGTCGTCGAAGGTGGTGGCGCCGGTGGCGGCGACGACGGCGATGCGGGTCCAGCCGACGTCGCCGGCGGCCGCCCGCCAGACCTGGTAGTTGTCGGCGCCGGCCGGTGGGGTGGGCAGGGTGAGCCGGACGCCGGCGGCCTCGTCGAGGGTGATGCTGATCTGGGCGGACAGCGGGGATTCCTCGGTGCCGCGCAGGGCGGTGAGGCCGTAGAAGTACAGGGCCGGCTGGAGGGTCCCGTCCTCGATCTCCTCGATGTCGGGCTCGTCGGGGGCGACGAGGATGTCCGGGGTGGAGATGAGCACCTCGGGTCCGACGGCGGTCTCCAGGCCGTTCTCGTCGACCAGGGCCACGCAGTAGGCGTAGGTGCGGCCGCCGGGGAGGCCGCCGGCGGTGCCGAGGGCGGCGGTGGGCTGGTTGGCGGCCAGCTCGGAGCCGGTGGGGCGGCGGTGGCGGGTGCTGGAGGCCAGGGCCTTGAAGAGCCGGTCGATGGTGACCCGGTCCGAGCCGGTGAACTTGGCCCCGTCGTCGGTGATGGTGCCCGGGACGTCGCCCCCGAAGTAGTTCAGACCGTAGTTGGCGGTCAGGGCCACGTCAGCCTCCCAGGTGCCAGAACTCCGCTTCGCCTCGCGCCGGGCCGCCGGTGTCGCTGGGGCCGGCGTCTTGGCCCACCGTCTGGGGATCGGCCACGTACTGGGGAAGTCCAAGCCGGGCCAGGTAGGGGTCGATCCGTGGGGGGTTGACGAACCGGAGCATCGCGGCCAGGGAGGGCGGGTAGCGGGCCACGTAGGCGTGGGTGCGCATGATCTCCACCGGCTGCACCCAGCCGCGGGTGGCCGGGCGGGGAAGGGAGATGTGCTGGGCGCCCAGCCACAGCACGCCCCAGTCGTTGGGCGGGAAGTTCTGCGCCGGCCAGGGGAAGCCGGGCCCGAAGATGGCGTCGTCCTCCAGGACGAGGGTGGAGGTCAGGCTGGTGGCCAGGACGTCCAGGTGGCTGGCCAGGCAGGCCGCGGTCGGGTTCGAGCCGGTGTGCGCGGTGAAGGTGCGCAGCGGCATAGGGGCCAGCGGCGTGCCCTGCCAGCGTTCAACGAAGCGGGCGAGCCGGTCGGGGCGGTCCTCACGGTTGATGACGACTGCCTGGTCGAAGCCCCAGCCGGTGATCACGCCAGGGTGGTGATGCTGATGGCGTAGCGGCGCACGTGGACCCAGCCGAAGTAGTCCCAGCCGTCGGGCCGGGTGGGGTTGGCGTGGTAGGTGGTGCGCAGCTCGACCTTGGTGTCTCCGCCGGGTGGGGGCCAGCTGGCGGCGGTCTCGGGGGTGGCGGCGTTGAGGATGCGCTGGCCGCCGGAGTCGACCTGCCAGGGCCACCAGTCCTGCCAGACCTCACCTTCGATGAGGATCCGGGCGTCGGTCTGGGTGAAGACCATGTCCCAGGGGTCCTGGAAGTCGACCTCCAGGTTAAGCGCGACAGCCGGGCCGCCGGGCAGGGTGATGGACTCCGGGAGGGTCAGCTCGGTGCCGGGGTCGACGCGGAAGAAGCCGAGCCGCTCGAAGCCGTAGTGCCCTGACGCCCAGTACGTGGTGTGGGCGTAGGGATCGGGCTCGGGCCCGGTGGAGGTGGCGAGCTGGGACAGGGCTGCGGCCGCGCCGGCGTGGTGGGTGATGCACCGGCTCAGGGCGCGGCGGCCGACCAGGCGGCCCATCAGCTGACCCCGATCTCGCCGCCGCCCATGCCTTCGAGGCGGACGGCCTCGTCGGCGTAGCGGATGAGCACGAGGATCTGCTCGGTGGTGGTGGAGCGGACCTGGTCAGACATCGGTGTCCACGTCAATCGCGTCGGTGGCTTGGGCGCTGGTGGAGGCGGTGGCGTCGAGCTTGGCCCGAGAGGGGGCCAGGAAGGTGAGGTGATGGGCGACGGTCGCGCCGGGGGTCCAGGAGCCAGGGGCGGGGAGGTTGCCGAAGGGCTGGAAGCCGGCTGCGGCACGCATGTCGACGGACAGCACGACCTGGGCGCCGATGTAGCCGCCGCGGGCGTCGCGTAGCCAGCGCAGCAGCAGGGCGGAGGGGATGGGCAGGAAGCCGGCGAACTCGATGTCGACGAGGGTGGCGCCGACCATGAACGCCGGCTCGGTGATGAAGGCGACGTCGAAGTGGACGGTGACGACCTTGTGGCCGTAGCCGCGGGTCTTCTGCACGTAGGTGTAGCTGGTGTTGGCGACGGCTGCGGCCTGCTGCAGGGCCCTGTCGCCGGCGCGTTGCTCGGCGGTGATGTGGACGTCGTAGAAGAGGTCGACGAGTTCGCTGGTCACGCGGGCCTCCGGAACTGCTGGCGCACCCGGTGCGTCGTCGTGTCGATGATGGCAGCGGAGGGCAGCTTGGGCCGCGGGACCATCCACCGGGTCTGCGGGTTCTCGCCCAGCCAGTGGGTGGACAGGGTGTAGTTCCAGGTGCCGGCTTCGAGGTCGTTGTCGCTGGAGATGCCGCTGACGTAGTGGACCGAGCCCTCGTTGGTGACGCGTTCCATGATGCGGACCTGGTCGTCCAGTTGGATGCCGGGGAAGCCGGGGATCTTGGTGCGGTCGGTGCGGTAGGTGAACAGCGAGGCCAGTGCGGTCAGTTCGGAGGCGCGCTTGAGGTCGCGTTCCTCGAAGCGGTCGTCGGCCCACAGCAGGACACGGCGAAGCCCGATGTTGTTGGGGTTGTAGCCGGCCGTGGTGACTTCCTTGGCGGCGTTCTTGACGCGGATCTGTTCGCGCAGGTCGTGGCTGGACAGGGTGGCGTCGAGGGCGGTGAGGTTCTCTCGTTCGTCGATGACGAAGACGCGCTTGGTGCGCCCGACGTGGTCGCTGTTGTCGGAGATGGTGTTGCCCAGGTCGAAGATGTTGGGCAGGCGCCATTGCACGGCGCCGTCTTCGGCGATGTAGAAGACGAATCCGATGATGTTGCGGACGTAGTTGACGACGTCCATGAGGCTCTTGTTGACGAGGGCGTCTTCGATCTTCGCGACGGCCGCGGTTCCGGTCTGCTCGAAGTCGCCCCAGACGCGGCCGGCGGTGGCCAGGACGGGGTCGGGTTGGGTGAAGCGCTGGTATTGCTGGGTGCCGTCGCTGCGGGTGATGTAGGCGTTGGTGGGCCAGTAGAAGCCGGCCCAGGCGCAGGCCAGCTTGATGATGTCGGTGTAGTCCTCCATGCGCCCGGGATTGGCGCCGGCGGGGCCGGGGCTGATCTTGCGGGTGCCGGCGGTGAGTGGGGATTCCACGGCCACGGTGCGGACCGCGACCCGGTAGCTGTGTTCGCGGGGGGTGATGCCGGGCAGGTGCTGGAGGTTCTTGAAGGACAGGCGGATGCGGGTGACCTTGTCGGCCGGCGGGAAGTCGACGGCGATGCCGACGGGGTTGCCGTCGGCCCGGTAAACGAACGTTGAGCGGTAGGGGATGCCGGCGTGCTGGTCGCGGCCGCCTTCGGGGTTGATGGTGAAGGGGATCGTCTTGGTGGATCCGGTGGCGGGGTTTCCGTCTTCGTCGAGCCAGTGCCCGTCGGCGTAGACGGAGACGTAGACCTGGTAGCCGGAACCGATCAGCCACATGGCGACGGTGCCGACGCGGGAGCCGGGCAGGGAGTACTCGATCCATTCCACGCCCCAGGGCCAGCGGGGCTTGATGTGGGCAAACGACATCCAGAAGGTGTCGGGGTTGTCGTCGATGGAGTCCTGCGGGGTGTGGCCGCGGTACCGGTCGGGGTCGGGGATGTTGTCGATGAAGGTGCCGTCGCCTTGCTTGTAGGGGCCGTAGCGGCCGGAGTGGTCGCGGACCTTCAGCGGGATGCGGGTGCGTACCGGCGGGGTGGGGACGATGGCGTCGTCCCAGTTGATGAACTCCAGCGGGTCGAAGTCCTTGGGGACGACGGGCTGGTTGGTCTGGTGGTCCAGCAGGAGTCGGGCCAGGTCGCGGGCTTGGACGGTGATGACGCCGAAGGCGTTGATCTGCACGGTGTCGATGAGCCAGACCCCGGTCTGGACGAGGTTGGCGTCTTCCTCGGGGATGGCGGTGACGTCCAGGCCGTAGCCCTCGTAGGTCTTGATGAGGTTGTCCGGGCGGATCAGGCCGGCCCAGCTGTTCTTGACGTGGCCCCAGCGGGCCGACCATTGGCTCTGGCCGCGGTCGGGGGTGTACCAGCCGGGGTAGTCCAGGTCGCGGCCGGCGGCGCCACTCGGGACGGGCGTGGTCTCGTCGCGGGGGGCGGTGTTGGCCAGGGTGAGGGTGAGGGTGGCGGCGTCCTGGTCGAGGGAGCGGACCCAGGAGAGGGTCTTGACGTTGAGCAGCTCGACGGGGGTGCCGGGGGCGGTGAAGAGGAGGTCGGCGTAGGTGTTGGCGACGCGCCGGCCGTGGTTGGGGTCGATCTGGCCGAGAACCTGTGTGGCGGAGCCGATCCCGGAGGGGGCTTCGGCGATGATGCTGTACTTGGACAGCAGTCCGTAGGTGCGTAGCGCCATCTTGGGGCGCTCGATGGTGACGCGGGCCATCGGGCGGGTGGGGCCGGTGAAGTCTCCGCGGCGCCAGATGGCCTCCATCTCGGGGAGGATCCTCATGCTGGGACCTCACCGACGGTGGGGGCGCCGACCTTGGTGACGATGGCGGTGATCTGGTATTCGTGGCGCCAGTACTTGCCGATGGCCCGGACCGGCTGGGGCTCGAACTTGGTCAGGACGCAGGTGATGCGCCGGCCGTAGTGGTCGTAGAGCCAGACTCGGCGTCCGACCCGGTCGTAGACCCACTGCCGCAGCGCTTCGTACTGGACGTGGTCCTGGATGTCGCCGCCGAAGGTCCATTGGACCGGCTGCATGGTCCCCTCGAACAGCAGCACCTTGCCGTCGACCGCGGTGGTGGACTGCATGGTGACGTTGCGGGTGGGGAATGGGCTGGTCATCTTGTTCGGGTTGGGGACGAACACGTAGACGTCGCCGGTGGAGTCGTGGAGTTCCCAGCGCTTGTAAACGCTCATTCAGCCCACCACCCGGGTCGTGTTGGCCCGCACGTTGCGGGTTGGCTTGCCGAGGATCTTGTTGAGGTAGTCGACGACCTTCGCGAAGTCGGCGCCGTTGATCGTGACGTTGGCGTAGTTGGCGTAGTTGTTCGTGGCAGATGTTGCTGCGCCATCGGTGATTCCGAGGCTGCGGCGGATCTCGTAGACGGTCGGGAGCTTGATTCCCCCGATGTTGAATTGGCCCTGGAACTTGTCGGTGGCGGCCTTGATGGTCTTGTCCAGCTCGGTCAGCTCGTCCTGCTTCTGCCGGTAGCCCTCATCGGTGGCCTTCATGGAGGCCAGCTCAGAGGCGAGCCGGGCACGGTCGTTCTTGCGCATCTGCAGGGCGTCGGCGTGGGTGATGCGGCCCAGCTCTTCGTAGTCGGAGATGTCTCGCTGCCGCTGCTCGAAGGCGGTCTTCTCGTTCGCGAGGCGCTGGTGGTCGGCCTGGAGCTGCAGGAGTTGGCGCCGCTGCGGGTCGCGTTCCAGGAGCTGGCCGTTCTTGTCCCGGGCGTCGAGGCGTTGCTGGATGTCGCGTAGCGTCTTCTCCCCGGCCTGAACGGGGTCGGTGTAGTCGAAGTCGCGGGCGACCTGCTGGGCGAAGTCCAGCTGCGCGCTGGTGTAGTCGTAGAGGGCCTTGTTGTAGCGGGCCTGGGCGTCTTGGACGTTGCCGACGTCGTTGCGCTTGGCGTTGTCCAGGGCCTCCGCGGCGTCGGCGAGGGCGTTGGCGGCTTCGCCGGTGACGGAGTTCGGGGTCAGGAGCGCGGCCCGCTCGTAGGAGTGCTGCTGCGCGACGGCTTGGATCTTGGCGGCGCGGGTGTCGCGGAGCTTGAGTTCGGCCTCGTTGATGGCCTTCTGGTCGCCGGTGGCCTTGGCCAGGTTGTAGGCGTCGAGGGCGGCGTCGATGTCGGCCTGGGCCTGTCCGACGGCATCGTTGGGCTTCAGGGCCAGCTTGGCGGTGGTCTCCTTGACGGCTGTGGCGTAGTCGAGTTCGGCCTGGGCGGCGGCGGCGACGGCCTGCAGCGCGTCGCCCTTGGCCTTGTTGGTGTCGGGGAGATCCTTGAGGCGCTTGTAGTCGGCGGTGGCGTTGGCGAGGTTGAGGTCGAGGATCGCCTTCTGGTTGGTGCCGACGAAGTTGCCGGTGAGGTAGGCGCCGCCGAGCTGGGCCTTGCCGAGGGCTACGCTCCTGGCCCCTTCGCGTTCGTCCTGGGCCTGCTGGGCCTGGGCGTTGGCGAGCTGGGTCTGGGTCTCCTGCCGTTCGATCTCGGAGAGGTTGGGCAGGGCGAGCTTCTGTCGCAGGCCGGAGATCTCGGCTGCGCGCCGGCCGATGGTGTCCTCGATCGCGAGCATGGACTGGGCGCTGGCCACCTGCCGGTCGATGACCTCCGAGCGGGCCTTGAACTGGTCGTCGTAGGTGCGGGCGATGGCGGCGTCGATGGCGGTGTTGACGGCGTTGAGGGCGTCGGCCTTGCTCTTGACCTCGTCTGCGGTGCCGGTGGGCATCTGCGCGATCAGGTTCATGGCGCGCTGCCGGGCGGCCTGCAGTTCCTGCAGCTGGCGTTCGGGCTTGAGGCTGGGGTCGCGGGCGATGTCGGCGACGTCCTGGGCGGTGCTGTCGGCCAGGGGCACTGCGCCGCTGAGGAAGCTGGTGACGTCGGTCAGGGTCGGGGTGGTGTTGATGAAGGCGCCGGTGGCGTCGCCGAAGCCGGCTTCCAGGTTGCGCTTGAGGTCGACGGCGGTGAACTTGGACAGCCCCGGGGCGTACTTGTTGAGGAGGCCCTGCTCGATCTCCTTGACCCGGGCGATCTCGTCGGCGTTGAGGGAGACCGGACCGCGGGTGGCGTCCTTGCCGATCGACTTGAGGTAGTCGCCGATCGCGGAGTTGGCTTCCTTCTGGAGGTTGCCGCCCTGCAGCGCCTTGTCGAGGATGGCTCGGTCGGCGATCTCGGTGTCGGTGACGCCGGCCATGTCGTTGATGCTCTGCTGGGTGTCCCCCAGGTGGGCCAGGCCGGACCACTGCCGGTCCCACCAGTCCATGTCGACCTTGGGGGTCAGGCCGGTGATGGTGTTCTGGAGCTTCAGGCGGGTCTTCTCGATGGCCTTGCCGGGTGCGGAAGCGGCCGCTCGGGTGAAGACCTCGCCGGCGCCCTGCTGAATGAACCCGACGGCGCCGGCGGCGCGGGTGCTGGAGGCGGTGAAGCCGTCCATCGCCTGGTTGAGGGCGGCCAGCTGCTGGGCCGCGGAGTAGCCGCGCTCCTTGAGCACCTGCAGTCCGCTGTTGACGGCGTCGGCGGAGGCGAAGTTCTGGAAGGCGTTGGCGCCGCTCTGGATGGTGGCCGATGCCTGGGCCTTGTCCAGGTCGTCGGCCTGCTTGCGCAGTTCAGCGGAGCGTTCCTGCCCGGTGCGTTCGGCCTTGGCGGCGCTGGAGTCGGAGCCCTGGAGGCGCAGCAGCCAGGGCGCGAGGCCCTGGTCGAGGAAGTTGCTGAGGGACAGCTCCTGCTGCTTCTGCGCGGCCTGCACGGCCTGGTCGAAGCGGCCGGCAGCGGTGCGCAGCTCCTCGGCGGTGCCGGCGCTGCCGGCGGCGGCGTTGGCCTGCTGGGCCAGGCTCTGGGTGCGCCGCGACGCCTGGTCGGCACCGTAGAGGCCGGTGCCGATGCCGATCGCGGCGCCGACCAGGAGGCCGGGGACGCCGCCGACCAGCGGTAGGAGCCTGCTGCCGGCGGCGGCGAGCCCACCGGCCCCGGCGGCTGCACCGGCTGCCCCGATGCCGGCGCGGAGCCCGGCCAGGGAGGCGACCGCGGCACCGGCGCCACCGGCTCGGGCTGCGGCCGAGGCGCCCAGGCTGGCGAGGCGGGCCTCGCGCAGGGTATTGAGGCCGGGGATCCGCCCGCCACCGCGCAGCAGGTTCTGCAGGAGGCCACCGAGGCCGGTCGCGGCTTGCTGCACCAGCTGGGCCTGCATGGCCAGACGGAGCAGCCGGAACATCACGATCAGCTCGATGATGGTGCCGATGCCCTCGCGGATCGGGCCGGGCAGAGAGTTGTAGACCTGGATGACGTGCTCGACGATCTTGGCCATTGCACCGAAGACGACGACCAGGTGCCCGACGGCCTGGAAGATGCCGGCCTGGGCCAGCCCGTTGGCGATGTTCTGCAGGGTGCCCTTCAGCTCCAACAGCTGCTTGGACAGCGAGGACATGACGGTGTCGAAGGTCCGCTCGCCGCTGCCGGGTTCGGCGGCGCGGCCCTCGGCGGCCAGACCCTGCACGCGGCCGAGGTTCTGCAGCAGGATGTCGAAGCTGGCGCCGGAGCGGCTGCGGCCGAACGCCTGGACCACCTGGGAGCGGGTGGCCGGGTCGAGGTTCATGCTCGACAGCTGCTCGATCTGCTGCTTGAGGGTGGTGCCCTGGACGTCCACGCCGACGCTGGCCAGCCGGGACAGGGCGGCAGGGTCGTTGGCCTTGGACAGCACCTGGGACAGCTGGCCGGCCACGGCGTCGGCGGTCTGGCCGGTCTGGCTGGAGACCTGGCTGATGATGGCCAGGGTGTCGGGCAGGTCGAATCCGGCGGTGTGCGCGATCTGGCCGATCTGGGTGCCGGCGCTCAGTAGCTCGGCGGGGTTGCGGCCGGACTGGCGGGCGATGACCGACAGCTGGTCTTCGACGCGGGACTGCTCGAACGGGGACAGGCCGAAGGACCGGACGAGGCCGGCGACCTGGGTCTGGGTCTGGTCCAGGTCGGTGCCGGAGACACGGGCGATGCGGCCGGCGACGTTGGTCGACAGCAGGGCCAGCTGCTGGCGGTCGGCCTCGGTGGTGCCGGGGGCGTTGAGGTCGTAGAGGCCGATGGCGCGGGCGGCGGCCTGGACGCCTTCGGGGGCGCCGTAGCCGAGGGCGGTGCCGAGCCGGCTGGCCTGGTCGGCCAGGGCCCGGTTGTCCTCGGTGCTGGCCTGGGTGGCGAGGTTGAGGCTGATCAGGGCCTCTTCGTAGTCGGCGGCGCCCTTGGCGGCGGAGGCGAAGCCGCTGGTGACGGCCCCCATCAGGGCGTAGATCGCGCCGTAGACGACGCCGAATCGGGCAGCCTGCCCGATTACCTTGCTGAAGTTGCCCTCGCCACCGGTGAAGCCCTCCCAGAACCCGCCGCCGGTGCCGGGGAGCTTGGGCTCGCCGGGGGGCCGGCCGCTGAAGCCGGCGAGGAACTTCTGGCTCAGCGGAGCGTCGGAGCGCAGGAAGGTGTCGAGGCGGCCGAGCTGCTCCTGGCGGGCCTGTTCCTGGGCGACCTGCTGGGCCTTGTGCTCGGCGTTGCGCAGGATCGTGGGGTCGAAGGCGTTGATGCGCCGGCGGGTCGCGTCGGACAGCCGGACGGGGCTGGTGTCGTCGTACTGGGCCTTGGCCAGCTGCTCGAAGGCGCGGCGCCGCTCGTTGCTGGCCCGGTTGAGGGCGACGGAGTACTGCGTCTCGGCGTCGAGGGCGCCCAGCGCGGTGCGGGCGGCGCTGAGGTTCTCCTGCCGGGCGGTGGTGAACCGGGACTGCTCGTAGGCGGACTGGTAGGCACCGCCGGCACCGGGTGCGCCGTAGGGACCTTCCTGCCGGGCGCGGGCCGCGCCCTCGAAGGCGCCGGCGGTGCGTTCAGCCCGCTCGTAGGCGCGGCGCTGGGCGAAGTCGATGCTGCCGCTGCGGCCGTAGCGGGCTTCGTAGGCCCGCTGGGTGACGATCTGCATCGCCTTGGCGACGTCGCCAGCTGCGCGGGACAGGGCTCGTAGCTCGGTGACGGCCAGGCCGAGTTCCTGCGAGAGGCGCTTGGCTCTGGCGCCGGGCAGGTCATCGGGGTCCCGCGGCAGGGGGGCGCCGGCACGGCCGCCTCCTCCCCCGCCGCCGCCTTGGCCTTGGCCGGCGCCGAAGTTGGGGCCCCAGGCGCCGCCTTCGTTGAAGATGCGCCGGGCCTCTTCGGCGGCTCGGCGGGCGGACGCCTCGTTGAGGGTGAAGAGGATGTCGATCTCGTAGTTGCTGTCAGGCACGGTGCACCCCCAAGGGCCTACTCGCGCAGGCCCTTCGCCAGCTGGTTGACCACGGTGTTCTCGTCGTCGTCGGCGTCCGGGACCCGTTCGATGCCGCGCACGCGGTCCTTGCGGCGCTGCTCGACGGAGGCGAACCACTCCTCCAGCCGCTCGGAGTGGTGCCAGATCGCGGGCGGGGGGATCTCGTCCTCGGGGCGTTCCAGCATCCCCAGGACGTGGGTGGCCGCATTGATGGCCTCGACGAGATCCCAGCCCGCACGGGTCACGTCTCCGTCGGGGAAGAGGCTGCCGAGTCCTCCGCATTGCTTTGCTGCTCCACAGACCCGGAGGAAGTCTGGGGAGCGGCCGAGTTTCCCGCTTCGGTCGGCGTGGCATTGAGGTCGCCCAGGCCCTGCCGGATGCGGTCCAGCAGTTCCTGTGGGATGTCGTTGACGCCGGCCCGGCTGGCCAGCAGCTTCAGGTGGGTGCAGGCGGAGTGGTCGTAGCCGGATTCGCCTGAGGCGGTGGATGTCGTTGCGCTGCAGTCGCGTACCGACAGGTAGACCTCGGTGCGGCGGTACTCGGCCCAGTAGACGTTCTCGGCCATGTTGGCCCGGACGGTGTCGAGGTAGCGGCGGCGCAGCTCGTCGCGGTCGAGGTCGGCCAGGTCCTTCTTCGCGTCGTCGTAGCGGGTCTGCCGGGCGGCCTCGATGGCCTCCAGGTACTCGACCTGGACCTTGGTGATGGCCTCGCGTTCCTCGGTGCTGGCGGGGGATCCGCCCTCTTCCAGGGCGGCGTCTCGTTCCAGCAGGGCGATCTTGTCGCGCCAGCCCTCTTCGGCCCGGACGTCCTCCTGGGCCTTGATGTAGAAGGCGCCGCCCTGGGAGATGAGGAGGAAGTCGAAGATCTCCTCGTCGGGGGCGACCTCGAACTGCGTGATGGCGGCGCGGATCTCGTCGGAGTCCTCGCCGAGCGCGGCGACGCGGCGGGCCTGGGCGGCCTCGCCGTCGCGGTGGCACTCCCCGCGCTGGAAGGTGTTGAGCTTGGCCAGCCACACGAGGATGGGCTGTCCGTCGTCGTCGGCACCGGACAGCAGCAGCTCCCGGCCGGAGGTGAACAGGTCGGTGACGCGGCGCAGGCGTAGCGCGGCCTTGTCGGGCATGGGTTTCCCCTTGGTCTGCTTCGGGTTCGGGTTCTGTTTCCTGGGGCCCGTAAGATGGGCCGGCGCCCGGGACGGCGGGTCCAGAGCCGTCCCGGGCGACCAGTTCCTTCGAGGCCCGTTACGCGATTCGCGTAGGGGCGCGCAGTGTCAGCTGCGACCGTGGTGCGGGCTCAGGCGGCGTAGACGACGAGCGAGCCGGAGTCGGAGTCGAACGGCATCTCCACGGTGAGCTTCTGCTGCACGCGGGGAGCGAAGCCGGGGACGGTGAAGCGGGCGTCCTCGACGTTCAGGCGCTTGAGCGGGGTGCCGTCCTCGGGGTTGAGCAGGACGATGTCCAGCGGCAGGACGGCGGCCAGGTTGGGCCCGATGGCCTCGGCGGCGTTGGAGACGCCGGTGGCCTGGCGCAGCTTGGCGAAGAACTCGTCGGGGTTGCGCGGCTTGAGGGTGATGGAGCCGCTGACCTCGGGGGTGTCGTAGTCGGCGCCGTAGCGCTCGTAGTTGCCGAACTCCTCGTCGGGCTGCAGCTGCACGCGCCAGTCGACGTTGGCCGACTGGACGGTGCCCCACCGATTGACCTGGGAGCCGGGGATGTCGCCGGGGTCGTAGCCGCCCACGTAGACCTGGATGTCGCGGCCGCGGATGGCGGCCGGCTTGACGGCCGGCAGGGTGTGCACCGACTGCGGGTAGTCGCGGGTGGTGTTGGCGAAGTACACGATCCGGATCTGGGTGCCGGAGGTCACGGCGTTGACGAAGTGGACGGTGGCCGTCTCGAAGTCGGTGGAGCCGACGGTGGTGACGGTGTAGTCCTGCCCGTAGGACAGCTTGTCGTTGCCAACCTCGACCGACAGGACACGGCGGGCGCCATTGGCGTCGGTGTAGACCCCGGCGGGGTGGGCGGTGGCGATGGTGCCGCCGGCGGCGACCCCCGCGGTGGAGGTCTGCACGTAGCTGACGCCGGGGCAGTAGAAGATCGAGTCGCCGCGCAGCTGGACGGTCTGCTGGGCGTTGTCCTTCAGCCCGAAGCGGTAGCTGATCTGCTCGGGGTACAGGAAGGGGATCGCGACCGACTTGGTGGTGGTGTACGGGGCGGCGGCGTCCTTCCCGGGTGCCCAGGGGGTGACCAGGTCCAGCGGCTTGCAGGTGGACAGGTCGAAGGATGGGTCGCTGTTCGCCTGGCGGGTCAGGAGCGCTTCGAGGTCGCAGGAGACGTCCAGGCTCTCCAGGCTGTACTGCAGATCGGGGGTGTCGCGGATGATCCCGACCGACTCGTAGTTGCCCAGCTCGTAGATCTTGTCCTTGGGGATGTTCAGCTGGCCGGGACCGCCGGTCTGGAGGCGCTCCACCAGCACCGTGTCGTTCCCGACGTGCAGGATGCTGCCCGACTTGATGGCCATTGGTTGCCCCTCGCGGTCCGGCTATGACGTCTGGGGGTCACGTCGGCCAACGCGCGTTCGCATCACACTCTCGTCGGGGTCAGCGCCGGCGCAGGTACTGGCGAGCCAGCTGACGGGCCAGCAGGTTGCGCATCTGGGGAGTGAACGCGCGTCGAGCAGCCTGCATGTAGTGGTGGGCGGTGATCGGGCGGCGGATCCGGCCCCAGACCCGGGCGTCCTCGGGGGGTACGCCTTGCTGGATGAGCAGCTGGTAGGCGACCGAGGACGCCTTGGCGCTGCGGCGGACGGGGTTGACCCGGGAGTTGCTGCCGGAGCGGTAGAGGATCTGACCGGTGGCCGCGCCCCAGGGGCTGAACTCCCCGCCCAGGCGCCAGACGCCCGACAGCCGGCGGCCGACGGAGCGGGTGGAGCCGAGGTCGATGGCCTGCCAGTAGGGGACGCGGGCGGTGAGGTAGGCGTGGTCGAAGACCTGCAGCCGGCGGTCGGTGACCTTGATCTGGGCGGGCTCCTCCAGCACCTTCTTCAGCCGGCCGGTGGAGGCGGCGCGGCGGGCCAGGCTCTTGTCCAGCTCGTCGACCGCGGCGCGCTGCAGGGCTCGGGCGACGTACTCGGCGTCGACCCGGCTGAGGCGGGGCTGGATGCCGGGGCGGATCAGGGGCTGGGTGGGCCGGAACTGGGCGTGGAAGATCTGGGGCATGCTCAGCCCTCGCGTCTGCGCAGGTCGGCGCGGATGTCGCGGAGCAGGGCCATCGCCTCCGCGTTGATGATCACGGTCTCGTCGTCGTTGGCCTGGACGATGTCGAGCATCAGCTCGTGGTAGGCGCCCACGGCGTCGAGGAACTCGGTCCGGAACTTGTCCGCCTGCTCCTGGCTCAGCAGCGGGTAGACGTTGGCTTCGGCGTAGCCGAGGAAGGTGGCCACGAGCCGGCGGCGCTGGACGATGAGCAGCCGGCGCAGCGGGTCGGCACTGCTCACCAGGGCCCCATCAGCTGTCGCCGCCGGCGGTGACCAGCTCGATCTGGGCCACCAGCACCTGCCACCACATCCGGGCCTCGCTGGACTCGGGGCGCTGCCGGGTGACCTCGGTGACCTCGATCATGCAGTCGTCGCGGGGGACGCCGGCCTGGTCGGTGGTGTAGTCGCGCAGCTTGAAGACCCGGGAGAAACCCGGGGCGCGGCCGGTCAGGCAGTCCTTGATGTCGCTGGAGATGGCCAGGCCGTAGCTGTCGTTGGCGGCGATGATGTCGCAGACCATGCGGGTGGTGACGCTGGCCAGGCCGCCGCCGAGTTCGACCTCGGCCTCGTCGGACTCCTCCCCGAAGGAGATGCCGACCATGTTGGCCTCGGCCGCGATCTGCTCGGACTCCCGGACCCGGCGGGTGAGGATGGTCAGGGGCTGGGCGCCTAGGGGTGGGGTGGTGGTCCAGCCCAGCGCGACCAGCCGGCCGGAGACCCGGTCGATGAGGGTGCGGTGCAGGTGACGGGGGGCGTGGCGTAGGTAGGTCACCGGTCGTCCTCCGCGGCGCAGTGGATGACGTAGACGGTCTTGGTGACCATGCCGGTCGGGGGTTCGGTCTTGCGGTAGTAGTACCGGTCGCCGGCGATGCGGACGTGGTCGAAGCCCTTGACCAGCTCGTACTGCTCGTCGAGCAGGGTCACCTTGATCTTGGTGGGCTGCAGGATGCCGAGGTCGGCGACCTGGCCGGCGACGTCGATGTACTCGATCGCGCAGGGGACGTTGAAGATCTCCTGGCCGGGGGTGCGGGTCGGGGTGGCGGCGACGTCGAAGGGGACGCCACCGTCGTCGACCGAGCCGGCGACGGTGGTGGTGTCGGCGAAAACGAACACGGCCCGGTCGGCGGGGTCCGGCGGGGTGCCCACGGCCATCGCGGTGAGGATGCCGTCGGTGAAGGCGGCCTCGTCGAAGCTGATCGTGGCCACGGGTCAGCTCCTCACGGCAGGCCGGCGATCGAGGCCGGGCGGGGTGCCTCTCCGAGGTAGAACTCGCCGGCGATGCGGCCGCCGTAGCCGTCCAGGACGTAGTCCAGGCGGGCGCCGGTCAAGGCTGCGGACAGCAGCTGGTTGCGGCGGGCGGCGAGATCCTTCAGCAGCTGGGTGAAGAACGCCGCCGGCCGGCTGACCTCGTACTCCACGGAGCCGGCCTTGTAGCGGACCTGGGACTGGGCGTTGCGCAGCTCGGCGCGGATCAGGCGGGCGGCGGCGTAGTTGATGATGAGGGCCTGGCCGGCCAGGGACAGGTCCGGGCTGACCTCCTGGGCGACCAGGTCCAGAGCGTAGTCCCGGAACCAGCCGTCGAGCTGGGCCTCGGCGAAGCTGTCCATCAGCGTGCCGATGATCTCGGACTGGATGGTGGCCGGGTAGACGGTGGCGAAGGTCCCGGGCACGGCGACTTCCCGGCGGAACGAGTCCACGAGGTCGGCCAGCGCGGTGGTCATGCTGGGGATGTCGGCAGCTGGCCGACCTCAACGGCAGCGGTCCGGCTGGGATCAGGACCGGCGCAGGTCGCCTTCGGCCTTCATCTCCCGGTAGGTCGGGGTGTCGCCGTGGACCCGGAACTTCTCCACGATCACCTTGTTGATGTAGGTGACCTGGGCCACGGTGGCGTCGACCGAGTCGGCGATGGCGGCCAGCCGGCGCACGTTCAGCTCGGCCAGGCCGTCCACGAAGGCGGTGAAGGCCGCGCCGTGCAGGGCGAAGCCGGCCATCAGCTCTTCGGTGCTGAGGTGGTGGGGGGACACCTCGTAGTCCTCGTCGGCTTCCTTGCGGGCGTCGACCCGGATGAGCAGGCCGTTGGTGAAGCAGTTGTCGGGGCCGCAGCTGTCCTCGTGGATCTCCCGGTCGCTCTTGGTGATCCGCAACTTGGTGCCCTCGCGGCCGCCGATGCGGTTGTTCTTGACCCGGCCCTTGGCGTCGGTCTGCTGGACGTAGATCGTCCCGGCCGTGGTGGTCTCCCAGATCTCGATGCCCTCGTGGGCCTGGGGTGCCTTTGGCTTGGTGGCTGCGGCCATGTGCCCTCCTTCGTCTGGACCATGACGTCGGAGCGCCGGCGATCTCAACCCACTAGAGCGTGTTGTTGGCCGGGAAACGGGAGCGGCCCCACCTCCTGGAGCAGCCAGGTGGTGGGGCCAACGTCTCTCCCAAGACGTCCCGGGTCTCCGAGGGTCGCTGCACGCGACCGGGAAGGAGTCCCAAGGCTCCCAGGGTACCGGCCCGGCCGTTCCGCACGATCGGCCGAACCGGTGGTCCCTGGTCAGCTGTGGAGGTCAGCTGATCCGGATGCGGCGCGCCTGCTCCGGGTGGTGGATGAGGCCACCGATGTCGCGGCGGTGCCGGTAGTGCACGTAGTCGGTGGTGTTCTCCTCCCACTGCTTGGTGCGAGGCCCGCCGTAGATGGCGAACTTGCCGACCTGGCCGCCGAAGACCCACACCTCGTTGGCCGGGATGTAGCTGACGCCGGACTCGTCGGTGTAGTTGCGGATCCGGACAACGTTGCCGCCCTTGTAGGTGCCGATGCGGCCCTTCGCGCGGACCTCCGCGGCCGCCTCGGGGTCGAAGATGCCGGCGCCGGTGACCAGCTTCGTCACGGCGTTGACGCCGGCGGCGCGACCCAGGATCGTCACCGGGACGTCGGCCGAGCCGTTGGGCTTGATGGCGTCCTCGACGTCGGTGATGGCGTCGTCCAGGACGTCGCCGGTCAGGCCGCCGCTGCTGGCATCCACGTAGTACGGGCTGGAGCTGGGGATGGCCTCGGTGAGCAGGTTGAAGATGCGCCGGTTGGTCTCGGCCTCCATGCGGCGCTGGCCCAGCGCCACCATGCCCTGGATGCTCTCGGCGAACCCGAACCGCAGCTTGTCGCTGAACTCCGAGACGTGGAATCCGAGGGTGTCCCGCGGAATCTCCCAGTCCTGAGTCTGGATCTGCGATTCCTCGATGTAGCCGCCGCGGTGGGTGTAGAAGACCTTCAGGCCGGTCCGCTCACGCAGGTAGACCTTCTCGTCCTCGGCAGCATTGATCGTCTCGATGTAGCTGCTGAACAGGTTCTCGAAGACGAATCCGTAGTCCAGCTGGGAGTTCAGGGTGGCGGCCTGCTGGCGGTGCCACTCGGGGTTGTCCCAGTTCTTCTTGGCCTCGGCGTCCAGAGCCGCCTTGATCTTGGCGTACTCGTCGGCCTCGGCCTTGTTCCGCGGCTTGAAGCCGCTGCCCTCCCCCATCGTGAGGAGGTCGCTCAGAACCGTGGTGGTCATGGTGTCCCTCCTCACTTCAGCAGAACGGCTTCGATGTAGTCGGTGGCGTTGGACAGCGTCACGCGGCCCACGGCCACCGTCGGGTCGGCGGTCTCGACGTACTTGGAGCCGTCCCAGGCGATGAGGTCACCGATCACGAGGGTGCCCATCGTGAACTTGGTGACGGCGGCACGGGCGCGCTGCCCGCGATTGGCCGTGGCCGCGGTGTTCTTCAGCCAGATCTTCAGGCCGGCACCGGTCCAGATGGCGCACAGGGCGTCGTTCCAGACGACGTCGAGATCCTGCGTGTTGATGACCTGGTTCCCGTTGAGCGGGATATTCCAGGCGTCCTCCTGGATGAGGAGGCCCGTGAATCCCGCCTCGATCGGGGAATTGGCGGCGGCCTTCTTGATGTAGCCGGGGTTGGCCGGGTCGAAGGTGACCAGGTCGCCCTGCTTGAACGTGCCGGTGGCCGGCACCTTGAGTCGGCCCTCGGTGCCCGACCGCATGCTCTCGTCGCTGCGGCGGAACCCGAAGTTGAAGCCGTAGTCACTGGCCATTCGGGGCACCCCCTCGGGTCAGCGCGAACAGCGCCTCGGCGTTGCCGGTGTCCCCGGGGGGCTGAACCGGTGCGCCCTTCATGGCGGTCTCGCGCGGGACCTGGCCGCCGGCGCCGGCAACGCCGACGGAGGCGGCGAGGTCGTCGCAGTAGGTCTTGAACGCCTCGTCGTCCATCGCGGCCCAGCGGCGCTTGCGCTCGTCGGTGTAGAAGTCGTCCTTCAGCGCGGCCGCGATCTCGCGGACCTTGGCCTCGCGCTCCGACGTCCGGGCCAGCGCGACCTTCTCGGCCTCGACCTGGGCCTGGTGGTCCTTCAGATCCTGCTCGGCCTTCTCGCGTGCAGCCTTCTCGGTCGCCTGGCCGGCCTCGGCGACATCGAGCTTGCTGCGCAGCTCGGCGTTCTCTGCCGTCAGGCGCTCCTTCTCGGCCGTGAGTTCGGCGGTCTCCCGCAGAACTCGATCGGCCACGATGGCGTACGCCTGGTCTTCCGTCAGAGTTCGCGGAGCTGGCTTGTTGGGCTCGTCACCCATGCCCTCACTCCGTTCCAGTCGTGCGGCCGTGATCGACCGTCCGTCTGGGGCGGGATCGGGGCCCTCCGGCAGGAAACGGAAGCGAACGCGCGTTGGCTGGCCCTAGCTGGCCACGAAGGCCAGGAGCTGGGCGGCGATCAGCTCGTTGCCGGTGTAGTTCACGGCCACGTCGGCGGCCGCGGTGTTGCGCTCCAGAATGGTCGCGACGGCATCACTCCAGCCGGGCTTGACCGGCGGGACGATGAGCGCAGCCCCCTGGAAGACCGGGTTGGCGAATCGGCGCACCGCGGTCTTGTCCCGGACATGGGCGCAGGCCCGCTCGTTCATCGCGCAGGCGTCGGCGTAGTCCATGACGTGGCCGCAGCCGGCCTCGCCGGCGCATTCGACCTGCTTGGAGACGCACTCCATCGAGTAGAAGAGCTGGCCTGTCTCGGCTGCCTTCTGGACGGTGTAGGTCTCGCTGGGGTTGAGGAAGGACCACATCACGGAGTTGGCCTTGATGTAGGGCGGCTCCAGCTCCAGCTGGGCCGCCTTCTGCTGGTCGGGGCCCATCAGGTCGGCGCCGGTGAGGCAGCCCACGATTCGGCGTTCGTCGTGCAGCCAGTTCAGCGGGCCCTGTGCGACCGAGGGCAGGCCGAAGGCCAGGTCGCCGGCGGTCCAGAACTGGTTGTTGGAGTTGGCCTTCTCGCTGCCGACCAGGCGGCCGCTGATGCGGGTCAGGAACTCCTCGAAGTTCAGGCCGTCCGGCTCGATCGGGGTGGTGAGGACGGTCTTGCCGTTGCCCTCCATCACCAGGGCGCGGGCACGTTCGGCGCCGGCCGGGCCGGGCGGCTGGGCCTGCACGACGGTGTCGAGGAGGGGCAGCTGGGGCGGGGTGACCCGGTCGAGGATGTCGAAGAATGTGCCCACGCTCATCAGTCGCTCCTTCTACTGGCCAGATCCGGGCGTGCCGGTGGTCTTGGCGGGCTTGCCGACTTGGCCGGCCGGGGGTGTGCCGCCGCCGGTGGGTCGCCCGCCGGTGGGCCCGAACGCTCCCGGGGGCAGACCGCCCTGGTTGTTCATGGGGGAGTTGAACGGCACCGCGGTCTGGAAGATGGGGTCGTAGAGCTGCTGCTCGACGATGCGCCGGTTGGCCTCCACCTCCTGGTCGAAGCCGACGTATTCGAGGATCGACTCGCGACTGATCTCCCGCTGCTGGCGCAGGGCCAGGATCATCTGGGTGATGGCGTCGTCGGAGTCCAGCTGGACCCGGCGAGGGGTGAAGGCGAGGTTGGGCTCGTCCTCGAAGGCGTCCGGGTTGCGCTCCAGGATCTCGTGGGCGAAGTGCCGCTCGAAGGAGCGCTTGAGCATGTGCCGGCGGGACTCCAGCAGCCGGGCGACCATGCGGGCCACGGTGACGGTGCTCTCGTTGCGTTGGCCGGTGCCGGACAGGGTCAGCGCGCCCAGGACCCGCTGGAGGAGCCGGGCGTCGAGGGTGTCGTGCTTCTCGCGGTTGAGGGTGTAGTCCTGCTTGGGGCTGATGATCTCGATCTCGAGGCGGTGGTCGGAGACGATGACCGGGACCTTGGCCAGGACGTCGAAGCCGCGCTTGAGGTTGTCGATCTCCTCCTGATGGGCCGGCTCGTCCGGGAGGCCCTTCTTGATCAGCAGGATGTAGTTGGCGGCGCCGATCAGGGTGACCCGGTCGGCCTCTCGCAGCTGGGTCTTCAGGTCCAGGATCGGGAAGGTGCTCTTGAGCCGGACGTCGGCCCAGCGGGCGTAGCTGGGTCGGGTCAGGGTGTGCCGCCAGACCCGGGTGGGGTTCAGCTCCAGCAGCCGGTCCACGTTGATGCCCAGGGCGCTCAGCTCGGGCTTCTCGTCCTCGGTGGGGGTGTACTTGCCCAGGATCAGCTGGGCCATCGTGGGGTCGAACGCGGAGGGCTGGTCGAAGCGGCCGTCCCAGACCTGCATCTCCTCCGCGGTGCCGTGCCAGGCCAGTCGGTCCCCGCCCCACAGCCGGTTGCCGACCGGGATGACCCGCAGGCTGTCCAGGATGGTCAGCTGGGTGGGGGCGACGATGTCGTAGACCTTGCGCTTCTTGTTGCCGCGCTTGGGCGGCGGGGGCGGTGGGGCGATGCCGGTGAGCGGGTCGGGCGGCGGCGGGACCTCCTGCGGCGGGGGGACG
>Ga0126376_10000022_pt1 | contig 61745 bp, 57 predicted proteins | sample PanSoiMetPlot_15_FD_92760 | JGI IMG/M metagenome (GOLD analysis project Ga0126376, IMG submission 92760) | Tropical forest soil microbial communities from Panama - MetaG Plot_15 | ecosystem: Environmental > Terrestrial > Soil > Tropical forest > Bulk soil | place: Panama | collected 2016-02-17 | reverse complement strand
CGTTGTCTACGTCATAAATCTTTTGCACATGCAAAGTGGACGCCGTGCAAACGATGATGAAGAATACGATCACCATGCAGCTGATGCTTCCCACAAGTACGTCGTTCCGCGTCGCGGAATATTGCCTTGGGCCGACGCGCTTCTCTACCACTGCGGCCTGCAAGAAAAAGTGTTGCCACGGTGCGATCGTCGTGCCCACCAAGCCTGCCAAAATCACGGCGTAGCCTGCGTCAAAGTTTGGAACCTCTACATACGGCTTGATCGTCGGCACGTATTGCATCAACTGCGGAGGTAACAGGTGCAGCAATGCAATCAACCATTCCGGCTTCGCTAAAAAGGCCGAAATGACGTACGCAAAATACACGACGCAGATCGCAAGGAAGATTCGTTCCACGGCTTTTGCGGTTCCCTGCACTACTAACACCCACACCAAAACCGCCGCGATGGGTACAGAGACATAACGACTGACCCCCATCGCTTCCGACGCCCAGAACACCCCCGTAAATTCCGCCATCACGTTTCCCAAATTCACGAGGAGCACTGCAGCCATGAGAAAAAATGTCACGCGGAACCCAAACTCCTCGCGAACCAAATCCGAAAGCCCTTTGCCCGTGAACGCACCCATGCGCGAGCACATTTCGAGCGAAACATAGAGCGCGATCGTCATCGGAATCAGCGACCACAACACCGCGTTTCCGTACTTCGCGCCGGACTGCGCGTAGGTGTAGATTCCACCGGCATCGTTGTCTACGTTCGAAACGATTAGTCCTGGCCCCACAACTGCCAGAAAAAGCACGATGCGCCGCCGGAACGGACGAATGGCATCGCGCACGCTTTGGACTCGTTCAGTCCAGCGTTCGCCCATTGCCTCCAGGCTTTCCCGGCTCCACATCGTTCAAGCCTTCCTTATTTCAGAAGTTTCGAAACCACGTCGTCCACGGTAATCACGCCGAGGGGCCGGCCGTCGTCGTCCACCACGGTCAGCATCCGCAAGTTGTACTTGTCGAACAGCTCAAACACTTCTTTGTCATCCGCGTTTGGCTGGATACTCAGAAGCGGCTCCATCTTCAACTCTCCAAGCGCCTGGTCCGATCCAGCGAGAAGCAGCCTCGCCACTGGCACCGTCCCTGAGAATTGCGCCCCTCCGTCCAGCAAAACAATCGTGTCCAACTGATCCAAGTTCAAATCCTGTTCTTTCATCCACTCCAGAACCTCATCGCGCGTTGACTTGTCGCCCACGAATACGAAATCCGTGTTCATCATTCCGCCCGCCGTCGCCGGATCGAATTCCAGCAACTCGCGCACTTCATTTGCTTCTTGCCCCGGCATTTCCTCGAGCAGCTCTTCCGAGGTTTCCTCCGGCAGCTCACCGAGCACGTCCGCCGCCGCGTCAGGCGCCATTTCCTCCAGAATGTCCGCGGCCTTCTCCGGATCGAGTTTTTCGACGATCTGCGTCGTCAGCCGCGCATCCAGTTCTGCCAGCACCGCCGCCGCCGTCTCTTCATCGAGCGATGCAATAATTCCCTGCCGCTCCGCGGGCGAAAGCTCTTCCACGATGTCCGCAAGGTCTGCCGGGTGCAGATCCTCCAGCTTTTCGTGAGTAATTCGCAGCTTCAATCGCCGCAATGGATCCGGCTCGACCAGATTCACAAATTCCCAGCGAATCGTTTTCGCCGGCAGGCGATTCTGCAATCCGCGAATCATTTTCTGCGGCGCAACTCCCTGCAGCAACCGCCTCACGGCCCCCGGCAATCCCACATCCACCTGAGTGATCCGCAACTCCACGCTGCCATTGGTGCGTTGCTCCACCAGGTCCACATCATTAACGCGAACTACTTTTCGCCCGCCCGTATCAATGATCTGCTGGTCCAGCAAGTCCTTTGTCACTGCGAGCCAGCCTTCGTTCGGCTCATACGCGTGAAGTGCGCGCTCAGGCACACTCAACTCCATCTTTCCTGCTTCAATCGTCGCCACTTGATCGTGCCGCGCCACCAGCGGCTGAAAACTTCCGCGCGCGAGCAGAAAATGAGCTACTCGATTCGCCTGTTCGGCGGGCTCGACGAAAAACTCCCTCACTTTGCCGACATAATGCCCCTGCGCGTCATACGTCTTCGCGCCCATTAACTCCGTTGCCGTCAACATCGCTCACCTCGCTGTCCGTAGAGCAAAAACAAAAAGCCCGCGTGCCGAACTCCTCGGCCGCGGGCAAGTGCCTGATAAAAATTAACTTACCGTTAGCCTCGAACGCGCCCTCCCCCGCCCATTCCGCCGCACATAGGTCGCGCTGCGAAACTTCGCTCCGCCATTGCACCTGAAAATTCCGCTTCCCGGTTTCTGTTCCAATCGCGGACGACCGGGACCTGGTTCCTGTTCTTGGGCAAACTTCATCGCCGGGAAAGCACTCCGTCCGTATTGATAAGCCGATAAAGAATTTAAGTCAACAAAAGAATGCACTTTTTGCCAAAAATTCGCGCGAAATCAAAAATCTCTTACCTCGTCTTTTCAAAAACCATGTTCCTCGGCGATTCACCACGCTTACGGCACTCATCCAAATAGATGGCCAGATAGCTCTTTACGATGTAATCTTTTTTCGAGTATCCCAGCTCAGCTGCCACTCGATCAATCGCCTCCGCCGGTCCCTCGAGCTCCACAAACATCCCGAGAGGCGTCTCATCCAGTTCGATCAGCAAATCCTTCGCCCACCTCGTCGATCCTGGCAGCTTCATGGTTGTCCTATATTTCTCATACGAAAACCATCCGCTCATCCCCAACCCTTCAAAAATCTTCCGCAGCGCCCCCTCGTCCTTTACTTCGGTTTCAACCTCTTCGCGCACCTTGTGTCCGCGCCCATCATCCACCGCAGCCACCGCCGGTTTCTTGAACGTCAAAACAATCCTCGCCTGGCCCTTCTTCTGTTTTCCTTGCGGCGTTTCTTTCCGAATCCTCAGCAATTGCCCATGCTTTGCTAAACCACCTTGAGGCGTATCGAAAATCACATTCCACTCATGGACTCGACCGCTGCCCATGCCCACACTCTTCGCGGACATGCGCCCCAGCGCTTTCTTCAGTGCCTTCAGGTCATCAACTTTCAGCTTTATCTCTCTTTCGTTACCCATTCTCTCTTCTCTGCGCTCTTCCGCCCTCTGTTTCTCGGCGTTAGCTTAATCTCTCTTATCCGTCCTTGTTTGGCACCTTTCAAAATCTCCGCTAGTATAGCTGGAGCACGCTTTGCCCTTCTTACGGCCTCATTGCGCCGCGCGTGCTCCCAAAAACATGACCCAATCACCCAAACCGGCAACCGCCGATGCGCAACCTATCTCCGCGCCGGTCGCAAAACAGATTCCCATCGAAGCCACTCTGCATGGCGATACCCGTACGGACAACTACGCCTGGCTCCACCAAAAAGAAAACCCCGAAGTCCTCGCCTACCTCAACGCCGAAAACGCCTATACCGGCGCCATCCTCAAGCCCACCGAACGCCTCCAGGAAAAGCTCTATCAGGAAATGCTTTCCCGCATCCAGCAAACCGATCTCACTGTCCCCTACTCGCTCCGCGGCTTCCTATATTTCACGAAGACATTTGAGGGGAAGCAATACCCGTTGCACTATCGCCGGCCCGGAACCACCTCCGAGGACGAGGAGCTACTCCTGGACCTGAACGCCCTCGCAGCAGGCCACTCCTTCCTGGGCCTCGACGTTTTCAATGTGAGCGACGACAACCAGCTCCTAGCCTACTCCACCGACATCACTGGCTTTCGCCAGTACACGCTCGAAATCAAAAACCTCTCGACTAACTCGCTTCTTCCGTTCAAAGCCGAGCGCGTCACTAGCGCCGCCTGGGCCTCGGACAACAAAACCCTCTTTTACACAATCGAAGACGCAGTCTCGAAGCGCTCTTACCGCCTCTACCGCCACGTTCTCGGTTCAATCGGACCCGACATGCTTCTCTTTGAAGAAGCCGACGAGCGCTTTCGGATCGACATCGAGCGTTCCCGCAGCGGCGACTATCTTTTCCTCACGACTAACAGCCATACCACCAGCGAGGTTCGCTATCTGCGCGCTAACAATCCCATTGGTAAATTCGAGTTGATCGCGTCCCGTGAAGACAATCACGAATATTACGCCGACCATCACCCAAACTTCAGCGAGCACGGCGGCGCCTTCATCATCCGCACCAACTCTCTCGGTCGCACTTTTCGCCTTGTCGCTGCGCCCACCTCAGATCCTAAAAGCGAGAACTGGCGCGAACTTGTCCCCAATCGGCCCGCGGTCATGATCTCCGCCTTCGCCGCGTTCCGTTCGTTCTTCGTTATCTACGAACGTGAAGCCGGCCTCCCTCATATCCGTATCGCTTTGTTAAATCAGAGAACTTCGAATCTTCTTGACGCCTCGCATCGCATTTCATTTTCCGAACCCGCTTACAACACTTCCCCTGGCACTAATCCCGAATTTGACCAATCTCATCTCCGCTATCAATACGAATCCTTCATCACGCCTCGCTCTGTCTTTGATTACAACATCGCCGCGCGCGATTCCGTCCTCCGCAAGCAGCAACCCGTTCTCGGCGGCTATGATCCTGCTCTTTACGTCAGCCAACGCCTCCACGCTACCGCTCCCGATGGCACGCAAATTCCCATCTCTCTTGTCACGCACAGGTCTACCCCACTTGATGGTTCTGCGCCTCTTCTTCTCTACGGTTACGGCAGCTACGGCATCTCCATGCCCGTTGCATTCAGTTCCAATCGCCTCAGCCTTCTCGATCGCGGTGTCGTCTTCGCTATAGCCCATATCCGCGGAGGCGGCGAGCTGGGCAAGCCCTGGCACGACGCTGGCCGCATGCGTAACAAACGCAACACCTTCACCGACTTCATTTCCACCGCCGAATTTCTCATCGCACAAAAGTTCACTTCGGCTGACAAACTCGTCATCGATGGCGGCAGCGCAGGCGGCCTCCTCATGGGCGCTGTCACCAATATGCGCCCGGATCTTTTCCGCATCGTCATCAGTCACGTCCCTTTTGTGGACGTGCTAAATACCATGCTTGATGCTTCTCTCCCACTCACCGTCGGCGAATACGAAGAATGGGGCAATCCGCAAATCGCGGAAGACTACTTCTATATGAAGTCTTACTGCCCTTACACCAATCTCGCGGCCACAAACTATCCTTCAATGCTCGTCAAAACCGGTCTCAACGACAGTCAAGTTATGTACTGGGAACCCGCCAAATACGTCGCCAAACTTCGCACGCTCAAGCGCGACGAGAATCCCTTACTCTTCAAAATCAACATGGGAGCGGGCCATGGCGGCGCTTCCGGTCGTTACGACTATCTCCGCGAAATCGCTCTCGACTACGCGTTCCTGTTGACGCAATTTGGAATCCGCGAATAATAGCTGCTTCACCGCACTATGAGCGATCCCACTACACCCCTTATGCAGCAATATCACGCGATCAAATCGCGTTACCCGCACGCTCTGCTGCTCTTCCGCCTCGGCGATTTCTACGAACTCTTCTATGAAGACGCCATCCTCGCTTCGCGTGAACTACAGATCACACTCACCTCGCGCAATCGTGAAAAAGGCCAGCCCATTCCCATGTGCGGCGTTCCGTATCACGCTGCCGACGGCTACATCGCTCGTCTCATCCGAGCCGGATTCAAAATCGCTATCTGCGATCAAATGGAAGCCCCTAGCCCCGGCAAGAAGCTCGTTCGCCGCGAAGTGGTCCGGGTCATCACTCCCGGCACGGCCACCGATGTCGCCGTCCTCGATGCTCGCGAAAACAATTTCCTCGCCGCCGTTTCGCAAGACAACGCGGCCTCCATCATCGGCCTTGCTTTTGTCGATCTCTCTACTGGCGAATTTCAAGCCACCGAATTTCGCGGCCCTCGTTCCGAAGAAGCTCTGCGCGAAGAATTGCAACTGCTTCATCCCCGCGAAACACTTCTGCCACGTCCTCAGCAACTCTTCGAAACTTCAAAAACTTCTCTTCTCGACGGTACCGGCGGCGTCGAAAGCGGCGTCGAAGATTGGGCTTTCCAGACCGAGTACGCGGCGCGCATCGTCCGCGAACAGTTCGGTGTCGCCGAGCTTATCGGCTTCGGCCTCGATGATCACCCGCAGGCGCTCTCCGCCTGCGGCGCCATCGTCCACTATCTCCGCGAAAACGCCGCCAAAACCACCGAAGCTACCGCTCAACAGGCTCTTGCTCACCTCGATCGCGTCCGTTACTACGAACAACACGACGCTCTGATTCTCGATCCTGTCTCCGTCAGAAACCTCGAACTCATTGCGCCCATTTTTTCTGAAGAATCCGGCAAAAACGCCGCTACTCTTCTCGCCACGTTTGACGTTGCCGTGACTGGCATGGGCGCGCGGCTGTTACGCAACTGGCTCCTGCGTCCCCTCATTGACCGCGACGCCATCGAAGCCCGCCTCGACGCGGTTGCCCAACTCCTGCAGCAAACCGTCGTTCGTGGTGAAATTCGCAAAGAGCTCAAGACGATTCAGGACCTCGAACGCCTCACCAGCCGCATTACCCTCGGCCTCGCCACGCCGCGCGAACTTCTCGCCCTCCGCAAATCCCTCGCACAACTCCCTGTCCTACGCAATTTCTTGACCCCGCCTCCCGCCGGCGGCAGCGCGCTCCTGCGCTTTCTTTTCAACGAAATCGACGAACTCTCGGACGTCCGCGACCGCCTCGAACGCGCCCTCGCCGACGAACCGCCTGCTCTCGCCACCGAACCCGGCATCATTCGCAACGGTTTTCATGCGGAACTCGACGAGCTACGCAACCTCAGCCAAAACGCGAAACAAATCATCGCCGCCATGGAAGAGCGCGAGCGCAAACGCACCGGCATCACCTCGCTCAAAATTCGCTTCAACTCCGTCTTTGGCTATTACATGGAGATTTCGAAGCCCAATCTCCACCTAGCTCCAGCGGATTACGAGCGCAAACAAACCCTCGTCAACGCCGAGCGCTTTACTTCGCCGGAGCTCAAGGAATACGAGCGCAGAATCCTCGCCGCCGATGAACGCATTCTCGAAATCGAACGCCAGCTCTTCATTGACCTTCGCTCCAGTATCGCCGCTCAGGCCGCCCGCCTCCGAAAAACCGCCGCCGCGATTGCGCAGCTCGACGTCCTCACTTCTCTCGCCAAACTCGCCACCGATCGCGGCTACACCCGCCCTGAATTCAACTCCACCGGCGAATTGTTAATTGTCGGCGGCCGTCATCCCGTAATCGAAGAACTCTTGCGCCAAAGGGGCGAGCGGTTCGTTCCTAACGATCTCTGCTTCGAGCCCGGCCGCCAGCAGCTGTTGCTAATTACAGGCCCGAACATGGGCGGCAAGTCTACTTATCTTCGCCAGGCCGCGCTCATCGCGCTTCTCGCACAAATGGGCTCCTTCGTTCCAGCGCGCCAGGCCAAACTTCCCGTCACCGACCGCATCTTCACGCGCATCGGCGCCAGCGACAATCTCGCCCGCGGACGCTCCACGTTTCTCGTCGAAATGTCCGAAGTCGCGAGCATCCTGAATCACGCCACGCCTTCGAGCCTAGTCCTTCTCGATGAAGTCGGCCGCGGCACTGCCACATTCGATGGCCTCAGCATCGCCTGGGCCGTCGTCGAACATCTCCAAAAGCACACACGCGCTCGCACGCTTTTCGCCACGCATTATCACGAACTCACCGAACTGGCTGACCTTCTCCCGGCCGTGAAAAACGTTCACGTCAGCGTCAAAGAGACTCCCAACGAAATTATTTTTCTCCGGAGGGTCGAGCCCGGCTCCGCCGACAAAAGTTACGGTATCGAAGTCGCCCGCCTCGCCGGCCTTCCCCGCTCCGTCATCGAACGCGCTCGCGAAGTCCTCAAAAAGCACGAACAGTCGGAACACGAACTCAGCGAAACGCTCTCCCCCGGCGCGGAGGGCACGAACGGAGAATTGAACGTAGCGCAGGGCTTCAGCCCGGCATCTTCAGCATCCCGCCGCCAGGAAATCCTTTTCACCGCCCTAGACCGCGCTGTCCTCGACCGCCTCCGCTCCGCGAACCTCGACGACCTCAAGCCGCTCGACGCGTTAAACCTCCTCGCCGACCTGAAAAAACAAATCTCATGACTCTCTCCGCAACCCAAATCCATAAGCCGCAATTGATCCTCGCATTCGTTCTGCCTCAACGCCAATCGCGGTATCTCGAACTCCTGGCCAACCCACGCCGTCGTCGCGATCTAACTCGAGAGCTCTCGCACTTCAAGCATCTCGATCCAAACTATGTTCACCCTCCCGTCTGGCGGAAGTGTGCCGTTGATATTTATGAGCTGTTGAAATTTAAAGGCGCTCCAGAGATTTGTTAGGCGATCTCGGAAGCGGATGAGATGGATAGCAAAGAACTCGCCCGGCGCGACGCGCTGGACACAATTGTGGGCGCGGGAATCGGGACATTTCTTTCGTGCATTCCCGGCAAGCTCGGCTATTTCGAAGATGAGGACGGGCGATTTATTTTGCAACGAAAGAAATGAGTCGCGTGCCCAATAATCGTTCCATGCTCGTCCTCGGCATGATGTCCGGCACCTCTGTTGACGGCATCGACGCTTCTCTCGTCCGTATTGCTGGCGCGCCGCCGAACCTCCAAATCAAACTACTCAATCACGCAGCCATCGCATTCCCCGCCGCCATCCGCAAAGAGATCCTTCGCGTCGCCGAACAAAATCCCATCTCCTCAGGCGAACTCAGCCAACTCCATTTCCGTCTGGGCCACATCTACGCCGATGCCGCCCTCGCCGCCTGCAAGAAATTCCGTATTTCGCCGCGAAAAATAGACCTCATCGGCAATCACGGCCAAACCATTTTTCATCAGGGGAATCCGGCCCTTTACCTAGGCGCACGCACGGCCTCGACGCTTCAAATCGGCGAAGGCGCGATCATCGCCGCCCGCACCGGCATCACCACCGTCTCCGACTTCCGCCCAGCCGACCTCGCTCTCGGCGGCAGCGGCGCTCCGCTCGTCCCTTTCGCCGACTACGCACTCTACCTGCATGAAAGGCTCGGCCGCGTCGCCCTCAACATCGGCGGCATCGCCAACATCACCGTCATTCCTGCAAACGCAAAACCTTCGCTGGTCTTTGCGTTCGACACCGGCCCCGGCAACATGCTCATAGACGCACTCGTCTCCCATTTCACACGCGGCCGCCAGCGCTTCGACAAAAACGCTGGACTCGCCCAAAAAGGCCGCGCCATTCCCGCTCTCCTCAACGAACTTCTCCGCGACCCCTATCCAAAACTCGCGCCGCCCAAATCCACTGGCCGCGAATACTACGGAGCCGCCTACGTCAAGAAACTCCTTGCCCTCGGCAAGAAACATCACGCACGGCCCAACGACCTCATCCGCGCCGCGACTCTCTTCACCGCCCTCTCCATCGTCGACGCACTGAATCGCTTCGTCCTACCCAAACACAAAGTTCACCAACTCATCGTCTCGGGCGGCGGCGCTCAAAACCCCGTCCTCCTTGCCCAACTCTCCGCTGCGCTTTCAAATATTGACGTGATCACTTCCGATGAACTAAACGTCCCCACCGACGCCAAAGAATCCCTCGCCTTCGCCCTTCTCGCCTACGAGACCTTCCACCATCGCCCCTCGAACATTCCCTCCGCCACCGGCGCAAGCGGCCCCGCCATCCTCGGTAAAGTCTCCTATGCCCCTCCCCGCTAACTGTCACAAGGAGCGCAACCAAAGTAGTTGCAATTCTCTTAAACTAGAGCTCCCTCTCCGCCCAGGGCGTCATCAACCTCCGCTTCCGTAATCGCCCCTTCGCGTCCAACTTTCCATTCTCTTCCGTGCAACTCCACAATCGTCGAAGGCAGCGTTGCTTTCGTATCCCCCGTATCAATCACTAGCGGCAACCGCTTTCCCAGCTGCTCCATCACTTCCTGCGCGCTCGAACACGACGGAAATCCCGAAATATTCGCGCTCGTTCCCGTAATCGGCCCGCCAAATTCCCCAATCAACCGCGTCACTACTTCATTTTTCGGCCACCGCAGCGCCACGCGTTTCGTATTTGCTGTAACTTTCAACGGCACCTGGTGTGACGCATCCACCACAATCGTCAGCGCCCCCGGCCAAAACGATTCCGCCAAACGATAGAAATTTCTCGGCACATCCAGCGCCATCGCCGCCGCCATCTCCAGCGAATTCACCAGAATCGGCAGCGCCCGCGCCTCCGGCCTTCCCTTCACGCGATAAATCTCATCCACCGCCGCCAAATTAAAGGGGTCCGCCGCAAGGCCATACAAAGTATCCGTAGGAATCGCGACCACGCAACCGCGCGTCAGCTTCTCCGCCGTGTAACGCAACAAATCCGGTTCTGGCTTTTCTGGATTGATCTGCAGCAGCTCTGCAATCACCGTTCTGGCCCCTGTCTGGCCCAACATGCCGCGCGCCCCTGTCTTTGCACACGCCGCCCTGCGCGGACGCTATCACACGCCTCCTGCCCATGCAATAAAACTCATGGCCGGCGCTGCTCGCGTCCTCGCCACTCGCCCTTCAAATTTGCTACGCTCGCTTCATGTCCTCCGCCGGCAAATCTCCGCGCGCTTCGAACGCCGTCATCACCAGCCGCGACAATCGCTGGCTCAAGGAATTTCGCGTCGCCCTCCGCGGCGGCCTTCCCACCGAATCCGGCTTCGTCGGGGTCGAAGGTGCCCGCCTCGCCGAAGAAGCGCTCTCGTCCGGTTGCCGCATCGAAGCTGTTCTCTTATCCGAATCCGGCCGTCGCCATCACGCTCGCCTCGCTCCCTATCTCGACCGCGCCGAAATCGCTTTCCCCGTCCTCTACACAACTGACCGCCTCTTCGAAGGCGTCGCCGACACCGAACATCCCCAAGGCGTTGCCGCTCTCGTCGAGCCGCGCAAATTCTCTTTCGACGACATCCTGAGCCCCTCAATCTCCGGCTCTGCACCACTGGTCGTCGTCCTTGCCGGCGTGCAGGATCCCGGCAACGTCGGCACTATCCTTCGCACCGCCACCGCTTTCGGAGCCACAGCCGCCGTTACTTCCGCATCCGGCCAAAGTGGAACCACTAGCCCTTTCTCTCCAAAAGCTCTCCGCGCTTCCGCCGGAGCCGCGCTCCATCTCCCGATTCTCGCGGGCCCTGCGCTTCCCGTTCTCCTCACGCAACTCCACACCTCCAAAATCCGCACGCTCGCCACTTCTTCTCACGTTGACGAAGCCGCCCTCGCCCCCTGGGATGTGGACTGGCGTGAACCCGTCGCCCTTCTCATCGGCAACGAAGGTGCCGGCCTCCCCGAAGAAATCGAGCGCTCCGCCTCCGCCCGTATCCGCATTCCCATGTCCTCAGGCATCGAATCCCTCAACGCCGCTGCCGCCGCCGCCGTTCTCTTCTACGAAGCTGCCCGCCAGCGCAACTCCCTCCCCGCAGCCTAGCTGTCCATCTGCCCTGTTTTTAGCCGCAAGGCCAATTCCGGCCGGAACGATTTGGAATTGCAGCCAACGCCGAACGCGCCTGATCGTTCGGCTACGACACGTCCTTCAATATCGTTTCGCCCTTGGTCAGCCAGGCCGTTCCGAACGCGAGAAGCGATGTGGTCTCAAAAAAGAGCACAGGACCGAGGCCAAGGATGGAATATTTGAGGTCCCAACCTCTGGTAACCGCGATGGCCAGCAAGGAAAGAAGGATCACGACGCCGCTAGCGGTGTACACGCCATTTCGCTGTAGTTTTTGCGGCGTGGGAGTTTCACTTCTTATTTTGAAAAGTACGAGGCAGAAATAAGCAAGCGTGAGAAAAAGCAGTGCCGCGAACGTGTAGTGCACCCACCCTATGTGTTTCTGCTGCGGAGAGGCACCAATCTCTGGCGCCGTCGGAAAAAAACCTACTCCCACGGAGCAAATCGCCGAAAAGATTCCTGCCACTTCGTCCCGCCAGTCGAAGCCACGGCAGGAAAACTGGAACATCGCGACGGCGCAAAGGCTACCTACGAACAAATTCCGGGCTCCGGTGTAGTAGTAACCGCTAATCGAACTTTCGAGCACATGACGCGCGATGAAAATGGGAATGGCGACGGCGAACGGCAACGCGAAAGCGATGACGCCCACCGATTTTCTCAACGTCAAATAAGTGAAGACTCTGGGATCTTGTCCGTTCGGCATGTTGCCTTCCTTTCGCGGCGATAGTTATTGCTGTGGATAAGTGCACACAGCATAATGTGCTTCGGTGGAAATGCAAGGCTTTCGTTCGTGTCTCAGGCGGGCAAGGCGCTCCAGCCGCGCGCACGCGTCGTTCAGGGATTTTTCGCAGGCCTGCTAGACTACTGCTGTGGCTATGAGTCTCTTCCCTTCACTGCCGGCAGACGATGCGCCTTCGGCAAACCAACCGCTCGCCGAACGCATGCGCCCTCGCACGCTCGACGAATTCATCGGCCAGGAAAATCTTCTCGGCCCCGGGAAACCGCTCCGCATCCAAATTGAATCCGACAACCTCGGCTCCATGCTTTTCTGGGGCCCGCCCGGCTGCGGCAAAACCACGCTCGCGCGCCTGATTGCCCGCCTTACCAAATCCGACTTCGTTCCTTTCAGCGCCGTTCTCGCCGGCATAAAAGAAATCAAAGACGTCATGGCCGCTGCCCAATTCAAATCTCGTTCGGGACACCGCACCATCGTTTTCGTTGACGAGGTCCATCGCTTCAACAAATCTCAGCAGGACGCCTTTCTCCCTTACGTCGAAGCCGGCCACATCACCTTCATCGGCGCCACTACGGAAAATCCTTCGTTCGAAGTCATCTCGCCGCTTCTCTCGCGCACGAAGGTCTACGTTCTCGAATCGCTCACCACTCCGCAAATCGTCCAGCTTCTCCGCCGCGCCCTCGACGACAAAGACCGCGGACTCGGCAAAGAAAATTTGCGATCCAGCGAAGAAATCCTTTTCCGCATCGCGTCATTCGCCAACGGTGACGCCCGCGCCGCCTACAACACCCTCGAACTCTGCGCCCGCTCTGCGAAACCAAATCCACAAGGCGTTCGCGTCATCGACGAAAAACTCCTCGAAGACGTCCTCCAGCGAAAACTCCTCCGCTACGACAAATCCGGCGAAGAGCACTACAACCTCATCTCCGCGCTACACAAGTCCGTCCGCAACTCCGACCCCGACGCCACGCTCTACTGGCTCGCTCGCATGCTCGAGTCCGGCGAAGACCCGCTCTATCTCGCGCGCCGCATGGTCCGCATGGCCAGCGAAGACATCGGCCTCGCCGAACCCGGCGCCCTCGCCGTCACCCTCGCCGCCAAAGACGCGTTCGATTTTCTCGGCGCGCCCGAAGGAAACCTCGCGCTCGCGCAAGCCGCCGTCTATCTTTCTCTCGCTCCCAAATCCAACGCCGTTTACACTGCTTATGGCGATGTGATGGACGACGTCCACCGTACCGAAGCCGATCCTGTCCCGCTCCATCTCCGCAACGCCGCCACTCCCCTCATGGAAAACATTGGTTACGGTAAAGGCTACAAATATGCCCACAATTTCGAAGAAAAAGTCACCGACATGTCTTGCCTGCCCGAGAATCTCGCCGGCCGCTCCTGGTACAGTCCCACCGACCAGGGCTTCGAACAGCGCCTCCGCGCTCGCCTCGACGAAATTCGTAAGCTAAAATCCCGCGGTGCCTCCAATGACTAATCCGGCTCGTAACACCTTCTCTCCTTCACCTTTGGTTGCTCCTCGTAGGGGCCACTTTCTGAAGCGGCCCTTCTCCACCTTGTCATCCCGAGGCCGCGCATTTTGCGGCCGAGGGATCTGCTTTTTGCTCGTTGCTTCTTGTTTCTCCTTGACGCCCATCCTATCGGCTCAAAATCAGCCAAAGCGCCCCCGAATTCTCGGCATAACGGAAGTTCGCTTTTTTTCGACGGATTTGAAGGGTGCCCGCAGCTTTTACACGCGTGTTTTGGGCGTCAAGCGGACCTCGCTCAATCTTTTCTCGCTGAATCCGCTACAGAGTGTCGCGCTATTCGATGTGCCTTCTCCTGTACCTTCGAGCCTTTTGGCAGAGGTTGTCTTTGAAACTGACAATTTAAACGATCTCTCAAGGTGCCTAACTGCTCGGAAGATTGAATTCACGCCAACTCTGACTACAGTCCAAACGGGAGACGTTCTCAGGCCGGGATATTCAGCCTTGTCTCTGACCGATCCTGAGGGTCACAGGATCAGCTTCAAGACCATTCAACATCCAAACCGGCCATCAGGAGTGGGCGCCCTGGGTGTGACGCGCATTATCCACGCCGGCTTCATCGTCCAAAACCGCCCTGCCATGGAACACTTCTACAAAGACATCCTCGGCTTCCGCCCTTACTGGCATGGCGGCGGAAAGGAGGATGGAATCGACAATTGGGCCTCCTTCCAGGTCCCCGACGGTTCCGACTGGATTGAATTCATGCTCAACGTTCCTGAAAGCGCCGACCAGCGTCTTCGCGGCATCATGAACCACATCGCTCTTGGCGTCACCGACATCCACGCCGCACAAGAACAACTCCGCAAAAACGGCGCGGCTCTCACTGAGGAGCCCAAAATCGGCCGCGACGGCAAATGGCAGCTCAATCTCTACGACCCCGACGGCACCCGCGTCGAATTCATGGAGTTCACACCCGTGCAAAAGCCATGCTGCTCCGAATTCACCGCCCCTCACCCCAAACCATGACGATTACGCTCTTCCCTTCATTTCTTTGTAGTGGCCAGTCTTTAGACCGGTTCTTTTCTCTTTGCCGCGCGGGTGCCGCACCGCTTCGATTTTCAAAGGGTGCGTGTTTTCTCTTTCTCCTATCATTTCTCCGTGCCCTCTGTATTCTCTTTCCCTGCGTCTTCTGGGCTAATTCTTTCTCTTCGGCCCAAACTCCTCCCCGCCCCAAAATCACAGGCATCGCTTCCGTCCGCCTCTACTCGGCCGATCTAAACACCTCCCGCGCCTTTTACTCGAGAATTCTCGGCTTCGATTCCGCCACCTCCACCTGCCTCGGCGTCACGAATCCTTGCTATGCTGTCAACAGCCGCCAGCGCATCGAGCTCCAACAAATCTCCGGCGGCGCGTCCGAAAATCTGCTTGCCGAAATTGCCTTCTCGACTCCCAGTCTCTCGCAAATGCGCGAATATCTTCTCGCCCACAAAATTCCAGCCGGCCCGCTCACCAAAGACGAAACCGGCACGCAGCGCTTCACTTTCAAGGATCCCGAAGGCAACCCGCTCGCTTTCGTCCAATCCAGCGAACGCTTTTACACTCCAGCCGCTCACCAAGTCAGCTCACGCATCCTCCACGCCGGTTTCATCGTCAAAGATTTAGCTACGGAAGAAGCCTTTTACGAGGGCCTGCTCGGCTTCCGGCTTTACTGGCACGGCTTTTTTCCGCCAGCGGAACATTCTGCTTCTGCAACAGAGCAGGACGATTGGTATGAAATTCAAGTTCCCGATGGCGAGGAGTGGATCGAATTCATGCTGAACATTTCCCCGCGCGCCGACAAGCAGGAACGTGGCGTGCAAAATCACTTTTCGCTCGGTGTGAAAAACGCGAACAACGCCGCTGCGCATCTTCGCGTCAACGGCGCGGCCAAATTCGACGGCCCCGAAGTCGGCCGCGACGGCAAAAACGCGCTCGATATCTACGACCCCGACCTCACCCGCGTCGAAGTCATGGACTATAATCCCACCAAGGATCCCTGCTGCCACTCGTACGCCGCAGCCCACCCCAAACCATGATCGAGACCCTTCGTTCAAAGATTCGTTGTGGTGGCGGGTCTTCAGACCCGTTCTTTTCTATCCTCCGCGCGAGTGTCTCACGCTTTGGTTTTCGGGTTTCAGAACTTGTACTTACAAACCCTGAGGTGAAAGGTGCGGGTTTTCCCTTTCTCTTGCTGTCTCTTCTCCGTGCCTTCTGTGCTCTCTGCGTCCTCTGTGCTAATTCCTGGTTTGTCTCTTCTTCAGCCCAACAACTCGAAAAGCCCGTCCAATCCATCGACGAAGAAATCACCGCCTTCTCCGTCGCTCCTGATGGCCGTATCGCTTACGGCGTGCGCCGCAACGCCCACACCAAAAAATACGATTTCCAACATGACGACATCTGGGTCGACGCGGGCGGCAAGCGCCGCCGTCTTCTCGAAGGCAACAAATTCTCCATCAACAAGTACGCTGTCTTCATCAATCGTGACAAAAAATCCGTCGCCAAAGAAAAAAGCAAACTCGACCCCGAACTCGACCTCTCCGAAACCACGTTTTCTTACACTGTCGATTCACTTCGCTGGTCGCCAAACGGCCGCTACATCCTAGCGCAGCTTTTCACTACATTTATCGTGGACGAATCCGGCAGAACGCAGGACGAATACATGACTCTCGTCCTCGACGATAACGGCAAAGAGATCCGCCTTGGCGGCGGCGACCCGCTGCTTCACAATGCCGAAGACGCTGTCTTTTTCCTCGACAACTCCACCATCGCCTATCTCACCGAAGCGTTGAAGCCACGACTTCTCTTCTCGTTCAAATATTCCACAATCGCCAACGGCAACGGCGGCGCGCTCTTCGAAGGTCGCACGTTCGTGTCGGTCGTCCCCATCCCAAAAACCAATTTCGCCATCGCTGTCGAACGCGACAGGTCTCTCTCCGGGCCGCCGCGCTTGCAACATCTCGATCTTCTGGCACAGGAAGACGCTGAAATTGCCACCCTCGATGGCTACGAAGGCGGACTCACCGTTTCGCCCAGCGGCAAATTCGCTGCTTATTATGTGGACCGGGAAAATCTCGAAGTCCGCGACCTCTCTACGCCGACGCGCGTTGCCCGCATCCGCCTCGGCCCCGGCTCCATTCAATGGTCGCCCGATGAAACCCGTCTGCTGCTGAAGCGCGCTCCCGAACGCAAAACCGCCGAACTTTGTTGGATTCCCATTCCGGCGCTTGCCACGCCCACTGCGGGGCACGAGGTTCCCATTGCTCAGCCCGATTTCAATCCCATCTTTCGCGGCAGCGTCACGCGCGACTTCGCCATCACTCCCAACGGTAAATTCCTCGCCGTCGTCTTCCCTGGCAAACGCAACCTCGACCTCTTCCCCCTCAATTGACACACTCTCTCGTAACGCAATTGTAGGGCCGGCTTTCTGAAGCCGGCCATTGGACTGCGGCGGCTTGACGCCGCTTTTTCGACTCAACTAGCTCGATAGATTGTGCCCCTTCTTGTGGCACAGCCATTCCTGGCTGCGCTCCTACGACTCCAGTTGTTGATTAAGCCGCGATCATTCTCGGACGAAAAAAATGAACATTGTCATCCCGACCGAAGCGCCCCAGCTTCTTTCTTGCATGCGGTTTCGGCAGGCTGGGGCGCGGAATGGAGGGATCTCTCTTCGCTCTTAGACGCTCCGCGCAATCCTCACCATCGCCTCCGCGCTCTTCTCAATATCCTCCCGCGTGGTCGCCCAGTTCGAGACGCTAATCCGCATCGCTGTCTTCCCCTGCCAAACCGTGCCCCCGCACCAGCACGTCCCGTCTTCCTGCACGCGCCGAATCACTTCGCTTGTCTTCTCCGCGCTGCCAAACGACACCAACGCCTGATTAATCACCACATCATTCAAAACCTCGTACCCTGCCGCCTGCAATCGTTCCGCAAACAGTTTCGCGAACTCGCACGTTCTTTCGATCAAATCACGGAGGCCGCTTCGACCTAACGACTTAAGCGCCGCCCACAACTCCACGCCCCGCGCCCGTCGGGACGAATCCGGTACATGATGCATCGGTTCTCGCGATGCGCCTGCGTGCAAGTATGCTGCGGACATCCCCATTGCTCGCTTTAGCGCCACTCCATCGCGCACCAACACGACCCCGCTGTCGTATCCGACATTCGGCCATTTGTGTGCATCGGTGGCCCACGAATCCGCCAATTCCAAACCGCGTGTTAGCTCGTCATACTTCGGCGAAACCCGCGCCCACAATCCAAACGCACCATCCACGTGCACCCACGCACCCACTTCTTTCGTTCGTTTACAAATCTCTTCCGCCGGATCAAACGCCCCCGTATTCACATTCCCTGCTTGAATGCACACAACGCTTCGGGCCGAAATTCTCGGCAGCTTGTCCAAGCGCATCCGGCCCTGCGCATCCGTCGGTACACGCGTCACGCGATTCTTTCCAAATCCCACCATGCTCAACGCCTTTTGCATGGATGCGTGATACTCCTCGCCAACAATCACTTCAATCGGCGGTGCACCAAAGAGCCCATCGTCTTCGACGCTCCATCCTTCCCGCACGAGAAGCGCCGTCCGCGCCGCAGCCAATGCCGAAAAATTCGCCGCAGTCGCGCACGTCACGAATCCGCCCTCGCAATCCGCCGGCAATTGCAACGCATCGCAAATCCATCCGTGCACCACGTCTTCTAATTCTGCGGCGACAGGCGACATCACTCGCAGCGCCACGTTCTGGCCCCACGCTCCCGCCAGCCAGTTCGCTGCCATTGCTGCAGGCAGCGTCCCGCCAATCACAAATCCAAAATACCGCCCGCCTGTCGACGCCACCGTCGCCGGACTCCCCACCTCATCCAGCATCTCAACCACGCACCTTAGATCGCTCGGCCCCTCCGGAAACTTTTCCCGAAACCGAGCCAACCCACTCAAAGCGTCCGTTCCCGGCGCAACTCTCCTCCCCGACACATCCTCTACATACCTCGCCCCCCGCTCCCCCGCTATCCTAAGCAATTCCCTTATCTCGCCCATCTCCGTCTCCTCTAACCCTCTTACGCGTCTTTCTCGCGATCTCTGCGACCTCTGCGTCCTCTGTGTTAAACAAACACTTCCCCCCTTTGATGGAAACAGCCGTTTTGGCACTCGACCAAAATAGCCCTGCACACTGGTCGAAAGTCCGGAAGGAATTACTGGCTAAGGTTGGATTTTCCACTTGAAACTTATGGGTTGGTTGGAACACACCAAGCCGTGTCATTCCGAGGGCGGTTTTTGCCCGAGGAATCTGCTTTTTTTCTTGAAATCTCGCTGATTGCAGATTCCTTACAACTTCGTACCAGCCGCCGCCTTCAGCGCCGCCACTTCCCTGACCGTCAGTTGCCGGTACTTCCCCGGCTCTACATCCAATTTGATCGGCCCCAGCTGCACGCGCTTGATTTTCTCCACGTCAAAACCGACCTCCTTGAACATCCGCCGGATCTGCCGGTTGCGCCCCTCAATCAAAATGACTTCGTACCACGGATTCGGCGCGTTCTCCGCCAAACGGATTTTCCCCGGCGAAGTTTTCACTCGGCGGCCGTCTTCGAGTGGAATCGAAATGCCCGCGCGTAGCCGTGCAATATCTTTTTCGCTGGGTCGCCCGCTGATTTTTACAAGGTAAGTTTTTGGAACGTGCGATCCGGCCTTCGTCAGAAATTGCGCCAGCGCTCCGTCGTTCGTCATCAAGAGTAGGCCCTCGCTCCCGTAATCGAGCCGGCCGACCGGATACACGCGCGCCAAATCGCGCGGCAGCAAATCCATCACGGTGGGGCGTCCCTCCGGATCGCTCACCGTGGTCACGTAGCCTTTCGGTTTGTTCAGCAAAAAATACAAAAGCCGCCGCGATTTACGCAGCGGCTCGCCATCCACCGAAATCTCATCCACGTCAGGATCGGCCTTCGTGCCCAGTTCGGTGACCAAGGCTCCATTCACGGTCACTCGGCCGGCGCCGATAATTTCTTCCGATGCGCGGCGCGACGCAACTCCCGCCGCCGCCAAGATTTTTTGCAGTCGCTCTAGCGCCACAAGAAAGGCTCGCACTCATGTAGGGCGCAACATGTCGCGCCCCATCTCGGCAACCAACTTAACTTCGATGATTCTTCCTTCCAATTTTTTTCTGCGCCACGCCAATCAGCGCATCCACGTCCTTTTTCTCGATCATCCGGTATCTTCCCTGGGGGATTCCTTCCACCGTCAGCGGCCCAAGCGCAACACGCTTCACTTTTTCCAGCGGATGCTGCTCGCGAAACAAGACATTCCGCAGCGCTTCCATTTTCGAGCTGCGAATCTTAACTTCATACCAGAAGTTTCCGCCGGAGCTGTTGCGATCTCCGCGTAGGCCTCTGCTTGCGCCTGGCTGCCGCAGCGTTTTCATTTTCACGCCAGCTTCTTTTCCGAGGCGGTCCAAATCCGCAAGCGTCAGCATCCCTTTCACCTTCACGTAAAACATTTGCTCCAGTTCGCTCCACTTCTTCAGCAGCGTCGCCGCAAGATCTCCATCATTCGTCATGAACACGAGTCCCGATGCTGCATACTCCAAATTCCCCACCGGATACACGCGCGAAGGAAATCCGCGCAGCAAATTCTTCAGTGTTCTTCGTCCTTCAGGGTCCGCCAGCGTGGACATCACTTCCGGCGGCTTGTTCACCAGCAAATACACACGCCGCTCTTCCGCTTCCACCACGCGGCCCGCGACTTCGACGCGATCGTTTTCCGAGTCGGCTTTCGTTCCAAGCTCTGTAACCACGCGCCCGTTCACGCGCACTTGTCCGCTCAGAATGAGCTGCTCCGCGTGCCTACGCGACGCAATCCCCGCCCGCGCAATAATCTTCTGTAATCTCTCTTGCATAACTCCGTTTCGCCTCACAATCACCAACCTGTCATTCCGAGCGGAGTCTGCGAAGCGAGGAATCTGCTCTTGCTTGGAAATGGTTCAGAAATTCTCAGTTTATGAACAACAACTTAAAAATCTCTTACTCACCAGCCGCGGCGCCCTCGGCCTTCGGCGGCTCTTCGTCCAATTCGCCAGCGGGCATGCCTTCGTTCGTCGCGGCGACTTCTTCTGCAATCAATTCTTTGTCCGCCGCAACACCCTCGGGCAGCGGCAAATTCTCCAGTGTGTCTGCGGTCGGCGCGTTCATCATTTCTTCTTCCGTCTGAAACCCATTCGTGACCCCAGCATCGCTTCCAAGCGCTTCGCGTGCCAGCGCTTCAAATTCTTTCAGGCTGGGCAGCTCGTCCAAATCGCTCAAACCGAAGCGCATCAAAAACTCTTTCGACGTTTTGTACAAAATCGGCCGCCCCATCACTTCTTTGCGGCCAGCAGTTGTAATCAATCTGCGGTCGAGCAACGTGGAAATCACGCCGGAGGAATTGACACCGCGAATTTCGGAAATCTCCGGCGCGGTCACTGGCTGCTTGTACGCGATCACCGCAAGCGTTTCGAGCGCAGGCATGGACAATCGAAGCGGCGGTCGTAGACTCTTGATGAACCGCCTTACAACGTCGTGATGCTGCGGCTTCGTGTACATTTTGTAGCCGCCGGCAACGCCGCGAATTTCGATGCCACGTTCTTCCGCGACGTAACTCGCGACGAGTTCATCGAGCGCGGCCTGCACTATCAATTTTTCTTCGCCGAGCGCGTTTGCAAGTTGCTCGATCGTCGCCGGTTCGTCTGCCGCGTAAATAATCGCTTCCAGTGCCGCTTTGCGTTCTTCGTTGGTCATGTTTTGCGCCGTTGTAGTGGCGGGTCTTTAGACCCGCGCTTTTTCTGGCTTCTACTTATACTCCGCATCAATTTGTTTTAGCTCGCCCTTCTCATCGAAAACCGTGTCGAACGCTTTTGCCTTCTTCAGAAAAATATCGCCGAACTGCTTTTCTTGAACCATGCCGACCGCTTGCAGCTTCACCATTTCAAGCACCGCGAGAAATGCGACAATCATAGCGTGGCGCGAAGGGCAAGCCTCAAAAAACTGAATCAAATTCACGCTGGAATCTTCGCTCGCAAGAATCTGCGACCGCAATTGCGCGATCATTTGTGCGACGGTGAACTGTTCGTGTTGCAGCTCGATGCGCGCGACTTCCTTACGACGTTCGAGCACCTGCTGGAACACCTTCACCAAGTCCACAAGCGAAACGACGAGTTCGCCTTCCGTGCCTTCGTCGTTGTAAAGCGATCTGTCCGGCTTCGACCAGACGTTTTCTTCAATCTGCTGCTTCTGATACAAAAGCTGCGCCGCGTTCTTGAATTTTTCGTGTTCGATTAGCCGCTGCACCAGTTCTTCGCGCGGATCTTCGGCTTGCTCTTCCGCGGACGCGAACGGATCCGGCGGCAACAGCATTTTGCTCTTGATGTAAATCAGCGTCGCCGCCATGTAGATAAATTCCGCGGAGACGTCCACGTTCAACTCTTCGAGCTTGTGCAGGTAATCGAGATATTGCGACGTGATTTGCGAAATCTGAATGTCGTGAATGTTCATTTTCTGCTGCTTGATGAGGTCCAGCAGCAGGTCCAGCGGCCCTTCGTAGAGCGGAATCTGAATTTTGTACGGCGATGCCATTTTTTTCTTTGTCTTAGCCTTTGCCGTTGCCTTTGTAGGGCCCGCTTTCTGAAGCGGGCCACCGTGCATCATGCGCCCAGCCAAACGGCCGGCTTCAGAAAGCCGGCCCTACAACAAATCAAGCTCCCAAAATCTCTGTGCGCTTCTTGTCCCATCCGAAGACGGCTTCGCGGACGCGCGCAATTGTTTTTTGGGCTTCAGCGCGGGCGCGTTTCGAACCGCCGGCAATCACTTCGATGACTCCGCGTTTGTTGTTCTCCCACTGCACGCGCCGCTCGCGAATCGGCGCAATCCATTCGATCAAGTGGTCGGCCATTTTCGCCTTGCACTCGATACACCCGATCCCCGCCGTGCGGCACCCTTGTGCCGCCCATTCCAGGGTTGCTGGGGACGAGAACAGTTTATGCCAATCGTAGACGGGACACACGTCCGGATTTCCGGGATCGGTCCGCCGTTTCCGAGCCGGGTCCGTCACCATCACTTTGGTCTTTTTGCGAATGTCGTCGTCGGATTCGCTCAGCGTGATGGCATTTCCATAACTCTTCGACATTTTCCGCCCGTCGAGGCCGGGGATGCGGGGGGTTTTGGTGAGCATTACACCTGGTTCCGCTAAACCGCCGAGGCGAAAGAACTGAGTTTGGCCTTGAAGCTCTTTGAAAAAGTTTTCCAACCCGATCTTCGCTGCCCGTTGACGAATGTCTTTGTCGAAATGGCTTCTCAGCAGCGCCAACGAGTCGTTGGTAAAGCCGGGAGGATTCTCGATTCCAATACCAGCCAAAATGTTTGCCAAACGGGGAAAAACCTCTCGGACGGGATCACCGCTGTACAAGCTATCCAAAATTTCCAAACCGAAGTGGAGGTTGAATTTGCGGACAATTTCGCGAGAGAGTTCGACGTGGGAGACCTGGTCTTCGCCGACGGGAACGACGAGGGGCGTGCCTTCCTGCGAATAAATAACGATGTCGGCGGTTTGCAGACAGGGATAGCCGAGAAAACCGTAAGTGTGCAGGTCTTTGTCCTTCACATTTTCAAAGGCTTCCTTGTAAGTGGGAACGCGCTCTAGCCAACTGAGCGGCGTGACCATGCTCAGCAGCAAATGAAGCTCGGCGTGTTCCGGAATGAGCGATTGCTGGAAGATGACGCACTTTTTCGGGTCGAGGCCGGCAGCGAGATAGTCTGTTACGATTTCGATGGTGTTTTGCGCAACGGCGGACGTGTCCGCGTAGTCGCTCGTCAACGCGTGCCAGTCCGCGATGAAGTAAAAACATTCGTACGATGGATCATTTTGCAAGCGGACCCAGTTTTGAAGCGCGCCAAAGTAATGGCCAATGTGGAGCTTCCCCGTCGGCCTCATGCCGCTCACGACGCGCTTTTTGTTGGAAAGCTCAGGTTGCAAATCCACGGTCTCCTTGTCGACCTTCCTGTGCTTTGCGCTCTTCTTCTTCGAAACGAGCATACAGGTCGCTCTTGAATTCCTTATGCGCTAGCGCCTCATCGCCAAACCAAGTCTGCCCTTGCGACTGAAGCATGGCCTTAACGGCTTCACACCAGTTTGAGGCGGGGTTGTCTAGTGCTGCGTACACATTTTTCAAATCAGAATAGACCGCCATCATTGGTTTGAGGGTGAATTCTTCAGCCCTTTCGGCGCTCTTCAACAATTCTTGGTATTCTTTAGGATTCTTCCGAGCGACTACGAAAGCGAGCGCCCCGCTCCTATCAGAGATCGCCTCAAAACTCTTAACAAGTGCGCGGACGGTTTGTCTCGCCTCAGCATCGTCACACATACAAACCTCCTCTTCGCAGGTTACTTCAGGAGCTCTCGGGCGATGATCATGCGCTGGACCTCGCTGGTGCCTTCGTAAATCGTGATGACGCGGGCGTCGCGGTACATGCGCTCGACGTCGGTTTCGCGCGAATACCCGAGGCTGCCGTGAATCTGCACCGCTTTGTACGCGACGCGATTGGCCATTTCGCTCGCGTACAGTTTTGCCTTCGATGAAGCCGGTCCCATCTGCTTCCCAGAATCTTTCAACCACGCCGCATAGTAAAGCAAACTGCGTGCGGCTTCGATCTCCGTTTGCATGTCCGCGAGCATCCACTGAATTGCCTGAAATTCGCCGATGGATTTGCCAAACGCGCGCCGCTGTTTGGCATATTTTATCGAATCGTCCAGCGCGCCTTGCGCAAGTCCGACGGCTTGTGCGGCTATGCCGATGCGTCCTCCATCGAGCGCGGTGAGCGCGATTTTCAACCCCTCGCCTTCCTGGCCTATGCGATTCTCGGCGGTTACTTCGCAATCGTTCAAAAGAATTTCGACGGAGGGCGACGAGAGCTGGCCCATCTTGTCTTCGTGCCGGCCGATTTTGAAACCCTTGAAGGATGGCTCGACGAGGAACGCAGTGATTCCCTTTCCGCCTGCTGCGGGATCGGTTTTGGCGAAGACGATGTAAACGCCGGCGTCGGAACCATTGGTGACCCAGGTCTTCGCACCAGACAAAAAGTAGCACGAGCCGCGTTTGGTCGCGGTGGCTTGAAGCCCCGCGGCGTCGGAGCCGGCGGCGGCTTCTGTGAGGCAAAAAGAGCCGAGAATTTCTCCGCTGGCGAGGCGTTTCAAGTATTTTTGTTTTTGCACCTCGGTGCCGAATTGCAGGAGCGGCGCCTGCACGGCCGAATTTGTCACGCCGAGTGCTGTGGACATCGCGGTGTAAACGCGCGCGACTTCTTCAATCATCAAGACGTACGAAACCGTGTCCAGCCCCGGCCCACCCCATTCTTCCGGGACAAGCATGCCGCAGCAGCCCATTTCGCCGAGTTTCTTAATGATTTCCAGGGGGAATTTCTCTTCGCGTTCGAGTTCTTTGACGAGTGGCCGAACTTCCGTCTCCATGAACTGCCGGACGGTTTCGCGAATCAGTTTTTGGTGGTCTCTAAGAGAAAAATCCATCGTGTCAGGTGTCACACGATGCTAGCACAGGCACGAGAATGCCCCAATGCCGGATGATGCCGAATGCAGAGCGCTGCGAGCTTGCCTCGATCTAAGATGTAGGCCGTTTCCGGAGCAGCGCGAAGAGCGTGTTCCACAAGGGCATAAAGCTCCAAAAGCAAATCCCGGAATGATGAGCCATACGGGGAGTCCGGCATTGTGGAGCTCAATCACAGCCGCCAAGGCAACAAACCCAGCGGAGAAAAAGAAAAACGGAACGATGTAATAACCAAGGGTCAGAGTCCATTTCTTGGTGGGTGCGCTTTGCATAAGCCGGATCTCTCCAACACTACAGCTTAAACAGTTCGCGGAGGCGTTTGGTTTGTTGGCGGCTGACCGGAATCTCGGTCTGTTTTTTGTCGTTCATTTTGAGCATGTAGCTCGACTTGAACCAGGGCACGACTTCCTTAATGTGATGAATGTTGACGAGGTAGGAGCGGTGCGGGCGCCAGAAGATTTCGGCGTCGAGCGCAGCGTGCAGCTCTTCGATGGTGCGGTAATTGGAAGTGCCATCGGCTTCGCGCGCGCAGACGGAGATGAGGCCGTCGGTGATTGTGGCGAAAACAAGGTCCTCCGCATCAACGAGGAGCATGCGCTGCTGAGACCTGATGAGCAGTTTTACCGGGCCTGAAGAGGCTGCAGGTTTAGGTGAAGAAAGCTGATTGACGAGTTTTTCGAGGCGTTCGGCGGGGCTGGTGTCCGCTTCCATTTCGCGGCGGGCGCGGGCAATGGCTTTCGCAATGCGCGATTTGTCGAACGGTTTTAGAACGTAGTCCACCGCATTTACGTCGAAGGCCTGCACAGCGTAGTGATCGAAAGCCGTCGCAAAAACGACGTGCGGGACGCGAGCTTTGCGTTCAACGAGTTTCTTTAGGACCCCAAAGCCATCGAGGCCGGGCATTTGCACATCAAGGAAAACCAGATCGGGAGAATGTTCCTTGATGAGGTTGACGGCTTCGAGGCCGTTTTTCCCTTGGCCGACAAGATTGATTTCGGGGAAGGCTTTCAGGAGAAAGGCGAGTTCGTCCCGGGCGGGCTTTTCGTCATCGACGATGACCGTGTTGATGGACATTGGGACTCCAGAGCAGTATAGCGCGATGGTCAGGCGAAAAAAGCCTGGAAGAAGGATTGCGTGTAAAATCGGCGCTGCAACAAGCAAGGGAGAATCCATGGCCAAGAAGAATGCCGCGGCAGCGAAACCGCTGGCGCAAGTTCTGAGCAGCGAGATGATTTACGAAGGGCCAGTGTTTGGGCTGCGCCGAGACGAAGTGATCGAGCCGACCGGGCTGCGCACGAAACGCGAAGTGATTACGCATCCTGGCTCGGTCGTGGTTCTGCCAGTACTGCCGGATGGCCGAATCGTGCTGATCCAGCAGTATCGCCACGCAACTAAGCAGTATCTTTGGGAACTAGTAGCGGGAAGAATGGAGCCGGGCGAGGATCCAAAACGCGCTGCGGCACGGGAATTGGCCGAAGAAACCGGCTACAAGGCGAAGAATCTAAGGGTTTTCCTGTATGTCTTTCCGACGCCGGGCTTTCTTGAGGAAAAAATGTTCCTCATGCTCGCATCAGACTGTGCTCCGGGTCCCGCTTCGCCCGAGGATGACGAGAAAATAATTTCCGCGGTCTACACGCCCAAGAAATTGGAACAAATGATTCACTCGGGAGAACTGAAGGACGCGAAGTCCATTGCCGGATTGCTCTACTACTTCAAGTTCCTCGCTCCGAAACGGCGGGTTCGAAAGAAGCGCTGACTTGAGCCGATTCAAGCCGATTTAATCGATTTAACCGACTAAAAAACCTTACACATTTTTTATAAAGTTCGATTGAGTTCTATTGACTCGGCGGACTGTTCTGGTACACTCCGCGCGTTGCACTCCACGTTGCGACCACTTCGGGTCGTCGCGAGGTGACCGTGAAACAACTGAATCTAACTTCAGGAGGCAGATCGAGGTGCAGGGAACCGTGAAATGGTTTAACAACTCGAAGGGATACGGCTTCATCGGGCGGGAAGATGGTCCTGATGTATTTGTCCATTATTCCGCAATAGTTGGAGACGGTTACCGGACGCTACAGGAAGGAGACCCGGTCGAATTCGAGATTGTTCAAGGACCAAAGGGGCCGCAAGCAGCAAACGTGCAAAAACCAGCTGGGTGAGCAGTGAGCAGCATTGCAATCATAGGGCCGGCAGGGAGCTCCCCCCTGCCGGCTATTTTTCTTTGGCGTCGAAGGCCCGCTTCGGAAAGCGGGCCCTACAACTACAGACAGCAAGAGTATTCCCTCCTATAATCGGCGCATGGACAACAAACAAATCGCGCGCATCCTCAGGGAAACGGCGCATCTCCTCGAAATTGACGGGGCCATCATCGGACGCTACCGGAGTTATGAGAAGGCGGCGGAGCTGATCGATTCCCTTCCCGAGTCGGTCGAACAGCTCGTGAGAGAACCGGAAAAGCTGAAGGAATTGCCGGGAATTGGCGACCGGATGGTTGAGCACCTCGAAGAGATTGTCAAAACAGGCGATTACGCACTGCGGAAGAAATTGTTGAAGAAATATCCGGCGACGATTCTGGACGTGCTGCAATTGCAATCGCTCGGGCCGAAGAAAGTGGCCCTGCTCTTCAAGAAGTTCAAAGCGGCGACGGTAGCGGACGTTGAAAAAATCGCGAGAGAAGGAAAGCTGCGCGAATTGGACGGCTTCGGCGAGAAAAGCGAACAAAACATTTTGAAAGCGGTGGAAGTGTTCAAGAAATCGACGGGACGATTTCTTCTGGATACAGCCGAAAACGCAGCCAATAAGATCGTCGCACACATCAAGAAGACTGGAAAAAGCGTGGAAAGCGTGACCCCAGCGGGATCTTTGCGGCGGGGCAAGGAGACAGTTGGCGATCTGGATTTGCTGGTGACGATGGCGGATGGATTCACTGCCCAGAAGCATGTAGACGCGCTGGCGGAGCACATTCTGAAATTTGCCGAGATTGATCAGACGCTGGCGCATGGCGAGAACAAGGTGAGTTTTACACTGGAGAACGGGTTGCAGGTGGATGTGCGCATGCTCGAAAAGGAGAATTTCGGAGCGGCGTTGCTTTATTTTACTGGCTCGAAAGAACACAACGTGGCGCTGCGCGGCCGCGCGAACGAAATGGGTCTGACGCTAAACGAATACGCCCTGGCGACTTTGAAGGGCGAGAAGCGCGTTGCGGGAAGGACCGAGGAGGAGATTTACGCGAAACTGAAATTGGATTTCATTCCGCCGGAGCTTCGCGAAAACACGGGCGAGATTGGCGCCGCGGAAAAGCACGCGTTGCCCAAGCTAGTCGAACTGAAAGACATCAAAGGCGATTTGCAGATGCATTCGACGGCGAGCGACGGAAAAAATTCCATCGAGGAGATGGCGGAAGCAGCACGCGAGCTTGGCCACGAATACATTGCGATTACGGATCATTCGAAAGCTGTGACAGTGGCGAACGGCCTCGACGAAAAGCGAATGGAAGCTCACATCAAGAAACTGCATGCGGCGAATGACAAAAAGCTTGGGATCCGCGTGCTGGCTGGGTCGGAAGTGGACATCATGAAGGACGGGTCGCTCGATTATTCGGACGAGATCCTGGCGCAGCTGGATGTGGTGGTGTGCTCGATTCATTCCTATTTCAATTTGGATCGAGCGGAGATGACGGAGCGGATGCTGGCAGCGATCGAAAATCCGTACACGCAAATCATCGGGCACCCAACGGGGCGGCTGCTCTTGCGCCGTGAAGCGCTTGCTTACGACATGGAGAAGATTCTTGACGCATGCGCGAAACATGGCGTGGCGATGGAGTGCAATTCATATCCGGACCGGCTGGATTTAAAGGACGTTCAGCTGCGGATGTGCAAGGACCGAGGAGTCAAGGTGGTCATTTCCACGGATTCGCACAACACGGCGAATTTGGCGTACATCCGGTATGGCGTGACAACGGCCCGGCGTGGATGGCTGACCAAAGCAGATGTGCTAAATACCTTGGCCGTCAACGAGTTCCTGGAAGCGCTGCGTCCCAAGTCGGGTGCCAGCCGCAAGAAGCATGCTGCCAAGGGCCGGTAAGCCAGCTGCAGCCCGTACAACGGAACATTTCGTCTCCAAGGCTCGTACCTTCCATCAGACAGGGGCTCACTGGGCGGTATGCAGCCCCATGCGAGGTTAAAATCGATGAGAAATTCCCCTTTGTGGGCCTTTTTGAGGGCGACCCGAGGCGTACTTCCCCTTCTCGCTGCGGCAGTCTTGACGGCGGTTCTGTGTTGTCCCCCTGCGAGTGCTGAGGAGTGGACAAAGAGCTACACCGTTTCGGGCCGGGCTAATGTTCATGTGGACACAAATGACGGCAGCGTGCGGGTTATGACTGCTGACACAAAGCAAGTTGAGCTGCGAGTGATCTACAACGGATACACGCTGGACAAGAACCTGCGAGTTGAATCGAAGCAGGACGGCGATCGCGTGGAGTTTAGTGCGCGGGAGAGTTCGAACTGGCATTGGGGTTTTGGTGTTCATGTGAACCGCGGACTGCGGCTGGAAGTGCGCATGCCGAGGAACGGGGATTTGAGCGTGGATAGTGGCGACGGTTCCGTGGAAACCCAGGCCATACAGGGCAATTTGGACATTCACACTGGCGACGGCCACATTAAGGTCGAAGGTGCCAAAGGACAGATTAAGCTGCGCACGGGAGACGGAAGCATCGAAGGGCGCGACTTGGACGGCGTCATCAATGCCGATTCGGGAGATGGGCACATCACGCTAGATGGGCGGTTTGACACGCTGACCATCCGCACGGGCGACGGGAGCATAAATGCGCACGCTCAGCCGGGATCGAAAGTGATCAATGCATGGAGCATTCGCACAGGAGATGGCAGCGTGGATTTGACGCTGCCGGGCGAGTTGAACGCAAACATTGACGCCAGCACGAATGATGGACGTATCAGCCTAGGCATTCCCGTAACGGTGGAAGGTCAGTTCAGCAACTCGCAGATTCACGGGAAAATGAATGGCGGCGGGCAGCAGGTGACAATTCACACGGGCGATGGGTCGATTCGGCTGAACAAGACTTAATCGCTTACCTAATTTCTTGTGATTTGAGCCTCGGAGAAGCAGCGCTTCTCCGAGGTTTTTTCTTTTCCGGTACTTGAGCGCTAGTACGGCAATATTGTAGTTATTTCCGGCCACAATGAGCAAAAGAGAAGACACCTGGTGGCGGATACTCCTGCTTCTTCGCGTTGAAACCAAAAGACTTATGGAAACTTAACCGTGGAAGATGGCGTGCCATCTAATAAGTGTTTGGCGGAGGGTTCCTTGATTGTTTTTGTCCTAGGATTTGCAATTACCGGCTTGGTAGCGTTCAGTATGGCGAGTTCGATTCTGTCGTCCCACAAGCGCCGTTGGTAGGTTTGGGCTTCTCCCCCTGCCCGTCTAAGCGATTTCCAAAGCAACCAAGACCACAGTTTTTTGGCGGGTCCAGCACTTTCACGTCTGAATCCCTGCGACCGGCTGCGGATCTACGCCTCGAGCATTTGCAAGAGTGCTTCGCTTTGCGCGATACTGCTTGTTTGCTTGGGGATGCAATTGGGGTGCTGTGCCCGCTGCACTAATCTGTAAAATTCAAAATCACCGGCCGCGTCGCGGCCGCTTGCTTGAGGAGCAGAATGGAAAAGCCTGCGAAGATAGCCCCTGCCAAGGGCAAATTGGGAGTTCTGACGCCGGGAATGGGCGCAGTGAGCACAACGTTCATGGCCGGTGTCGAGCTGGTGCGCAAGGGCAAATCGCAGCCCGTGGGTTCGCTGACGCAGCTCGGCACGATCCGGCTGGGCAAGCGCACGGAAGGCAAATCTCCACTGATCAAGAAGTTCGTGCCCCTGGCCGATTTAGGCGACTTAGTATTTGGCGGTTGGGACATTTTCAAGGACGATGCGTACCAAGCCGCCGCAAAAGCCGGCGTGCTGAATCCTCAAGACCTGGAAAAAGTGAAGCCGTTTTTGAAGACGATCAAGCCGATGAAAGCGGCATTCGATCGCGAATACGTGAAGCGGCTCGACGGAACGTATGTCAAGAAAGCGAAAAACAAATACGAATTGGCGCTACAAATCAAGGAAGACATCGAAAACTTCCGCAAGACAAAAAGGGTTTCGCGCATAGTGACTTGTTGGTGCGGCTCGACGGAAGTGTTCATTCAGCCGCAGGATGTGCACTCGACCGTCGAGAAATTTGTCGAGGGGATGAAAAAGAACGATCCGGCGATCGCACCGTCCATGCTGTACGCGTGGGCCTCGGTCACGAGCGGGGTTCCCTTTGCAAATGGCGCGCCGAATTTGACGGTAGATATTCCCGCAATTCAGAAATTGGCGCACGATCACAACGTTGCGATCTGCGGCAAGGATTTCAAAACCGGCCAGACGCTGATGAAAACAATTTTGGCGCCGGGATTCAAGGCTCGGATGCTGGGCCTCGAAGGCTGGTATTCGACAAACATTCTCGGCAATCGCGATGGTGAAGTACTGGACGATCCGGGCTCTTTTAAAACAAAGGAAGAATCAAAGCTAGGCGCGCTCGAATATATTTTGCAGCCGCAGCTCTATCCACAGCTTTACGGTAAGATTCACCACAAGGTCCGCATCAACTATTACCCGCCACGCGGCGACAACAAAGAGGGCTGGGACAACATAGACATTTTCGGATGGCTCGGCTATCCGATGCAGATCAAGGTGGACTTCCTTTGCCGCGATTCGATTCTTGCAGCCCCGATCGTGCTGGATCTCGTTATCTTTTTGGATTTGGCACAGCGCGCGGGATTCCGCGGCATTCAGGAATGGTTGAGCTTCTACTTCAAGTCACCGATGACCGGCGCGGGACTCTATCCCGAGCACGATCTCTTTATTCAATCCATGAAGTTGAAAAATACGTTGCGCTGGATGATGGGCGAGGATTTGATCACGCACCTCGGCCAGGAATACTACGATTAGCGCTTACGGCCGCTGACCGAAGTGAATGGAAACGTCGATGGTGCTTTCGCGATCTGTCGGCGCGTAGTGCCATTGTTTAACGGCGCGAGTCGCGGATTCCACAAGCACGGCGTTGCCGCCGAGCGTTTGCACATCCTTCACGGCACCGTCCGGACGAATCGTGACGCGAAGCTTGACCGTACCGCCAATTCCTTTATCACGAAGAACAGCGGGATATTCCGGCTCAACTTTTTTCACGACCTTGCGGTCGGCCTGGTCCTGCGAAAAAGCCACTTTCGAGCCGCATACAAAAACAGCGATCAGGCAAGCTATCTGGGCCAGCCTGCGCGTTCCCGTTGACTTCGTCATAACGCCACGACCAATCGGTTGAGTTGCAAGAACTGCAGGAGGCGCTCCCACACAACTTGCTTTGTAAGAATAAGGAGCAAGGAAATGGCCAGCCCGGAATTCGCGAAAAAAAGAATGCTTCGAAGTTTCCAGACGAGCATGGAAAATAAGCAGCCTATTATCAGTAGATTACAAAGAGCTTGCGACTAAGCGTCGCACGCTCGGCGCATGCCGGACAGGTCGCGGTTACCCCACCCGTGTCAATTGGCCAAGTCTAAGGTCTCACGCTGAGAAGCGCGGCGTCGGCCTGAGACACTTTGCGGCACTTAGGTCCGAGCGACTTGCCCAGATTTGGCATCCACAGCGTCTATTACTCGCGAGGAATAGACTAGCGCGGCGCCGGCGTTCATGGCCACTGCAACTCCGAGGGCTTCAGCGACCTCTTCCCGCGAAGCGCCGGCCTTGAGGGCAAGATCGGTATGAACGACGATGCATCCATCGCATTTCGTCGTAACTGCAACAGCTAGCGAAATCAGCTGCCGCGTCTTTTCGCCGAGCAGCGAAGTTTTTGCGTTTGCATTGGACAGCGTTTGATAGCCGCGAACGGTGTCTGGCGAAAGCTTCATTACGTCTCCGATGCGCGCGCCAACCTGTTTGTGATACTCGTTCCAGTCAATCATCATGGCTCTATTCTCCTTCCCGATTTCAGATGCGGAAAACACTTTTATCGAGTGATGGGCACGGTTGCAAGTGAAGTTTTTTCCTGAAGAAGAAGCCGCGCAACTGTTTTTATTGAAATGCACGATATGATATCGTTCCAAATTCGGTTGGCCGCGTTGCGGCGGTCCTTGCAGCTGCGGCCGCGCTGTTCTTTTCCTCGGGAGAAACTGTTCATGAAGAGTGCTTACAACGGTGTAGCCGTTCCGGCAGAAGGCCGAGCGATTGGTTACACGAACGGCGAATTGCAGGTGCCAGACACGCCGGTAATTCCGTTTATTGAGGGCGATGGTACGGGGCGAGATATCTGGAAGGCTTCGCGGCGCGTGTTTGATGCAGCCGTGGAACATGCTTACGGTGGAAAAAAGAAAGTTGTGTGGTTTGAAGTATTTGCTGGAGAAAAGGCGTTCAACACGTTTAAAGAATGGCTGCCCAACGACACTGTAGAGGCGATTCGCGATTTTCGCATTGCGATTAAAGGGCCGCTGACGACTCCGGTGGGCGGCGGAATTCGTTCGCTAAACGTGGCATTGCGGCAGATTCTGGATTTGTATTCCTGCGAACGGCCCGTGCGCTATTTCATGGGAGTCCCCTCCCCTGTGCGGCACCCGGAAAAACTGGACGTGGTGATTTTCCGCGAGAATACAGAAGACGTGTATATCGGCATCGAGTGGAAGAGTGGCTCGCCCGAGGCGAAAAAGCTGTTGGAATTCCTGAATAACGAAATGCTGAAGGATGGCAAGAAGCAGATTCGTTGGGATTCCGGCGTCGGCATCAAGCCGATTTCTCCGACGGGAACGAAGCGGCTCGTGCGGCGGGCGATTAAGTATGCGCTCGCGCACAAGCGTAAAAGCGTTACGCTGGTGCACAAAGGCAACATTCAGAAATTTACCGAAGGCGGATTTCGCGACTGGGGGTACGACTTGACTCGCGAACAGTTCCGCGCGCAAACGGTGACGGAGCGCGAAAGCTGGATTCTGGACAATTTGGACAAGAATCCGGAGCTGAGCGTCGAACAAAACGCCGCAATGATTGAGCCGGGGCTGGAGCAAGCAGTTGATTCCTTCAAGAAATCTGTTTACGACGAAGTAAAGAAAACGCTGGACGCAATTTACGCGACACACGGCAAGGGCCAGTGGAAGCAAAAGCTGATGATCAACGACCGCATCGCGGATTCTGTGTTTCAGCAGGTGCTGATGCGCGCGGACGAGTACAGCGTGCTGGCGACTTCCAATTTGAATGGCGACTACCTATCCGACGCTTGCGCGGCGCAGGTCGGTGGGCTCGGCATGGCGCCGGGCTCGAACATCGGCGACGGATATGGCGTTTTTGAAGCGACGCACGGTACGGCGCCGAAATATGCGGACAAGGACGTAATCAATCCGAGCTCGGTGATGCTCTCCGGTGCGATGATGTTTGAATTTTTGGGCTGGACCGAAGCCGCGCAGTTGATTGAAGACGGCATCGCGCGCACGATTCGGCAAAAGAAAGTGACGTACGACCTGGAACGCCTGATGCCAAGTGCGACGAAGCTCGGGACATCAGCTTTTGCGAGCGCGATTATTGAAAACATGAAAGGCGTGGCAGTCGCAAAATAAAAGAGGAAAAAGAGCACGCACATGGGAAGAAAAAAGGTAACTGTAGTCGGGGGCGGCTTCGTGGGTTCCACGACGGCGCAGCGCATCGCGGACATGGAACTTGCTGATGTTGTGCTAACGGACATTCTGGATGGGCCGCCTGCGGGGAAAGCGCTTGATATGATGGAAACCGCGCCGATTACGCGCACGGACGTCAATGTAATCGGCATTTCCACGGCAAATGGCGATTATTCGGCGACGGCGGGCAGCGACGTCGTGGTGATTACTGCCGGATTTCCGCGCAAACCGGGAATGAGCCGCGACGATTTGCTGAAAGCGAACTACGACGTGGTGAAAGCGGTGGTCGAGCAGATTGTTCAACACTCGCCAAACTGCATCATCATTGTGGTGACGAATCCGCTCGATGCGATGGCCCAGGCGGCGTTTCGCGTAAGCGGTTTCCCGAAGAATCGGGTGCTCGGCATGGCCGGAGTCCTCGATTCGGCGCGGATGAGCGCATTCGTAGCGATGGAGTGCAAGGTCAGCATCGAGAACGTGCACTCGTTCGTGCTCGGCGGGCATGGGGACGATATGGTGCCGCTGCCGCGGTATTCGACCGTGGCGGGAATTCCGCTGCCGGATTTGTTGCCTAAGGAACGAATTGACGCCATTGTGGAGCGCACGCGCAAAGGCGGCGCGGAAATTGTGAATCTGCTTAAGACGGGATCGGCTTATTACGCGCCTTCGGCGGCCGCCGTCGAAATGGTTGAGACAATTTTGAAGGACAAGAAGAAGATTCTTCCCTGCGCGGTGTATCTCGAGGGCGAGTACGGGATCAAGGGGCTATTCGTCGGCGTGCCGGTGAAGATCGGCGAAAAAGGTGTTGAGGAAATTATTCAGATCAAGCTGACCGTGGAAGAAAACGCCGCACTACAAAAGTCGGCTGGTTCCGTGAAGGAACTCGTAAGCGTGCTCGGTATCTAGGTGCTTTCGTGCTTCTTCCGGGCGGCCCCTTTCACTTCATCGGGCCTATCACGGTACCTGTGAAAGACCCCAACGCCGCAGCCAGATGGTATGAGGCTGTCCTTAACCTCAATTGCACGGTCGGCCGGGACATGGTTCCGAGGGGAATGTACAACCCTACAGATCGAGCGAACCCGCAACCGCAAATCGTTTTCGTTCCATGGCCGGAGGGCCCGCTAGCTCCAGCAGCGGACGAATACCCAATTATTTATGCGCGAGACATCGAAGAATCGCATCGGTGGTTTTCTGCCCAAACGCCCACGACTGGGCCGATTCAGGCGGACTCCGGGGGCAATTTGTTCTTCACGTTTCGCGACCTCGATGGAAATCAAATCGAGGTTTGCCGCGACAAGTAACGCCAGCCTACCAGTGGAAAATCCGCTGCGCGCCGAAGACGAGACCGAGTGTGAAAACTGCAATCACGACTTCGCCGATTGCGCCGACGGCAAACGGACGCAAGCCTTGTTTGGCCAGCTCGCGGAAGTTGGTGCGCAAACCTACTCCAGCGAATGTGAGAAGAAACGCCCACCGGGAAAGATTGGCGAGCGCCGTGATTTGATCCTTGTTGAACACCGCGAGAGTCGCGAGCAACGAAATCAGAAGAAAGCCCAAGACGAACTTCGGGAATTTTTGCCAAAGGAAGGCGGCTTTGCTTCCAACGGCATGCGCCTGGCCACGGCTAGCCCAGTAAATCGCGTAAGCAAGCACGACAAAGCCGATTAAGGCATTGCGAGTCGTTTTCGTGAGGACGGCGAGCTTCCCTGCCGTGTCTGAATAAAGCGCGCCCGCAGCGGCGGCTTCAGCGGTATTGTCCACCGCAAGGCCGGACCAGACGCCATAAGCATGGTCAGAGAGATGCAGCGAATGGCCGATTAGAGGAAACGTGAAGAGCGCGAGCGCCCCGAGAGCGAGAATTGCCGCGATGGCGAAGGAGGAATCCTCGTCGTCGGCCTCAATCGCGCCTTTGGTGGCGATGATCGCGCTTACGCCGCAGACTGCAGAACCGACAGCGAGTAACGTGGTCAGCTTTGGCTTTAAACGAAAGACGCGGCCGAGCAGAGTCATGAACCCAATCGCGACCGCAATTTCGATGACAACGAGCGCGAGACTTGCGCCGCCGAGCTTCAACACGTCGCCAAGCAAAAACCGTGAGCCCAGAAGCACGATGCCGGCTTTGAGCCAGAATTCGTAGGTTGCGACGCCAGCGCGGAAAATCTGTGGAATGCCGACGGTATTGGAAATTACGAGGCCGAGTAGAATCGCCCAAAGGACGTATTCAATGTTCGGAAAAGTCCAGTGATGCGACTTCGCGAATTTGCCTACGTTTTGTTCGAGCAATTTTCCGGCGTAGCCAACGCCTGCAAGAAGTAAGACGCCGGGAATGAGTTTTAAGAACTGAAGCGCCGGTCGAACCGGCTGGACCTGGGGTAAAGCAACTGCATCCGCCATGCTTCTCTCCTTGTTTCTACAATCACCAGGGGATGTGCTTGAACACGCCCGCGCGAACGAGTGCGGCGAGCGCGAAGGCTAACAGCACGGCCCACCCGTCGAGGGACAGGCCTCGACGCTGAGGCGCCCCAACTGCTCCTCCGTTTGTCTTGCTCATTTGACCCTCCTTACCGCATTCGCTAGAACTGTTCTGCCGTTCAGTTCTTCATCCACCACTGTGGAACTACATTCACTTCTTCGGCCTTGCTGAATCTAACCGCCGAAACTCCTTCACTGATTTTGTGCACATCTTGCGTGGCAACACGGCCAACGATCAAGAGCGCCGGCGCAGGTAGCCTTTGTTCTTCGAAAAGCGCGCCGATGTTGGACCAGCGAATTTGTTGCTCAACGCGGGTAGCCTGCGAAATCACCGCGCAAGGAATTTCTGCGCTGAGGCCGGTGTCGAGCAGCCGCGCAGCAACTTCCGCGTAATCGGTTCCGGGCATGTAAATCGCGAGCGTGGTATCTGTCGTGACTTCTCGCCAACCCAGACTTTTGACGTCGTCTCCGCGCGAAAATGTGGTGAATAAGACCTGTGAGCCTACGCGGCGATCAGTGAGCGAGATCCCCGCGGCGGCGGCAGCGCCGAATGCGGCGCTGATTCCCGGTACGATTTCAAATGGCACGTTTGCCTTTCGCAAGGCGTCGATTTCTTCCGACGCGCGGCCAAAGAGGAGCGGATCGCCACCCTTCAAGCGAACGACAACTTCGTGCTTCGCTGCGCACGCCACAAGGAGTGAATTGATTTCACCTTGTGTCAGCAGTTTCAATCCAGCGCGCTTGCCGACATCCACCATTTGAGAGCCCGGAGCGATTAGACTCAGCACTTCCGCGCTCACGAGCGAATCGTACAGCACAACATCAGCTTGCTTGAGAACGCGCGACGCCTTCAGCGTGAGCAATTCAGGATCACCCGGCCCGGCTCCGACAAGGAAGACTTTGCCCATTATTCGACGCCTTCCGTGGAGGGTTTCCGCTTGGCTTCTCTGAGAAACCGTTCAAATGATTCGTGGCTGGCAAGATTGTGGAGCACTTCCTTGTTCTGCCCCTGTGGGGCGCCGGCGGTTCTCAACACTTCGCGGGCGGCGCCAAGCCACTCCAGCCAGTCAACATACTCAGCCCCAAATTGCTCTTCGAGTTCTTTCCTCAGACGCTGCGCAAGAGCGGGACTTTTGCCATTCGTCGAGATGGCAATCTGCAAATCGCCGCGCTGCACGACGGCGCCGTAGTAGAAATGGCAATTCCGGGTGTCGTCCACGGCATTGCAAAGCAGTCCACGCGCGTCAGCCGCGCGAAAGACGGATTCGTTCACGCTGGGAACGGAAGTCGCCGCGATCACGAGAAATGTGCCGTCTAGGTCCTCGAAGGTAAATTCCTTTTCGCGCCATTCGATTTTCTTTTCCTGCACGAGCCCGGTGAGTTTGGAATTGAGCACAGGAGAAACGATTACAATTCGCGCACCGGCTTGCAGCAAACCGTCAATCTTTCCCGCGGCAATCTCGCCGCCGCCGACGACAACAACTCGGCGTCCTTCGAGCTTCACGAACAATGGGAAAAGGCTCATGCGTCAGCCTTCCACTCCGTGCGGAACTCTTTCCGTCGGCAAATCGCGCGCGACCGTGCCAACAAATTCGCCGGCCAGGATCATGCGAATTTCGTCGTTGCTGTGCCGCGCCAGAAACTCACGCAGCGTCTCGGATTCGCAGCGGCCAATCGTGAACGTATCGAGCAGCCGCTCAATCGCGTCGGGCACGTCCGTCGCTGCGCACCGATAGCCGACTGGGCGCGCGATGGCAGCGATTTGGCCGACGCTCCCGCCTACGCAGAAGTAGTACGCATCGACCATCTTTCCGTCGACTCTGACTTTCTTGCCCTCGATACCAATGTCCGCAATCCAGTGCTGGCCGCAACTGTTCGGGCAGCCAGTGATGTGCAGCTTAATTTGCTCTTCAAAGCCGGGCAGGCGATCTTCCAGTTCGCGGGAAAGCCAGCGCGCGAAACCCTTCGTTTCAGTTAGCGCCAATTTGCAAAATTCCGACCCAGTGCAGGCTACCGTGCCCCGAGCAAACGCTGAAACTGAAACGGGCAGGCCGGCGAGATTCAATTCATTCATAACACGATTTACATAAGCTTCAGGAATATTGATTAGCAAAATGTTTTGCTGCGCGGTGTTCCGAACATGGCCGTCACCGAACATGTCCGCAAGATCTGCAACCTTTCGGAGTTGCGCAGGAGTGATGCGCCCCCGCAAAACTGGCGCGCCCACATAGAACAGTCCGGCATGCTTTTGGCGATGCACTCCTAGATGATCGCGATGAATATCAGCAGGAACTTCTTCTGATTCGGACGGATCGAGCTTGAAACCGATTTGCCGTTCCAGTTCCGCGAGAAAGCTCTCCGCGGTCCAGCCGTGTTTCAGGAAAAGATATTTCAGACGCGCCTGATCGCGGCTTTGGCGCAAGACTTCGCTCGCGCGAAAGATTTCCGCTACGCCGCGAGCCACCGCAACCACCTGATCCTGCCGAACGAAGGCATTCAGCCTCACCGCGAGATGCGGCTCCGTGGAAAGGCCGCCACCAATCCGCACGGAAAATCCGACTTCCTTGGTGCCGCCGCGAAAGCGCGTTGTCGCGGTGAAGGCAACGTCGTTGATTTCCGGATAGCTGCACCAGGAGCTGCAACCGCTCACAGTCATTTTGAATTTCCGCGGCAGATTGTAAAATTCACGATTGCCGCCGAGTTCGCGGTCGATGGCCAATGCAAACGGTGAAGCATCAATCAATTCGTGATCGTCAATTCCCGCAACCGGGCAGCCGGTCACGTTGCGCGCAACGTCGCCGCAGGCGCCGGTTGTGGTCAAACCAATACGTTGCAATCGATCAATCAAGTCCGGGATATTTTCGATCGTTACCCAGTGCAACTGAATGTTCTGGCGAGTGGTGACGTCCGCGACGCCGCGGCCGTACTCTTCGGAGAGCCCTGCAATTTCGCGAACTTGATCGCTACGCAGCAAACCGTTCGGGATGCGGATCCGCACCATGAAATATTGCGTCGCGTTCCCTTCCCCATTTTTCCCGCCAACTACGCCCAAGCCATCGCCCTGCGTGTAGATTCCCCACGAACGAAAGTACGTTCCGAGCCATTCCGGCGGAATCGAGCCATGCCCTCGGCGCGCGAATTCGCGGATTTCATCAAGATGATCCCACGCGAGCTTTTCCCGCTTGAGCCGCTCCACCTTTTGCGTCTTTGTTTCCTTCACTTCGCTCATCACCGCTCCCAATGGCTTGAAGCCGGGCCCAAAAACAAAAAACCCACGTTGCCTTGACCTCTGGCACGTGGGCTTCGGAACTTCTAAATTTAAGCTGGTACTACGTCCGCTGCAGCCTCAAGCCAGAGATGGATGTCTCGCGACACATACAGCAGTCGCATGGACAACAAATCATCTGGCAAGAAGCGATCATGCTCTCCTTAAGTTACGCGAACGATAGAAAGGTGTCAACACGCTAGCTCACTACATTACTGATACTTTCCATCACATTTTTGGATGCAAGGAGGGCCGGTTTGGATACGTGATTCGGCTAGTCGAAATACATCCACTCCTGCCAGGAATCGGCCAGTGGCCGCTTGGGCTTGTGACATATATATATAGTCAGATGCGTCTCTTCCGGCATGGCGTGGTTGGGGCTAACCGTTTCAAAGGCTTGGATATCGTCAAAAGAGCGCCGCAATCGTTCTAACGGGAACCCAATGGCTATAACGACTTCACCGGTATAGCCGCGCGGCCCCCAATAGCCGTACTGATTGTGGCCGCTGATCGCCTTCGGTAGCCCGTAGCGTTTGCCGAAGTAATCGATTGAGCCCGCCTCCCCGTAGTTGTAGGCAAGCAAGGCGGTCTTGGCACGATCCGCCTCCGGCAGTGAGGCGTACGCGCGGGAAACAGCCCGCACCTGCTCCTCCCAGCCGAACATATCGCCAAACAGTTGTGGCAAGTCGCCGAGGGGGACATTCTCTACGTGCACGGATTTTACGTCCCAGAACGCGCAATACTTTGCTGTTTGCTCCACTGCGAGAATCGGCATGGCAAGGGGAGCGGCAATTAGCGCGCCCACAAGCAGCGGGGCCACTAATGCTGGCTTCAGCCATGCGCCGGCCCGCTTCACAATATGCTTTTCAATCCAGACAGAGCCACCAGCGAGCAACATGACGTATGCAGGCGCGACGTAATAAATCTTGCCGTGCAGGGCGATCATCTCCGCCAAAACAACAAAATACGCCCAAGCAAGAGACGCGTACTTTCTTCCAGTTTCATCCCGCAGGAAAAACCAAAGGCCCAAGAGCCAGACAGGTGCGGCAAGCGGGTGAGTGAGCAACGCTTGCTGCGTGGTGAATTCGAGCGGAGAAACGGTCGAATATTTTGTTCCAATCACAGTGTGAAGAAGTTGGATCGTCGGATAGTTGTTGCGAATCTCCCAAAGCAGGTTCGGGAGGAAAATCAGAACGACAATTCCAGCGCCTGCCCAAATCCAAACGGAACGAAAGACCCAGCGCGCACGCGTGAGAAGTAAACCCACAGTGAGTCCCGAACCAAAAAAAAGCATTGAGTGTTTGTTGAGCACTCCGATGCCGGCAACCACTCCGAACAAGAGCCACAAGCGGGGATCACCGCCGTTCAGAATGCGAAGGATGATAGCGACGCTCGCCATCCAAAACACCGGCTCAAAGGAATTCATGGAGAGGAAATTATCGAAGGTCAGGTAGATCGGCGCACAAAGTACGGTGAAGGAGGCAAAGAATTGCGCGAATTTTCCGCCGCCAATTTCCCGCGCGATCCAGCCGCCAAGGAAAATCTTGGCGGCGCTCGCCACGGCGGGCAGAAAGCGGAGCGCAAAAAGCGAATCTCCAAGCAATGTACGCGAAAGATACGAAGCAAGTGGCGCGAGTGGCGAGTGATCAACATATCCCCAAGCCAAGTGCTCGCCACAGGCAGCGTAGTAAAGTTCGTCGCGGAAAAACCCGTACTGGCGGTTAAAAAGAAAATGCAGCAGTATGCCCAGAATAGCGAGAGCCCACACCCAACGATTAAGCGGGGCGCGCGGCGAGCCCTCTTGGACTTCGGTAAGCTGTGCGATTACTGCACCTTTTTCACCGGCCCGGGAGCAGACGTGGGTCCAGATCCCACGAGGCTCGCTGATTGAATGTAATCGAGCTTCGGCCAGCCCTTTTTCAAATAGGGAGTTCCCTGCTTCTCGATTTGGTCCTGGTCAGGACCTGCGTTGTCGCCGTAACCCTCATACATCATTTCCACGACGTTCATGCCGTTAGCTTCAACAACTGCAAACGGCGAGAAGCCCATGCCATCAAGGCGGGGATTGTCTTTCAGGTTGATAAAGATTTGCGTTGTGCGCGTGTTTGGCCCTGCGGTAGCAAAGCTCAGGTACCCGCGTTTGTTGGACTGGGTGACAGGATCGTCCGTGATATCGGAATGCTTCCACGCCGCGGAAACGGCGGGTTTCTCCGCGATTCCGAATTGCACAACAAATCCCGGAACGACGCGGAAAAACGCAGTGTTATCGTAAAAATGCCCTTTCACCAGATTGTAGAAACGATCCGCCCCGAGCGGAGACCACGCGCGCGTCACCTGGACCGTGAAGTCACCGCGCGTCGTCTTAAACTTCACTTCGTACTCGTCGGGGGCTTTCTCCTTAAGCGTCTCCGGCTTCAACAAATTACCAGGTTTTGTAGCCGCGGGCGCCTTATGATCCGGAGCAGTTGCTGCTTTTTCTGCCGGCGCAGACGCAGGAGCCTCAGGCGGAGGAGGCGGTATGGGCGCTTCGGCTTTAGGCGGTGGCGCCGGTTCGGAAGCAGGTTCCTTTTTGCAGCCGGCCAATAGGGCTGCCGCCGCTGCGAGAACGAGCAAGTATTTTGCGTTCTTCATCTTCTCTCCTCCCAATGACCAGATTCGAATTCCAGCGCTATTTTTTTGCGTTCAATTCCTTGCTCACGCGCTCGACCTCGCTCATTACGCGCAACGTATTCTCGCCGAGAATCTTGCGGACATCGCTTTCCGAGTAGCCTTTTTGCAGTAAGGCTTCGGTTATTTTCGGGAGCATCGTCGCATCTTCCATGCCGTAGGGCATATTCGCTCCGTCAAAGTCGGAGCCAAGTCCAACATGATCCGCGCCAGCAAGCTTCACCGCATGATCAATGTGCTCGATGATTTTCGTCCACTCGACTTTGGGCAATTTTCCCGCTTCGACGTACTCGCGCGTAATCTTGTCGCCCTGAATCAACTGGCAGGCCTCGTCATTGTCGTCCGGGCAGCGAGTTTTGATTTCTTTAGAGATGGCTTCGTTGATGGACGGATCTTTTCTTTCCGCGTCCCGGAACTCCTGGCTCAAAAAGCCCACGTGGTAGTTGATCTGAATCACTCCGCCCTTTGCGGCAAGATCCTTGATCATTTGATCCGTCATGTTGCGAGGGGCGTCGCAAATTGCGCGACAGGAGGAATGCGAGGCGAACATCGGCGCCTTGCTTACCTCCAGCGCGTCATAGAACGTTTTGTCGCTCACGTGCGAAATATCCACAATCACACCGAGCTTATTCATCTCGCGCACAACGTCTTTGCCAAAATCCGTCAATCCGTTGTGGACGGCTTTATCCGTACTCGAATCGGCCCATTCGTCGTTGCCGCTGTGCGTCAGCGTCATGTAACGCACACCAGATTTAGCGTACTCACGCAGCACGGCCAAATCGTTGCCGATCATGTGCCCGCCTTCAACGCCCATTAGCGCCGCGATTTTTCCTTGCTTCTTCGCTGCGCGAACTTCTCCGGCAGTCGTCGCGAGCACAATTTCCTTCGGAAGCTTGCGCGCCTGTTCGTGGACGGCGGCAATTTGCGTCTTGGCTCTTTTCACCGCTTCCGGGCCGGTGATTTTGCTCGGGATCCAAATGGAAAAGAAAATTCCTGTTAGGCCACCCTTTTTCATGCGAGGAATGTCGATGCTGCCGTCCGTGTGCCGCACGCCCAAATCAAATTTGGGGTCGAGCAAGCGCTGCGTCGTGTCGTCATGCGTGTCCACAACAATTGAAGAGAAATGCAGCTTCTTTGCTTTCTCGGAAATCGAATCGGCTGCCAAGCCCATCGCTAGTAAACCCCCGCCCGCCGCGAGAACCAGCCCTCTTCGAAAATTCGACGCCATCGCGATTCGTCCCCCGCCATGTTTAGTTCTGCGCCTGCATTTCGCGGCTCACTTTTTCGGCCTGCTCCATGACACGCAGAAGGTTTCCCCCGAGAATTTTTCGGATGTCGTCATCGCTGTAACCCTTGCGCATGAGGGCTTCCGTGATTTGTGGTAGATGCGTGCAATCTTCCATGCCCTCCGGCATCAGCGCTCCATCAAAGTCGGAACCGAGTCCGACGTGGTCCACGCCCGCGAGTTTCACAACATGGTCAATGTGCTCGATTATTTTCTCCCAGCCCACGTGCGGCAGTTTTCCCTGCCGCACCAATTCGCGGGTAGCCCGCTCTCGCTCGATGGTCTGGCAGTCAACATCGTCACCGCACCTTTGTTGACGCTCGGCCGATTGCGTGGCAACGTCGCCTCGTAGCGCAGTGTCCGCATCATTAAATTCCTGGCTCAGAAATGCAAGATGGTAGTTGATTTGAATCACTCCGCCTTTCGCGGCGAGAGCTTTGATCATGTCGTCGGTCATGTTACGCGGATGATTACATATGGCGCGACACGACGAATGTGAAGCAATGAGCGGGGCCTTGCTGACTTCCAAAGCGTCGTAAAAAGTTTTGTCCGACACGTGGGAAATGTCCACGAGAACGTTCTGCTTGTTCATTTCGCGGACGATTTCTTTGCCGTACTCGGTGAGGCCGTTGTGGGCGGGCTTGTCGGTGGAAGAATCGGCCCATTCGTCGTTGTAGAAGTGCGAAAGGGTCATATATCCAACGCCAAGACGGCTGAAGATCCGCACCATGCGGATATCGTTGCCAATCATGTGGCCACCTTCGACACCCATCAGCACGGCGATCTTGCCCTGCGCATGAGCGCGGCGAACGTCTTCGGCCGTGCGCGCCGCGACTAGGTCGCTTGAATATTTTCTTACGTTCTGCTGAACCGCGTCGATCTGGTCGAGCGCTTTCTGAATCGCGGTTGGGCCCATCGTCCGGCCGTCAATCCAGATGGAAAAGAAAATCGCGTTCATTCCACCTTCCTTCATGCGCGGAATGTCGATATGACCGTCCGGATTGCGTTTGCCGAGATCGTAGTTTTTCGAGAAGAAGCGCTGCGTGGTGTCGTCGTGCGTATCCAGCACGACGGAGGAGAAGTGCAGCTTGCGCGCCCGCTCGGCGACGTCGTCGCCGAAAGAAACCGAGGTTGGAACACCAAGCAGAAAAACGGCTAAAGCGAGGACAGCGAACAGTCGGGCAGCGCGCATCCAGTCCCCCAGAAAAATTTGCAGAAAGAGTTTACCCCAAGAGCCAGCCGAGGAGAGCCTGTTTCCACGCGGCGCGGTTCACTTCTGCGATGGATTCGGTGAGAGGAATTCCCTTGGGGCAGGCTTTCACGCAGTTTTGTGCGTTCGCGCAATCCTGAATGCCGCCCTCTTGCATGAGCGCGTTCAAGCGCTCTTTCGCGTGCATCGCACCGGTCGGGTGCATGTTGAAGAGTCGAACCTGGCTGATGATGGCCGCGCCGACGAATTTGCTGTTTTCATTCACCTGCGGGCAGACTTCGAGGCAGCTTCCGCAAGAAATGCAATTTGAAAGCGGATAGCCGGCTTCCTGCACCTCCGGGGACACGCGCGGGCCTTCACCGAGGTCGTAGGTGCCGTCAATCGGAATCCACGCCTTCACGCGCTTCAAGCTGTCGAACATGAATTGGCGGTCCACGGCAAGATCGCGCACCAGAGGAAATTTGCTGAGCGGTTCGATGCGAATCGGTTGTTCCAACGAATCCACCAGCGCCGAACAAGCCATGCGCGCTTTGCCGTTGACGAGCATCGCGCAGGAACCACAAATTTCTTCGAGGCAATTCGAATCGTAGGAAACCGGCGTTGTTTTTCTACCATCGCGCGTCACGGGATTTTCCGCAATGTCGCGCAGGCAGATAATGACGTTCATCGAGGGCCGCCACAGCAACGCGAACTCTTCCCAGCGCGCGGATTCCTTCGGCGATGCTTGCCGCTTGATTCGAACGATGACCTCTCTTTGCTCAGCCATAAATCCTTGCCGTCATTTCGCTGCGTCGTAGCGCCGCGCGCGCGGCGGAATCTGTGAAATGTCCACGGGCTCGTAGGTTAGCTTGATTTCACCATTACAGTACTTCGCGCGCGTTGTCTTCAACCAATTCGCATCATCCCGATTTGGAAATTCCGGCTTGTAATGCGCGCCGCGGGATTCGTTACGAGCCAAGGCACCAAGGGTAATGACCCGCGCCAGCAACAACATATTTCCCAACTCGCGGGCGAAGTTCAGCGTCTGGTTCGACCATTTTGTCCGGTCGCTCAAATTCACGCGTCCAAAACGTTCGGCAAGCTCCAGAAGTTTTGTGTCCGCAGCTTGAAGGTTTTTATTGGTGCGCGTGACGGTTACATGCTCGGTCATGGTGTCGCCGAGTTCGCGCCAGATGACCATCAGGTTTTCGTTGCCTTCGCGGGAAATCAGTTCATGATTTTTTGTTTCCTGCCGCTTCTGTTCGCGGGCAAAGATGCTCGCGTCGGTTGCGGCCGCGCCCTTGTCCAGATTCTTCGCGTACTTGACTGCGGAAGGGGCGGCAAGTCCGCCGCCGAAGATGCAACTCACCAATGAGTTCGCGCCGAGACGGTTCGCACCGTGATATTGATATTCGCACTCCCCCGCCGCGAAAATTCCCGGCACGTTCGTGGCTTGATCTTCGCCGTTCACCCACATGCCGCCCATCGTGTAATGCATGCCGGGGAAAACCTTCATCGGCTCTTCACGCGGGTTCACGCCGAGGAATTTTTCGTAGATTTCCAAAATGCCTTCGAGTTTTCGGTCCAGCGTCTCGCGCGGAATGTGACTTACGTCGAGATAGACCGCCTGCTGTCCCGCCAATCCGAGCTTCTCTTGAAACACTATGCGGTGAATCGCGCGCGTCGCAATGTCTCGCGGCACGAGGTTGCCGTATTTTGGATACCACTCCTCAAGAAAATAGAAACGCTCGTTTTCAGGAATGCCCTTCCCCGGCCGCTTGTCCGCCGGATTGCGCGGCACCCACACGCGGCCGCCTTCACCGCGCGCCGATTCGCTCATCAAACGTAGCTTGTCTTCGCCGGGAATCGCCGTGGGATGAACTTGGATGAATTCGCCGTTCGCGTAATCCACGCCTTGTTGAAAAAGTGCAGACTGCGCTGAGCCGGTGCACACGACGGAATTCGTCGAGCGTCCAAAAATGGCGCCGATTCCGCCTGTGCAGAAGATCACGGCGTCTGCCGGGAACGTTTTCACTTCCATGGAACACAAATCCATTGCGCAGATTCCGCGGCAAGCGCCGGCGTCATCCAACACGGCGGACAGAAACGTAAATCCTTCGTATTTCTTGACTCTGCCTTCGGATTCGTGGCGCCGCACTTGTTCATCGAGCGCGTAAAGCAATTGCTGGCCCGTCGTCGCGCCTGCAAACGCCGTGCGGTGGTAAAGCGTTCCGCCAAATCGCCGGTAATCGAGCAAACCTTCCGGCGTGCGATTGAACATCACGCCCATGCGGTCCAGCAAATCAATAATTCCCGGTGCAGCTTCGCACATACGTTTCACAATCGGCTGGTTTGCTAGGAAATCGCCACCATAAACCGTGTCGTCAAAATGCTTTGCGGTTGTGTCTCCTTCGCCTTTTTGGTTTTTCGCCGCGTTGATTCCGCCCTGCGCGCAAACCGAGTGTGACCGCTTCACCGGAACGATCGAAAACAGATCCACTGGCACGCCGGCTTCCGCCACGCGAATCGTGGCCATCAGCCCGGCCAGTCCCCCACCTACGATGATGATCTTCGGTTGTTTCATTTTGTCATTGCGTACCAGGCGAACGGATGCCAGTTGAAACGGAAGCTAATCACAATCAAGATGCCGACAATACTGAACGCAACTCCCACCAATGCCCCGAACTGCCCGGCCGCGCGCTGTGCACGCACCGTCGCCGCAAGTCCCCACTTGCACAGAAAATTCCAAATGCCCACACCAAGATGAAACGAACTCGCCACAATTCCAACGACAAAAAACGCGAGATACGACGGATGGCTCATATCTTCCGCAACCGACGCATAAGTCGAACGCCCATGGGTCAGCCAGCGCTCCGTGTACAAGTGCCACACGATGTACGCAAACGCGATCAGGCCCGTGTAGCGCTGAAACGTGTAAAGCCAGTTCCCCACCCACGGATATTCGGAAACGTTCGATTTTCCGCGCAGCCAGATGTACACGCCATATCCACCGTGAAACAAAATCGGCAAAAAAATTGCCGCCCACTCCACAATCGGCCGGAACGGTATCGTCTGCAGTTCTTGCGAAACGTCGTTGTATTTTTGCGCGCTAACGAGCGCAGCGCTGTTCGACCAAAAATGTTCGGCGAGAAACGCCCCTACGGGAACGATGCCGGATAAAGAATGGAGCTTTCGAAGGAGGTAACTTGAATCAGGCCGGGTTGCCGGTGCGGACATGCCCTCTCCGCCGCTGGCGTTTCCTTCCGTTCGCTTGCGCGATACAGAGGAGCCATTCACCACTCGCGGCATCTTCAATTATATCAGCCGCTCGCGCACGCGCAAACCGGACCGCTGTTCAAACATTATGAAACCTTCAGAAAGTTTCTTACTTCAACCTGTCATGCGGCTGGTATCTTGGAGTTGAGCCCGCGGGCCCTTTCCTTTCGTCCTTGCGGCGGAAACTTACGGAAATTTCGTTAATACCAATGAGCAATGCAACCCTTGTTTCAGAATTGGAGCGTCTTGCAACGGCTGTAGCCGCGCACAATCCCGGCGAGCAGGAAATTTCTCTTCCCACGGTCGCGGAACGCATCGCAAAAACACTCGGCGTTCGCTCAGAAGAGGTGGCGATCCTAGCTGTGTCCGCAAAATGGCGGCAATTGCACTTTCTTGTTCCCGACGTGCTCAAAAATGTCGGTTTCATTCCTATTTCGAGCCCTTCTGCGCTGGCTGCTCGCACCGTGCGCGAAAATCGCGCGGAAGTTGACAATCGTTTTCAAGAAAGGCGCCACGCGAGCGTATTCGAAGGAGTAAAATCGGAAACGCTCAGCGCAGAGGCCATTCAAAGAATTATGAGCGCTCCGATTCTGCTTGGCGAAAAAGTGATCGGCGTGCTTCAAGTCAGCCGGAAAGGAACGAGTCCAACTACAGCCGGGCCAGATTTTTCTGCCGAAGATGTTGCCAAAGTCGTCGCTCTGTGCCGCCCGCTTGGAAAGCTGATCCAGCATTTGGCGGGCGAGTGATTTCCACTTCGCCGCTGCGTTCTTTCGCCCGTAACTTCCTTCCGGAAGGGCCAAATGGCGTTGACTCCCGATGCTGTTCTTGCTACTTTTTCACAGCGCGATTTTTTCGCGCTAACTTCATTTTCGGAGGCCTCACACCGACACCATGGCGTTCGTCGCTAAGAAAATATTCCTCACCAAAGGCGTCGGTAAACATCGTGAAAGGCTTTCCAGTTTTGAGCTCGCATTGCGCAACGCGGGCATTGCAGCTTGCAACATCGTCCGCGTCTCTTCGATTTTTCCTCCAAATTGCAAATTGATTTCCCGCAGCGAAGGTTTGAAACACATCAAGCCGGGCCAGGTCGCGTTCACGGTTATCAGTGAAAATTCCACCAAAGAGCCGCATCGCCTGATTGCAGCTAGCATCGGCCTCGCGCTTCCAAGCGACAAATCCATGTACGGTTATCTCTCCGAGCATCATTCTTTTGGCGAAACCGAAGAAGTCGCCGGCGAATATGCGGAAGAGCTCGCGGCGGAAATGCTCGCCACCACGTTGAACGTTGAATTTGATCCGGATCTGAGCTGGGACGAGAAAAAAGAGGTCTATCGCATCTCCAACAAAATCGTGCGCACGATGAATGTCACGCAATCCGCAGTCGGCGACAAACGCGGCCTTTGGACCACCGTTCTCGGCGCGGCAATCCTCATCGGCGAAGACGACTAAGCACGCCCATCGCGTTTTAGTTGTCCAAATCGTACGCGGTCTTCAACCACTTTTTCACGTCGTCATCAATTTGCTTCACGTCGCTAATCTCAATGCGGTGCGTGATGCGGTCTTTTTTCGCACGCCCGCCGGTGTCCACCAGCCGCTTCGGCAATTTTCCTTTGTAGTGCGTCAGCGACAGTCCAAAATCCACTCTAGTGTTCGTCGTCGGCTTGATTTGCGCGAAGACGTGGTTGCGATAAAGCGGCACCATCGTCAGACAAGGGCATGCCTTTACGTCCGCAGCAACCGATTTGCCAAGTCTTAGCAATTCATCATAAATCGGGCGCAGCATTCCCTTTTTTCCCGAATACTGTTTTTCGACATACTCCGGCGCCGCCGCCAAATATTTTTCCGGTGAATCTTCTTCAGATTCCTTTCCCGCTACGCGCGCTGCAATCCACCACGCCGCATTCGTTCCGAGTCTATGCTGAATCTTCAGCCACTCGCGCTGGCTCTTTTCGTCCTTCGGCCCTTCTTTCTTAACGAAAGCCATCCATTCTTCCAGCGAGCGGCCCGTTTTCGCCTTCAGCTCGGCGATCCATTTCTGAACCATCGCCACGCCTGGATGAACGTCGTACAGCAACCGCGCCTTTGCCTTCGCCATGGCCTCACCTCGGCTTCGCTGCTTCCTATCTTTTGAAATATCCGAGCCGCTCCAGCACCGCGCCTACGATGAGCGGCAACGCCACCGTCGCGTCTTCGAATACTTCCGCAAACTGTCCGCCTTCTTCCCGAGGCACGAATTTTCCCCACGAGACCGCCTCCGTATATGTGCTGCCGCTCAAGCCGCCCCAATGCACCGGTTCCGGACAGATTCGTAATCCATAGTTGTACCGCTTCAGCGGCAAATTCTTGTAGCCCCGCCGCGCCAGCAGCTCCGCATACACGCCAAATTGCTGCGACCAGTTTCGCGGCACGCCACCGCCCACGGTAAAAATTCCCATGCGTTTCGTTGCGAGCATTGTGTCAGCAAATTTTTCGAAATCCTCAAACGGATCGAAACGCAGCACCTGGCGCTTTTGTCTTTGCCGTGTGATCTTGTGCAGCGCAAAATCGATGCCCAACTCGGAATCCGAAAACGCCGGAACAAAAATCGGCACGTTGTGCTGATACGCCGACTTCAAAATTCCCCGCCCCGGCGCCGTCTTCTGCAAGTACTCGCCAATTCTCCGATGCAACTTCCAGCTGCAGACAATTTCCTCATCATCCCATTCATCAAGAATGTGATCCATCACGTCTTCGACGTGGTCGAGATTCGTTTCCGGCTCAAGCGAATCGTACACGCGGTTGTACCCAGCGTGAAAAAGCTCTTTGTCGTCCATCTTTGATGGGTCGTAGCGGAAATGGGATCGACCAGTCGCTTCCACTAGCCCGTGCGCCATGAGCGCGCCCGTCGAAACGATCGCGTTCACCACGCCGCTTTCGATCAAGTCGCAAAAAATCAGTCCCATTTTGCCGACGGTCAATGCGCCGGCCAACGTCATCACCACAAAACAATCTTTATCGCGCGCCATCGCCTCCAAAACTTCCGCGCCATCACCAACTTGTCGCGCCGTGTACGCCGTATCCGCCATCGCGCGCACCAGCGAATCAATCGTGGTGCACTTCGAAAGATCCAGCGGAAAGATCGGCCGCAGCTTGTCGCGCACCGGGTCGTGCAGTACGCGCCCAGTCACAGTCGCGGCAGGGCCTTTTTTGGCTTTCTTCTCCGTCTTCTTTGCCTTCGCCATTTCTCTCCTGGTATTGCACATGAATCGCGCGTTACAAGTTCTTTCGCGCGCAAAAGTGGAACTTCCCCGGTAAATTTCTCTGCGCATCTTACTTTTTCTTCTTCTATTCCGTCAAAGAACTTTCACGAGCGTTCTGAAATTTTCAAGCGCGTGTTACGATACAAGCATGATGGACAAATTCACGGTCGGCCTCGTGCAGATGAAGTCCACGAAAAACGCCGAGGAAAATCTTTCGCGGGCAATTGAAAAAATCAAGGAAGCGGCCGCACGGGGCGCACAAATTGTTTGCATGGACGAACTTTTTCGAGGCGAATACTTTTGCCGAACGGAAGATGCCGCTCTTTTCGATCTCGCCGAAGCGATCCCGGGGCCATCAACTGATGCTTTAGCGAACGTCGCAAAGGAAAAGAACGTGGCGATCGTCGCTTCCCTTTTCGAACGCCGCGCCGCCGGCGTTTATCACAACACCTGTGCCGTGCTGGATGCCGACGGCAGCTATCTCGGGAAATACCGCAAGATGCATATTCCCGACGATCCTCTTTACTACGAGAAGTTTTATTTCACGCCCGGCGATCTTGGCTTTCCGAATTTTGATACGAAGTACGCTCGCATCGGTATTCAGATTTGCTGGGATCAATGGTATCCGGAAGGTTCGCGGCTCACCGCGCTCAGCGGCGCGCAAATTATCTTCTATCCGACCAGCATCGGCTGGCATCCGAAGGAAAAAGCGGAGTTTGGCACTGCCCAACTCGAAGCGTGGCGGACGATTCAGCGCGCGCACGCAATCGCAAACGGCACCTATGTCGCCGTCGTGAATCGCGTCGGCTACGAAGGCGATCCGAAAAACGGCGATCCGGGTCTCGAATTCTGGGGCAACTCGTTCGTCGCCGATCCCTTTGGGCAAATCGCCGCGCAAGCCGGTGGCGAAAAAGAAGAAATCCTCGTCGTCGAATGCGACACAAAAAAGAGCGAAGAGACTCGCCGCAATTGGCCCTTTCTCCGCGACCGGCGCATTGACGCGTATCAACCCATTCTCAATCGCTGGCTCGGCGAATGACCTCTTTTTCGCCGACCGCGACCCCTCGTCAACTTGGTTTTCGCATGCCTGCCGAATGGGAGCCGCATGAAGGCACGTTGCTTGGCTGGCCACATGAACTTACCGACTGGCCCGGCAAATTTGCTCCAATTCCCTGGGCCTTCGCGGAAATTGTCCGCCACCTCGCGCGCGTCGAGCGCGTTTTTCTCTTCGTCGAGAATCGCGAAGCCGAATCCCGCGTCCGCGGCATCCTCAAAAAGTCGCACGTTAATCTCGACAACGTCACTTTTCTTCGCGTACCCACTGATCGCGGCTGGATGCGCGACTCTGGCCCCATCTGTGTGAAAAATACGTCAGGCGAACTAGCGTTTAACAATTTCGTTTTTAACGGGTGGGCCAAATATCCCAATCACAAAAAAGACGCGCAAATCGTCGCGCGTGCCAGCAAAGCCTTAAAGAAGCAGATTTTTCTTCCAACACATAACGGCCGTGGCGTAGTCCTTGAAGGTGGTTCGATTGACGTCAACGGCGGCGGCGCGCTTCTCACAACCGAAGAGTGCCTGCAAAGCAATATCCAGCAGCGCAATCCCGGTTTCTCGAAGCGCGACTACGAAGAGGTCTTTCGCAACCAGTTTGGCGTTTCGACCGTTATCTGGCTCAAGAACGGGATCGCCGGAGATGACACGCACGGCCACGTCGATGACCTAAGCCGCTTCGTGAACGAAACCACAGTGCTTACCGTCGTCGAGGAAAATTCTTCTGACGAGAACTACATGCATCTTCAAGAAAACCTCGCGATTCTGAAACAAAGCAAGAATCACGCCGGCTGGCCGCTTCGTGTTGAGGAGCTTCCCATGCCCGCGCCGGTTTGTTTCAATGGCCAGCGCCTTCCCGCCAGCTACGCTAATTTTTACGTCGCCAACAAACTCGTCCTCGTGCCTATCTTCAACGATTCCAATGACCGCATCGCGCTGAACATTATCGCAAAGTATTTTTTTGATCGCGAAGTCGTCGGCGTCTACTGCCGCGACCTTGTCCTCGGTCTCGGTACAATCCATTGCATGACGCAGCAAATCCCCGTCGCGGGCTAATTTTGTCCATGCTGTTGTACACTGCTGAATACAGTCCGTACTCTGATGAAATGAGGAGCCTGCATGCTCTCCACCTTCCTTCTGATGGCATACATCGATCAGGTTTTTGGTATAGCGATTGATCGTGGATTTGCAAGTTGGGTGTTTCTTGGCCTCGTAGCCGGCTGGCTTGCCGGAAAAATCGCTCGTGGCCGCGGATATGGCTGCCTCACCGATATTCTTCTCGGGCTCATTGGTTCTGTCCTTGGCGGCTGGATTTTCCGCAAACTCGAAATCGGCAGCGGCACGGGTGGATTCATTTACTCGCTCGCCGCGGCAACGATCGGCGCAGTCGTTCTCGTTGTCATCGTCCACCTTTTCACCGGTTCTAAAGAGTAGTTACAGAAACCAGTCCCCCGCAGGCTGGCGTTCCGCTGTGATACCATGGCTTTTAACATATCGGAGATGAAATCTCTTTGAGCAAGTCTTCGCAATCGCTTTTCGCAATTCCTCTTGGCGGTCTCGGCGAATTTGGCATGAACATGATGGCGCTTCGCTTCGGTGACGACATCATCGTCATTGACGCCGGCATGATGTTCCCCGAGTCCGAACTTCTTGGCATCGACCTCGTCATTCCGGATATTTCCTACCTGAAACAAAATCGCGAGCATGTCCGCGCTATTGTCCTCACGCACGGCCATGAAGATCACATCGGCGCCCTTCCTTACATCCTCCGCGATCTAAATGTCCCTGTTTTCGGCACGCGGTTTACGCTTGCCCTGGCAAAAAAGCGTCTCGAAGAAGCAGGGCTCCTCGAATCCACAACTCTCCGCGAGGTTTTCCCTGGACGCCGCATCGAAATCGGGCCGTACGAAATCGAATTCATTCCCGTCACGCACAGCACGATTGACTGCGTTGCGCTCGCCGTTCGCACGCCGCTCGGCGTCATCATTCACACCGGGGATTTCAAAATCGATCACACGCCCGTCAACGGCGAAGGTTTTGACATTGCGACGTTCGCGCGTTATGGCAATGAAGGCGTCCTCGCCCTTTTTTCCGACTCGACGAACGTCGAGAGACCAGGCTACACTCCTTCCGAACGCGCCGTTGTTCCCCGCCTCGAAGAACTTTGCCGTTCCGCGCCGCGCCGCGTGATTCTCTCCTGCTTCGCATCTTCGATTCATCGCATCCAGCAAGTGATAGACATCGCCGGTCGCGTTGGTCGCAAAGTTGCATTCGTCGGCCGCAGCATGGTTGACAACGTTGAAATCGCACACAACCTCGAATGTCTCAGCATTCCGGACGGTATGGTCGTTCGCTCGCAGGACATTCGCGGCTTCGAACCGCGCAAGCTTGTCATCCTCGCTTCCGGCTCGCAAGCCGAGCCGATGTCTTCCCTTTCTCGCATCGCTGTAGACAACCATCGTTTTGTCTCCGTCGAAGAAAACGACACAGTCATCCTTTCTTCCCGCATCATTCCAGGAAACGAAAAGGCGATCTTTCGTATGCTCGACCACATGTTCCGGCGCCGCGCCCTCGTCTACTACGACAATTCCGCAGGCGTCATTCATGTTTCCGGCCACGCCAGCCAGGAAGAACAAAAACTTATTTTGCAGCTCGTGAAGCCGAAATATTTCATCCCCGTTCACGGCGAATATCGCCATCTTTTCCGCCATGCCGCCCTTGCGCATCAACTCGGCGTGGTTTCCGGTGAAATTTTGCTTTTGGAAGACGGCCGCTGCATCGAGTTCAAGGAAGACGGCGCGTTTCGCCGCGAACCAGTCGCCGCCGGGCGTGTCCTCGTCGACTCCGGTTCTCTTGAGGAGATCGAAGAAGTCGTCGTCCGCGAACGCAAGCACCTTTCCGAAGACGGCGTCGTCGTTCCGATCATTGCCATTGATAAGCACACCGGCAATCTTGAATCGCAACCGGAAATCGTTACGCGGGGATTTATCAACGACAACGGCAGCGACCTCATGACTGGTGCGCGCGACGTCGTTTTACGCACGATCAATACTTCCAACTCCGAAGAAACATCCGACTGGTCCGTAATCAAGGAAAAAATTCGGGTCGACCTAAAACGTTACATCAACAAGCAAACTTCGAAGCGCCCGCTGATTTTGCCCGTCATTCTCGAAGTCTGATTCCCGCAAATCCTCTCTTTTCAGTCGGAACCAGTTTCGTGAACTGCGAATTTCGACTCACATAAATTCATTTTTCATCTACAACTGCTGTAGCGCTAACTCAGATTTTCCCTGCAAATGCGCAACACGGTGTTCCCTACAGCGTCAAACACTCGATATCGCACGCGCGCATCTTCGGCAGCGATTTCGAATCACCGGAGAAAATTACACGCGCCGCTCACGAAAGGATTTTCATGAACACGAAGAGTATTTCGAAGGGTCTTCTGCTCGGCGCCTCCCTCTTCTTCGCCTCGTCTGCATTCGCAGGTGAAAAGGCAAACGTCAAGGTCTACGACGACGTCAAGCTCAACGGCAAGACGCTCGCTGCGGGGAAGTACGAAGTTGAATGGGATGGCACAGGTTCGCAGGTCCAGGTGAACTTCCGCCAGGGCAAAGAAACGATCGTCACCGTTCCGGCGACGATCACTCCAACCAAGTTGGCGCAATCGTCCACAGGTTATTCCACCTCGCGTCAGCAGGATGGTTCCCTTGCACTGAAGTCGGTTGTACTTGCGGGCAAGAAGTACACCATCGAGCTCGGCCAGCAGGAAGCCGCAGCTCCTAGCAACACCGCGGAACCCGCCGGCAACCGCTAATTAACTCTTTATTCGTTTCGGACGCGTCCTTGTTTCGCATCTACGGATAAGGACGCGTTTTATTTCGCATCCGCATCCCAGTTTCTGGCAATTCATTTCCGCTCGCGGCGCTTCCCCATTACAATTGTTGGACTAGGAGCCTTCGTGTCCTCGTCCTCAACGCCTCTTGTGCAGAAAACTCCGGGCCGCGCGGCGTTCAGCTTCATTTTGGTTATGGTTGCGTTCGATTTTCTGTCCTTCGGTATCATCGCGCCCATTTTTCCCGACCTCATCCGCAGCTTTGAAGGAGGCGATTTTGGCCGCGCTGCCTCCATCGCCGGTTACTTCGGACTCGCGTGGGCGACCATGCAGTTTGTTTTTTCACCTTTACTAGGAGCGTGGTCGGATCGTTTTGGCCGCCGCCCGGTCATTTTGATTTCCTGCTTCGGTTTGGCGGCCGATTACGTGATTATGGCCCTTGGGCCTTCGTTGTCATGGCTCTTTGTGGGCCGCGTAATTTCAGGGATTACTACTTCCAACGTCGCAACCGCTTTCGCTTATGTCACCGATGTGACGCCTCCGGAAAAGCGAGCCAAGCCTTTCGGCCTTATCAGCGCCGCGTTTGGATTGGGTTTCGTCATTGGTCCAGCGGCTGGCGGCTACCTTGGCAACACCAATCTTCGGCTTCCATTTTGGGTTGCCGCAGGACTTAGCCTCGCCAATGCTCTCTACGGTTATTTCGTTTTGCCTGAATCCTTGCCGCCAGAACGCCGGGCAGAATCCGCCTGGCACATGGCTAATCCTCTGAGCCCAATCAAGCTCTTCCGTTCTCATCCGACGCTCGCGGGACTCTCCATCGTCACCACCCTCTATTATCTTGCTCACAACTCGCTTCCATCCATGTGGGCCTACTACACCGAAAATCGCTACCAATGGAATCATCGAGAGGTGGGCCTTTCGCTCGCGGTGGTAGGAGTCAGCGCGGCTCTCGTTTCCGGTGTGCTCGTGGGACCTTATGTCAAACGATTCGGTGAACGTTTCAGCCTCGTCTCGGGTCTTATCTTCGGCACGATTGGCTTTCTCTGCTTCGCATTAGCGCCGACTGGGTTGATCCTCATGATTACAATTCCCTTCATCGCGCTCTGGGGTATCGCCGCTCCGGCGGTCCAGTCGCTAATGTCCAGGCATGTCGATCCTTCTTCTCAAGGGAAGCTCCAGGGTGGAATTAACTCACTTCGCGCGATCACCGGCATGGTGGGTCCTGTCTTGTTCACACAAATTTTTAAGCTCGCAATTTCTCCCCGAGCCCCCGTTAAATTCCCCGGGGCGCCTTACTTTGTTGCCGCAATTCTCCTTGGCTCGAGCATGTTGCTCGCGGCTTACGTCACCCGGGCTCACCCGTTTATCGGTCCGTCCGCTGAACCTTCGACCGAAGCGCCTTCTCGCTGAAGTCTTGTTTTATCTATAAGTTACAAACGCTGAACACTTGCCCTCCGCCTGAGGGAATCCTCGAACATCTGTCCTCTAGTGGTGGTCTCCAAGCCAAAGTCAAATAGGACAGGCCTAAAAAAAATCGTGCCCCTAACGCGTTTTGATTCACTAAATCCTTCTATCCCGCCCTTGCACGGCAGCATCAAACGTCTGACGCACGCTAAAATTCACGCTTTCAAGGAGAGTCCCGTGGCCAAGAAAACGTCTTCGAGCAATCCTCAGGCCGGCACCGAGCGTGCCCGTCCGATCCTTCATCAGCACTCACGCGAAATTCAGCCCTACGGGAAAATCGCAAAACTTCCCATCGCGCTCGACGAAAACGTCTGCGCTGCAAGCGTCGAAAATCTCAATCAAATTCTCGCCGACACCATCACCCTCCGAGATCTCTACAAAAAGCATCACTGGCAGGTCGTCGGCCACACTTTTTATCAACTTCACCTTCTTTTCGATAAGCATTACGAAGAGCAGGACGAGCTCGTGGACACCATAGCGGAACGTATTCAGCTGCTTGGTGGCGTAAGCCTCGCCATGGCCGCGGACATAGCTGAAACCACCATCATTCCCCGCCCGCCCCGTGGCCGCGAAGAAGCCCCCGTCCAAATCTCGCGCCTTCTCGAAGCCCACGAGATCCTTCTCAAGGAAGCTCGCACCATGGCCAAGCTAGCTTCCGAAGCCGGCGACGACGGCACAAACGATCTCCTCGTGAGCCAGATTATCCGCACCAATGAGCTGCAGGTATGGTTCGTCTCAGAGCACCTCGTGGACGTTCCGCTTGTCAGAGCAGACGCCCCCGCAAAAACCAAAGCCGCTTCCGCGGATTGAGCTTTTTCGTCACAAAAAGGGGCACGACTCATCGTGGCTCTTTTTGCGAAATTTTCGTGAGCTGGGGGCATACTATGTGCCAGAATTTCCCAACCCCCGCCCTGCTGAAAGGAGCTTCCACCATGGCTACCGCGAAACCAATTCCATCCCTCGGCTCAACCATCATTCCCGGCTTGCGCTATCGCAACGCTCCCGCCGCCATCGACTGGCTTTGCAACGCATTCGGCTTTGAAAAAAATCTCGTCGTCCCTGGCGACAACAACACTATCGCCCACGCCCAACTCACCTTCGGCTCCGGCATGATCATGCTTGGCTCCGTTCGTGAGGGCGACGATCGCTTCGCACTGCAACAGCCCGATCAAATCAGTGGCGCCGAAACGCAATTCCCTTACACAATTGTTGAGGATTGCGACGCACACTACGCTCGCGCCAAAGCCGCCGGCGCGCAAATCACCGTTGATATCCACGACGAGGGCCACGGTAGTCGCGGCTACGCCTGCCGCGATGTCGAAGGCCACCTCTGGTATTTCGGCTCTTACAATCCCTGGCTCACCTGAGCCACAGCTAAACGAACCGTGCGCACACTCCTCGAAGCCCTTAACGACGCCAATGCTCGCCGCCAAGCCTTGGGGCATTTCAACATATCAGAAATCACTGCGCTGAACGCAATCGCTTCCGTAGCTCGCGAAGCTCAGTTGTCCGTCATCATCGGCCTCTCTGAAGGCGAACGAAAATTCTTTGGCATGCACCAGGCCGTCGCAGTCGTTCGCAGCATTCAGGATGAATTTGGCGTAGAACTTTTTTTGAACGCTGATCACACGCATTCACTTGAAAGCGCTGAAGAAGCCGCTCACGCGGGATTCGACATGATCGTCTTCGACGCCTCCGAACGTCCGTATGAAGAAAACGTCTCTCTGACAAAAAAATCGGTCGAAGCAGCAAAATCCATCAATCCAAGAATTCTTGTCGAAGGTGAAATCGGCTTTATTGGCTCGGGATCCCAACTGCATGAGGTCGCACAACTCGCAACGGCTACGCTCACGACTCCCGAAGAAGCTCGCCAGTTCGCTGAAGCCACGCGCGTCGATCTTTTGTCTCCAGCTGTTGGCACCATGCATGGAATGTTGCCCGGCATGCTTCGCGGCGAAATTCGCAAGCATCTCGATATTGAGCGCATCGCCGAAGTCAGCCGCTCGACAGGACTCTATCTGACTCTTCACGGCGGTTCAGGAACTGCCGATGACGATTTTGTCCGCGCGATTGACGCCGGCATTCGGATCATTCACGTCAACACCGAACTCCGTGTTGCCTGGCGCCGCGGCCTCGAAACCACACTCGCCGCTGATCCAAAAGAAGTTGCACCTTATGCGCTTCTTGCTGGGGCTCATTCGCAAGTCGCCGAGGTCGTCCGTGACCGCCTTCGCCTCTTTTCGCGCTCCGAAAAATCATCCTGAGCTCCCATTCAGGATTTCCTGTATTCAAACGGTTCAGTCCTGTGTAGAGTACCGCCATCCAGGAGTTGGGGAACCGTCATGAAGAAATCGTCTAAATCTTGCAGATCTTCTGAGAAATCTCTTTCGCGTCGCAAATTTCTCGCGCAAACTTCGGCCACCGCTCTCGGCTTTAGCATCGTTCCACGCCGCGTCCTCGGCGGCATCGGCTACGTCCCGCCTAGCGACAAACTGAATCTCGCTTTCATCGGCGTCGGTGCCCAGGGCTTTCGTGTCATGCTTCATTTCCTCAAGGAGCCCGATGTTCAAGGCGTCGCCGTTTGCGACGTCAACAAATCCGGCTCGAACTATCCGCAATGGGACACCCACGAATTCTGCAAGTCGGTTCGCAAGCTGCTCAACGTAGACTCCGGCTGGGACTGGCTCAGCCCCGACGACCCCATCCAACTCTCGCACACTCTAAAAGTCACTGGTGGCGTGGCGGGCCGCGAACCCGGGCAGAAGGTCGTAGATGCCTACAACGCTGCTGCCACCGACACTCGCTCCGGGAACTCCCGCGGTTGCGCTGCTTATTCCGACTACCGCGAGCTTCTCGAAAAAGAAAAAGGTGTTGACGCCGTTGTCGTCTGCACCACCGATCATCTCCACGCCGCTATCACGGCCGCAGCGATGCTCAAACGCATACATGTCTTGTGCCAGAAGCCGCTCACGCACACCATTTGCGAAGCACGCCGCATCGCCGAAATCACCCGCGAAACCGGGGTCGCCACGCAAATCG
>Ga0126376_10000021_pt1 | contig 62024 bp, 44 predicted proteins | sample PanSoiMetPlot_15_FD_92760 | JGI IMG/M metagenome (GOLD analysis project Ga0126376, IMG submission 92760) | Tropical forest soil microbial communities from Panama - MetaG Plot_15 | ecosystem: Environmental > Terrestrial > Soil > Tropical forest > Bulk soil | place: Panama | collected 2016-02-17 | reverse complement strand
GGTTGTCCTCTTGGTCGGCGCGCAGTGTAAGTGAAAATACACATAAATACAAGAGCGCATCTTCGTCAGGAGCCGTGGCCTGATGGGACGCTCGCGCCGCAACAAGCCTTTACTGTTGAGCCATAAGTTGTTGGCCATCAGGAAGCGTCTGCAAATGAGTCAGACGGAGATGGCGCGGGCGCTGGGACTGACGGTGCATTACTCGGCGGTTTCGAATTTCGAGTTGGGCACACGCGAGCCGGATCTGCTGGTCGTGCTGCGCTACGCGCGTCTCGCGGGTGTGCCGATGGAGACGATCGTTGACGATAATTTGAGCCTGCCGGAGTAAACTCTGCGGCCCTCTGCGTTCTCTGCGATCTCTGCGTTTAACAGCGCCTTTGAACGCAGAGATCGCAGAGATACGCAGAGGCCGCAGAGCTAATTCCATAACGGCGCGCGCACCGGCCGGCCGGGATGGACGCCGGACTGAAGCTGGCCGTCCTACACGATCACGACGCCATTCACAATCACAAACTTGATCCCCTCGGCATATTTCGCCGGCTCCTGGAAAGTCGATCGATCGCTAACAGTCTGCGGATCGAAGATCGTGAGGTCAGCGTCCGCGCCAACCCGAATGCGTCCCTTGTTTTTCATTGACGGCACGCGCCGCCCGAGTCTTTGCGCGGGCATTAACGTCATCTTGGTGAGCGCGTCCATCAATGTCAGCGTAGCTTGCTCGCGCACGTACTTGCCGAGGATGCGCGAATAAGTTCCAGCCGTGCGCGGATGACCTTTACCGTTTTCGAGAATGCCGTCACTGGCGATCATCGTCAGCGGGCTCTTGATCGCCGCAGTCACGATCTCTTCCGTCATCGAGAAAACTGCCACCATCCCACCGATCTTGCGATACTTATCGAACGTCTCCTTCGTCAGGCGTTCGCCGGTCGCCGCCCATTGCAGGTCTTTGTAGTCGATCCCGAAAACCTCCTGCCAGCCTTCATCGAAAATGGCCGACTTGATGTCGGTCATGCCGGCAGTGTACGGATAACACTCCGTCGTCACGTCCAGCTTGCGCGACCTCGCTTCGGCGATCATTTGCAGTAACTTCGGGGTTGCTGGTCCACCGGTGCCGTGAATATGAACGACGTGCAGCGGCGCTCCCGTGATCGCCGCGGCCGAGATCACTTCTTCCAGGGCTTGAATACTACTGCCGGGTTCTTTCACGCCCGCGTGTCGCATGTGAACGTGACACGAAGCGCCGTAACGCGCGGCGACACGAAACATCTCGAGGATCTCCCAACGCGACGCATTCGGTGTGTATTGAATCCCGAATCCCACCGCCACTGCGCCGCGCTTCAAGCCCTGTTCGAGATGCTGTTTCATTTCCAGGATCTCGGCGTCGGTGGCTGCTCTGCGAGCAGCGTCGCCCGTCGGTAGAAACTTTACCGGCTCGTGCATCGCAGCCATTCGCGCGGCGAGATGTCCGGCACTCACGCCATAGTTGATCAGAGTCTTCTGTTCGCGCTGCGCATACCAGGCGTCGACGTCGCCGGTGCCGACTTCGAGTTCGAGCGCAGTCGTCACGCCGTCCATCGCTTTGAAGCGATAGTTTTCTTCATCCTGGCCGTGTTGGTGCAGGTCGATGAAACCGGGTGCGACGACGAGACCGTGAGCATCGATCACCGTGCGCCCGCGAAGCGTGTTGGAGCTGTTTTGATGGTGCCGTTGGAGATGCCGAGATTGCGAACGGCGTCGGATCTCGATTCCGGATCGATGACGCGGCCGTTGAGGATCACGAGATCGTAGACCGCTTGCGAGCTTGACGCAGAAGAAAGGGTGCTGAGGATCAGGAAAGCGATCACCAAAATAGGTCCCATTGGTCCTATAGGACCTATTTTGACGCGCCGCATCACCGCACCTTTCCACGCCCTTCGACGCGCCAGACCGTCTCCACCTGCCCGCCTCTCACGCCGTACACCTCATCGTGCAGGTTCAATGTCGTGCAGACGTGATTCGGAATGATGCTGAGTCGATCGCCAACGCGATAACGGCGCTCCGAACGCGCGATGTTCAAATGCCCGTGCTCCTCGGAAAGTCGCTCGACCATTGCCGCGCGATCTTCCTTGACGAGTCCAAAGCCAATTCCATCTTCCGCCTGGTAACGATCGGACGAAAACGTCTTCGATCCGCCATCGACGATCGCGTGTCCCCCAACTGCCGTGCTCACAACCGTAACGACCACTGACAGCGCGCAATCGTTCAGTGAAGCAGCCTGGATCCCTGCCGTGGTTCGATCGTTGAAGATGTACATGCCGGGTCGCACTTCGCTCACACCGTGAAATAGACTGCTTTCATAAGCCGTCGGCGTCGAGCCTCCGCTCACAATCGATAACGGTAAGTCCGCGCGCGCAAATTTCTCCAGCGATCGGTCCAGAAAATCATTCACGGGGGCGCGCAGCACAGCTCGTTGCTCTGGTCCAACGGTGAAATGTCCCGGGAAAAACATCAAGCCTTTAAACTCGAGTCCCGGCAGTTCAGTGATTGTTTTCGCTAACGCGAGCAAGTCGTTTTCATTTCCGAGACCGCAGCGTCCGAACCCGACGTCCATCTCAACCAGCACTCCGATCGTGCTTCCCTGTTTGGCCGCCGCGGCTGAGATCCCACGCGCCGCTTCTTCCGAATCGAGTGAGACGGTGATCTTCGCTTGTTCCGCGATGTGCGCTAAGCGTGTGGTCTTCTCCTCACCAACAATCGGATACGCGATCAGCATGTCCGTGATACCCGCGTTGAGCATCACTTCAGCTTCACCGAGTTTGGCGACGGTAATTCCAGTGGCGCCGCTCGCGATTTGTCGTTGGGCCAACTCGGGGATCTTGTGCGACTTAGTGTGCGGACGCAGCAACAGCTTATGCTCGCGACAGTAAGCGGCCATGCGCGCGAGGTTCTGGTCCACCACGTCGAGATCAATAATGACTGCCGGCGTTTCGAGTTCGGAGATGTGCATGAATTCTACGGGACGATGTCGAACGGCGCTTCCTGTTTCGACGACTTGCGCGTCACCATGTCTTTGACTTCGATCGTCGCCTGATAATGACCGGGCGCGAGGCTAACGAGCCGCAAATATTCCGCAAACGTCAGGTGAGGCACGGGTCGTTCCTGAATATCCGTCAGCACGAAATCGAAGAACTTCGTCGCCGGCTGCCCATCTTTCATCAGGCGCACGGTCACCCGCACCAGCGGCTTGCCGGTTTCAGGACTGTTCGCCGCATTGTAAACAGCCAGAAACATGATCAGATTATCAGTAGCTTTGAACTGCCGCGCCGCCGATGGACGGATCACCTGCTTGCCATACACAAACACGTCCGGAAAGTCGGCCGGGTTCGGCGGTAATTGACTCGCCGCTTCGACATAACGACTGAGCGCCACCGGCGTCGCCGCAAACTCCGATTCTGCTTCAGGCAGCACAAACTTCTCGCGATGCGCCGCTATCTTCCCTGACTGTTTGTCTCTCACGATCAAATCGATCGTGTACTCGCCTGAAGTAAGCTGTAGATCCTGCCGGTAGAAGATGTTGTTGTTGACAATCTGATCGTAATCGTCGGCGTTCAGGTTGACGTCGAAACTCCCACCAAGGCGCGACACGATGCGTTCAGAGGAACCTGCCTTCAGAACTCCGAGCACCTCCAACTGCATCAATTGTTTCTCACCCTTGCGCTCGAACTTCACTGCCGTAGGAGGCATCTCGATCGCAAGCGGAACCGTGTAGAGACCTTCACGCGTCCTGAACTGCGTCAGCGAAACAAACAGCGGCAACCCGGGATTCGTCTGCGCCTCATTGAAACTCGCGAGCAGTTTCTTATCTGCCGGCGACAGCAGCACGATCTCTTCGGGCGGAATCGCGTAGTAGCCGTTGCGCGACATGATCTGAACATCAGGCCGGCGCACTTCGATCTTTACTTTGCGAAACGAGCCATCGAAGTTTTGATTCGTGCTGTGATACGCGAGCGTGTAACGCGCCTGTATCTCTTCGTTGATTCGTTCGAGACCGAGTCCGATGTCGTTGTTGCCCTTGAGAAACTTGCCGCCCGTATCGCCCGAGAGGCGATAAAGAATGTCGTACTCGCGCGACTGTCCTTCCTGTCGTGCGTAGTCGAAAACAGTTTCGCCACCCACGGCACGAATGCGTTGCTCCTGACCCGTGGCCGCGGAAATGCCGCCGAGCGGCGTCGAGGGAATGTACGAACCGTTCGTGGGCGCTGAGGCCCTGAGTCCGGCCGAGTCGATGATATAGATCGCGACGTTCGCGCGGTTGGCGATATCGATCGTGCTCTGCACTTGCCAGTCGAGCACGGCAGGCGTCACGAAACCTTGTGAAAACAGGACCACGGTCTTCTTGCCGGGAATTGATCTCAGCCCTTCGGCGAGTGCCGCGAGCGCGGCGAGAACCGGACGAGCCTGTTGCAGACTCAACGCCGTGCGGAGTTGAATGAACTGTGCCAACACACGCTGCGCGATCATCACTCTGGCCATCGCCGATCCAGCCGCGGGACTCGTGATGCCGCTGGGCGGCGTCGAAGGCGCACCGTTCAAAGAGTCGCGCAGATTGGCGATATTCTCGCCGATATCTCGCGCTTCGAAATTTTTTGAGTCGGGAGCGGCGCCGAGATTCTCGAGCGCGGCGATCAGTCGCGCCTTGTCCTGAGTGAACGTCTGGACCATCTGCAAACCATGCGTCACGGTTAACACCGCGACAGCGTCGGCATCAGTCACCTGTTCGCGTACATACTTAATGGCACCTTCGCGAACTGGTTTGAGATTCGTGATGTCAGCGCTTTGAAAATCGAGTACGAGCGAGACGTAGTTGCGCGGTGCCACCGGTGTCGGAGGCGTCGAAGGTTCTACCGCTGTCGCTTTACCAGCTTTGCGCGTCTCGCTGCGTGCGAGCGGCGCATCGAAGAATTCGATCTTCTGCGGCTGACCGTTTTCGGTGACGACGAAATCCTCAGCCTTCAGATCCGAGATGTATTTGCCCTTCTTGTCTTTGACGATGACGTCGATGTTGACGAGGTTCGACTTAACTTTGACGACTTCTTCATCCTGCGCCCACGCAACGATCGGAACGACAAGTACAAGAAAGAAAATCCGCGTAAATCTGCGTAAATCCGTGCCCAAGTTAATCCCTCCCCACACCCAGCGCGTCTGCAACTCGATTGATGTAGTTAAACCACGATGCGATGAGTGTTATTTGCAGAATCCCCTTATCATCAAAACCCGCCGCGCGCAACCGTTCGTGGTCCGCGGGCGAGATGCGCGTCGCGTCCCGTGTGATCTGCACCACGTAGTCGAGCATCACCTTCTCCTGCTCGGAGATCGGCGCCTTGCGGTAGTCGTCCTCGAGCGCGGCGACTAACTCGTGGTCCAACGTGACTCGACGCAGAAACTCTGCGTGAGATTCGATTCAATAATGACAACGGTTGGTGACCGAGACGACCGTCGTGATCATCTCCTGCTGTCGTCTGCTGAGAGGCAGATCCGGCGACATCAACGATCCAAACGTCGCAAATGCATGATACAGCGCCTGCGGAATCAAACTGTGCGACGCAACGATCCCCGCAGTTTCGCCGTCCGGCGTCGGATGAACCGGCGTTGCGTATTCAATCGGATACAACTCGCGTTGCGATTCAACCGCCTTGCGCACCTCTTCACTTTCGTCAACAGTAACCGTCTTGATCCACGTCATTGAGTTGTCCTTCTTTCCACCAAACGCTTACTACGAAACAGAAACAGGTAAACCGGAAAACCGAGCGCCACTACAAGCACGCCGCGAAACGCTGGTGTTGGTTTGTCAGCGGCGAGCAGAAAAAGCGTCAACGCCATCATCACGAGAAACACGATCGGCGTGACCGGATAACCCGGCGTCAGAAAGCGAATGCCGTTCGAATCACTGCGACGAAACTTAAACAGAGCGGCGACGCTCAGCGCCACGAACAGTACGACAACAAACATGAAATACGTCATGATCTCCCTGAAATTGCCCGCCACAACGAGCACTGTAGCCAGCAACGCCTGCAAGGCAATCGCGCGCGCCGGAGTCTCGTAACGTTTGTGCAGCGTGGCGACCGAGGGAATAAACAACCCATCGCGCGCCATCGCGAAGTAAACGCGCGGCGCCGACAACACGATCGCCGTAATGCTGCCGAGCACCGAGATCACGACGATGAGCGAAAAGATTAGACCGCCGGCACGTCCGAACAAGACTTCACCAGCCTGCGCCGCAAACGTCTCGCCGGAAGTGACCTGGTCCAACGGAACGAGGTAAACGAAAGCGAAGCTGGTCAGCACGTAAACGATAGTTACGATCGTCACGCCATACGCGAGTGCGCGCGGCAACGCGCGTCCGGGATTGTTCACTTCGCCTGCCAGCTTTCCGAGATCCCACCAACCGGCAAAGGAAAAGAAAGCTCCCATCATGCCGCCGGCCAGGGCGCCGATCAGCGGCGTGGAATTGGCCGAGCGCGCGACGAACGGCGTGAAGTTGGACCAGTCACCGAGTTGAAATCCAACGCCCCAGAGAAACACAAACGCCAGCAAGCCAAGCTTGAAAAACGTGATCGTCCTTACGAATCCGGCGCCGAGTTTCACGCCGCGAATATTAATTAGCGCGACGAGAATGATCGTCGCGATAGCAACCACCTTAACGCCCTGTGCGGAAAGTTTGAGAATGTAACCCGCATAAGTCGCGAGTCCCACGGCGAGCAAAGCGGTCAACCCCGGGTCCATCACGAGAAACGCCATCCAGCCGTACATGAAAGCGACCGCTGGTCCATACGCTTCGCGCAGGTAAACGTAACCGCCACCGGCCTCCGGATATCGCGCCGATAACTCGCCATAACAGAGTGCGCCGCAAAGCGCCATCCCGCCCATCGTCAACCAGACGACCAGCAACCAAAACGGCGAAGCAAGATCCTTCGCCATCCCAGCCGGCGTCAAAAAAATCCCGACGGCGATCACCTCACCGACGATCAACATCGTCGCCGTCCGCACTCCGATTTGTCTTCTCAGTTCACTCAAAAGAAATCCGTGTTCTTCCGTGTAAATCCGCGGCCTAAAACGTCACTCTTGCCGCAAACTGAAACGCGCGTGGTCCACCCGATCCAAACACGCCGCCCGCAGTCGTCACCGGCTGCCCAAAGCTCGACGACCTAAAAAACCCGGGACTGCCCGGGTGGGATCGAAGTTCGGCGCAGGCGCGTTGCCGGGAACCAAAAATGCGAGTTCGAGAAAGTTGCGGCCGTTCAGCGGCAGGCTTTCAACCTCGCGCGAGTCGATTACGCCGTCAATTAGTGAATTGCTGCTATCGATTACGGGCCAGTATTCCTCTACATCAACGGTGACAGGATCACGCAAAAAGATCTCCACCGGCACATTCAGAGTGACGGTTTGGCCCACCTTGAGGGAGACTCCTGACCGCTCAACCTCAGTTGGGTAGCCCGACCTCTTAAACCGCACCTGGTAATCACCGGGAGGCAAGTTGGAAAGGACATAGAATCCATCTTCGTTGGTCTCAGTCTCGCGTGTGATGCCGGTGGCGAGATGAGTTGCGGTTACTGTCACACCGTTTGCAAATAAGCCTTTGGGATCGATGATCGTTCCGGTGAGGGCGGCGCTTGACGGCTGTTGAGCAAACGCTGGAATTTGCGCAAGAAAGATCACTAAGCTCAGAAGTGCAAAACGCTTCATCGGGGAGGTCCTTTCAGGGGGAAAATATAAGTCCTATTGGTCCTATAGGACCTATTTTCATAATCGACCTATTACGCCGTTAACCATCTCGTGCGCTTGTGCTTCACTCCGGGCTTCGGCGACGACGCGCACGATCGGCTCAGTGTTCGATCCTCTGACGAGCAGCCAACCATCAGGCAGCACCACCTTCACGCCGTCGCGCGTGTCCAACGGAAACTTCGCAAACTCCTGCCGCACGGTCCTGAGCACGCCTGCGATGCGATCCGAAGGACACGCAATCTTTTCCTTCACAATGTGATAACGCGGTACGCTTTCGAGTAACTCGGTGACAGACTTTCCCGACTCGGCAAGCAGGTGCAGCACGAGCGCAATGCCGACGAGACTATCGCGCGCGAAATTAATGCGTGGATAGATCACGCCGCCGTTTCCCTCGCCACCGATCACAGCCTGTTGCTGCTGCATCGCGTCGGTCACATTCACTTCACCGATCTTCGTGAGAAACATCGGACAATCGAATTTCTTCGCCACGTCGGCGACGGCTGACGTCGTCGAAAGATTTGCGACTACCGGACCTTTCTCGTGGCCGAGCACATAAAGCGACGCGAGCACGAGCGTGTAGTCCTCGCCAATCGGCTCTCCTTTTTCAGACACGATCGCCAGGCGGTCGGCGTCCATGTCCTGCGCGAATCCGATGTCGGCGTGATGTTCTTTCACCATGCGACACAGATCGCCGAGGTTCTCGGGCAGTGGCTCGGCCGGACGCGGGAACGAGCCGTCAGGCGTGACGTTCAGCGGGATTACTTCAGCGCCGAGGGCTTCGATCAACTTTGGACCAACCAGCGAGCCTGCGCCGTTGCAGGAATCCAGGACGACGCGCAGTTTTTTATTTGTCTGCGGCAGTGGACCAAGCGCGTCGAGGATCGACTTGATGTGCAGATCGGTTGCGCCTTCGATCTCTTCGACGGTTCTGAGCTCGGCACCACCGACTTTCGTGTACTCACCCTGGTGATAGATATCGAGCAGCTCGCGCGCCTGGCCGGCATTCAGAAAGAGACCGCTCGGACCGATGAACTTCAACGCGTTCCATTCCGCGGGATTGTGACTCGCTGTGATCGCGATGCCGCCTTGCGCGCGCCGGTGACGCACCAGGAGTTGAACAGTGGGCACCGGACACACGCCGATGTCGACGACGCGGTTGCCGGTGGAGAGGATGCCGGCGACGACGGCGTGTTTGACCATCTCGCCGGAGGTTCTCGGATCGCGTCCGATGACGATCGTGCCGGGGCCCGTGTGCGTTCCGAAAGCCTGCGCGAAGCGCGTCAGGAGTTTCGGTGTGAGCGATTGGCCCACGACGCCGCGGACGCCGGAGATGCTGATCTTAAGAGTCGGTATCGCTCGCATATTTTGCCGCGGATTTTCGCGAATTAACACGCATTACCGTTTGATCCTGTCGCGCGCCCAGTCGAGTAGCTCTTGCGCTGCGGCTTTCTGATCAGATTCAACGATGATCCGGATCATCGATTCAGTGTTCGACGCACGCACGTGTACCCAACCAGCCGGTAGCGTCACTTTGATCCCGTCAGTCGAATCAACTTCCAATCCATCCTGCTCCACGGCCACTCGAAACTCCTGCATCACCGAGTACAACCGGTGCGGCTCAACGACAACGTTGTGCTTCAGGGTCGTCAAACGTGGCAGTTGAGCCACTAAATCGGAGATGCGCTCTCCTGTTTCCGCCAGGTATTCGAGTATCAACCCGATCGCCGCCGCACTGTCGTGAGTCAGATGAACTTCAGGCACCGTGATGCCACCGCTCCCTTCGCCTCCAAGCACGCCATCATGTTCACTCAAACCTTCGGAGATGTACGCCTGGCCCACCGGAACGCGCACCACCTTCCCACCTTGACGCGCTGCGATCATGTCTAACGCACTCGAGGTCGAAACGTTCGTCACCACAGTCCCCGGTTTCTTTCTGAGTCGAATGTCAGCGGCAATGGCGAGCGTCATCTCTTCCGAGAGTGGCTCGCCAAGATCGCTGACGATTCCCAGGCGCTCGCCATCGGCGTCATGGGCGAAACCGATGGCGGCGCGACCCGCTTTCACAACCGCACAAAGCTGGGCCATCGTTTCCGGCTTGGGCTCTGGAGCATGCGGGAAAGGGGCACTGGGATTATCGTTGACTGCGAGCACTTCGCAGCCAAGCTTCGCTAACCATTTGGGACTGAGGAACGAACAAGCACCGTTGCAGCAATCAACTGCCACGGTCAGTTTTTTCGACCGGATTGTTTCAACTGCAAAACTCCGGTGCAGCACGTTGATGTGTTCTTCAATGGCATCGTCCTTCTGGACCACCTGCTTGATCTCGTTCCAACTCGCCTTCGCAAACTCGCCCTGATGAAAGATGTCGAGCAGTTCTTCACCTTGAGTCGAATTGAGATAGAGCCCGTCGCTGCGAACAAACTTCAGTGCGTTCCACTGCCACGGATTGTGACCGGCAGTGATCGCGATGCCACCGTCGGCTTTCAACGACTGCACCGCCAACTGCATGCTCGGCGTCGGACAAACGCCGAGATCGATAACTTCACAACCCGCCGCGAGCAGCCCCGCGAGCACGGCTGAGCGAATCATCGGACCAGACGGTCGCGTGTCGCGGCAAACCAGGATTCGACCTCGGTCAAGGTACGTTCCAAAGCTTTCCGCAAAGTCGACCGCCAGTTCTGGAGTAAAGGTCTCGCCGACGATTCCGCGAACGCCGGTGATGCCGATTTTCAGCGGTTTCATTAACTACTTGATGAACTGAATATCTGGAAGCTGGATGCTGAACGGACTTAATTGTACCTCACGACAGAAGGGTCCGTCAGTCCATCAAAAGGTGCGGAGACGGCACAATCTTTCGGCTAATCGCTGTGCTATTCTCTCCGCCATGAAACGAACAATTGTGCTCGCACTCGCGATTTTCACGCTGCTTGCCACAGCTCGCGCCCAGGAACCTGCGAAGTCTCTCGCTGAACGACTCGGCTACCCACGCGATGCGAAGTTGTTGATCGTTCATGCCGACGATCTCGGCATGGCCCACTCGGTCAACATCGCCACGATGAAAGCGCTCGAGACCGGCCTGGTTAACTCCGGCAGCATCATGGTCCCTTGCCCCTGGCTTTCGGAAATCGCGGCTTACGCGCGCGCGAATCCGCAAGCCGATCTCGGTTTGCACCTCACGTTGACCAGCGAATGGACCAACTTGCGCTGGGGCCCAGTGTCGCCAAAAGATCGCGTCAGTTCACTGCTGGATAAAGACGGTTACTTTTATCTGACTGAGAGCGACGCGGCCGCTCATGCCGATCCGAAGCAGGTCGAGATGGAGATCATGGCCCAGATCGAAAAGGCGCGCGCACTCGGCATTCAACCGACGCATCTCGATTCACACATGGGCACACTCTATCAGAACAAGGCGCTGTTTGAAGTTTTCCTGCGTGTCGCGCGCAGCCAGAAGTTACCGGTGCGAGTGGCGCGCTCGTGGTTTACGCGCGCGGACTTTCTGGCTGAAACGTTGACGCAGGGCGACGTTTACATCGACCGCGTGCTCGATATCAATCCGTCTGTTGCTCCGCAAGACTGGGCCAGGTTTTATTCCGATGAGCTCAGGAAACTGGAACCGGGAGTGACTGAAGTCGTCATTCATCTTGCTTACGACGACAGCGAGATGCAGGGCGCGACGTTCAACCATCCGAACTGGGGCGCTGCCTGGCGCCAACGCGACCTGGAGTTTTTCACCAGCGAGGGCTTCCGCAAAGTCCTTCAGGAGAATCAGATCAAGCTCATCACCTGGCGTGACTTAGGCAAGTTGATCAAATAAACCGCGGATTAGCGGCCCATTTTCTGTCTCTTTCTCGCGTTATTCGAATGTACGGCAGCATTGGAAAGCTTGCCGATATTTTTGAAGTGCCTGAAGGAGAGCACCATGAAACACGCAAAAAAGGCGTTAGCCTTGTCTGGTCTACTTGTACTCTTGACGTTCTCAGCTGCGCTGGGACAATCTGACCGGCAAACCATCATACATATACCCTTTAATTTTACTGCCGGTGAGAAGGCGTTTCCGGCTGGCAAGTACGTCTTCGAGCGCATTTGGAAAAACTCAGACTCCGTGTGGGTGATCAGGCACAAGGACAATGTCGGCAAGGCAATGCTCCTGACCAGACCAGTACGTGCAAACGAAACCCAGCAAGAAACACGTTTGGTCTTCCATCAGTACGGCGATCTTTATTTTCTGTCGGAGATTTGGACCGCGGGCGAGGCTACGGGACGCGAGATTCAGATGTCCAACCGCGAGAAAACACTAGACAAGACATTAGCTGAGAAGCGCCAGGATCATATCCTGATTGATCGTGGCAGATAATCAAACGGGGAGCACACACTGAAGAACGCAAGGCCCTGACTGGCGCGGTCAGGGCCTTGCTTTTTGTTTCAAAGTCGACTAGGAAGAAGCGGTGACCATTGACAAACTTTCCCGCCGCCAGTTTTTGCGATCCGCAATCAATGTTTCCACGGGCGTTATTGTAGGGGCGGCCCTCCGTGGCCGCCCTTTCTTCGCATCAGATCGCGTTCGGAACGAAGGGCGGCTCTATATAGGCACCTACACGAACACCGCAGCGAAGAGCGAAGGTATCTACAGTTATTTGATGGATCCGGATACCGGCGCGCTTTCGCGTGCCGGCTCGTTCAAATCAGACAACCCATCTTTTCTTACGATCGACAGCAGCCGGCGATTTCTGTATGCGGTGAATGAGATTGGCGACTTTCTCGGGAAGCCGAGTGGCGGTGTTAGCGCTTACGCGATTGACAAGCTTGGAAACCTGCGTTTGCTGAATGAGCAGGCGACTCAAGGCGCAGACCCTTGTTATCTCACTATCGACGAGAAGAAACGGACGTTGCTCATCGCAAATTACAGCGGCGGCAACGTAAGCGTGCTGCCGGTACGTTCGGATGGAACGTTGGGAATGGTCTCTGAGGTGAAGCAACACGAGGGTTCCGGCCCCAGGGAGCAACAGAAAGGACCACACGCACACTGCGTCATTCTCGATCGCTCTCAGCGTCATGCGCTTGCCTCGGATCTCGGCATTGATAAGGTAATGATCTATAACTTCGATCGCGCCATCGGAAAGCTCACTCCCGGCAAACAACCGTTCGCGGAACTTCAGCCTGGGGCCGGGCCTCGTCATCTCACATTTCATCCCAGCGGCAAGTATCTTTACGTCATCAACGAGCTCGATTCGACGATGGCGGTGTTCAAGTACAATGAGCAAGATGGGACGCTTACTCACATTGACACTGTCTCAACTTTGCCCAGCGACTCTTCCGGGGTCAGTTATTGCGCGGACGTTCACGTGTCTTTGTCAGGCAAGTTCTTGTATGGATCAAATCGCGGCCACAACAGCATCGTCGTGTTTGAGATCGATTCGCAGACGGGCAAGCTGAAACTACTCGAACACGTCTCGACTCAAGGCGATTGGCCGCGCAACTTCACGCTCGATCCTTCAGGCAAGTTTCTACTGGTGGCGAATCAACGCTCAGACAACGTCGTCAGCTTTTCTATCGACGCGCAAACCGGACGTCTCAAACCGACGGGCCACATCGAACAGATCCCCGCACCTGTATGTCTAAAGTTCCTTTGAGTTTTTCTCTGTGGCCAGAGAATGGCTTTGTTTGATCACCATTGAAAAGTCACTCTAAATAGATCAAAATACCCCGCGTTCCTGAATTTCCTGCCTGAGGACAGCTAAATAGATGCGAAATCCCGTACTTGCCCGGAGGGTAATCAGTCTTGCACTGTGCTTCGCGCTTCAACTACCGCTGATGATTAAAGCTCAGACAGCAAAGGATCTTCTGGATAGCGATGAGTTCTTTCAGAGAACGAGCCGCCGCGCTCCCGCACGCGACTACACGCAGAAGATTGAAGACTTGCTCAAGCGAATGACGCTCGAAGAGAAAGTCGGGCAAATGACTCAACTCGCGATCGGAATGGTCGTCAACGGAAGTAATCAGGACGTCAAGATCGATCCGGCCAAGCTCGACAAGGCGATCGTTAAGTATGGCGTCGGCTCGATCCTCAACGTCTCCGATCAGGCATTAACTGTCGACAAGTGGCACGAAATCATCGGGGAGATCCAAGAAGCCGCAACGAAGAAGACGCGTCTCGGCATTCCGATGATCTACGGCATCGACTCCATTCACGGCGCCAACTACGTTCAAGGCGCGACGCTCTTCCCGCAGGAGATCGGAATGGCCGCGACGTGGAATCCGGAGTTGATGAAGCGAGCGGCAGAGATCGCCGCGACTGAAACACGCGCGGCAGGGATACCGTGGAGTTTCTCTCCAGTGCTCGATCTTGGTCGCACTCCCTTGTGGCCGCGTTTCTGGGAAACGTTCGGCGAAGATCCGTACCTGGCGAAGGTGATGGGCGTCGCGTTTGTGCGTGGACTCGAAGGCACTGACGTGTCGTCGCAGACCCAGGTTGCGTCGAGCTTGAAACACTACATGGGCTACAGCTTCCCACTCACGGGCAGAGATCGCACGCCCGCCTGGATTCCCGAAAATTACCTGCGCGAATATTTTCTTCCGACCTTCGACGCGGCAGTCAAAGCCGGTGCGCGCACGATCATGGTCAACTCCGCTGAGATCAACGGCGTTCCCGGTCACGTCAACAAACACGTTCTGACCGACATCCTGCGCACTGAGCTCGGCTTCAAAGGCTTCGTCGTCTCTGACTGGGAAGACATCAAGAAACTCGTCACGATGTGGCGCATCGCGCCGACCGAAAAAGAGGCGACGCGGCTCGCAGTCATGGCCGGTATCGATATGAGCATGGTGCCGAATGACTACAGCTTCGCCGATCATCTCATCGCGCTCGTGAAGGAAGGCGCGGTGCCGCAGTCGCGGATCGACGAAGCAGTGCGTCGCATACTGCTGGTTAAGTTTGAGCTCGGACTGTTCGACAAGCCGATGCCGGACGCGTCGCTGAAGTCGAAGTTTGCGCTGCCAGAGTATCGCGAAGTCAGTCTGCAGGCAGCACGCGAATCGATCACGTTGCTGAAAAACACCAACAACATTCTTCCGCTGGCTAAGACCGCGAAGGTGCTCGTCACTGGTCCAACTGCCGATTCGCTCGTCTCGCTGAACAACGGTTGGACGTACGTTTGGCAAGGTTCGGAAGAAGGCCTTTATCCGAAGGATCGACACACGATCCGGCAAGCGATCGAAGCGAAGCTCGGCGCCGGCAACGTGACGTTCGTGCAAGGCACGAGAATCACGCGCGGTCCTGGACCATCAAACAGCACGCCGACCGATCAGGAAGAAGAGGTTGATATCGCTGCTGCTGTGCGCGCAGCGCAGAACGTAGACGTTGTCGTGCTCGCGCTCGGCGAAGGTTCTTATTGTGAAACGCCCGGCAACATCACCGATCTGACGATCGGCGAACCGCAGATCAAACTCGCCGAAGCGCTCAAAGCAACCGGGAAGCCGATCGTGATGGTGCTCGTCGAAGGGCGTCCACGCATTATTAATCGCATCGCTGAGAGCGCGAACGCGATCCTGATGGCTTACAACCCTGCCCACGAAGGTGGCACCGCGATCGCTGACATTCTGTTTGGCGACGTCAATCCGAGCGGCAAGCTGCCGTTCACTTACCCGCGCACGCCGAACGGGCTGATCAATTACGATCACAAGCCTTTCGAAACTGAGAACACTGCCTTCGGCAACATGGCTTTCAACCCGCAGTTTCAGTTTGGCGACGGGCTGAGCTACACGACGTTCGCGTACAGCGATCTGCGACTCGGCAAACAAACTATCGCTGCGAACGAAGAGTTGCCGGTTAGCGTAACGGTGACGAATGCCGGGCAGCGTGAAGGCAAGGAAGCGGTGCTGGTCTACGTGAGCGATCTCGCTGCTTCGATATCACCGCCGGGCAAACGTCTGCGACGCTTCGCGAAGATAAGTCTGAAGCCGGGTGAAAGCCGTAGGCTGACCTTCAAACTTCGCAATGAAGATCTCTCGTTCATCAACGCGGAAAACAAACGTGTCGCCGAGCCCGGTGAGTTTGAAGTTAAGATTGCCGGCCTGTCACAGAGATTCACCCTGAGATGAATTTGATTTCTTCCTTGCGCAAAGAAATACACGTCAAAACCTACATGAAGATAAACAAACTCTTTGCTGCGGTAATCCTTGTTATGCTTTGCGCTATGGTTGCGAATGCACAGGAAGCAGCGCCCAGTCCCAAACTCAACCTTATGCCGGTTCCGGCGTCGATCAAGTTTCAGCCGGAGCGTTTGGCACTTGATGCCAACTTCCGAGTTGCGACGCGCGGCCATTCGGATGCGCGTCTAGAGGCCGGCATCTTCCGCTTCATAAAGCGGCTCGAAGGACGCACGGTCCTGACGCTCGCTCCCGGACTCGCGCTCGACGATCAAACCACGCCGCTAATCATTCAGTGCGATGGTCCCGGCAAAAATATTCCTTCGGTGAGTGAAAACGAGAGTTATCACATCGACATCACGCGCCGCCAGGCGATGCTCACTGCGCCGACCGTCGTCGGCGCCCTTCGTGGTCTCGAGACGTTGCTGCAACTACTCGACGCCGACCGGAATGGTTACTTCTTTCCCGGAGTTCAGATCGACGATGCGCCGCGCTTCCCCTGGCGAGGCTTATTGATCGACGTCGCGCGTCACTTCGAAACGATCGAGGTTCTCAAGCGCAATCTCGACGCGATGGCTGCCGTGAAGCTAAACGTCTTTCACTGGCACCTGACGGAAGATCAGGGTTTCCGCGTCGCGAGCAAAAAATTTCCGAAGCTGCATCAGCTCGGCTCGGACGGCAACTACTACACGCAGGAACAGGTGAAAGAGATCATCGCTTACGCGCGCGACCGTGGCATTCGCGTAGTGCCGGAGTTTGACATTCCGGGTCACAGCACGAGCTGGCTGGTGGGCCATCCCGAGCTCGGGAGCGCGCCTGGTCCATACACGATCGAACGGCGCCCGGGCATCTTCGAACCGGCACTCGATCCGACGCGCGAAGATGTCTACAAGTTTCTCGACACGTTTCTCGGCGAGATGGCAGCACTGTTTCCCGACGAATACATGCACATCGGTGGCGACGAGAACGAAGGTAAGCAGTGGGATCGCAACCCCGCGATCCAGGAGTACATGAAGAAAAAAGGGATCAAAGACAATCACGCGTTGCAGGCTTACTTCAACACGCGCCTGCTCAAGATCCTTCAGAAGCATGGCAAGAAGATGATCGGCTGGGACGAGATCCTGCAACCCGAGTTGCCGAAGGACGTCGTGATCCATTCTTGGCGTGGCACTGCGGCACTCGCCGACGCTGCGCGCAAAGGTTACGACGGCATTCTCTCCAACGGTTACTACATCGATCTCATTCAACCCGCTTCGCAACACTACGTTCCCGATCCGCTGCCGGCCGACAGCACACTCACGCCCGAAGAAGCAAAGCATATTCTCGGCGGCGAGGCGACGATGTGGGGTGAGTGGGTGACGCCGGAAACGATCGACTCGCGCATCTGGCCGCGCACGGCCGCGATTGCCGAACGACTGTGGTCGCCGCGCACAGTCACCGACATTCCCGACATGTATCGCCGTCTGGATGTGATCAGTCTTCAGTTGGAGGAGTTGGGACTCACGCACAAGAGAAACCAGGAGATGATGTTGCGACGCCTGGTGCGAAACGATGACATTGGACCACTGCGCACACTCGTCTCCGTCATCGAGCCGGTGAAGGAGTACCGGCGTTACGAGCAGCGACCGCAGACGATGCTGAGCCCTCTCACGGGCGTGATTGATGCGACGCCTCCCGACAGCGACGCAGCGCGTAAGTTTTCCTGGATGGTGCGAGAGTTTTTGAATGATGCTCCGCGTTATGAACTTTATCGCGCTGAGTTGAGTGAGATGCTGGCTGACTGGCAAACGTCCGGGGCGTCGCTTGGTCCAATGATCGATCGTTCGCCGGCACTGAAAGAGATCAAACCGCTGGCGCAAAGTCTCTCGCAACTCGGCGCGACCGGCGAGGAAGCGATCTCTTATTTGAAGTTCGGCATGCCGCCGCCGCGCAATTGGCGCGAGACGAGCCTCGCGAAAGTTGACGAGGCCGCAAAACCATATGGCGCTCTCGAGTTCGTCGTCATCGCCGGCGTCAAGCAACTCGTAAACGCGGCCGCCGACACCGGCCGCAAATAAATCCGGTTTTCTATCCGTGTTTATCTGTGTTCTAATTTTTTCGTTGCTTGTCTCGTACGTTGGCGATGACAAATGCCTTTCGTGTCACGAGCAGCAGCGAACATTTCTCAACACAGCCCACCATCTAACTTCGCGCGAAGCGTCCGCGGCTTCGATCGCCGGTAGCTTCGCGCCCGGCAAGAACATTCTCAAAATACCGGAGGCCGAACTGAGTTATCTCATGGAAGCAAGACCCGATGGCTTCTTTCAAACGGGCGTACTCGGTACACCACCCGACACGGTCTCAGTTTCACAGCGCTTCGATCTCGTCATCGGTTCAGGCCGCAAGGGCCAGACTTATCTCTACTGGAAAGACGATCAACTCTTTCAGTTGCCTATCTCCTATTGGACCGAATTCGGCAGTTGGGTAAACAGTCCCGGCTACGGAGATCGAACGCTGGATTTCAGCCGGCCGATTGTGCCGCGTTGTCTCGAGTGTCATTCGTCGTTCTTCGAGGCAGTTCCGGATGCGGACGCGCCGAACCGATATCGTCGCGGCGGTTACATCCTTGGGATCTCGTGCGAGAGGTGTCATGGACCAGGCAAACAGCACGCGGATCTGAATGCGCCCGGAAGTCCGAAACCGTTGGACCAGGCGATTGTGAACCCGGCAAAACTGCCGCGCGATCGGCAACTGGCGCTCTGTTCTTTGTGTCACGGCGGAATAGGCGAGTCCAAAGTGCCGTCATTCTCATTTATGGCGGGAAACGCGCTTGAAAACTTTCTCAAACTCGAGGCTCCGAAAGAGAACGAGAAGCTCGACGTGCACGGTAATCAGGTGGCGTTGCTGGAGCGAAGCAAGTGTTTCAAGTCGTCAGCGATGACGTGTTCGACGTGCCACGACACGCACGTGCGACAAAGAGAGGTGACCGACTTCTCCGAAAAATGTCTCGCGTGTCACAAGGTCGAGAGCTGTGGTCTCTTTCCAAAACGCGGACGTGCGATCGCGGGCAAGTGTGTCGATTGTCACATGCCCAACCAGACCACGAACGTCATCGTCTCGACTCACGACGGAGCACGGATTGCGCCGAAGGTGAGGAACCACTGGATCAAGGTGTATCGGTAAAAATATTTCACGCAAAGGCGCAAAGGTTCTTCTTGGCGACTTTGCGGCTCGGCTTTGCGCCTTTGCGTGAAACTTTTATCGCGGTGTTGGTTCGTTCGGTTTCGCGATGCGGATCCAGTGATCAGTGAAGGAGGCGTGCATGCCGGGTAGTTCGACTTTAGGCATGTGACAGCTCGCGCAATTTTTCGTGCTCACCGGACAGGCCGCCGCACTGCGCCGCTCAGTTTTCGTTTCCTTCATGTTAGTCAAGTGACAAGCCAGACACTTGCCGTCGTAATACGCCGCGTCCTGCCGCAACTTCTCGTGCGGATTGTGACAGGCCAAACAAGAGATGCGCGGATCGTTTGTGTTGTGTCCCCGACTATTGAACATCCGATACGGCTGAAAACGAATGTTGTTGATTCCCGACTGCCCCGGCTGAAGCATGGCCTGTTCAAAACTTGTGTGACACGTGCCGCAAAACGACTGCGAGAGATCGAAACCACCAAGCCCGCCGGGATTGAAGATCTGCGGCTCGTAAAGTTTCTTCGCTTTCATCGCCACGAGATGCTTCTCGCCAGGTCCATGACAAGCCTCACAACCCACCCCGGCACTCAAACGATCGAGTCTTAACTCCGCGCCGTTAACCGCACCGGTGCTGTGACACCCAAAACACTGTTGCGGCTCCTCGCGGGCAAGCACTCGCCCGAGCGCGTCTTCGAGCGAGGTCGGCACGTTCGTTCGATGACCGATCGTGAAGTCGAGCTGATTCAGCTTTTGGAAATAACTGACGCGCGTTTCGTAAAGCACGTCGTTGTACCGGAAGATATAGGTCTGGCCCACATTCCCCTGACCAAAGCAATACAAGATCGGAGTGCTAATGCTTTTCACGCCATCGGAAACTGTGTACGTGATCTCTTTTCCCTGGCGAGTGAGCTCGTAGGTGTAGTTACCGTTTTTGAAAGTAAGACGATTGCGCGCGGTCAGTATCCTGCAATCTGGCGCGACCTCGAGTGCATTTGCCATCGGCGTCGTTAACTGAGCGGCCTCACGCGAATGGCAATCGGCGCACACTTTGTTGCCGACGTAGCGTATGCCGCGCGTATCGAAATTAGGCCGCCACTCCGAGAAGAACGTGTCTGACTGCGCACGACCCAAAACCACAACTAATCCACAGGTAACGCAGATCAGGCAGAAGATTTTGATTATAAGACTCATCGAGGAGTTGAACTTGGTGGCAACACCAACCCGCCGCTTGGAGTCCTTTGTCTGCTCTTGAGGTCCTCTACAATGCGCATCTGTTCCTGCGCCTTGTCGGGTTGTTTGGTGCGCGCATACAGCAACGCAAGGTTGTAGTGCCCCGACGGCTCGTCGGGATCGAGCTTGACGGCCGTCTCCAACTCCTGCTGCGCGCGCGCGTAGTCTTTCAGCCGCAGGTAAGTCGAACCGAGCGCAATGCGGGGATGTGCGTATGATGGAAGTAGCTGGACGGCCTTTTGAAACAGCGCTATCGCGCGCTGATCGTCGCCCTGGTCCTGAGCGACCAGTCCGAGATAGTAAGGAACTTCGGGTATGGCGGCACCTGAGCGCGCACTCTTCTCTAACCACACTCGCGCTTCAGCGGGTTTCTTTTGAATTAGCAGAACGTAGCCGAGGTGTAACTGAGCCTGCGCGTTTGTGGGTTGTATTTCGAGCACACGACGAAACAGTTTTTCAGCCTCGAAGAGATCCGTTTTTCGCAGCCACGCGATGCCGAGAGCGAGGATATACGAAGGCTCGTTCGGGCGCAGCTCGACGGCCCGTTGCAGCGCTGCTTTCGCTTCGTCGAAGAGGTTGTTTCGCATCGCCTCGAGCGCAAACTTGTAGAGAAACTCCGGCGACGCCGAATCGGCAGTCAACGTCACAACTCGGTTCAGGTAGATCGCGGGTTCTTTAGTCTCACCTTTGAGCCGCGAGATCTGCGCAAGACCAAACAGCGCGCCCGCGTTGTCGAGACGTCCGTCGAGCGCCGCGAGATAATTCTCTTCGGCTTTTTGCAGATCGTTTTTTGCGAGATATGCGTCGCCTAGTGTTACCCTCGCCTCCGCATTCTCAGGCTCGAGCGCGAGCACTTCGTTCAGTTGCAGGATTGCCTTGTCGGGCGCGCGTTTCAGGACGTACAGGTAGGCAAGATTCATACGCGCGCCAGTGAACTTGTTATCTTTTCTCAGGGCACGAAGAAAGAGAGTCTCCGCTTCAAGCAAACGATTCTGTTTCGCGCGAATCGTCCCCAGCAGGTTGAGCGCCACCGGCATATCAGGAGTGACGCGCAAGATCGCGTTGAGTTCCTTCTCCGCTTCGGGCAGCCGATTGTTCTGAATGAGGGTTGCGATCTGTTCGAAGAGTTGGACTACCTCAGGGCTTTGAGATCGAACACTGGCCACAAAAAGGCACATAAGACAGAAAATGATTTGTGCCTTGTGTGCCTTTTTGTGGCTACTTATTGAATTCCTTTTCATCGACCTTGCCCTGACCTTCTTTGATCGTGATGATTCGATTCACGCCGGTGTTGGAAACCTTATCGACTGTGCCGTTGGGCCAACGAACCTGAATCAAATCGACTTTCGTGCGCTTCTCGAGACCGAAGTGTAACCGCAGATCGCTCTGCGACAGGTAACTATCGCCACTGCGCACTTCGTCGATTTGCGTTAAGTCTCCGGATGTCACCGTCACTTTCGCGCCAATGCCGCTGCGATTGCTCTTCACGCCGACCAGCTTTACCAGGATCGAGTTGTTCGCGTTGCCGCCATCGTTGCGGAGCAGTTGTGGTGAGCCATCAAGATCCGCAACCACGATGTCAATGTCGCCGTCATTATCGATATCACCAAACGCGACTCCGCGGCTGACTCGAAGGTCTGTTAACACCGCTCCGAATTCAGCAGAGACTTCAGTGAATGTCCCGTCGCGGTTGTTGTGGTGCAGCAAGCGCGGCTGTCGATAACCGGGCAGTTGCGGGTAGACGTGGCCGTTAGCGACAAATAGATCAACCCAGCCGTCGTTGTCGTAGTCGAAAAACTTCGTGCCCCAGCCTACGTACGGCAAACTGATGGCTGCCACCTTCGCAGCGTATGAAACATCTGTAAACGAGTTTTTGCCGTCGTTATGATAAAGCGTGTTGTATTCGTCGGCGAAGTTGGTAATGAAGATGTCGAGCTTGCCGTCGTGATCGTAATCACCGGCGGTCACCCCCATGCTGCCCTGCTCGCTCCCGTTCTCGTTCACCGCCGTGCCCGCAGTGAATCCGATCTCCTCGAACGTGCCGTTGCCCTTGTTGCGGTAATGAAAATTCGGAGTTGAGTCGTTGGCGACAATAATGTCGACCCAGCCATCGTCGTCGAAGTCGCCGGTGAGCACGCCCATGCCGTAGTAACCATTCGGGTCTGAAACGCCGGCTTCATTCGAGACGTCAGTGAAGGTGCCGTCGCCGTTGTTACGAAAGAGCGAGTCGCCCGCGCCTTTCAAGCCTCTTGGACCGCACTGCACCGGGATTGATTTGTATGTGCAGGTCTTGCCCTGGCCAAACTCCGGCAGATTGTTGATGTCGAAATCGACGTAGTTGGCGACGAACAGATCGAGATAGCCGTCGTGATTGTAGTCGACGAATGAGGCGCCGGTGGACCAACGCGGATCGCTGACACCGGCTTTGGCAGTTACGTCGGTGAAGGTGCCGTCGCCGTTGTTTTTCAACAGGTGATTCGGACCGAGGCAAGTGACGTAGAGATCTTCGAAGCCATCGTTGTTGTAATCGCCGACAGCGACGCCCATGCCCCAACCGATGTCGCTCACGCCGGCTTTTTCAGAGACGTCCGTGAACTTGCCGTTGCCGTCGTTGTGATAGAGCGCGCTTTTTGTTTTGCCTTTCGACTTCACGAGATCGACCGTGAGCGAGTTGACGAAAAAAATGTCGAGGAGGCCATCGTTGTCGTAGTCAAACAGGGCGACGCCACCGCTCATCGATTCGACGATGTACTTCTTCTCCGGCGAAGCGACGTGCTTGAAAGTGATGCCCGCCTGCGCCGTGATGTCAGTGAATCGAATTTTCTGTGATTGCGAATTGCCTTGCGGGAAAACCAGAAAAGGCAACAACGCCACGAGTACCAGAAGAAAAAAATTTCTCAAGATGTTTTGTAGGGGCGGCACTCCGTGGCCGCCCGTGGATCGATTTATGCGGAAACGGGCGGCCACGGAGGGCCGCCCCTACAATCAATTCTTGCTTCGTGCTTTTTCTTTCAGATCTTTCGAGATCTCGAGTTGGCTCTCACCCTCAGCTTTGCGGCCGGCGGCGATGTAGGCGCGACCGAGTTGATAATGAACGTGGGGCTGGTCGGGACTTAATCGTGCCGCGATCTCGAGATTCTCAATGCTGCCGTTCACATCGCCTTTTTGAAGCAACGCTTTGCCTAGTTCGTAACGGGCGTCGGCAAACTCCGGTTGGTCGCGCACTATCTCACGCATCATCGCGATACCACGCTCCGTCTCCTGTTGGGCCAACACGACGAACGCCAGATGATATTTCGCCTGAAAGTCACTTGGATTTACCGCGAGCTCGGCCTGGAATTCGCGCGCCGCTTCCGGAAATTTTCCGGCCTTGAGATGAATCAAACCGGTGTAGAAGTGGGCCAACCGCACTTTGTTGTCGAGCGACAGCGCGGTGCGCAACTCTTCGAGCGCTTTGTCAACTTCACCACGCTCGTAATGCGCCTGGCTAAACAAGATGTGAAGCTGTGGAGTGTTTTCACCGATGGCCACCATCTGTTCGACGACGCGATTTGCCTCGTCGAGCTTGCCGTCCTTTATTAATGAGAGCGCGAGCGGGTAGTAGAGCGCCGCGTCCTGCGACTTTGCGGCCACGACTTCCCTTAACAAAGTCGAAGCACGCGCATAGCCGCCGGTCGCGAAGTAACTGAGTCCGAGCAACTGCTTGATGCCGATGTTTGTTGAATCGATCTTGAGCTCGTTTTCGAGCGCGGGGATCGCTTCTTTGTACGACTCGGATTTGTAATACGCGAGCCCGAGGTTGTAGTTGAGACCTTCCTGACTCGGGTTCCACTTCGCTGCAAGAGCAAACTGCGCCGCCGCTTCGCGGAAATCCTGTTGCTCCGCACGCAGCAGTCCGATGCTGTTGTGACCTGCGGCAACGACCTTGCTGAAGTAAGATTCTTCGGCTTTGAGTTTTTCTGCTTTCGCCGGATCGAGCGCAACCGCGTCTGCGATGACACCCTCGGCTTTGACTAATTCCGACTTGCCGTTTTGATCCGGCAGGTTGTTGCCATTCAGAAACGCGCCGACCTTCTTCTCGTCGAGCTGGAATCCCTTCGACTTCAGGTCCGCGGAGATCTGCAATTCCTTCTGCCCCTCTTCGGTACGACCAACCTTGAGCAAAGATTGACCGAGCCGGTAATGCGCCGTCGTCACCTGGTAATCGTTGTGCGCCAGCGAAGGGTTCAACGCGATCGTTTTTTCCAGGACCTCGATCGCCTCTTTGTGTCTGCCTGCACCCTGGTAAGCCTGGCCCAGGTGAAAATAGGGATCGGGATTGTTCGGCTGTGACTGAGTGGCTTTTTCGAGCAGCGCAATCGCAGGCTCCCACTTCCGGTCCATGATGTAGAGAATGCCGAGATAAAAATTGGCGAAGTATTCGTCGGGATTCGCGGCCAACTCGATCTTGAACTCTTCCATCGCGTCCGGGATGCGGGCGGCGCCGTCTTTATATAAATACGTCAGACCCAGGTAGTAATGAACGCGCGGGAAACGTGGATCGAGGGTAATCGCTTTCTTGAACTCATCGATCGACTCCGGCAGGAATCCCGTCTCGCGATAGGCGCGGCCGATGAGCACACGCACTGCCGGACGATTGCCGAGTCGGTCCACCATATGATCGTAAATTTGTTTTGCCCCGGGCAAGTCTTTTCGTTTCAGGAAGCAAAGACCGAGGGTGTACTCCGCGTCGTAATCAGCCGGGGTCAGTTTTATAGTTTGCTCCAACTCGCGACCGGCCTTCTCAAACTCGCCCATCATAAAAAACGACTTGCCGAGCACGTGATGTGCGGCAGCATTTTGCGGGTCGGCGGCGACGACGCGCTGGAGCGGCTCGATGCCCTTCGCGAACTGGCCCAGATGGAAGTAAGCGATGGAGAGATCTATTAAAGCGTCATTAGGACTCGGACGTGTTGCGCCGGCCGTCTCAAATGCGGCAACAGACGCTTCATAGTTACCTTCCGCTGAGTAGATCTTGCCGAGGCTCTGATAGGCTTCGGCGAGGATGGCTTTGAACTCTTCTTCGGCGGCCTTGTAATTCCCGGCGCGATGGTAGGCATTCGCTGCTTCGTAGTGCTTGCGAAACAGATCTCCCTGCGGCGGAACAAAAAAGATCGACAGCAGGAAAGCAACAGCGATGAACCGCATCTGTGTAATCTGTGGATTGCTTATGAAACAGGACAGACGAAGGCTGAGTGAAAATCACTCAGCGCTTCGTCTTTGGTTTACAACTGGGGAGTATATCAGAAGCTAAATTTGATACCGAGTTGAATCTCACGCGACCCCTGCGTTGAATTCAGGGTGCCGAACGTGGAGTTTCGAATATCGGTATCGAACCCGACAAAGTTCGGATGGTTGAAGACGTTGAAGAACTCCGCCCGGAACTGGAACCCGTAACGCTCGCGGTATCTCCAATTCTTCGCCATCGAAAAGTCGATGTTGGTGATCGCCGTGCCACGCACCGCGCCTTTGCCAAGCGTACCGAGCTGTCCTGGCGCCGGTCTGGCAAAAGCCGCCGGGTTGAGGTGCAGGGTCGAGTCGCCGGTGTTTAGATATAGCGGTGCACCGGTGTAATTCGGACGCTGCCCGACGGCACTCGCAGTGCCCAGGGTGTTGGCGCCTGTCGTGATATCGATTGGCGTAGCGCCGAAGTACGAGGCGATCGCGTTGAACTGCCAGTCACCAAGCGCGAACTCCGCCGCCTTACCCCAACTGCGGAAGTTTGGCAGCACGTAGACGACGTTGCCCACAAACGTGTGCCGGCGATCGAGGTCAGCGTCACCCTTATCACTGGCGAAGTTGAACGGATCGCTCGTCGCATTCGTGAACGAGGTCAACGCGACGTCAGAGATCGCATGGCCCCAGGTGTACGCCGCCTGGAACGCCATCCGCTTGCTGAAGCGACGATTGAGCCACAACTGCAGTGCGTGATAGCTGGAGTCACCAGTTGACTGGTCAGTGGTGATGTTGCCGATGTTTCTCAAGACCCGGTTGTCTGCAATCAATTGGCCGGCGAGATCACTGAATGCCGGGTTGCTGGTTACACCGAGTGCTGCGCGCGAGATCTGGAGACGCGCATCTCTGTTGCTGCCGTCGCAGGCGGCGCCTCTACACACCTGGCCCGGAGGAATGTCGTTAACGTTCACATTGCGGCGCCAGATATGTAAGCCGTGGTTACCAATGTAGGAAGCTTCGAGCGTCGTATCTTTCAGGAGCTGATGCGAAATCGTCAGGTTCCACTGATAGCTCTCAGGCGGCCTGAAGTTCACATCCACTGCGTTGAAGCCTGCGTTTGGATTCACACCGGCAACGTTGTTTTTCAATCCGGGATTGATCGTGTCGAGACTGCGGCATGTCGGGCAGTTGGCCAAAGTCGTTCCGGAGCCGTTCCAACCGGAGCCCGCACTAACTGTCGTGGTCCACGGCGGGTTGCCAGTCATGCGGAGCAGGTCTTCGATCACGTTTGAACGGCTCATGTAGCGACCGAATCCGAGTCTGACCGATGTCCGGCCGGTTCCCTTGACATCCCATGCGAGACCGAAACGTGGTTGCCAGCCTCCTTTGTAGGTGTTGATAGTTGAGCGCGGTATTCCCATCGCGACCGCTTCGTCTGCTGTAACGAGGCCAGTATTGAAATCGACTCCGTTATACAGGTTCGGGTAGAAGTTTGAGATGTGATTGTCTGCCTCCCACGCGGGCGGGAACATCGAATAGCGGAGGCCCATCGTCAAGGTTACGCGTGGATGAATCTTCCAGACATCGTTTCCGTAAAACTCGAAGTCACGCCAGCGGCCATTTCCAATTTCCGTTGTGGCGATCTCGGTGTAGTTGAGAAGCACCGTGTCTTTGAGAAGCAGGTCAGCAATGCAGTGACCAGTCTGCTCGCCGCATCCCTGAATGGTGAGCTGCTGATTACCACCACCCGCGCCGCTGCTCGGCTCATCCTTGATGTTGTGACTAAACAGGCCGCCGAATTTCCACTCGTGCGATCCCTTGACCAACGAGAAGTCATCTTTCCAGATGTACAGGTCTTCGCGATTCTGCCAGGGAGCCTGGTGCCAGATGTTCGAGTATCCGCCTGCGCCCCAGAAAAGCGAAGGGACAGTGCCGCCGATCAGGCCGTCGCCACCGTGCGGGAAGACGGTCGGAATCTTGGAGGCAATTTCATCCTCCAACGCCTGCGTACCAGGAGACGTGGTGATGATGATGTCGTTGCCGGCGATTGAAAACTGGAATTCGTTAACAGCTTTCGACGTCAGCGTGTTCGTCAATTTCACTGCGAAGCTGTGGCTCGGCTGACTCCAGTCAGACGCGAGCGTCGGATACGCAGAGTCGCCCCAGAAGTTGCCGGTAGCTGCAAGGTGCGTCCATTTCTCGTTGATGTAGCGCACCATCAGGTTCGTCTTGTCGTTGAGCGTGATGTCACCGCGGATCGAATCCTGGCGTGTATCGATCGGCTGGAGCTGCGACGTGGCCCAGTCGCCGATGCCGGGACCGGTTGGATCCGGGTACAGTTTTACGAATGCCAACCCAGCAGGGCTAAGCAGGTTCGTCGGAATACGATTGCCGGGGAAGCAGCCCGAAGTATTGGATGTCGTACAAACACCACCCGGGACGTGCGGAAGCGATCCGGTAAGCGGACCACTGAAATCACCGCGCTTCTCGGCTGCCGTCGGCACGTGCGCTGAAAGCACCTGGCCGCGTCGCTCACGCCGCCACTCTTCCGACCAGAAGAAGAAGATCCGGTTCTTCACGATTGGACCACTGAAATTACCACCGTAGTTGTTGTAGTCCAATTGCGGCTTCGGCTGGCCGGCGCGATTAAGGAAGAAGTTGTTGGCGTTGAGAGCGTCGTTGCGATAGAACTCGAAGGCCGAACCGTGGAACTCATTGCTGCCGCCTTTAGTGATCAGGTTGACAACGGCGCCCTGCGCTTGTCCGAACTCGGCACTGAAACTGTTACGCTCAACGCGAAACTCCTGAATCGCATCGATCGAGGGAAACACCAGCAGCGTGCGGTTCGATCCAACGTCCATGTTGTTGACGCCGTCGACCGTCCACAGATTCGAGTTTGACTGGTTGCCGTTAACCGACATGTCCACGCCGGCGTTGAGTCCGGTGCCGCGAGTAGCAAACGCGCCCCCCGCGCCTGCCTGCGTAACTGGCGACACACCCGGAACCATGAGTGCGAGCTGTGCGTAGTTGCGACCATTCAGCGGCAACTCCGTCACCTGCTTCTCGGAGATCAGACTGCTGACCTCGCCGCTGCGTAACTCGACTGGAGTCGACTCACTCGTAACAGTGACCGTCTCAGTCACAGCGCCCACTTGGAGGTCGAGGTTCACGGTTTTGTTTTCGTTGACGTGAAGCTCGACGCCAGTGGTGATCGTCTTCTTGAATCCGGCAGGAGAAGTGCTGATGGAGTAGACGCCGGCAGGTAAGCTGGTGGCGTTGTAGAAGCCGTCCTCCGTCGCCGAGACTGTGCGCGACGCGCCGGTCTTTTCCTCGGTGATCGTGACTTCCGCTTTGGGCACCGCAGCGCCTTGCGGGTCTCGCACCGTGCCAGTGATGTTTCCGGTGGTGCTCGACTGGGCGTGCACGCCGACAAGCAGACCAATAATCAGCAGGAGAAAAGACGCCTGCACCCAAGACCTAATCGACATACAACACCTCCTCGGTATTCCTGAAGTTAAATCTAGAGTTCCTAAACCGCCTGCGGACCCTGAGACGAAAAAATCTGATTAAATTGTCTAATTGCTACTTTGTTGCAGAGGCTACCAAAAGTATTTAATCCCTTTTCAATGCCCTGTCAAGGACTTTGTTCGCCCGCGGTAATTTTTATTTTTGGGGCGGGATTTTGTTCGCGACGCCAACAAAATCGGACACTTCTACGTGACCGACACGGACGCGAATTTGCTCGCTAAAACGAGACTCAAAGCGCCCATCAGAGTGGGTTCGGGACCAAGCGTTGACGCAATGATCCGTGTGGTTGGAAGCCCGCGACAGATGGTCGCTTCGACTGAGGTTCGAATATCGGTTGAAATCACGGGCCACGCGCGCACGATCGGTCCGCCGACGATCACTGCCTGCGGAGCGAGGCCGCGAATCAGGTTCGCGATACCGATGCCCAGAAAATACGCGGTCTCTTTAAGAGCCGTACGAGCCGCGCCTTCGTTGGTCAATGCGAGATCGATCAGCTTCCCGAAGTTTGTAGTCGCGATACCGTTTCGACCTCCGGAAAGACTCTTGTAACGCGCGAGCGCCGAGCGTTCTGAAGCAAACGCTTCCCAGCACTCACGACTACCCGACGCGCAAGCGACCGGCGCACCTTGCCCGATCGTCATGTGTCCAAATTCACCCGCAGCGCCGTTCTCTCCGCGATAAACCTGGCCGTCGAAAACTATTCCCGTACCCACACCACCTTCGACGAGGACGAGAATGAAATCGCGTACTTCGCGGATCTCTGGTCGACCAAACCAGAGCTCAGCCTGCGCAGCAGCGTTGGCGTCGTTATCCATCGTCACCGGCAGTCCGGTCGCTGTACTGATTTGTTTCGCGAGGGGAAGATCGCGCCAGTTGAAGCCGGGGATGAATAGCTCCTTGCCCTCGGGATCAACGAGACCGGGAAGACTGACGCCGATACCTTCGATCGTGCCGTTGTTATCTCTTATAAATTTGCGAGCGCGATCGATGATCTCTTTCGTTGTCTTCTCGGCGTCCGGATTTGTTTCAAACTGTTCCTGCTCCAACACGCGCCCGGCCAGGTCGCTGGTTGCGACAATAGTTCGGGTCGTGCCCAAATCCACGCCGATGGCGACGGCGTCAGCAGTTCGAAGCGACAAGAGGATCGGAGGACGGCCGCCGGTGGATTCGCCGCTGACCTCCTCGATGAGTCCCTCGATTCGCAACTCTTCGACAATCAGCGACACCGTGGAGCGTTGCAACGCTGTTTCATGGGCGATCTCGGCGCGCGAGATGGGTCCTCTTTCGCGAACATAGTTCAAAACGATCTGTCGATTGATATCGCGGATCGTATTCGAACGAGCCACGTTTGCTTTCTTTAGGTCGATTCGTCGCATACCGCAAACGGCGCCTTACGCCAAGTGGAAGGAAGGTTCGAAGCAACGGGGCCTGAATTCAAACAGGGTAATCAATAAGAATAATTAGTACATAGCTAACAATCCGTCAACTGCTTTTGTGGAAGCAGTCATAAAATAGGTCCAACAAGACCTATCGGGCCTATTTTTATCCTCGCGGTGGCGTTATACTTGCCCCACAAAAAAATCGGGAGGTCTGCAATGAGTGTTAAGCACGCCGCAGGTAAGCCCATATTAATCTCACTCCCCCTCATGATTCTTTGTGTTTCCCCGGTTTTCGCACAGAGCTCGCCGCCTAATGGAGCGCCAACCGATCGCGTAAACACCGAACGAATTCGCCAACAGCAGATGAGCAGTCGTGAATGGCAACTCAGAAACTTCGGCAAAGAACCCAATGCTCCGAAAGATAAACGCCAGGTTGAAGCGCTGATGGCTCAGACTGAGGAAGACTTCAATCGCATCTTGACCTTGCACAACCAGATCGCGCGCGCACTCACTTCAAAGAACGACCTTGATTATCGCTTCATTTCCGAGACGACGGCTGAGATCAAGAAACGAGCGAGCCGTGTGCAATCGTCGCTCGCGCTGCGTTTGTCTTCTGAAGAGGCGCTCGATCTGGAAAAGACGCCGGCGTCGAAGGATCTGCCGATGAAAGAGGAATTGATAAAGCTTTGTCAGCAGATCAGAAGCTTCGTCACCAATCCGTCGATTGAGACTCCAGGCACGATTAATGTGGAACAGATGACGAAGGCGCGCAAGGATCTCGAAACGGTGATCCAACTCAGCGGGCGCATCAAGAAGGATGCGGATAAACTAAGCCAACGATGAACGCGGATTAATGTGTTGGTGATGGTGACGGCGCGGGTGGAGTGTGCACGAACACTATCGGCTCTTGCAGAGTTATTCCTTTCCCCTCGAGAATCGTTAGCGATTGATTCGGTTTAATATTCGGGATCGTCTCTTTCTGACCTCCGGGCCAGGTTATCTCGAGCGTGAGCGTGGTTCCCTCCTCCGGCTTGCCCAGGCCAAACGTCAGTGGCAACTCAGACTGCGAGCAATAACTCGAGCCCGTGCGGACCATCTCAAATATCGATCTGCCTTTTGACGTCTTGACAACAACCTTCGCGCCGATGCCGTCGCGATTGCTTCTGGTACCGACCGTCTTCACGCGTAGCAGATCATTCTGATTCGCGTTGTCGTTGCGCAGCAGACGGGCGGGTCCGTTGTTGGTGGTGATCAGAAGATCGAGATCGCCGTCGTTGTCGAAGTCGCCATAAGCCGCGCCGCGCCCGACAATCGCGCGATTCAATGCGCGCCCGAGTTTCGCGGTCACTTCTTCAAACTTCTTCTTGCCCTTGTTGCGAAAGAGATGCGGCGGCTGCGCGTACTTGACTGTCGGTTGGACCACGCTGATGTCGTCGGACACGTGACCGTTGGCCGCAAAGATGTCGAGCAAGCCGTCGAGATCGTAGTCGAAAAAGAAACACGCAAACGTCAGCGACTGCGCCGACAGCTTACCGATGCCCGACGCTGGTGCTTCGTCTGTGAACAACCCCAAGCCGTCGTTGTGATACAGCGCGATGCTTTCATTCGTGAAGTTCCCGATCACGACACTCTGCCTGCCTGAACCATCGTAATCAGCCGCATCGACACCCATTCCCGCGCGTGCAGTGCCGGCCTCGCTGAACGCAACACCCGCCACGACCGCGTTGTCAGTAAACGTGCCGTTGTGATTGTTGCGATAGAGCTTGTTTGGTTCAGTGTCGTTGGCGACGAAGAGATCGAGCCAGCCGTCGTCGTCGTAATCGAGCAGAGCGACGCCGAGAGTCTTGCCGGCCGGATCGTTGAGACCGGCGCGCGCGGTGACGTTTTCGAAAGTGCCGTTGCCGCGATTCCTGAATAGCGTGGCGCTCTGGCCTTTGTAACTTTGCGGAGTGCAGTACGACTTGTTCTTGCCGTCGAGCGTGCAAAACTGATCCGTTTGTACTGACCAATCAACGTAGTGGCCGACAAACAGGTCGAGCTTGCCGTCGTTATCGAAGTCGAACCAGACGGCGCTGGTCGAGAAACCCGGATCGCCGACGCCCGCCTTCGCAGTCACGTCGGCAAACTTGCCGCCGCCGAGATTGCGGAAGAGATGATTTTGACCAACGCAGGTGATGTAGATGTCTTCGTTTCCGTCGTTGTCGTAATCGGCGACGGCGACGCCGATACCGTACATCTCGACCGCGAGACCGGCCTGCTGCGTCACGTCCGTGAAGGTGCCGTCTTTGTTGTTGTGATAGAGCGCCGGAAAGGATTTGTGTTTCTTGTTCTCGGGCCAGTCCATCGAGTTGACGAACAGAATGTCCTGCCAGCCGTCGTTATCGTAGTCGAGGAACGCGGCGCCGGCGCCGATCGTTTCCGGCAGATACTTCTTACCGAAGGCGCCGCTGTTGTGTTTGAAATGGATGCCGGCCTCGGCAGTGACGTCCGTGAATTCGATTGGTCCGGAAGGACGCGGCGGTGTCGGACTCGGGGATGGTGATGCAACAGCAGACTGTTCAGCGGGAGCAGTCGCGGCCGGCCCGTTTGCAGCAGGTTGTTTGCAGGAAGCGAAAAAGACTGCCAAAGAAAGTAAGAGGCAGTACTTAAGATAACGAGGGAACACGTCGCGACTCCATCCAGATCTCGATCAACATCGCTGCTGGTCCAACCAGGAACAGCGCGTACAGCGGCGCGTACACAACATGGTTGAGACGCAGCAGCATCTCGACAAAAGCCACCAGGAACACAACAAAGCACTGCCACTTCTTCGACCTCACCGTCGTCTTCGGATCCGTGATCATGAAAAACACGAAGAGCTGGTACATCGGCCCCGTGATCGGAGAGATCTCAGAACGCCAGGGAGCTCCCGTAATCCAACTGCGCACGAATGCAAAAGCCAAAAACGAAAGCACGTAAGTCACGCTGATATGAATTCGCTTCGCACGCCAGATAATCACCGATCCGAGAATCCAGATGACGAGCAAAGGCCAGATGAAGTTGCCCCACTGGATCGTCAGCGCCGCGACCGTCTCAGGCGCAAGAAACAGCAACACGCAAATGCCGAAGTTCGATGGATTCCAAAGATGACGGCCATTCACACGCAACACGTACTTCGACATGATCGAAAGCACGCTGCACAACGCGAAAGGCCAGAACGCCGGCGAGCGAAGCAGAATGCCGACACTGATGCCGGAGATATACGCGCTCGCTAAATTGATCCACTTGCCAACGAAGATCCGGCCCAGCACGAGCTCAGTAACGAGCGCCGCAACGATCGCCAGCGCCGTCCGTTCGTAACTTTCAAGAATGCCGTAGGCGAAGTGGCCCACCACCAAAATGGTGGTAATGAAAAGCGGCGGGAGATAACGGTTATCGAGACGAATCCTGCTCCGAGCGGGAATCTCAGCCGCGGATGAACGCGGATGAACACGGATTTCTGAATTCAAAAGTTAAGCGCTCTCCTTGATCTTATAGACTTGACCCACGGCAGGCTTTTCGATGGTCTCGACTTTTCCTGACGGCCAGCGAATCTCGGCCTTCTCGATGTGCGGGTTTTTGCCGACCCCAAAATGCAAACGTCGCTGATTCTGCGCACAAAAACCGCTGCCTCCGGAAACCTGTTGCACCTGCTCGCGTGCATCCCAGAACAGACGCACCTCAGCGCCGATCGCGCTGCGATTACTCGCTGAACCTTCGAGCTCGAAACTGATCCACTTGTTCTCGGGAGTCACGTTGTTTTTGTAAACAAGCAACGGACCTCTTTGATTCGCAACGACGACGTCGAGCACGCCACGATTCCACAGATCGACGAGCGCGACCGCACGCCCGTCGAAAACGTCACTCGCTCCCACCGCCTGTGCGACATTCACAAACTTGCCGGCGCCGTCATTAATCCAAACTCGCTTCTGCTGATAACCGGACAAGCTGCGACCATCCATCGCCGGCCACTGCGCCGCGTCGGAGATGATCGTCGAGTTGCCGCCGGCGATCTTCGAGAAGTCGTACCAGTAGTTCTGATTTCGATCCAACGAGACGTAACCATTCACGAGATAAAGATCGAGCGTGCCGTCGTTGTTGAGATCGCCAAACTGCGCACCAAAACTCCAGCCTCCGATCTCGACGTCCATCGCGCTCGCGAGATTGTCGTACTTAACCGCGTCGCCGCCCGTTCCCTCGCGCGGCACCCAGAGATTGTTTCCCTGGATCAAAATTCCCTCTTCAGAAATGTTGGAAACGTAGATTGAATAACGTCCCTGGTTAAGGATGTCACCGACCGAAGCATTCATGCCGCTCTTCGGCGAGAAACCAACTCCAGTCTCTTTACCGACCTCGTGAAACTGCTTGCCGTCGTTGAAGTACAACTCCGAGATCCCGTAATCATTGGCGATGAAAAGATCCGGATGGCCTGTGCCGCGCAGGTCAGCGACCGTTGCTGCGAGCGCCCAGCGACGTGTGTCGATGCCGAGTTTCTGACTAACTTCCTCAAAACGTCCGTCACCAAGATTGTGGAAAAGATACTTGCGCCCGCCGTTCTTCGCGTACTCAAAACTCTCCGGCATCATCTTCGTGTTTTTCAGGTGCCAGAGATCGACGTCTTCCGCGTAATAGCCGCCGAGAAACAGATCGAGCTTTCCATCGCCATCGTAGTCAAACCAGACCGCTGTGTTCGCGTTGACCCACGACGGCAAGCCTGCTTCGTCGGTCACGCGCGTGAACTTCTGACCGGCGTCGTTGTGAAAAAGCTCGGGCTTGCCCCACTTGTAAACGAAGAGATCTTCGTAACCGTCGTTGTCGTAGTCGCCCCAGACGGATCCCATCGAAACACCGGTGCCGGCCTGGTTGAGATCCGCTATGCCTAACTCCGCCGCGACGTCAGTGAACGTACCATCCTGGTTGTTTTTGTAGAGCGCGTTCTTACTTCCTTCACCGCTGTTGGTCACGTAAAGGTCCGCCCAGCCATCGCGATTGAAGTCTACGACTGACACGGCCGCGCCCATCGACGCGACTTGCGGCATGATGTGATCAAGACGATGGTCGAGCGTGGGCGCCTGGTGAGTGAAGTTGATGCCCGAACTTTTCGCCACTTCTTCAAAATGAAAACCATAACGACTCAATGCAGCACTGGCGTCGAGCGAGTTGTTTACCCGCTCGCGGCGAGCGGCGATGCGGCGCATCACCAGCGGCACTGCCAGTAAACAGATAAAGACGATGACGAGAATGACTCTCGCCACCTTCCGGCCACTCATCTCCTGGACAACCTCATTGCGTTTTGAAAGACGTCCGGCGTCACGTAGCGCGTGTGATAGTTTTGCCAGTCTTCAGGATGCTGGCGATAGACCCATTCATCCTCAAGCCTGCCCGGCGCTGTGATGTATTCGTTTTTAGCGTGATAAGGCAAAGGCAGCACGGTTTTGGAGAAGGTGGAATTGTAGTCTCCATCCTTGATCCAGCCGTCGCCCACTATCACGTAGTCGCGCACCCAGCCTGGCGCTGGTGGCGGTTGCGCCGCGAAGCGAAACGACATCTCGTCGCCCGCGTTCATGATTACGTATCGATCATCGGCCTGCTTCAACAACTCGCGAACGTCGCCGAAGCGCGTATAGTAGCCGATCAGATCCCGCCAGACCTGTTTCGAACTCGAAAGGTGATTATAGTCGGGCACTTCCGGTGACGAATCATCCTTTTGGTTGATAACGGAGTAACCACGGTAATGCAGATCCGCCATTTCCGGATCGAGTCGCGTGACCTTTAGCTGAGCGTTGGGAATTCCAACCGCCCACTCGAGCGAATCCCAGTAAATCTCCAGATTCGTGCGCAATCGCAGCCGGTGCGGAATGCCTGGCTTGAACACGTCCGTCAGATCAAACAGGCAGATTTTCTTGCGACCAGCCGGAAAGCCCATGTTCGGTCGTACCACTTGCCAGCCACCTTTTCCGTCCGGAATTTCCAGACTGAGAGGCTTCGCCTGCTCCTGTTGTCCCTGGCTGATGGCGACGTTGATCGAAGAGTCGGTGGGATGCATCCAGCCGTTTGCGATCAGCCAGAGTGGTCCGCTCGAGGGCACATCATCGCCGAGGTCGAGCTCAACATAATGATCGCGCGTGACACCCTGGTACTTACCGCGACCGAACGTATCGAGGTATTTCCCGTCTAAATCACTAACGATCGCCGTGACGTTCTGTCCCTGGTCGTCAACCGCGCGCGCCACCTTGCGTGGAGTTGACACAGTCGTGATCTCCAACTTCGCAGCGGGAATCACAAAACGTTCGTCAACAAAGATGTCTGTGCCCTCGGGATGATCGACGACCATGAGTCCGAGGTGATCGTAATAATAGGTTTCCCAAAGCTCAGCGGTGATCCGCAAGTCGTAGAAACCATCGTGAGGCACGAGCTGATCGCGGCCGATCTTGTACCACTCTTCCGTTGCCTCGACTCGCGCCGTTCCGAGTGTGTTGATGCGGAGGCCGATCGCGGAGCTCCACGGCACCGCATCCTTCACGAATTCCATCTGCTTACCGTTGAAAGCAAAAAGAAACGGGCACGAGCCTTTCAACCGTTGCTCGGTGACGATTTCCTGATCGGCTTTGATTTCGAAGTCAGCGCGAACGGTGCCGTTCGGCCAAACTACGCGGATCACGTCGGTGCTTGGTTGCTCGCCGAGACCGAAGTGCAGCAGCGGACCGGTAATCGGTTGTTTTTGGACCAGCAGACCGGAACGGATCTCCATCTCACCGCCGACGCCGAACGAGTTGATGCGCTGATCGCCGGTGGCTTGCACGGCGCGTGGACGAACGACTTGCCAGTGATAATTTTTCGAACCGTGATTGATTGCTTTAACTGGACGCCCATTTAGATCGATCCCCAGGAGATCCAATTTACCGTCCCCGTTTACATCCGCAACGTCAAGCACTCGCGCGAAGTCGAGCGGCGCCGCAGGAACTACGTTCTTTCCGTCGCGCAGAGTAATGTCTGATCCACACACGAAATCCAGCGCGCCATTGTTGTCCAAATCTGCGACCACCAGCCTGGGTGCATCAGGAAGTGAATGAACTATGGCTTGCTCCTCCCAGGATGCACCATGATCTTTGTCCGAGAGGCGCACGAGGACTCCGTCGTTTCGCACGACTGCCAGATCCAGCACGCTGTCGTCGTTGAGTTCCGCCAGACTGATCGCGCGTACGGGTGAGAGATCTGCGGGCACGGCGCGCTCGCTGAATTGTCCCTGGCGTTCGTTACTGAAAACGTGCAGGGTGCCGGCGCTGTCGATCAAGGCGGCGTCGGGATCGCCGTCCGCGTCGAGGTCGCCCCAGACGAAGTCCTTGATTCCCTTGATCGATGAGAAAACATCCATTTGTTGGAACGTTCCATCGCCGTTGTTTCGCAAAACCGTGGGCTTGAGTTGATCAGACCCGAGAATGATGTCGAGGTCGCCGTCAGCTTCGATGTCGGCGGCCCACGCGCCGGAGTAGTTTCCATTGACGATCGCGGATGGCAACTTGGTCGCGGCGGTCACATCCGTGAAAGTCGTCGGATTCTCCTGCTTGAACAAACGCACGCCGCCGGCGCCTGCCAGTACCAGATCTGTTTTGAAGTCCGAATTGAAATCGATTGAAAGAATGCTTGATTTGGTGGGCGCGACGTTCGCCCCGGGAAACGGAAGAGTTGGACCACTCGCAAACTTCACCTCGCGCGCGGTCGCTGTGACAATCAACGGCGCGCCTTCGCCACTAAGCGAGATCGCGCCAACCCAATCCGCTTTATCCGTGGACAAAGGCTCCGTCGTGAATCGAATGTCAGAATCAGGAAGCGCCGCTTTGAACTCAGGTGACTCCAACCGAACGAAGTGACGCAACGGCACGGCCTCTTCACCGGGCTGCGGCTTGATCGCCGCGAGATCGCGACGGTAATCAGGAACGCGCACCAGGACGTTGCGCAGGAAACTCGTGCGCGTCGCGGCGGCGTTTGTGTCACCGGCTTGCGCGGCTGCGTCGAGTGCTGATACCTGCGCGCGCACTTCTTCAGGCCACGCTGACGAACGCGCAACGATCTTCGCCACTGATGATTTCAGCGTTTCTGCATCGCCACGCTTCGCGGCAATGCGGCTCAGTTCAACGAGAGCCGCGAGATTGTCAGGCTGTGCGCCAAGAATTTTCTGAATCAGCGTTTGAAACTCATCCGCGCTTTTTGGATCACCTTGTCGTTCAACTTCCTCGGCAAGTTTGTACGTAGCGATCAAGTTGCTGGGATCCAACTCGACGGCTTTGCGCAGTTCTTCGATTGCAGCGGGTGTGTTGCCGCGACGGCTTTCCAGCAGTCCGAGAAGATAGTGAATGTCGCTGTTGCTGGGCGCCAGATCGCGCGCTTTGTGTAGTCGCTCGGCGGCGACGTCGTAGTTTCGTTGACGCAGTGCAAGCAGTCCCCAGTTGGCCCAACCGGCAGGTTCGGCCGCCGCGAGTTGCGTAAACTGCGCGAGCTTCGCGTCCGCCTGAACGTCATGGCCCACCTCGAGCGCGGCGAGACCGATGTAGAACGTCCGCACCACCTCGTTGTACTCAGGAGATCCTTTGCGTGGAAGATTCGCAGTTGGGCGACAGGCGCTGATCGCAAGAAGCAACGCGATCAGAATCGTAGTTTTCTTTTTGGTCATTAGATCCTATAGGACTTAATAGGTCCTATATTTGCGCGTTTTTTAGAAACTCCGCACAATGTAGCACAATGAAACTATATTTAAGTTGCGCCCTGATAGCAGCACTATCAATCTTCGTTCTAAAAAATCATCTTCAAGCCGATCAAACCAAACCTAACGCTCGCGAAGAAGCGTATCGCGCAAACAACATCGGCGTAGCGCTGCTCGAACAGTTCAAGCCGAAAGAGGCAGCCGACTCGTTTCGACGTGCGCTGCAACTCGATCCCGGCATGGCGCTCGCACGCATCAATCTCGGCATCGCGCTCTTCAACATGCCCGACCTGCCTGCCGCGCAAAAAGAGTTGCAGGCCGCGATTGCCGCGGCTCCAAACACACCGCAACCACACTACGTCCTCGGTCTCGCCGCTAAGTCGCAAAACAAACCTGACGAAGCAATCGCGGAATTTCAAAAAGTCTTGCGGCTAGATCCGAACGACGTCGGCGCGAATGTAAACCTGGGCCAACTCTACGCGCAGCAACGTAAGTATCCGGAAGCGATCGCGGTCTTGCGCACTGCCGTGTCAATGGAACCTTACAACGCGACCGCGCTCTACAATCTCGGCACCTCGTTGATCCGCGCCGGCCAGCGCGAAGAAGGGCAGAAGGTCGTTGCACAGTTTCAGGAATTGCGTCAACGCGGCACCGGCACGACGCTCGGCGCAAGCTATCTCGAGCAAGGTCGCTACGCCGAAGCGATTGCCTCGACAGGCGCCGAGCCGGAACTGGTAGACAAACAAACTCCGAACGTTGTTTTCACCGACGCGACTGCGGGCGTGCTGCCTCCGGCCGGCGACTGGCCGAACGAGGCAGGTACCGGCGCCGCGGTGTTGTTTGATTACGACGGAGACGGCGATCTCGATTTACTCGAAGTTGCGGGAACACGCCAGCGCCTCTTGCGAAACGACGGCGGCAAGTTTACTGACGTAACCGCGCAGTCCGGCGCACTCGCCAAAGCAGCGGCCGCTCCGGGAACAGCCGTCGTCGCGGGTGATTACGACAACGATAACCGGCCGGACATCTTCATCCTGCGCAAGGGTGCGAGCACGCTCTATCACAACGACGGCAAAGGAAGTTTCTCCGACGTAACCACTGCCGCGAAGATCTCAACGCCTGCGAATCTCGCCACCACCGTCGCGTTCGTCGATGTCGATCACGACGGCGATCTCGATCTGCTGCTCGCCGGCGAAGGAGGCGAACTGCTGCTGCGAAATAACGGCGACGGCACGTTCAGCGATCAAACCGCGGCCGCAAAACTCACGGACAAAGTCTCGGCTCGCGCGATCGTGCCGACTGACTTCGACAACCGTCGCGACATCGATCTGCTGATCGCTTCCACTGAAAAGGTTGCGCTGTGGCGCAATATGCGTGACGGTACGTTCCGCGACGTCGCGAGCGAAGTCGGCCTCGCGGTTAAAGGCGCTGCGTGTGTCGCTGTTGGCGATGTTAATAAGGACGGCTTCACCGATTTCTACTTCGCTTCGCCCGGTGACACGACCGGTTACTTTGCGATGAGCAACGGCAAGGAACGTTTTGACATCAAGCGCGCTGAAGGCGGCAGTAGTGCTGCGCAGTTCATCGACTACGACAACGACGGGCTACTGGATCTGGTTTCGATCGTTCAGAACGAAGTGCGCGTGCTGCGCAACACGGGCGACGGTTGGACCGACGTCAGCAGCAAAGCGACGCATGGACTCGCAGCTTCGGGCGCGAATCGCGTGCTGCTCTCGGGCGACATCGACGGCGACGGTGATACTGACATCATCTTCGGCACGCCCGGTGGTGGATTGAAGTTTGCCCGCAACGACGGTGGCAACGCGAACCATTCGCTGCGCGTGAATCTCGCCGGAAGAGTCAGCAACCGGAGTGGCGTTGGTGCGAAGATCGAAATGCGCGCCGGCAGTCTCGCGCAAAAACTCGAGACTTACTCTGCTTCACCTGCACCCGCGCCTGCCGATGTCGTCTTCGGTCTCGGCAAACGCACGACCGTGGACGCGGTGCGCGTCTTGTGGCCGGCGGGGATCGTTCAGGCTGAGACTGAAATCGCGAACACAAAGTTTCCGATCACGCTTTCGCTTACGGAGCTGGACCGCAAGCCGTCATCGTGTCCTTATCTATATGTTTGGAATGGCGAACGGTTTGAATTCGTAACGGACTTCATGGGCGGCGGTGAGATGGGCCACCTCGACGCGCCCGGAACTTTCAACATGCCGGATCCCGATGAGTACGTCCGCATTCGTCCCAATCTCTTGCGCGAGCGCAACGGGCGTTACGAGCTACGCATCACAAATGAGCTGGAGGAAGCGCTCTTCGTCGATCACGTTCAACTCATCGCCGTCACGCATCCTGAAGGGACGGAAATCTATCCGAATGAGGGACTTACGGAGCCGCCACAGCCTTTCAAGATTTACTCGACGCGTGATGCTCGTCCGCCTCTGGCCGCGGTCGACGAGCACGGTCACGACGTGCTCGCTCGCATCACGAGTTTGGATCGTGAGTATCCCGATGATTTCCAACTGCTACCGATTCGCGGCTTCGCGAAAGATCACGAACTAACGTTGCAGCTTGGTCCAACTGCTTCGCCGCACACGCGTCTGTTGCTGACTGGTTGGACTGACTATGCATGGTCCAGCGATAACCTCGCCGCGTCGCAAAGCGGAAAGAGCCTGACCCTGCCTGCGTTGCAGGTGAAAGACAAGCAGGGACAATGGCGTACCGTTATCGAAAACGTCGGCATCCCGGTCGGTCGTCCGCAAACTGTCGTCGCGGATCTGACTGGAAAGTTTTTGAGCGCGAGCCGCGAGGTGCGAATCGTTACGAACATGCGCATCTACTGGGACCAGATCCTCGTCGATACATCGCCCGGAAACTTTCCATTGCGAATGACGCGGCTCGATCCAGTCGTTGCTGACTTGCGCTGGCGTGGGTTTTCGCTCGAACACTCGCCCGATGGTCGACAACCTCTGGGTTACGACTACAACCAGGTCTCTTTTACTTCGCCGTGGAAAGTGATGACTGGCCGCTACACGCGCGAGGGCGACGTGCGCGAGTTGCTGCTCGCCTCGGACGACATGTTTGTGATCTCGAGACCGGGTGATGAATTGTCGTTATCGTTTGCGGCGGACAAGTTGCCGCCATTGCCGAAAGGATGGACCAGGACGTTTCTCCTTTACGCTGATGGGTTCAGTAAAGAGATGGACATCAACTCGGCGAGTCCGGACCAGGTTGGACCACTTCCCTTCCACGGCATGAGCAAGTACCCGTACTCGTGGCCCGAGCATTATCCGTTGACCGAGAAGCGCAGAAGATATTTAGAAACGTACAACACTCGAATCGTTACGTCACAAATAGACAGGATTGCGGGATTAACAAGATAGCCATCATGGAACACATCAGATACTCAGTCGCCGCTTGTCAAACCGATTCACCTAACCCAATCGATCGTCGCGGGATGCGCGCGAACACGGATCGCATCCTCTCGATGATCGATTCGGCCGTTGCGGGCGCCGCGCCGTTTCTGCCGGTGCGTTTGGTTGTCTTTCCGGAATTCGCACACTCCGCTCCGGTCTTCGTCACGGCCGCCGAATTGATCGATAAGCTCGCGATTCCGATTCCAAACGAGCACACCGAACGGCTGCAACAGAAAGCGAAGGAACACGATCTCTACATTCAAAGCGGCTCGATGCTTGAAGTCGATCCGACATGGCCCGGCCATGTTTTCAACATGACCTGCCTGATCGGCCTGCAAGGCGTGCTTTACAAGTATCGCAAGGTGAACACGTGGATTCCCTACGAAGTCCACACCAGCCCGCACGATCTGCCTGACTACGATGAACCGCTGTTCCCTGTCGCCGATACACCGATTGGCCGGATCGGTTGCGCGATCTGTTACGACTGGCTGTTTCCCGAAGCGATGAGACAGTTGGCCGCGAACGGCGCGGAGCTGTTGCTGCGCGTCTCGGCTTACATGGATCCGTGGGGCGCGACTGAGCCGATGGCGTGGTGGACGATTGTGAACCGTTGTCGCGCGCTGGAGAACATCGCTTACGTCGTGGCGGCAAATCAGGGCGCGAGTCTCAAGCATTACCCGCCGTACTCATGGCCCGGCGGCAGTCAGGTCGTTGATTTTGATGGACGACTGCTCGCCGAAGCTTCACCGGGACCGGGCGAACGGATCGTCGTCGCGCCCGTTGATATTTCCGCGTTGCGACACGAGCGCGCGTCGCGTCGTGGTCATCACATGCTTGCGCACCTGCGTACGGAGGCCTATCCCGTTTATCAGCGACACCAGTATCCGCCTCCAGGCACAGAGCCGCTGAGTTATGAGAACAACAACGTGTTGATTGATGAAGCGAAGCGGAATCTCGGGAGTTAGACTTTGAGAAAGATCCTGCGCCGGTAAAGGATCCACATCAGCCCAAAGCAGATCAGCACGAAGCAGATCGCAAACGCGAGTGAGGCATTGATAGGCGATGCCCATGAGGCAAACACGTGATTGTAAATCCACGATCCGAGTGAGTCTCCGCCGCCAACCGTGATCAACCCCAACAGATTGGCGAGCAGGTCCGCAACCACGTACAACGCGATCGCGTTGAGTCCGAAAACTTCAAAGGGCTTGGCCCAGCGGCGATAACCCTTGATATCGATCAGCCAGTAGCAGAACGCCAGAAACTGCAACGCCAGCCCGCCGGTGAAGAACACGTAAGAACTGGTCCATAGCGCCTTGTTGATCGGGAAGAAAGCGTTCCAAGCCCAGCCGATCGCGACGCAGATCGCGCCCACGACAAACATGCCCGCGGCTTTCTCGTAGCGCGTCTTTTCTGTACGCAGCCAGTGACCGGTCAACACTCCGATCAACGTCGTCGCGATTGCGGGAATCGTGCTGAGAATGCCTTCCGGATCGTAGACCTTCGCTTGCGCCCAGACGTGCGCTCCGAAGACGGTGCGGTCGACAAACGAGGGCAGGCTACCATCCTTGGTGAGATCGCCGGCAGCGTAACCCGGCGCCGGAACGAGCCTCACGAGCGCCCAGTAAAACACCAGCAGCCCGATGACGACCGCGATCTGCGTTCTGACTTTCGTGTTCAGGAAAATGATCGACGCGAAGAAGTAACAGACAGCGATGCGCTGCAATACGCCGGGAATGCGCAGCTCCGCGAGGTGGAAATATGGAAACCCATTTAGAAACAGGCCAATCGCGAAGATGATCAGTGTGCGCTTGATGATCTTCAGGTAAATGTCTCGAGTGGCGCCACCGCGCTCGAGACGATTGCTGAGTGCGAGTGTTATCGATAGGCCAACGATGAAAAGGAAAACAGGAAAGACGAGATCGGTCGGCGTCCAACCGCTCCAGGCCGCATGTTCGAGCGGCCAGTAGATGTGTTCCCACGAGCCCGGATTGTTAACCAGGATCATCCCCGCGATCGTAATCCCGCGAAACACATCGAGCGATACAAGGCGCTGGGTTTCTGTCGGCGTCATCGGCGGCGAATTCTAGCACAGGAGCGCCTTCGCTTTGCGTCTTTGCGTCTTTGCGCGAAACTATCCTCACGTAGAAAGGAGTCTCTCGTATGTCCAAGCACCTCGTACCAATGATCCACGTCCCGGACGTGCGCGCAACAGTCGAGTGGTATCAGAGCATCGGTTTTCAAACCGTCAACACTTACGACAATGGAACTCCGGACGGGTTGAGCTTTGCGATCATGTCAATTGGGGACGCCCGCGTGATGTTCAACCAGGGCGGCGAGACCAGCAGCAAGCGCCGACGCGAAGTCGATCTGTATATTTATGACGTCGACGTCGACGAGGCTTACGAGCGTCTAAAAGATCGTGTCGATATCATCGAACGCCCACATGACACCTTCTACGGCATGCGCGAAGTAATCTTTCGCGATCTCAACCGCTTTTGGATCACTTTCGCCCGGGAAGTTAACTACACGTGAGTTTCATTTTGACTTAATCGAGATCAGTACCAAACCATAATCTCGCACGCGCGCAAGCAGACCGTGCAGCGCGGCCTGGTCGGCTACCATGCCGGAGATGGTGGTGACGTTGTTCTTCCACGCGATCGTCATGCCTTCAAACAACTCATTCCATCTCGCGTCGAGGTAGCCTTTCACCTGAATCTCGTAAAACGTTTGGTCTAATTCTTTCTCTTTAATCATGACTCCACAAACCTTCTGAAATAATCCGCCACCTTCTCCGGTGTTATCTCTGACGCGATGAACGCGATGTGATTGTCAGGCCGTAACAAGAGACCGAAATCGTTCTCGGTTCCAAAGATCTCGCTGATACGCGCGTCGATCGAGATGTGATGGCAGTCAACTAGCCCACCTAAGTTCTGAAACTCACCTGGCTCATTCTTCCCAAACAGCAGCAGGTGAAACTTCGGCGCCTTCAACTTGTCGAAGATGCTTTTGCCGTCCACGAGAAAATAAGGAAGACGATCTCCCGCTTTCACGTCCTCAAACTCGTCGTCAGTCTTCTCGCTCAACGAATCGTCGCGATAGTTGATCCCGATCTGCGAGATCAACGGAAACACACGCCTACTCACCGCGTCCAAACTCGCCATAAAACCGGCGACCGGCGGAAAGATAGTCGTGCGAATGAAACTCATCAGCCAGCTTGATCCGGCGGCTAACTCAAACATTCGATCGGTGGAATCGAGCAGTCGCTTGGCGTTTGCGAGGCGCTCTTCGTTGTAACTATCCAGCAACGACTCCGCCGCCGCGCCTTTGACCACGAGCGCGAGTTTCCACGCCAGGTTGTAAGCATCCTGAATGCCTGTGTTCATACCCTGCGCGCCGGCGGGACTGTGAATGTGCGCGGCATCGCCCGCAACAAAACATCTGCCTCCGGAAAACTTGTTCACGCGCCGCGAGTGGACCTTGTACAGCGAAAACCACCGCACATCGGAAATCTCGAGCGACAGTTTTACCTGCTCTTTTACTTCGCGTTCGATCTCCTCGTAGACCACTTCGCCGTCGTCTTCGTTTTTGCTCTCAGGAAACGTGCCGATGATGCGATAACGGTCGTCGCCCGGCATCGGAAAGAACGCAACGAACACGTCGCGCGCAAGACAAACGTGCAGCGCGTCGTGCGGCAGCTCCCAATCGACGCGCGCATCGGCGACGTAGAACAGGCGCTCGAAAGTGCTGCCTTCAAACGTCAGTCCGAGACCATGCCTGACCACACTCTTCGCGCCGTCGCAACCGACGAGATACTTTCCGTTGATTGTCTGCGATTCACCTGATGGCAATTTCACTTGTGCAGTCACACCGTTTTCGTCCTGAGAAAAACTCTCGAGCTCCGTGTTCCAGGACACGTCGCGGTTGTGACTGCGAATAAATTCGTAGAGCAGTTCCTCGTTCTTGCTCTGTTCCAACATCAACATGTAGGGAAACTGGCTCATGTCTTTGCCGAAGTTCGCGAGGTGCATCTCACCGCGGATCTCGCCGCCCTCGATCAGCCTGACGCGATTGGCAATCGTGCCTCGTTGAATTGCCGGTTGGGCCATTTCCATCTGGTCGTAGATCTCGAGGGTACGGGCCTGGACGCCGATGGCTTTTGAATAAGGCGTTACCGTCGCGTTCTTCTCGACGACGACAAAGTCGATTCCATGTCTGATGAGCTGGCAGGCGAGGGAAAGTCCCGTCGGGCCCGCTCCGATGATGATGACGTCTGTATTAAGTGTCTTCATGACAGCCTCCTAACTTGCAAAATACGGCATATGCCGTGTGCCGTCATGGCCCGAAAGATGTATTTCGCAGCCGCAGATCCACGCGGATGACCCGGATTTGAAAATGTGTCTTTCGGGATATGCAACTACACCCGCCTGTCTTCTATCTTCACGCCGCGTTGAGAAAGTTAACGAAATTCATAAGGAGGAATCATCAATGAAAACTTTTAAGAGAAATCGCGTCGTGATGGCGACTATCGGCTCGCTGGGCGATCTGCACCCGTACATCGCGCTCGCGCTGGAAATGAAGAAACGCTTCATCGAACCCGTTATCGCGACCAGCAATGTCTACCGGCAACGGATCGAGTCGCTCGGGATCGAGTTTCATCCGATTCGACCGGAGTGGCCGGAGCCGGAAACGCCCGAGTATCTCGCAATGATGGAGGGCATTATCGATCCAAACCGCGGTGCGGAATATCTGTTCAAGGGCATGCTGGCGCCGGCAGTGCGCGACATGTATGAGGATTTGAGCGCCGCTATCGAAGGCGCCGACCTGCTTGTCACGCATCCGATCGTCCTTGCTGGTCCACCACTCGCACAAAAGAGCTGCATTCCCTGGGTCTCGACTGTACTGTCGCCTGCTTCGCTGTGGTCCGCGTTCGATCCGTGGGTACCGCCAAACGCGCCCTGGCTTCATAGCGTGCTCAAAGCTGGAGGACCATTCGCTCCGCGGCTTTACATGAAACTGGTGAAGGCGATGTCAGCGCCCTGGCTTAAGCCGATCAACAGTCTTCGTGCTGAGCTGGGTTTGCCAAAAGGAGAACACGCGTTATTTGAAGGACAGTTTGCGCCCGATCTCAATCTCGCACTGTTTTCCGGTGTGTTTTATGAGCCGCAGTCAGACTGGCCCGCGAACACCGTAGTTACCGGATTTCCGTTCTTCGACAAGAAAGACAACGCCCCGCCGGACATCGATCTCTTGAGATTTCTCGGGCGTGGTTCGGCGCCGATCGTTTTCACGCTCGGCTCGGCGGCAGTGAACCTCGCCGGTGATTTTTACCGGGAGAGTATTGCGGCGGCGAAGTTGCTGAAGCGACGCGCTGTGTTGCTTGTCGGCAGCATGGAAAACAGGCCGAAACATCCGCTTCCCGAAGACATCATTGCAGTCGATTACGCACCACTCGGTGAACTCCTGCCGCGTGCGGCCGCGATGGTCCACCAGGGCGGCGTAGGCACAACCGGACAAGGCTTGCGAGCGGGAATTCCGATGCTCGTCGTGCCTTTTGCACACGACCAGCCGGACAACGGCGCTCGCGTTGAACGTCTCGGTGTCGCGCGCAACGTCGCTCGCGACCAGTACAAAGCCGAACGAGTAGCAAGTGAACTCAAAGAGCTTCTCGGCAATCCGCTATATGCGCGGACTGCGCGTGAGGTTGGTAGCCGTGTGCGCGCTGAGAGCGGCGCGGCGTTGGCAGTTGATCTGATTTTGGACCAATTAAACGAAAGGAGAGCTAACCGGCTCGCACTGCGAACGGTGGCATGAACAACAATGAAAGGTAACACGACGATGATGAAAGTGGCGGGCCTGTTAACACTACTCTGCTCCTGGTCCATGGCCCACGGACAACAACAGGAGCAAAAACTTGCGCAGGCGATGAAGCAGAACCAGCTCGCGTTGCAGCAGTACACGTGGAAATCGCAGACGCAAATACGAAAAGAAGGCGAGATCAAGGCGACTAAGCTGTTTTCGAGCCGTTACGCCGCGAACGGCGAGGTCGTGCAGTTATTGATCGAAGAACAGTCGGCAAATCTGCCGAAGTTCGGAATACGCGGCATGGTTGCGAAGAAAAAGAAGGAAGAGGCGACCAAACTGATCGAAGCGTTGCAGCGGTTTGCGAAGTCTTACGCTGAGCTCCCGCCCGCAAAAATGCAGGAGTTTATGAAGACCGCGAAGGTCACGCTGGAAACAAACACGCCGCAGCCGTTGCTGCGTCTTGAAGCAGCGAACGTGTTGCAGTCAGGCGATTCGATGATTGTTTGGCTTGACGCGAACACGCGACGGCAACGGCGGATCGAGATCAATTCGAGCTTCGATGCGAAGCCGGTACGGATCGTGACGGAGTTCAAGGATATTCCGGATGGTCCAACTTACATGGCGCGGTCCGTGGTGGATTATCCGCATGAAGAGCTGACGCTCACGATGGAGAACTTTGGTTACGAATTTCTTGGTGGCGATGAATAACTTTACTAACTAATAAGGAGAGAATGATGAAAACGATTAGAGCGATGATTATGTTGGCGATGATGCTGGGCCTGCTGGCTGTTTCGGCAACGGCGCAGTCGGTGCAGTCGGATTATGACCGTGGCTTCAGGTTCTCGGAGTTGAAGACCTTCAGCTTCGCGGTCCAGCGACGAGCGGCAACGGATCCTTTGGCGAGCGACACGCTGAATGACGGCCGGATCCGCAACGGACTTGAGTCGCAGTTAACGGCCAACGGCTTCCGAATGGAAACCGAGAAGGCTGACTTCGTGATTGCTTACTACGTGACCACGAAGAACAAGCTCAACGTGCAGGACTACGGTTATGGACCGCCGCGCTGGTTTGGCAGCCGTGACATTCGCGTGAACCAGTATTCAGAAGGGACGTTGATGGTCGACTTCATCGACGCGAAGAGCAATCAGGTGATCTGGCGCGGGCGGGCTGTTGGTACTCTGGAACTGAAAGGAGTTGATAAGAAGATCAGCAAATCAGTGGAAAAGCTGGTCAAGCAATTCTTGAAAGACACACAGAAGAAAAATGGCTAGATCAAGAGCGCCAAAGGCGCGAGATATGAAAGCCAGGGGCAAGCGCGAAGCGAAGCGGAGCGCGTCGCCCCTGGATCAGTTTTTGAAAAAACCACCTGAGCTCTGAAAAGGGCGTAATACGTCGGCGTCTATTTCGGCCCTTCAGGCCTTAGCCTCGGTTTGGGGCGCTTCAACCAGGGGCGACGCGCTTCGCGCTTGCCCCTGGCTTTCATATTTCGCGCCTTTGGCGCTTTTGTGGCCTAAACCAGCACTTTGAGGGTGCGGGCGCGCTCGAGGGCCTGCGTGCGGCTGTGAACGTCGAGCTTTTGATAGATGTTGCTCATGTGGCGCTTCACGGTGCCGGCAGACAGAAATAACTTATCGGCGATCTCCTGGTTCGAAAGCCCTCGCGCAACGTGCTGTAAAACTTCCAACTCACGCTCGCTCAACGGATCTTCGACATACCACCACGGCAGCGCTTCACTCTCGGTAGTCGCTACGCGCGCCGTCGGCACCGGCCCACTCGGACTAAACAGCTCCTTCAGTTTCACCACGTACTGCAGCAACTCAGGCTTCTCCGATTCCCAACGCTTCCCCTTCTGCTTCAGCAACTCGAGCAGCAGCTTCGAAACAGTCTCTCCTTCATCGACAAACGTTCGCACGAACGTTTCCGCCTGCCCGAGTATCAAGGCGTTCTCGAGTGCTTTTATCGCCGCTGCTTCATCTTCCAACGACTGGTGCGCGAGCGATTGCAAAACCAGGATCTCGATAACGCTTCGCACGCGTTTAGCGTCCTGCGCCGCTTTGAGTAAACGATTCAACAGCACTAACGCCTGTTTCGCCTGCATCGTCACGATCAGCCAGCGCGCGAGCACGAGGTGTGGAAACTCCTTCGCGTAACTCGGCTTATCTTCAGCACTCAGCCCCGACGTTTGCACCCAGCGATTCACCAGCGACATGTCACCACCGCGCCGCAACACCATCAGCGCTTTCAAAGCCTCAATTTGCTTCTCGACTACTTCGTTCCCGCATCGCCGGTACCGTCGCAGCGCCTGATCGATCATCACGTCCGCCTGCGCAGTGTCGTTACACAGGTCCAGCATCAAGGCGAGACTCTTCAAGTTTTCCACTACGAATCCAGGATAACTCTCGCGTCCCGTTTGCCGAATGACAGATAACGCATCGTTGAGATCAGTCTTTGCGATATCAAGCTCATTCCGTTCGCGATGGACGTCACAAAGCGAAACATACGAGTAAAGCAACGTCTCGGGCCGTGTTTTCAGATGCTCTCGCGCAAATTGTTGCGCGCCTTCGAGCGCTTCCGCCCCTTCGCGCAAGCGCGCCTGCATTATGCGAACCACGCCCAAAGCAAGCTGCCCCCAGACCTGAAAAATCAGGTGTTTGGCCTCGCGATATACAGGCAGGGCAGCCAGGATAGCTTTCTCGATCTCTTGTGTATCGCCGTGCAAAGAAGCAGAACGGATTCTCGTCTGCATCACCACCGCACGTTGCTTGATGTCGTCAGGCAGTAAAAACTCAAACGCTTTCTTACTGGATTCTGCCGCTCGCTCCGGCTGGTAAAGAGCCGCCGCGATAATGGACCGCGTGGTCCAAACAAGACTCATCAAACTCTTTCGCAGACTCTCAGGTTCAGCCGTTTCGACAACCTGCAAATACTTTTCCGCCTTGTCGTACTCTTCGTTGTACATCAGCGAGGGGACGTAGAACGGAAACAACATCGGCCGGTTCTTGAAAGCAGCTTCGGGAATCGCCTCAACCCAGACCTTCAGGCGTTCAAAGCCACCGAGACTGAGCTGCTGAAAGGCGATCTGTTCGATGAAATCGAGCGCCCGATCCCAATCATGTGCGGAAAGCGCGTATTGGATCGCTTCCTCTTGCAGGTTGTTCTTGTAACACCATTGACTCGCCTTGATTTGCAACTCACGAATGGCGCCGGTCTGTTTTTGCTTGAGTTTCAAGCGCAAAAGATCCGCGAAGAGATGGTGATAACGAAACCACTCCCCACGATCATCCAGGCGAATCAGAAAAAGGTTGGCACGCTCCAGTTGATCGAGCATTTCGTGCCCGCTCTCATCACCGGTGAGAGCATCGCAGAGCGAGCCATTCAGGCGCGCGAGAATTGAAGTGCGCAACAGGAAATCCTGGACCTGCTCGGTCTGGCAATTCAGCACTTCTTCCAGCAGGTAATCGAGTACAAAACGATTGTCGCCGGCAAACTCCTTCACCAGCTCGGAGCGGTTGGCGCGGTTCTGAAGGGTGAGCGCCGAGAGTTGCAAGCCGGCGATCCAGCCTTCGGTTCGATCTTCGAGAGCTGAAACGTCAGCCGGCGTGAGCTCGAGGTTCATCACCTCGTTCAGGAACGCCGTTGCTTCAGTCGTGTCAAAACGTAAATCGGAAGCCCGCAACTCCTTCAACTCGCCGCGCGCACGCAAGCGACCGAGTGGAAACGGTGGATCGCTGCGCGTTGCGATGAGAGCGTGAGCGTGCGGCGCGAGGCGTTCAATTAAAAAGCTCAGAGCGTCGTGAATACCGTGCTCCCTGATGACGTGATAGTCGTCAAACGCCATCACAAACTCTTTGTCGTAAGCGTTTATTTCGTTCAGCAGTGATGTGAGTACAACTTTCAGCGGCGGCGCATTCGATCTGTGAAGTAACTCCGCGCTTTCGTCGCCGAGGTCGTTGTCGACCATCTGGAGCGCGCCGATGAGATAGTCGAGAAACCGGAGCGGCTCGTTGTCTTCCTCATCGAGCGAGACCCACGCCAGCGGTGTTTCGCAGTCCTTCCGCCACGCCGCAACCAAGGAAGTCTTCCCAAAACCCGCCGGTGCTGAGACGAGCGTCAGCTTCCCGCGCAAACCGTCCTTTAATTGATCGAGCAAGACCGGGCGGTCGACCAGCGCCTGCCGGGCTGGCGGCAGGTATAGCTTGGTCGTCAAGCGCTGAACGAGGGCCGGGGAACTCATGGGGAACGCGAGTCTATCACGAAGAATCCGTGTTTTTCCGCGTAATCCGCGGCCAAATCAAATACACCTTTGAAATGTATCTTTCGGCATATGCGACTACACCCGCCGATTTCCTATCTTGACGCTGCCCGAAACGGGTTCAAACAGTCCGATAGAAAGGAATGTCGCAATGCTCGGTCTCATCCGTTCCAAATTCACGCTTTTGCTAGCCGCGATACTTCTCGCCGCCGGTTCAACAACGTTAGCGCAGGAGCCTTTGGTGGTTCCGCCCGGCGTTGAAATCCTGACGCTCGACAAAGCCATCGACCTGGCGGTCGTAAACAACCGTTCCGCCCGAAATGCCCGGCTCGAGACCGAGAAGAACGACGAGCGCACTGCCGCCGCGCGCACGCATCTGTTGCCCGGTTTTCAAATGAACGCCGGCATTGCCAAACCGCTCACCAGCTTCGACACGACGTTCGAGAAGGGCGTGTTCGGGACTTTCCCGTCCGGTCCGGTGCCGAATGAAGACACGGTTATCACGTCTTCAACCAAACCGACCGCCGCCATCGTGGGCCAACTGGTCCAACCGTTGTCGCAGCTTCATCGCATCAAGCTTCAGATCAAGCAGCAGGAAGCAGCGACCGAGATCTCCCGCGCGCAACTAAGCGCGACGGAACAAGCACTCGTAAACGAAGTCAAGCGCGCCTACTACGCGATCCTGCAATCGCAAGGCGCCGCGCAGGCCGCCGAGGTGAATATCAAGCTCTATCGCGAACTCGATCGCGTTACCGGCGAATACGTGGTCCAGCAAGTCGCGCTCAAAACCGAGCTGATGGATGTGCAGACACGACTCGCTAAAGCCGAGTACGAATTGATGACGATCGACGACCAGTTGATATCGCAGAAAGAGCAACTCAATCACTTGCTTGGACGCGACGTACGTACCGAATTCGCAGTCAGCAGTGGTGAGGAAACAGCTTTGGCGGTCATGCGCGAAACAGATCTCCTCGCCGCGCGCGAGCGTGCGCTGGCGAATCGTCCTGAGATTCGTGAAGCGAAGTTAAAAGTCGAACAGGCCAAACTCGACAAGCGCATCAAGAAGTCGGAATTCATCCCCGACGTGAGTTTGACCGTCAACTACGCCACCACATTCAGCTATTCGAACTTCGTGCCCCGCAGCTTGAGCGGTGTTGGCGTGCAGGTCGACTGGGAAGTTTTTGATTGGGGTCGCAAGAAACACGAAGTCGCCGACAAAGAGAAAAGCATCACGCAGGCGAACAATTCGTTGCTCGATACTGAGAGCCAGGTGGTGATGGAAGTGAACAGTCGTTTTCGCCAGATGCAAGAGACCCGCCAGATGTTGAAAGTGGCGAAGCTGGCCCAAACCCAGGCGCGCGCGAACGTGCAACTGGTTACCTACAAATACCGCCTCGATGCAGTGCTGCTGAAAGACGTGCTCCAGGCGCAAACCGTTTTGGCAAATTCAGATTACGACTACCAGAAAGCTTTACTCGCGTTCTGGACCGCAAAAGCAGATTTCGAAAAAGCGATAGGAGAAGACAAATGAACACCAAACAATTACTCGCCATCATCAACATCGTAGCGCTTATCGCCTTATCGATAGGCTGCAAAACCAGGGCAGAGGAAAAAACAGTCAAGCCGGTGAAGGTTAAGTCAGTGGAGACGCACACCGGCGCGAGCGTCGTTCGTTACTCGGCCAGTATCAGACCGAGTTCACAGGTTGAGATCGCGTTCAAAGTCCCTGGCTATGTCGAGGTGATCAAGAGCATGGAAGGACGCCACATACAGGCCGGCGATATCGTGATGAAAGGCGCTGTGTTGGCCCAACTGAGGCAGAGTGACTACGCCGCGAAGGTAAACGAAGCGCGGTCGCAAACAGGTGAAGCGCGTTCGGCAGTCGACACGAATAACGCGCAGATGAAGGAAGCGATCACTGCGGTCGAGACAAGTCGCGCCCAGTTGAAGGACTCAGAAGCGAGTCATGAGCGAGCGAAGCTCGACTTCGAACGCGCCCAGGCGTTGTTTGCAACGCAGAGCATCACGAAGCCTGATTTCGACGCGGCCAAAGAACGGTTCGAAGTAAGCAAAGCAAAGTTTGAAGCTGCGAAAGCTCAACTCGCCGTCGCGGAAGCGAAGGTAAACACAGCGAAGTATCAGATCGGCGCTGCGGAATCGCGACTGAAGACGATGGAAGCGACCGTCTATACCGCGAGCATTCCGCTGGGCGATGCGCAGTTGCGAGCGCCGCTCAGCGCGGTGGTGATCGAGAGAAAGATCGAGGTTGGTCAACTTGTTTCCACCGGCACGCCCGCGTTCGTGCTGGCTGACTTGAGCTCGGTGAAGGCCGCTTTCGGCGTGCCTGACCTGGCGCTCCAGAATTTCAAAATCGGCGACACGCTCACGATGACGACTGATGCCGTGCCCGGCACTGAGTTTACCGGACACATTTCGCGCATCTCGGCCGCGGCCGATTCGAGCAGCCGCGTGTTTGACGTGGAAGTGACGATTCCGAATCCCGAAGGATTGTTGAAGCCAGGAATGATAGCGTCGATGACGGTCAACGAAACAGGAGCTGCGAAAGAGTTTCCGGTTGTTCCTTTAACTGCGGTGACACGATCGAAAGTCGATCCGAATGCTTACGCAGTGCTCGTGATCGAAGAAGTCAACGGGAAGCGCTTCGCGCGATTAAGGAAGGTAGAACTTGGTGAGTCATACGGCAACTCAGTGGCGGTGAACAGCGGCGTCAAGCCGGGCGAGATCGTGATCACGACCGGTGTATCGCAAGTCGCAGACGGCGAAGAAGTGCACGTGATGCCATAGGACTCATAAGACCAATAGGACCTATAACAAACCAAGATTAGGAGTAGCAATCATGTCCCGCGGAAAGAGCGATCAAGAACTCATCAACGGCAAGCACAACACGGCGCGCTTCTTCGTCGAGAAGCGACAGGTGGCGTGGGTGCTGCTAATACTGACCTGCCTTTGGGGCGTGTATGGCTACATCAGCATGCCTCAGCGTAAAGACCCGGAAGTACAAGTGCGCACTGCGGTGGCGCTCGTGCCCTGGCCGGGAGCGAGTGCGGAGAAAGTCGAGCAGCTCGTGACCAAGAAAGTCGAAGAGCAAATGGCTGCGAACGCGAAGGTCACGAAAATTGAATCGATCTCGCGCACGGGCCTGGCGGTTATCTACGTCGAGCTCGACGAGAATCTCAAGGAGACCGGCAAGGAGTTTGACGATATCAAGCTGAAGCTTGACGGCATTCGCGATCTGCCGAGTGGCGCTGGTCCAATCAACTTCATTAAAGACTTCGGCGACACAGCGGCTTTGATGCTCACCGTTGCGAGCCCCAAGGCCGACGATGCTGACATCGCCCTGCGTGCTCAAAGCATTGCGGCCGCAATCGACCACGAGCGCGCCGGCATCGAGGGCGACAAGTCTGCAAGATTCACGCTCGTATTCAATTCGCCGGTCGCGTTGCAGACACATCTCTTGCGCACGCCGACCGAAATGTTTCTGGCTTATTTAAAGGAGAAGAACTTCGCGAGTGATGTACACGTGATTCAGGGCGACCGCTTCATCGGCTTCGATGGCGCGAGCGACAAGAGCGATGCGGAGATTCTCGGTTTCGTGCAGCAGTTTATTGCTGAACGATTGCAAGCGGCCGAGTTTCATCCGGATGGGTGGGCGCCGATCGTCGTGCGCAACACCCAGGAGGTGCAGGCAAAACTCAAAGCCGTCGCAGGCGATAAGTACAGCTATCGCCAGATGGACGACTACACCGATCTGATCGAGAAGACGCTGAAGACGATTCCGCAGGTTTCCAAAGTGAACCGCTCCGGAATCCTGAACGAAAACGTCTTTCTGCTTTATTCACAGGAGCGGCTCGCTTCCTACAACATTCAACCCGGCACGCTTGAAGATGCGATGAAGGGCCGAAATATCTCGACTTCCGGCGGTCAGGTCAACGTCGAAGGCAAGAACGTGACACTCGATCCCGGCGGTGAGTTCAAGAGTGAAGATGAGATCGGCAACGTTCAGGTGCGTACTTCAAACGGCAGTCTCGTGTATGTGCGCGATCTGGTCGACGTGGTGCGTGGTTACGAGAGCCCCGCGCGCTTTCAGAACTTCTTCAACTGGCGCGACAGTAACGGTAACTGGCAGCGCAGTCGCGCGATCACTCTCTCGGTGCAGATGAGATCCGGAGAGCAGATCGCAGAGTTTGGCAAGCAGGTTGATGTTACGCTTGAGGGCTTGAGACAGCAGTTGCCCGCGGATCTGATTTACGCGCGCACTTCAGATCAGCCGTTGCAGGTCGAGGAGAGTATCGACCTGTTCATGAAGAGTCTTTACGAAGCGATTGCGCTGGTGGTGATCATCGCCTTGATCGGTTTCTGGGAATGGCGCTCGGCGCTGCTGATGGCGTTTTCGATTCCGATCACGCTCGCGATGACATTCGGTTTTATGCACATCCTGGGAATCGATCTGCAACAGGTTTCGATCGCCACGCTGATCATCGCGCTCGGACTGCTCGTTGACGATCCGGTGGTTGCCGGCGACGCGATCAAACGCGATCTTGCGCTCGGACATCCGCCCGTGATTGCCTCGTGGCTTGGACCAACGAAGCTTGCGACGGCGATTTTGTACGCGACGATCACGAACATCGTGGCTTACTTGCCGTTTCTGATGATCAAAGGCTCGACGGGCGAGTTCATCTATACGTTGCCGGTCGTGATTGCCTGTTCTCTCGTGGCGTCGCGACTCGTGTCGATGACGTTCATTCCGTTGCTCAGTTACTACTTGCTGAAGCCAAAGTTTGAGCTGCCAATCGCGGAGCGCCGTACGAAAGGCTTTGCAGCTCGTTATTACAAGCTTGGCACGTGGGCCATCGAACATCGCTGGAAGGTCATGGCGGGCGCGCTGATGTTTCTTGTTGCGGGCGGCGTGTTTATGGCCCGACTGAAGACGCAGTTCTTCCCGAAGGATCTTTCGTACTTGTCGTACGTCGATGTTTGGCTGCCGGCTGATGCGCCGTTATCTGCAACCCGCGAGGCTGCGGAGCAATCGGAAGAGGTCATTCGCGACGTGATCGTCGAATACGGGAAACAACATCCGGACGGTGATGGCAAACCGCGCGAAGTGCTGAAGTCGTTGACGACTTTCGTTGGCGGTGGTGGTCCGAGGTTCTGGTTCTCACTGTCGCCTGAGCTGCAGCAGTTGAACTATGCGCAGATCATCATTCAGGTGAAAGACAAGCACGACACTGCACACCTGGTTGGTGACTTGCAGCAGGCGCTTTCGGAGCGAGTTCCCGGTGCGCGCATCGACGTGCGGCAACTCGAGTCAGGCAAGGCGGTCGGACTGCCGGTGGCGATTCGCTTGAGCGGTGAGGACATCGGCATGCTGCGAGGTTATGCGGATCGTGTCAGCGCGATTTTGGAGGAAACATCGATCGCGGAACGCGTTCGGAATGATTGGGGCGAGGAGAGTTTTGCGGTTCGTCTCAAGACCGACTCCGAGCGCGCCAACAATGCCGGGCTGACCAACTACGACGTCGCGATGGCGTCGCAGTCAGCGATGTCTGGTCATCAGGTCACGACGCTGCGCGAAGGCGATAAGCAGATTCCCGTGGTCGCGAAACTCCGCATGGAAGAACGCGCACAGCTCGGCGATCTCAAGAATCTCTACGTCTATTCCGGAAAGGGATCGCAGAAGATTCATCTTCGGCAAGTAGCGTCGATCGAGTACGGAATGCAGACTGAAAAGATGCGTTCGCGCAACCAGTTTCGGACCATAACTGTATCGGCGATGCCTGCTGACGGCCGACTCGCTTCGGAAGTCATGAAAGCGGCGCGTCCGAAACTCAAGGAGTTGCAGCGGGAACTGCCGCCCGGCTATCGCCTCGAGATCGGCGGCGAGGAAGAGGACCAGGTCAAGAGCTTTAGGGATCTGGTGATCGTGTTGATGATCTCGGTGTTGATGATCTTCATGGCGCTGGTGTTCCAGTTCAAGAATGCCATCAAACCGTTCATCGTGTTTGCTGCGGTGCCGTTTGGGATGGTGGGCGCGCTGGCGGCGCTGTGGATCATGGGTCAGCCGTTCGGCTTCATGGCATTTCTCGGGATTGTGAGTCTTGTTGGTGTAATCGTCAGCCACATCATCGTGTTGTTTGACTTCATCGAAGAGAAACACGCCGAAGGAGCGCCGTTGATTGAGGCGTTGCTGGATGCGGGCATCATGCGACTACGACCGGTGATGATTACGGTCGGCGCGACTGTGATCGCTTTGTTTCCGTTGGCTTCACATGGTGGTCCACTCTGGGAGCCGATGTGTTACGCGCAGATCGGCGGTCTCAGCGTGGCAACATTCATCACACTGCTGCTGGTGCCGGTGATCTATGCGATCTTTGTCCTGGATCTGAAACTGGTAAAGTGGGAAAAGGTGGAGGAGACACCCGACGCCGCTCACGCCCCAGCAACTTCCTAAGCAGAACGACAAAATTAAATAGGTCCTATATGTCCTATAGGACCTATTTTTTTGCCCTTTGTGCTTTTTTGTGGCTTCCCTTTCGTGCGTTTCGCGGAGCGCTCGTATTCGTTAATCGCCTGCGCCTCAGTCAACAGCGCCTTGCGAAAAGATCCGAGCACCTTGAGCAACAGATCGAGTTTTCGCAAACTCTCTCGCCGCGCCCGCACCGTTCCGAGAAAAAACTCCAGTTGAATATGTCGACGACAATCAGCAATCGTCAACATGTAATGGCCCCATTTGTATTCGCCACCGCGACTCGACTCAACTTCCGCCAGAATGTAAGAAGTCGTGCCACTCGAGACCGAGGCGAGAAACATTCGTTTGCGTAGAAGAAATTTATTCATGTGAGGTACTGCTCATCACCATTGAATTATTAGGCCGAGAGCGTATAATACGTGGCCTCAACCTCCTTGTCAACGATATTGGTTAAATGTCGTCCTCATAAAGGATGAGAAAAGAGGAATAGCAAATGGATCTGCTCGATCACATCGCAGCAAGAATCAGGGATCTGCGCATCACCTACAATAACGGTGAAGGACTCTCACAGGAATCACTCGCAAAGCACCTGAAAGTTTCAACAAACACCATCTCCAGATGGGAAACGGGGACATATCGGCCCAGCGTTAAGGATCTGGAGCGCATCACGCGTTTCTTCGGCGTCTCGATCATTTCGTTCTTTCCATCGGAAATGCTCGACGCCGAAGAAGACGAAAATCTCAAAGCGCTCTTACGTACGGCAAGACAATTACATCCTGCCGATCTCGAGGAGTTAAGGAAGTACGCGGAGTTTCGCCGGGCCCGCAGTATTTACGAGGGAAAAGCACGACCTAAGCCCGGCCGGAAAGGGGGAAAACAGAAGTGAATACACAAAGTTATTACGAAGATCTGCGACAACTGGCGCGCGCGGTGCGCGCCGAAAATGGACTCTCGTCACCACGCGTTCTCGTCAGTGATCTGTTGCGCATCTACACCAAACACGGGATCGTCGTTGATGAGTGGCCGCATCGTTTTCGAAACCTGCGCGGCGCGTTCATTAATGATGAGCTCGGACCGACGGTGATGGTCGCGAAGGGGCTGCCACAGGATCCGAAGGTTTTCACCATGGCCCATGAATTGAAGCACTTCTTCCGCGATCGAGACCTCGGTATCTCTTATTGCGATCAGTCAAACCTGAACAAAAGTATTGAGGTGGGTGCTGAGATCTTCGCGGCGGAGCTGATCTTCCCGGATCGCGACTTCATGGCGCACATGAAGCGAATGAGTGTACGGACGAACCAGTGTCTGCCTAAAACGCTCATTCAATTGAAACGACAGACTGGAACCACGCTCAGTTATGCAGGCCTCGCCATCAAGGCGGAGCGACTCGGCTTTGCGCCATCTCATTCGTTAACCACGATCAAAACGTGGCGCCGGCTCGAAGCGGTCCATGGATATTAATTGTTCGTGGTCCGAATATCGTTACTTCCGTTTGCCGCTCGGTCTCCCCGCGGCGCTGCCCCTCGTTGCCAGTGGACGGAAGATAGGTCTTATCCGCCCGCGCACTTTCGCTTCTTTGAAGGGAACGGAAATCGCCGGCCGTGCGGTTGACTCTCCGTGTGAGATCAAACGCAAGTCGTCGCCACGCCGCTGTGCATGACAACAATAAAACCTGCCGCGGTATTCGATCAGATATATCGGACGCTCAAACTCGGACCACTTTCCGTTGTCGACGCTTCGTACCCTCGTATCCAATTGCAACAGACTCCCCGGCGGCAGCAGAGGCCACATCATCCGATCTGACATTCCAATCATAACGAGTGGACCGCGCTCCCAATCGACGTCCAGCATCAACGGTACGGGAACATCGGACCAGACGCTCAACAGGCGTCGCATAGCGCTACTCGGATCCTGCAGTACTGTCGTCAATTCCCTTTGGTCCATGAGTGACTCTCTTTCCTTCCGACATCCTCAAATGCGATTTTTAACACGTTCTTGTCCCGTGTTTTATCAAAAAACGTTTGACATGCTGTTAGCACGGCATTAACATCCGCCGCATCGCAGGATCCGAATGCAGCCGGCTTCAGTTGTGAAGGCGGACTTTGCCCGGCAATCCTAATCCTGCAGCATGTTTCAACATCAATTGACGTTTATCAACTGAGTGAATCAGTACTCTGTTCGTGTTTCAACAGATGGCTGCTTGAGTGCGTCGCGCATTTTAACACGGCCATCACGGTCACGAATGGCGGAGGATAAAGGATGACGAGTTTGCGGTGATCCCGAAGGCCCAGGATCTCACTCGGATCACCGCCGAATTAATCGACTCAATCTCATAACACGCGATCTCTCTGTTGCGAACGCGTGATGGTCGGACTGTTTTTAGCGGCACTTATATCCCTTTTATTTTCTTCACTTTAACTAATTTTTCTTTTTGAGATCCCCCTCGCGTAAATACACATGTATGTAACAGCTCTGAACGCAGCTTCCCTGGAGAAGGAAGCGACGTTTTGATCTGAGGGTCGTGCCAGGTTCGACCGTTTTACAGGACAAGTTCCAGAAGCCCCGACGGGACTAATCCAGAAAGCCAGAAACCAGATGCTGGATCAGCGCCGAGTGGCCGCACAACCAGATGACAAGCGTGAACAGTTGTTCACCGAGCGGTATGAAGGTCTGCTCGCGTGGGCCATGCGCTTGACCAACCAGCAGCGAGATGCCGCAGAGGACCTCGTACAGGACGCGTTTGTGCAATTCGTGCTGGGCCGGACCAGGCTCGAAGAGATTGAAAATATCGACGGTTATTTAAGAAGAATGTTGCGCTACATGCACGTCTCGCGGTTGAGTCGCTCGGCGCAACACCTGCATGAGGCGGCGCTCTCAGTTGCCGATTACGACTCCTGTAAACTCGGCTGGACGGCAATTGAACCCC
>Ga0126376_10000020_pt1 | contig 62410 bp, 47 predicted proteins | sample PanSoiMetPlot_15_FD_92760 | JGI IMG/M metagenome (GOLD analysis project Ga0126376, IMG submission 92760) | Tropical forest soil microbial communities from Panama - MetaG Plot_15 | ecosystem: Environmental > Terrestrial > Soil > Tropical forest > Bulk soil | place: Panama | collected 2016-02-17 | reverse complement strand
ACGAAGCCGGTGCCGCTGGTCGGAACGGTGTAGCTGTGATTGCTTCCGGCCTCCCACGTGACCGCGCCATTCGCTGCGATTTTTATGAACTTGAACTGGATTGTCTGCCCCGCCGGAACGGAGGCGACGAGGAACCAATTTGGATAGTTCGGCGTCAGCATCGGCCCAACGGCCGTATCCCATGTCGTCGACCAGTTACTCAGCTCAACTGTACTGCCTGTCAGAAAGATATAGTCGCCCACCTGCGTCGGCGACGCATTGTTGACGGTAAAAGTAATCGGGATGAGTTTCGCTGTCAGTACTGTGTACTGGATTCCGTTTGAGACTTGTGAACTCGAATTGGTTACGGTGACGCTGTAGTTGCCGTTCGTAACTGATGGTGTAGTCACTGTAATCGAAGTCGGTGACCACGAGTTCACGGTCGCTGTCGTCGTGCCAAACTTCACTGTTCCAGTCGTCGAACCGAAGTTCTTGCCGGCGATGACCGTTTTCACGCCCGGTTGTCCGGCCGTTGGTCCAATCGATCCGATTTCCGGTGTCGATGCGCCTTCAGTGAATTGCCAGACTGCGACCGTGTGCGCCGGAAGCGTGAACGTCGTCACAGGGTTGTTGCCGCCCGAGCCCGTGCTGACGGTAATCGAAGATCCGCTCAACAGTCCGCTCATATAATCCGAATAACTTCCCGCTGGAAGCGATGTATTCAAGCCACTGATGCTGTATCCAGTCGTCTCGTTTTTATTGATCGCGACCAGCACGACGTTTCCGAAAAACTTTCGTTCGTAGATGTAGACGTCGTTGTTGATCCAACGCTGGCCCATCGAGCCATAAGCAACCGCCGGGTTGTTGTGACGAAGCGTCGAGAGTGTGCCGATGAGCTGATATGCAGTCGTTGTGGTGCTGAAGTTAACCATCATCGGCCGGTTGTAAGGATCCGTGCCGCCACTTGTATCGTCGTGCAGGTATTGTTCAGTGCCGTAGTAAATGCAGGGAATACCACGGCTGGTGAGAACAAAGGCGAGCGCTTCGTGCAGTCGATTGTTGTTATTGTTGAGCGTAAGGAAACGCGACATGTCGTGATTGTCGATGAAGGTGACGAGATCTTCTTTCCAGGTGAAGTTGCCTCCTTCCGTCGAGATCACCGAATCGATGTCCGAGAAGTTTGTGTTTGAGCCGAACACGTTTCGAATCGCGGTGTTCAGAGGGAAATCGAGCAGCGAGATGCCGCTCTTGTTCGCAAACTTGTAGGAGTCGTGATAGAGCGGATCGGAAGTGTTGCCCTGGTACCACTCACCGAACAAAAAGCTGTCGCCATAAGTGTAGATCGAGTTGGCGAAACTGTACTCCCAGCCCCAGTTTACATGTTTGACGGCATCGATCCGGAAGCCGTCAACGCCGTGCTGCTGAAGTAGTTGTGCGGCCGCCTTCAGGTACGAATCCATCGTGGCGTTTTCCTGGTTGATATCCGCCAGATCGAAGAGCGTGTAGTACTGTACCTGATAGCGATCGTCCCAGCCGCTGCCGGAGATGTTTGGATTGTGATGAAAGTAGCCGTTGCTGTCGCTGGTGAAGTTGCCGAGAAACGTGCCGTTGTCGTAAAGCGCGCCATACTCGCCCGCGTTGTCCTGGGTTGAGTGGTTAGGTGCGAAGTCGACAATCACTTTAATCCCGTTGGAATGCGCCGCGCTGACCAGGTTATCAAACTCCGTCCAGGTGTTACTTGAGTTGCCGAAGTGTTCTTCGATGCGTTTGAAGTCGCGAGCCTGGTAGCCGTGATACGACGCGGTGGGATTGCCGCTGCCGTCGGGAATGTTTGTGTTGAGATTATCAACGGGCGGCGAGATCCAGATCGCGGTCACGCCGAGTCCGGCGAGATACGACATCTTCTGTTGAATTCCAGGCAGATCTCCGCCCCAGTAAAGTCGCCAGTTTGCTTTCGTCGAATCGTAAAGCCCGGAGCTTTGCGATGGATTGTTGTTTGAGCTGCTGCCGTCGAAGAAACGATCGGTGATGATTTGATAGATGACTTCGCGTTTGAAATCGGCAGCGGTTGTCGTTTTTAGTGACGCGAAGAGAACGGAACAGATAAGTGCAAGAACGTACAGTCGCAGTGAGAACTTTCGCATGAGAAACACCTCCTAGTGAGTTGACCCGAAGCGATGTATATAACACGATTAGTCGATTTCGCTATATCGATTTTTTGCGAGCATGGCGTCTTCCCTTTGCGCCTTTGCGTGAAACACGGGCACCGCATAAAAGTTAACTTGATCTCTCTTGAGAGTGTCTTTATCCTTTCGGCAACTGATTTTATCGCCCGAAGACACGTCGCGTTCGCGAGTGTCCCTCCCAATAATTTGAACTCACTTTGGCTGCCCAGCCGTGCGGCAGATTTGAAGGGAAAGGTGTCTCATGAAACACGGCAAATGGTCTCTTTCAAACATCTCCTTTAAATATCGTCTACCACTTTTAATCGGCACGCTTCTGGCGCTCATCATCGTCGCCTGCAACTGGGCCTCTTATCGCGTCGTCAAGGCGTCGGCGTTTGATGTCGGTCGCGAGCGTTTGCAGAACTTAACCCAACAACTTTCAAGCCTCTTGCAGCAGTCTGCAAACAACATCTCAACCAAGACTGCGACGGTCGCGAACGAACCAGCCATTCGCGCCTTTGTGAAATCTCCAACAACTGAATCGCGAGCGGAAGTTCAGAAACTGCTGCAACAGTTCCTCGCGCCGCAGGACCAGAACAGCCTGCGTGTGGAATTATGGAACACTGATCGACTCCTGCTCGCCTCGCCTGAGACCGAAGCGACTCCGCTCAGTGATCTCAAAGCTGAGTTCAAGCACAGCGCCGTCGAGCCATTCAGGACGATTGGCAACATCAGACGACTGAACGACGCGATCGGTTTTCCGGCAGTGGCCGCAGTTAAAGGTGCCGACGGAAAAGTCGCGGGCTACCTCGTCCGCTGGCGCAAGCTCTCCGCGAGTCCCGACACGCGCCAGCAGATGACCAAGCTGCTCGGCACCAACGCCACGCTCTACCTCGGCAATCAGGCCGACGATGTCTGGACCGACCTCGCAGCAATCGTCCCAAAACCTACATTGGACGTGCGCACTCATGAAGAAGTTCAGCGAAGAGGGAAGAGGTACGACGTTCAAGATCTACTTCCCGAGAGTGACAGCGGAAGCTGAGGAGTATAAGCGCCTTGGTGACGCGGTCGAGATGCCGCAGGGTTGGGAAACGATTCTGTTGGTTGAAGACGCAGCGTTGGTGCGTACACTTGCACGAGAGGTGCTCGAGACCGCCGGATACAGCGTGCTGGAAGCCGCGAGCGCCGAAGCAGCGCTCACGATTTGCGAGCACATCAACGGTACACGGATCGATCTCTTGTTGACCGATGTGGTGATGCCGGGAATGAACGGGAATGATATGTCGAAGATCCTGCTCGCGAGGCAACCGGACATGCCGGTGCTTTACATGTCAGGTTACACGGACGAGGCCATCGTGCAGCACGGCGTGCTCGAAGCTGGGATCAACTTCCTGCAAAAGCCGTTCAGTCCGGGAGCGTTGGCGTCGAAGGTGCGCGAAGTGCTTGATGCGTCGCGATAATAGGTCCTATCGGTCCTTAGGACCTATTTAAAAGTTAACTTTATCCGTGTTCCCACCGCACACGATCACGCCGACGCGTTCGCCGGGTTCGGGTTTGTATCTGCCGGATAGCAGCCCCGCAAACGCAGCCGCGCCGCCAGGCTCGGCGGCGACACGCAGCGTTTCCCACAAGCGCTTCTGCGCCGTGACAATCTCGTCGTCCGAAACCAGGATCGAGCAGTTCACAAACTTCTGCGCGATCGGAAACATCTGTTGTCCGACTTGTCTCGGCGCGAGGGAATCCGCTGCGATGCCACCGGCGGGCGAGTCAACCGGCTTTCCAGCGCTCAAGGCGAGATTGAGTGTCGGCGCTTCCATCGGCTCAACCGAGATCAGCTTCAATCTATCCTGGTACCACGCTGCGACACCGCCGATCAGTCCACCGCCACCGACAGCGACGAGCAGCGAATCGAGTTTCGGATCCTGCTCTTCCAACTCCAATCCCAACGTGCCCTGACCCAGCAGCGTTTCGTCTCCTTCGTATGCGTGAATCGGCATCGCGCCGGCTTGCCTGGTCCAACTCTCGCTCGCCTCCAGTGACTCCGCGTAGCGATCTCCGGTGATTACCAACTCTGCGCCGTAGCTGCGAATGCGATCGAGTTTCGCAGGTGAAGCAACGGAAGGCACGAAGATCGTTGCGGGCTTGCGCAGTTTCATCGCTGCGAAGGCGACAGCGACGCCATGATTACCGCCGGAGGCGGCGACTACACCCGCCTGCGGAACTTCGCGCGTCAGCATATTGTTGAACGCTCCACGCGCTTTGAACGATCCTCCATGTTGAAAAAGCTCGAGTTTGAAGACGATTCTGATTGAGTCGAGTCCAACGTCCGCGCCATCGACTTCGAGAATCGGAGTGCGGCGGACGTGTGGCCTGATAATGCGCTCAGTTGCTTGAATTCGCTCTCGCGAGAGTTCGCCTGGTTGGGTCATCGGAACCAGTATTCACGCAAAGTCGCAAAGACGCAAAGGAAGTGTTAGCATGCCGCTCATTATGACTACAACTGCTGCAAGTCTAACGGGCGAGGAGATTGTTGAACTCTGTCGCCGGCATACGCTGTTTGAATGGTCCGCACAGGCTGCTGTCGATCCGATTCCGGTTGCGCGCGCCAAGGGGATTTATTTTTGGACGCCTGAGGGTAAACGTTTTATCGACTTCAACAGCCAGTTGATGTGCGTCAACATTGGTCACTGCGATGAACGCGTGGTCCAGGCGATCAAGGACCAGGCGGACAAGCTGCCTTATGCGAATCCGTTCATGGCGACCGAGGTGCGCGGGCGTCTCAGTGCGAAACTTGCAGAGCTGACGCCAGGCGACATCGACGCCTTCTTCTTCACGAACGGCGGCGCGGAGTCGAATGAAAACGCGATTCGCATCGCGCGACTCTACACGGGCCGGCACAAGATCGGCGCGCGTTATCGTGGTTACCACGGCGGCACCGCAGGCGCGTTGACCCTCACCGGCGATCCGCGTCGTTGGGCCGCGGAACCTGGTATCCCCGGCGTGTTTCGAATCCCCGATTACTATCACGGCATTCAAAAAGGCTGGGACACGACGGAAGACGTACTCGCGCGCACTGAAGAGGTGATCGAACTCGAAGGACCAAAGACGATCGCGGCGCTGATTGTCGAACCGGTCGTGGGCACAAACGGCATACTCATCCCGCCCGGCGGTTACATGCAGGGCCTGCGCGATCTTTGCGATAAGCACGGCATTCTTTTGATCGCTGATGAAGTGATGGCCGGTTTTGGCCGAACAGGCGAGTGGTTCTCGATCGATCACTGGAAAGTCAATCCCGATCTGATCACGATGGCGAAAGGCTTGACGAGCGCTTACGTGCAACTGGGCGCGGTCGGCATGCGACGCCAGATTGCCGACCACTTCGAGAAGAACGTTTTCTACGGTGGCCTGACTTACAACAGCCATCCGCTCGCGTGCGCAGCGGCACTCGCGACGATCGCAGTTTATGAAGAAGACAATCTGATCGAGAACGCGCGACGCATGGGAACGGTGATGCGCGGGCTGCTCGAGGATCTGGAAAGCCGGCATCCGTCGGTCGGCGCGACGCGTAATATCGGACTGTTCGGCATCGTTGAATTGATCCGTAATCGCGAAACGCGCGAACCGCTGGCGCCGTTCAACTCAGCCGCACCGGAGATGCAGGCGCTTGGCAAGTTTTTCCGGCAGGAAGGACTCTATACCTTCGTTCGCTGGAACACCTTTTTCACGAACCCGCCACTTTGTATCACCGAAGCGGAGCTGCGAGAGGCGTTCGCGATCATCGACAAAGGTCTCGAGATCACAGATCAAGCAGTTAGCTAGGGATCTTTCGGAAGTTACACTGATTTCTCACGCAAAGGCGCAAAGACGCAAAGAAAGACGCAGAGTTAATGCTTTTTCTTTGCGTCTTTGCGCCTTTGCGTGAAAAAACCTTCTTCTGGCGCGCTACTTGATTGTATCTGTGACATTCAAGGAGGCTACCATTATGGAAAGTAGAGCAAAACTCTTTGGTCACGCTATTCATCCGATCCTGATCGTCTACCCGTTGGGTTTGCTGTCAGTGGGTGTGATCTTCGACATAATCTATCTAATCACGGGTAATGCAACCTGGACTCTGGTTTCGTTCTGGATGATCACGGCCGGAATTATCGGTGGTCTGCTGTCAGCTGTATTTGGTCTGATCGACTATCTCGCCATTCCATCAGGCACGCGTGCAAGCCGTATCGGCCTCGTCCATGGGCTGGTGAATGTCTGCGTGGTGGCTTTATTCATAGTCAGTTGGCTACTCAGGCGTGACTCTCCGGTGCCGTCGACCCTTGCATTTGTATTGTCGTTCGTTGGTGTCGCCGGAGCTTTGCTGGGAGGCTGGCTTGGTGGTGAACTGGTCGAACGACTCGGTGTTGGTGTTACGCCCGGAGCCAATTTGAATGCACCGAATTCTTTGACTCACAGTCCACGTGAGACGAAGAGGATGACTGATGCGACAAGCTACTGACGTTGACCGGCTCGCCGTTCGCCATCGGCCGCCCGGCCAGCCGGTTATGCACCAGGAGTGGGGCAAGCTGCTCTTCATGCACTGGCGCATCAGTGAGAGCTTGCTGCGACCGCACGTTCCACGCTCTCTTGAAATCGATACTTACGGCGACTCGGCGTGGATCGCGATCACTCCATTCACAATGTGGGACATTCGCGGTCTGCCGCCTTACATGCCGCCCATTCCCGGGCTCGATTCGATGAACGAATTAAACGTTCGTACTTACGTTCATCACAATGGCGTGCCCGGCGTTTGGTTCTTCTCACTCGACTGCGACAGCAAAGCGGCAGTTTTGGCCGCGCGCGCTGCTTATCACCTGCCGTATTTCTTTGCCGACATCAGGAGCGACGGTAAGAAGAAGATCAAATACCGATTGAAGCGTCGTGACGATCCCCTGGCGGAGTTCAAGGCTGACTGGAGTGTCGGTGATGCATTGCCTCAGTCGCAACCGGGGTCGCGCGAGTTTTTTCTGACTGAGCGTTACGTGCTTTATAGCGAATTCGAAGGCGAGCTCTTTCGCGCGCGCATCTATCACGAGCCGTGGGAACTTTATAAGGCCGAGGTGTCCAACTTCGGTTCCACTCTCCTCGAACCCAAGCAGATCCCACAACCAAAGACGCAACCGATCCTGCATTACGCGGAACAGGTGAGTGTGGATATTTGGATGTTGGAGAGTGTGGCTGATTAGAGAAGACTTGTATCGAAAACGATCCTCACGACTTTCTCACCATGTAACGATGCCAAACATGCACCCAACTCTTATGTACACCTCCGTACATCGCTGACGAAACACTTAATTCGAATACACATCTTGACGTTCTGAACATGCTGATGACACAGCTTTGGCCGACGCTGTTGGCATGAGAATTGACACTGCCTCCGCGTATGAAATTGAAAGGCAAGTCATCTATGAAGATCGAAAGCATTCGCACGCTAAACGGTCCGAATGTCTATAGCCATCATCCGGTTCTGCTCATGCACCTGGCAGAACGCATGGCAAGACGCGCCACGACGAGGGCAGCTTCTACAACGTCGCGATCGAGTTTCGCGCGGAGAAAGCGAGTACATACCTGCTCGAGCAAGCTGTGAATCTGGTCGAGGCGTTGTTTCATAAAACGAAGATTCCGGCTTCAGCCCGTGCTTGAAGAAGCGAAGCGTTTGATCGTCGACAAAGAGATTGGTCCAACGACGCGCGCCATTATCGAAGCGGCCGAACGGCGTAACATCCCCTGGCGTCGCGACGGCAACGGCAATCGCATTCAACTCGGCTATGGCAAGTATCTTCATTACGTTCAGGCCGCGATGACGGATCGCACAAACGCGATCGCCGTCGAGTTGGCCCAGGACAAAGAAGAAACTAAAGCGCGTTTGGCGCTCCACGGCATTCCGTTCCGCAGGGCAAAGTTGTCTATTCAGTGAGAGAGGCGCTCACAGCGGCCGATGAGCTTGGCCGGCCGGTGGTGGTTAAGCCTATCAACGGACATCAGGGACAAGCAGTCACGCTCGAAAGTATCAACTCACCAGGAGATGAAGATTGCTTTCGACACAGCGCGCAAGGTGTCCCGGGCAGTGTTGATTGAAGAAACTTTTGCCGGCCGTAACTATCGCGCGGTGAAACATCTGAGGAATTGCTGGAGTTATTGGTCTAAAAATGGTATAAGCAATTCACCGATTAATCCCTCAGTTCGCTGGTTCGGTTGTCCCCAGGATCCGAACTTTCCCCCACCGTGCGGGTTTTACGATCAACTCCTTCAAGGGGGTTTCCGATGTTCAAATCGCTTGCATTATCCGTGGCCATGCTGCTCGTTGTGTGCCTCGGTATCGTGTCGGCCCAGACGGGCAACAACTACGCCTACAACTCGTCCACTGACTTTACGCGTGCGTCTCCCGAAGCGAAGGCTGAAGCAAAACGACTTTACAAAGAAGGTGTGAAGTATGGTCTCGCCGGCCTTTACCCACAGGCAATCGAGATCCTACAACGTTCCGTAAAGTTGGACCCACAATTCGCCGACGCTCATTTTGCGCTCGGTCATGCGTATTTCGATCTCAAGCAGTGGCGGAATGCGGTCGAGAGTCTGAAAGCAGCAGTTGAGCTAAACCCGAAAGATCAGGAAGCACGAGATCGTCTTGGTCTCGCCCGCGCCATGTTGTGGGAGGAAGACAGCGCGAAGTTAGCCGCACAGCGCCGCCAGAATCATCCGCAACAAGCAGTAGCAAAACAGCAACGAGAAAATCCTCAGCCGCAACCAACGGCCGACCAGGTTTCACTTAGCGTCAAAGTGCCGTCAACTCCCGAAGCAGCCGCCGCACCCGCGCCTGAAGTAAACGCCGCCGCCGCAAATGAAGAAGTAACCTTAACTAAGATTTATCGAGTTGGACCAAGCGATGTGTTGGATATTCGGATCAACGATAATGCCGCCTCACAATCGACTCTGTTCACTGTGACGCCTTCCGGATTTATCGAACATCCGATGCTCGGTGAACCGCTGCAAGCGAGTGGTCTGGCAGTGGACGAGATCGGCAGTAAGTTTGAAAGCGAACTGAAACGACGCGCACTTGTCGAGAATCCGAAAGTCTCGGTCGGAGTGCGTGATTACGCGAGCCACACGATTCTCGTAAGCGGGCTCGTCAAAGACTCAGGCACGAAGATACTTCGTCGCGAAGCAATTCCGCTTTACGTCGTCGTTGCCGATGCGCAGCCGCTTCCCGAGGCCGCGCGTGTGAAGGTGCTTCGTGGCGAGTCGAATGCGACGTTTGAAGTCGATCTCACGGAGACGAACGACATGAATCTGTTGGTGCGTCCGGGCGATGTAATAAGTCTGCTGCCGAGTGTGTCTCAGTTTGTTTACGTCGGTGGTGAAGTGAAGATGCCGGGTGAGAAGACTTTTCGCCGTGGTCTAACACTGACACAGGCGATCATCGCTGCCGGAGGCGTGACGCAGTACGCGAAAGAAGCCCGGCTGGGTCGAGACAACGGCGCTGGGTTCCTGGTCGTTACGCGTTACAAGTTGAAGGACATCGAATCAGGGAAGGTTCAGGATCCGATAGTCAAGCCGGGTGATCGAATCACGATTCGCGATTGACCATGTCAGCGAGGCTGAGACAACAGGAAGTCATTTTCGATGCTGCGACACGAGAGTTGTGGCGGGTGGCGGAGAGCGGCGATGTAAGTAAGCTCGCAACGGTTCTGTCGCGTGGCGTTGATGTCAATGCGCGTAACGAGCACGGGATGACGGCATTGATGCGTGCGGCGCGCTACGGACACGCAGCAGCGGTTCGCGCGTTGCTCGAGCGCGGTGCGGATCCGAATGCGGCGCGTAACGATAAATTCACCGCGCTCGCGCTCGCAGCGTTTTTTGGTCACACTGAGACTGTCAGGATTCTGATCGAACATGGCGCGAAGACGGAAGTTGCAACTCGTTCCGGGACGTCGCCACGCATGTGGGCCACGGCACGCACGTTTAGCGACGCGGCGCGTTGCCTGGAAAAACCGGCTCCTGCACGTGCTCCTGTTTCTCCTGCTCTTGTGATCGAGACGGCGTTTGTTTCGCGAATCAAATCGACTAAGCGACAGGTCGCGGTCGGTGCGTTCGCGGGGTTGTTGTTCGCGATCTCGTGTGGTGTGGCGGCATTTGTCTTCAGAAGTTCAGAGGCGAGCAATCTGTCAACGGAGTTGCCGCCGGTTCAGACTGCTTCGGAGGTTCGCGTTGAACCGCCAAAGCCGGTTGAAAACTCAATTAGTAAACCCGCAGCCAACGCAGATATTCCGCTCTCAGATCATGTCATGCGAAAGTCGCCGGAGGTGCGGCCGTTAAAACCGGGTCCGATTGTTGATGCCAACGTCGTGGAAGAAGCACCGAGCAGGGAAGAGCCGCAGGTTGCCGTTCCGCAAGTCGAAAAACCAAAGCCACGTGAAGCACCAGTGAAGAGCGCTCCGAACGCCGCACTCAGCCCGCATCTGATCACTCCCGCTCAGAGTGCAGCGCCGCCCAAAGGCAAAGTGATTCAGTGGCCGTAAAAAGAGTTTCACGCAAAGGCGCAAAGAAAGAACGCAAAGGCACGGAGAGAACTCGGGTTCTCTTAGCGCCTTTGCGCCTTTGCGTGAAATAAAAGTCAGTACTCCGCGAAAGCGTCGTCCGGATAACAGTACAACCAACGCTCGTCGCGTTCCGCTGACGCGATCACCGGATGTCCGGTTGCGCGTGCATGCTTCGACGCGTGCTTATTTGGTGAACTGTCGCAACAGAGCGTGACGCCGCACTGCTGACACGTGCGAAGATGCTCCCAACGATCTCGGATCTTCACACACTCTTCACAAACCCTTTCTTTCGGTTGCTTGATGTCAGTAATAGCGTCGATATGAACGCAAACCTGTTCGGCCATGCGGCTAGTATACAGGCACTTTACGCGCCGGCGCCCTTCGCTTTTGCGCGCTCTTGTTGCATGTATTGCCTCATCGCGGCGATGTGACCGGGGCTGCGTTTCTCAGACCACTCTTCGTAGCGCTTCGCAGCCTTCTCGAGATTCGCGAGCAAGTGCGGATCGTGAAACGCCTCGCGAAACTGCGGTACCACTGCCTTCAATTGTTCCCACACCCCAAAGAACTCACCACTCGTTTCGAAGAAGAGGTCCTCGTGTAGCAGTCCGTAATTCAGGAGCGTGCACGCCTGTTCCCAGTAACCAATCACCATTCCGAGAAATGTGCCGTGCTCCGTGCCCGGAGCTGCGATGCTCATCGCCTCTTCGAGTGTTTCGGCGTGATAATTTTGCTGAAACCAGTCGCGCGCCTGGCGCAGCCTTGTTTCACGTCTCAAATCGTAAACTTGCAGATGTAGTTGTGCCTGTTCATGAGTAGGTTTACTTGCCATGACTTTCCCTTTCTATTTTTTAACTAAGATTGCATTCAATCTTACATCGAACGGCACGCCCACGGATCGACAATTATTTTTCAATTCCGAAATATTTTCTCTGGCTAGAAATTTGCTCGGTTCGAAGGCGTCGGGGTGAGGAATGACTCAAATCAAATCACTTTGGCATTTGGGAGATCTCAGTTGGCTCGAGTTAGCCAAACGAGTTTGGCATGAGGTTCAGGAAGACCGCGTTTTTGGTCGCGCCGCGGAGTTGTCGTACTACTTCCTGCTCGCGCTCTTTCCGTTTCTAATCTTCCTCACTTCGATAATCGGTTTCGTACTCGGTTCGGGCACCGGAACGCGCCACATGCTCTTTAATTACCTTGCGCGCATCATGCCGCCGTCGGCGTTTCAGTTGATCGACAACACGATGTGGGAAGTGTCGTCGTCGAGTGGTGGCGGGAAACTGTCGTTCGGAATTCTTGCGGCATTGTGGGCGGCGTCGAATGGGCTCGGCGCGATCACGGAGTCGCTGAATACGGCATACGATTTGACGGAGAGTCGTCCCTGGTGGAAACAACGCCTGACCCCGATCAGCTTAACGATGGCATTGTCAGTTTTGATCATTCTGGCGCTTGTGTTGGTCGTGACTGGTGGGCGTATTTCCGCGGGTTTGGCTGCAGTTTACGCGTTAGGTGACGCGTTTCCACTTGCGTGGCGGATCATTCAATGGCCGGTGGTGCTGGTTTGCATGATCCTCGCGTTTGCACTGATTTATTACTTTGCCCCGGATTCTCGCGAGCAGGCGTGGAAATGGCTCACGCCCGGCGCCGCGGTCGGAGTGGCGTTGTGGCTGCTTGTTTCCATCGCGTTCCGTGTTTACCTGCACTTCTTTAACTCGTACAACGCCACTTACGGGTCGCTCGGAGCGGTCATAATCCTCATGCTTTGGCTGTATTTTACGGGCGCTGCGGTGCTGATTGGCGGCGAAGTCAACTCGGAGATCGAAAACGCGGCCGCGCAGGAAGGTGAACCCAAGGCGAAAGCAAAGGGCGAGAAAGCGCCGGCTGAAAAGCACGGAGCAGTGCAAGCGGCGTAGACTATTGACAACAGAGATATTCTAGTTGTCATCGGGAACATTTTGTTTGAATCGGGTGTCTACCCAGTGTTCGCGGAGTTGTTCGGAGGTACCGCACATGAACAAGTGGATTATTCGTCTGTTTGTGGCTTTGATGACTTTCATTCTGAGCGTCGCCCTCACTGGCGCTTTGCGATTTGTGTTTGGGGGCGGCCCGGCCATTGAGAATCAGGTGGTTGAGGCGCCGCGGCCGTTTATCGACTTTTTCGACGATCAGGCACAGATCTCGGCGATCTACAACGAATACGGCCAGGCGCAAACCCGGCACGACCGCGCGTTTTTCGAGCGCGTCGAAGCCGACAATTTCATGCTGTTTGTCGGCGACGAGCGACTCACTCGCGAGCAGGACATTCAGTGGTTGGAAAGCCAGCCGTGTAACATAAGCTACGAGGTTTATGTGCATCACCTTAGGGTTTTTGGCGACATGGCTGTGTCGCGCGGCCGCATGCTGGTTAAGTTCGGCAATGGTGAGTCGGCGGAGTGGCCGTTTATCGACGTTTGGGTCAAACGCAACGGCACGTGGCAGATTCAGAGCACGACGTCAATCGAGTAGATTCGTCTTTATCGACGTAATCGGTGAACAAACTGCGTGACACGATTCGGATCGACTGTATTGGACCACTGCCTGTACACCTTGAACGCAGTTCCGATAATAAAACCATCGGCTTCGTTGTAAAACTGCTCGATGTTCGTTTCGCTAATCCCCGAGCCTAGAAACACGGGCAGGTGGCAGTGACCCTTCGCCTCCTGCACGTCAGCGATTTTCGGTGCTTCGCCGGTAACGCTGCCGGTGACGATCACACAATCTGCGCCCATGAACTCGACCGTCTCGGCGGTCTGACCGAGGCTCACGTCCGCGGTGATCGCGTGCGCTGAGTGTTTCTTCTTCACGTCGGTCCACACCTGCACGCGTTCAGCGCCGATCATCTTGCGATACCGTAGCAGCTTCGCTGCCGATGCCTCGATGATCCCTTCATCGGCAACGTGTGCATACGCATAGCCTTCAGCGCGAATGAAGTCGAGTCCCGCCGTGTGCGCCACTGCCATCGCCTCGATGTTCGCGCCCGCGAGTATCTGCACACCCACCGGCAACCCGCACTCGTTCTTCACCTCACTCCCGACTATCGCCATGGCCGCCACAATCTCCGGCCCCACTGCGCCCTTGAGATACGGCACGTCGTGCATGTTCTCAATGATGACACCATCCACACCGCACTCCCTGTAAATCCTTGCCTCCTCCCTGGCCTGCCTCACCAACTCCGCAACACTCATCACCCCTCGCGGCGTCCCCGGCAACGCCCCGACGTGAATCACACCGATGACCGGTTTGGAATGTGAAAAGAGGGAAGTCATGCAGCTAAGTGAAGTGTGAATTTGTTCAGCAGAATCTTCATTTCGCTTTCAAGAGTCGGTCCAACATTGCGCGACAGAATCTGATGACTTCCAGAACCTGTTCACGCGTCACGGTAGGAAAATTCTCTAAGAACTCATCAATTGATACATCTGCTTCGAGATTGTTAAGTAGCGCATCAACTGACACTCGCGTGCCACGAAAGCACTAGACATTCATTGATCCCAATGAAAGTGTATTTTAGATTTTGGTCGGTTTTCAAACAAGGTGACGAGGTTCCCTGAAGTCCGAAATTTAGGCCTTTTGAAGCGCCAGTAGTTTCGTTGCACAATACGTTCGCTTTACCTCACAAAAAAAGAAAGGAATTCCTCACATGTCAGAAATCAAACTCAATCTACTCGATTCTCACACTTCAATTCATGCAACCGTTCACGGTTCAGTTGGTGATGCGTTAGTGGCAGCCTTGTCTGCCGAACCAGAAACCATAGACGAACTCGAAACCGCGCTTAACAGATTCCAGAAATGTAAGACGATCCCTGCATCCTCACTCACTCGAAGAGAAGGGCGCGAGATAGATGAGATGCCCCACGATGTAGGGATTCTGGTAATTGATCTGGCCGCACGAATCGTAGCCTGCGAGTCGACTTATTCGCTTCCAGGATTGAGAGGAACGGTTCAGTATCACGATGGGATCCAAGGCACGGGTTTTTCAATCGAATATCAGTTGTCGGACGATTGGATATTCTTGCGTTCCATCGAGGAGTATCGGACGTTCTGCCAACTTGAGTGAACGAGGCTTGCACAAAAACTCGTTCGATCAACTACAGCGGCTTCGCCGCCCGATGTGAACTGCTGCGAAGCCGCAACGGAGATCGAGCGGCGAAGCCGCAACGGCGACGTAAGACTTTTTGTTAAAGCCACTGAAAAAGCAAGCCGCGAGTGCCCGCCCACAACAAGCGCATCGAGCCCCCTTAACTCGACGGTGGCTTGAGGCCGAGCATGCGCATGTAGGTGATGATGTTGCCGTAGTGCAGATTGGTGTGGGCCACGTTGCTGAATAAGGGTCTGAGCTGCGTGCCGGTGCTGTAGGCGGTGTTGCAGCGCCCCACGGCTTCTTTCAGTTTCGGAAGCAACGTGTCTTTATCGGTGCCACCCTTTTCGACTACGTCAGTGTACTCGACATCGTTGCCGACTCCGTGGGCGCAGAAGTAGTTGTAAGAATCGGTGACGTGTGCGATCAACTGGCCGAAAGTCCGCACCGATTCGACCGGACGATAGTTGTACTTGTCTGCGGGAACCATCTCGGCAGCCTTCGTCACCCAGCCGTTGACTTCGTTGAAGCCGTTGCGCAGTTCGGTCGCGACGTCGGGAGCCTTGTCCGGCGCCGTTTGGCCGAAGCTCGACACCGCTGGCAAGAGCAGACAGCAGAGGATCAAGAGATTTCTAAATTTCATAGGAGGGCCTCCTTTTTGGCGGCGCATCCTAAGGCGCAAAATGGCGAAATGGCAATAAGTAATACGTGAACGGTATTAATTCTGAGACGAATGGGCTTCACCCACCGATCAGACGGCATGTACTGTTGACAGTAAATACTGTCAGGAGTATAGTGCGGCTCATGGCGCAGACGGTGCTGAAGGAAAAGGGAAAGAAATACGTTGGACTGCCGGAGTTCGCGCGGGTCAGCGAGCAGATCCTGGCGGAGATAGGCCTCGAACAGGAACGCGGGACGGTGACGAGTGTTCCCGATGAGCGCACCATTCGTTACTACATGGCGGAGGGCCTGATTCAAACGCCCGAGGAAAGGCAGGGAACTGCTTCCGTCTTTGGTTACTTGAACCTGTTGCAGCTCTTAACGGTGAAGAAACTTCAGGCCGAGCACTTGCCGATTCGCAAGATCCGCGAACTGGTCGCAGGAAAGGGCGAACAGGAACTCGAGATCATGCTCGGCGTCCGTGGCACGGCAGGAAGAAAAAATGAAGCCAAACAATACCTGGAGACGTTGCTGGCTTCGGCGCCGAGTCAACCTCTAAAAGAAACTGCAGCCGCGCCTCCACCGCCACAAGCTGCAGCCGCTCAGTCACACTCGTGGCAAAGAGTTGAAATCGAACCTGGGTTGGAACTGCACATTCGCTCAGACTACTCACCACGCGCGAGCACCGGGAGAATCAAGAGTCTGCTCGAAAAAGCCATCCACAGATTACGCAGATAAGGAGATAAAGATTATGGAATACCCGAAAGTAGAGTTTTTCACCACCCACCCGAAGCTGGAGGCTGGACGCGAGCAGACTGTGGATGTGCTGATTCGCATTACACCGCCGGCGCTCAGTCTCGATCCGAGCAGCCGGTCCAACTGGAAAGGCCGGCCCGATCTGAATCTCAGTCTCGTGCTCGATCGTTCCGGTTCAATGGGAGGCGAGAAGATGGTCCGCGCCCGCGAAGCAGCGATGTTCTGCGTCGACCAGATGCTGCCGACGGATCGTCTCAGCGTCGTCACGTTTGACGAGCACATCGACGTGCTGTTTCCGAGTGAGCCAGTCACGAACAAGCAGTCGATGAAAGACTTGATCGCGCGCGTCACTGCTCGCGGCTCGACGGCTTTACACGAAGCATGGGTGCGCGGCGGTTTGACTGTCAGCGAGCGAATGCTGGATCAGGGAATCAATCGCGTCGTGCTGATAACAGATGGACTCGCAAACGTCGGCATCACCAACACTGACGAGATCGTGACGCAGGCGATGGGTCTTTATCAACGCGGCGTCAGCACATCGACAATCGGTATCGGCGCCGTCTTCAATGAGGACCTGTTGATGCCGATGGCCCAGTCAGGTGGCGGCAACGCATGGCACGTCGTCGAGGCAGACGACATGCAACGCATTTTCCAGGTTGAACTCGAAGGCCTGATCGCGCAGTTTGCGCATACAGTTTCGCTTTCGCTGATCCCTGCCGACGGCGTCCGCATCGTCGACATGCTCAACGACTTTGAGTTGACGGAGACCGGACGTTATCGCTTGCCAAACCTGCAAGCCGGCTCGCCGCTCGATATCGTGGTCCAGTTGAGAGTCGGATCAGAAGAAGTGGGGACGCAGATGCGTCTGCTCGATCTGCGTCTCGGGTTCACGCCGCAGGACGCGAAGAACGCGGAAGTGTTGAAGCAAGCGCACACCGTCGAGTTTGCGACACGCGCGGAGGTGGAGCGCAGTGAGATGCACGAGGAAGTGATCAAGGCCGTGCAGTTTCTGATGAACGCACGCGCGCGAAACGAAGCGATGCTAAAAATGGACGCAGGCGACTATGCCGGTGCTGAGTTCGTGATTGGGAGTGCGTTGAGCCAGACTCAGGTGCTGGGCGCCAGTTTTCCTCTTGCAGCGGGCGTGATGGAAGAGATGGCTTCGTTACAGGACACCGCGACGTCGTTGAAAGATCGATTGAAAGATAAGATGAGCCGCAAGAAAATGGCATATGCGGCGTACAACAGGCGGAGTGGTAAATAAGCCGCGGATTTTCGCGAACGAACGCGGATTAAGACAGATTGTGGTACGAGGAGATCATCTCGACACAGAGACGCTCGGCTCGATCGCGATCCGGTTCGGGGGGCAGTGATGAGCGGACGTACGCTTCCTGCGAGAGTTGAAATAAGCGTTCGGCTTCGGCCTTAACTTTTTCGAGTGGCCAGGCGCCGCGTTTGATGTCCAACAACTCGGGTGCGTCAGCGCGTTCGACGTGCATCGTTCCTTCAGTCAGAAACTCAATGCCCATCCGCAACAGGCGGATCAGATGCGCCGCGTTTTTGGCGTCGTAACCAACACGACGCACTAACTCGCGGCGCTTCTGGCCCATGTAGCCGCCACTGTAATAACGCCGCCGCTCACCGCGGTAACGCTTCACCACTTCCATCATCCCCGGTGTCGCACCAACAAACGGTTGCCCATCGAGAGTTCGCAGCGAATGACCCGCATCGCACGACTCGGGATTGATGCCAAACGCAGTGAGTTGATCCTCAAGCTGTTGCATAAGCGCCTGCGCTTCCTGGTTGAACGAAATCATTTTCTTAAACTGCGCGTGCGCGTAGCCGGAGAATGAGTGATAAGCCTTTTTCGTGACGAACAGATCGCGATTCTCGCGCAGCCGCGCACCCAGCGCGCTCTCGTAAATGATTCCGTTTGGTTTTAGCCAGAGCAGACTCAACACATTCGGATTGCAATTGAGCAGCAAACCGATGAACTTGCGGAGTTCGTAAAAGACACAGTCCCATTCACCTTCCCACTGTTCGTAAACGTCACTGCGACCAAAACCGAGATAGTGTTCGAGTGGACCAATGTAGACGCCCATCACGTCCTTATCGTCGATCGAGTCAGGATCGGACTTCGGTACGTACATCCCATGAGCCACGCTGCCGCGCCAGCAGAGTGAGATGAGTCCTTCCGGCAGCAGCCGGTCCACTTGTTCGGGTGAAAGTCCTTTGAGTTCGATTTTCTGCATAAAATAACTCTGCGCCCGCGGCGTTGAATCATTCTAACGCAGCGGACGCAGAGTCTCGCAAAGAAGCCGTGGATTGAAGCCCTATTATTTCCGCAGCGTCTTTGCTGAGACTACATCGGTGTAAGCACTCTTCCCTCCCGCATTGAATGCTCGCACGCGATAGTAGTACTGCGTGTTACTGAAGAGATTGCTGTGAACGAAGTGTTGAATGCCCGGAAACACGCGGCCCACCTCGACGAAGTTATTGCACCCGCGTTGAGCGCAATTTTCGATAATGAATCCGTCTTCGTTGTCCGAATTGTCGGTCCAAACAATCTGAATTCGGTCTGCCGCAACAAAGTCGACGCGCAGACCACTCGGCGCCGCCGGCGGCGGTGGAGGTGAAACGACAACGTCAAACATCTGCACAGTTTCACCCAGGTCGTTGTCAGTCACCTTCATCGTGACGTGATACGTGCCCACGCCTGTGTACGTATGCTGCGGACTGATTGGACCAGGCATAAAGAGGTCCATGATCTCGTTGTTGCCATCGCCCCAATCGAGCGACACACGCAGCGCTTCGTCAGCAATGTCGGAGATATAACCCGGATCTTCGACCGTGCCGCTCAACTTAACCGTGCCGCCGAGTACTACCGGCGACGGATCGATCGCGAAACCGACCAGAATCGGATCGACGTTGTTCACCGTGACCTGCGTCTCCGCCGTGTCTTTGCCGAAACGATGATCGTCAATGGTGACTTTGACCGGATAAGTATCTGACGCGGTGCCGTCAGGTTTATCGTCAGTGTACTTGTGCGCGAACTCGAAGTTCTTCGTTCCAGCCGGCAATTCAATCAGTTGCGCGACCCCGCTGGAATCCCATTGAACGGTGAGAGTGAAACTGTCGTTGTCGTCCGCGTCGGAGATCTTTAAGGTCAACGTCGCAAAACTTCCTTCGTCAACCTGAGGCGTGATGGCAACATCGCTCAGAACAGGCGCAGAGTTTTCGGCGCCCCATGAAGGTTCGTTGCCTACAACCGTGCCGATACGATCCCTGTTGGCGCCGGTAGGATCCATTACCAGAATCTGGCCGACACCATCGTAAAAAATGATCTTGCTGCCGTCTGGACTGAACCCCGCAGCAAACTCAGATACTCCCGGAGTGTGCGTAAGATTCGTCTGATTCGAACCATCCGAATCCATTATGTAAATCTCGCGGTCGCCGGCATCGCGGTCTGAACGAAAAACGATCTTTGAACCATCCGGACTGAAGGCAGGTTCAGTATCGATGCCTGTCGAATCCGTCAAAGCCTTTTGGTCCGAACCATCGGCGTTCATGATGTAGATCTCGATCTTGCCGTCACGAAGTCCGCGAAAAGCGATCTTCTTGCCGTCGGGACTAAAGACCGGTTCCGTTTCATTGCCTGCGGGAAAGTTCGAGATGTTAACCGGATTGCTGCCGTCAGGGTTCATGGTGAAGACGTCGGCGCTGCCGTCACGGAAAGAGACAAAGACGATCTTGCTTCCGTCCGGACTCCAACTGGGATCCCAATCAATGACAGTGTTGTTGGTTAAACGCTTCTGGTTCGTGCCGTCGGCGTTCATCACGTAGATTTCGGAGTTGCCGTCGCGACTCGAAACAAAAGCGATCTTGCCGCCGTCCGGGCTGAACGACGGGTCGCCATCGTTAGCGGCTGTCTTAGTCAATTGTTTTGGATCTGAGCCATCGGTTTTCATGGACCAGATGTTAAGGTTGTTGTCGGTGCCGGCGGCGGAGTAGGCGATTCGTTCCTGCGCGACCAGCGCTGCCGGCATGAGCACAATTGCTGCCAGGCCGGCGAGCAGCGTTAGTCCGCTGCGTTTAATTCCTAGTAAATTCATGATTCCTCCCATGGTATTAGTTATTAATTGCTGCTGGGATTTTCAGCGCGGTAGAAGTAGTACTCGGCGGTGTAGGCGGATTCCCTGATCTCGCCGTCGTATTCGCCCGGAGTTGACGGAGCCAAACCACCGGTCGTGTTCACGCGTTGAATGAATGTGACGTTACTGAAGATGCCGTTACCTTCGGTCCGAAACTTCGCGAGCAACAGCCACGCAATGGCAGTTGAATCTGGGGTGCAGCCCGTGCCCTGAACGCGACGAGCTTCGACTTTACTGCCGCTCTTGCTTTCCCAGGTTGGACCAACGTAGTGACTGCCGACTTCACCGTGGTAGCCCTCTTCCGCGAAGAGTCCGGCCTGTGGTCCAACGAAGTCCCACGTTTGTGTGACGACGTTCCACTTGTAGATCTGCACGCCCTTGGCGTAAGCGTGAAACGCGAGCTTGTTTCCTACGGGAACCACAATGCTGCCGCACTGTGCCGGCAGCTCCGGACCGTTTGAGTTATCGAATGCTTGCGCGGATTGCAGTCCGAGCGTGACGAGAGCGATCAGAGCAAGAAGTTGAATGACGCGATTAATTTTGGTGCGGTACATGATTTTCTCCTTCGAAATTTTCAAAATTAATAGGTCCTGTAGGACATAGGACCTATTCTCCTGTTAAGCTTTGCGGCCGATCGGAATGATCATCGGCACAGTCTGTTTGTAGCGACGATAATCGTCGCCATGCGCATCGATCAGATCTTTCTCTTCGAGCTGGATCGCAACGAAGATGTATGCAGTCGTCGCGATGGCGAAGACGAGATGAGCCACGGTCATCACCGGCGTGGACCAGAATGCAAAGAGCCAGCCGAGGTAGAGTGGATGACGCACATGCCGGTAAAGAATCGGCGTTCCGAATTTCAGTTGTGTGTACGGTCGTCCGAGTAAATACAAGAACACCTGTCTCAGTCCGAACAGATCGAAGTGGTTGATCAGGAACGTGCTGGTCAGGACCAGCAGCCAACCGGTAGCGTAAAGCGCGTAGATTACCCATTGAAAGGCCGGCTTCTCGACGCTCCACACCACTCCGCCGACCGGTTGCCACTGCCAGAACATCAGCAGCAACGCCAGAGACGAGAGCAGTACGTAAGTGCTGCGCTCGGCCGGCTTCGGCACCAGGCGCGTCCAGGCGCGTTTGAACCACGGACGCGCCATCAAGCTGTGCTGGACCGCGAAGAGCGTGAGCAGGGCCGCGTCGATCAAGAGCGCTTCGCCCAGCGGTCCAGTGCGTCCGGAATCGATCGACTTGGGAACGACCAGGTTGCCGATGAATCCGATCGCATAAAGAAACGTTCCGAAAAACAGTGCATAAGAAACAACACCGTAAATAAAGATTGCGAATCGCTTGAGCATAAAATCTCCTTCATAGTCTGGTACTCGCGTACCGTTTTGTAGGGGGCGGCCCTCCGTGGCCGCCCCAATTGTTCGAACAATGCGTGTTGCGAGCGAGTGGGGCGGCCACGGAGTGCCGCCCCTACAAATCGCTATGGCAACGCCACCTTCCACTTATCTGTGAACGTGCCGCCGCTGTAAGTGCCGCCAAAGCTCAGTGTGCGTTTCGTACCGGACGGATTCTTGTTGCCCGAGAAGATGACGACTGTTGTCGCCCATTGCCCGGGCGCGAGATTGCCGAAGGTCGCCGGCAACGGGGCGCCGTTTGTCGTCGGCGACGAGAGCGTGCCGGTTGTTAACTTGACGTTGTTCGCCGTTGCGCCACCGACGTTCTGCACCGTCACACCTACCGCGATGTCACCGCAATTGGTGCGCACGAGTGCGGTCGTCGTGATCACAATCTTCGGACTCCCCGGAGTCGGCGATGGCGACGGACTCGGTGCCGGCGTCGGTGACGGACTCGGCGACGGATTTGGCGTCGGAGACGGTGACGGCGTCGGCGTCGGTGTAGGCGTGGGCGTTGGACCACCCGGCTGTAACTCGAACGCACCGACGTCCGTTCCATCGTCACTGTTTGTGACCGCCGCATCGTCAAACGTGCGCGCGAAGACCTGGCGCTGATCCTTTTCGAGCCTGCCACTCGATGCGTCCGACGACGAGCCTTTATCGATCGCAGGGCTATCGGGTTGAAGCGCAATGGTCTGCGTCGGACCACCGTTGTCCTTCAGTCCCAACGGATCGAACTTCGGATCGAGCGGCGCGCCACTCGAACCTACCTGATCGTTGTTGACGCCATTTGCGAAACCAGTGCTCGTGCCGGCGTTGCCGATCAGATTGAAACCATTCGACGTATACACGCCTAGCAGGTCTCCCGCAGTACCTCCGTTAGCGGCAATGATGCTGCTCCTGACGGACCACGTACCACTGCCTGAGCCCTGGTACAGGCTGCGGATGCCATAAACCTCGTTATTGCTGATAGTGCTGTTCGAAATATTCAGCGTGACGCGGCTCAGGCTCAGACCTGGACCACCTTTGGTGCCGGTGATGGTGCTATTCTTAATGTCCAGCTTACCCGTCGTGGTGATTGAATCCTCAACCTCAATACCACCCAGCGTGTTACCACTGATCGTCGAATCGGAAATGGTGACGTTGGTTTGGGAAGCGACGGCTATCCCGTAGTTTTCGTTATCACTCACCGTGGTGCCGGTGACGTATAACGTGCCGAAGTTGAGATTGATGGCGCCACGCGAATTGATCAGCGACGAGTTGTTGTTGCGGAAGGTCGAGTTGGTGATCCTCATCGCGGTCGGGTGACTGCCGGTTAACGTGGCGACCCAGACACCGCTACCCGCATCTGCGCTGTTTCCTGTGAACGTGCTGTTGGTAATCGCCGAATCGACGTCGCCGACCTGACTAATGAAGTGAATTCCACCGCCGAGTCCGTTGGCAACGTTGTCAGTAAACGTGCTGTTGGCAACGTTGACGGACCCGCCAACGTTAATCGCTCCACCACCACTCGATCCGGTCGCGGTTGAGAAGTTGTTGGTGAATACGCTGTCGCTGACGGTCAGCTTAGCGACGACGTTGAGCGCACCGCCGGACCAGGCCGCGATGTTGTTGCTGAACTCGCAACCGCTGATGTTCAGAGTCTTGCCTGTAAACGAAAGCGCTCCGCCATCGTTTGCGCTGTTGAATCCATTGCTGACGGTCAACCCTGACAAGGTCAACGTTTCAACGACGCCGCCGAAGTTGAAAATGCGATAGAAGCCGCCCGTATTGCGACGAACTGTCAGCTTGTCCTTGCCTGGTCCATTGATAGTCAGATTGCTGTTCGTGATGTCGGGCAATGCGCCGGTCAGGTTGATCGTGTGCCGGTTCGTTGACGGGTCGAATCCCGGATCGCTCGTCGGAATCGAGAAGTTAATCGTGTAGTCGCCGCCGATCGCATTCGACTCGCCCAACGCTGCACGCAATGAGCACTGCGAACCGGTTGTGACTGTATCGCTGTCGCAAATGCCGTCGCCTGGATTCGCGTCGTCGGCGTCGCTCGTGTTGTTAACGGTGAACGAGAGTTGCGCGCACGCGGTTTGACGTTCAAAAGCGCCGATGTCAGCGCCGTCAGCCGCGTTCGACTCATTCGGATCGTCCACGATGCGCGGAAAACCCGCGCCGCGAAGATCTGTAAGTAATCCGTTGCTGTTGCCTTTATCTATGACCGGGCTGCCACAAAGAGGTAGTCCCGGAACCGGCGTTGGCATTCGTGGGATCGAAACACCGTTCGGATCAAATTTCGGATCGAGCGGCGCTGCCACCGTTCCTGTCAGATCGTTTGGCACGGTGAAGCCCGTGGCTCCGTCAGCTACGCCGACAAGATTGAAACCTTCGGAAGTGAAGGCGCCTGAGACATCAGAACCCGTGAATGGTCCTGCGTTATTTTTCGCGATGACCGAGCTCTTGATCGTGCCCTGGCCGAAGATGCCGCCGCCGTTGCCGCGGTTCTGCGTGATGGTGCTGTTGCTGACGTGCAAGGTGCCTTCGGTGTTCGATATTCCGCCGCCTTCCTTGCGCGAGAAGTTGTTGAAAATGACACTGCCCGTGACGTTGACGGTGCCGCTGACGTAGTTCACAACGCCCGCGCCTCGCAGAGTGTCGTCACCGGAAGCACCTTCGAGAAGGTTGTCGGAGATGACGCTGTCGGTGATGTTCAGGGTGCCGATATTTGTATTTGAAACACCGCCGCCTCCGCCGAGCTGTGCCGATGCGTTCGGCACAATCACGTCATTGTGAACAATGAAGCTGCCGATAATGTTCAGTGTGCCGGGGCCGGCATTGGTGATCGCACCGCCGAATGCGTTGGCATGGTTATCCGCGAAGAAACAGTTGATGACGTTTAGCGTGCCCTCAATGTTGTTTGAGATTGCGCCACCGAAGCCGCGGACGGCACCGCCGACGTTATCGGTAAAGACGCTGTCGATGACGTTCACGATCCCGCTGCTGTCATTCGCGATGGCGCCACCCGAAGCGATTCCTGCCGGACGCCCATTTTCCATTCGTAATCCCGAGAACGTTACGTTGGCTGGTGCCATCACGCGGAAGATGCGGAAGTCACCGCCGACGGCGTTACGTCGCACAGTGACTCCGTCGTAGACCGGACTAACGATGCGGACGTTGGTGCTGAGATCGGGCAGTGGCTTGAACAGGTTGATCGTGCAGTGACCGCTCGCCAGATCGCAGTTTGGTTGCGTCGCCGGGATGTTGAAGGTGATCTCGTCGTCGCCTGCGAGTGCGTTGGCGCGTTGTACCGCGGCGCGCAGGCTGCACTGTTCGCCCGACGCGGCGGCGTCCGTATCGCAGCCGGAGTTCGGATCGAGATTGTCACCGTCGCCCGTGACATTGACCTGGATGGTTCCGACTGACGGCGTCGCTGCAGTCTTCGTGCGCGGCGCTTTGTCGCGCGGCGTTGCGAACGCGACAGGGAGGTAAAGAATGATTGTCAGAATGAATATTAGCGCCTCGGCAATTCCGAGGCGTACGAATGAAGGCAGTTGGTAATGATTGGGTTTCATTGTCTTCCTCGCGTCAATTTGGACATCGACTGAGGAAGTTGCTGAAGTTATGAGGATATTACCTGACCCTCTTGAGGAATTTTTTTCGCGTTAACTTTTTGAGCCAGTACAGCTAAGAGGGGGTCATTGTATGTCGATCGCGTTTTGCCGGGCGCTCTCTTTGCTGATCCTGGGCCTCAGCCTCATCACTGCGGCACTGGGTCAGTCGCAAACAGTTAAAAATTCCGGAGCCTCTGCGGCGACGAAAGACTTCGCTGCCGCCCTCGTGAAGCTCGAGTCAGAAGCGGAGCAGGATCAGTTGCTGGCGCAAAAGCCGGAGTTGATTGACGACTCGCTGATGGCGGCGCTGAAGGCTCTCGCGGAACCCATCGTTCAAAAAGGTGATTACAACGAGGGACTGAGGATCTCGAACCTCGCGCTGCGCATTGCGGAGAAAAGTGGCGATCGCAAGCGCGTGGCGAATGCGTTGTGCGAGGTTGGTGATATTTATGCGCGTCGCAATCCTCCGAAAGAAGCTGAGAATTATCTGAAGAAGTGTCTCAACGTTTTTGACGAAACGGCTGACAAGAAGGGACAGGCGCGCGCGCTTCACTCTTTGGCTGTTACTTACGACACCGAGCGGCGCCATGAACTGGCAGTCGAGTATTTCGAAAAAAGTCTGGCGTTAGCGCAGCAGGCAGGTGACAAAAAGACCGCAGCGTTATGTTTCAACGGCCTCGGCATGGCCCATACGTCGTTGGGCCACTATGAGGTCGGTCTCGACTTCTATCAAAAGGCGCGCGCGCTCAGTGAAGAGCTCGGCGACAAAGTCATACTCAACATGGCGCTGAATAATATCGGCACACGTTATCTCGCTCAGGGTCGTTACGGCGACGCGCTCGTTTATTTGAACAAGAGTCTCGCGGTGATTCAGGAACTGGGCGAGTCCGCCGATCGACGCAGCCTCGCCTACAAGTATCAGAACATCGGGTTGGTTTACCGGCGCCAGGGCCGTCTGGAACAGGCGCTGGCTTATTCGCAGAAGAGTCTCGACATCCTGCTGGAGATTGACGACAAATTTGGCATTGCGAATTTACAAAACAATATCGGCGTCATTTACAAGTCGCAGGGACTCTACGATCAAGGTCTCGAGTGGTTTCAGAAAGCATGTGCGGGTTATGAAGCACTGAAGGCCACGCCAGGCATGGCTCGTTGTCTCAACAACATCGGCGACACTTATCGTTTGCAGGGACGTTTGGATGAAGCGCTCGAGCCTTTGCTGAAGAGTCTTCAATTACGTGAGCAAGGTAAAGATCGAGGCGCCGTCACGCTTTCTCTCAACAATCTCGCAAGCTTGTATGAAGCGCAAGGAAAGTATGCCGAGATGCTCGAAGTGAGCCGGCGTTCAGCGAAACTCTCGGACGAACTTTACAGTCGTGAGGAGATCTGGACCGCGCAGGACCAGATGGGACGAGCGTTGGTAGCGTTGGGCCGGCCGGAAGAGGCGAGAGCCAGTTTTCAGGCGGCGATCGCCACTCTGGAGACTTTGCGTCACGAACTTGCCGGTGGTGAACAACAGCAACAGAGTTTTCTCGAAGGCAAGCTGTCACCGTGGTATGACATGGTCGATCTGTTGGTGTCGCAACGCAAGTATGTCGAAGCGTTGACGTTTGCCGAGCAATCGAAGTCGCGCGTGCTGCTCGATGCATTGCAGAGTGGTCACCCGGATTCGCGGAAGTCGTGGTCCAAAGGAGAGCAACAGGCTGAGGAAGAGGTGCGGTTGCGTCTCGTTTCGCTGAACTCTCAGTACACCACAGAAGTGCGGAAGGATAAGCCTGATGTAAAACGCGTGAGTGAGCTGAAGGCAGCAGTCGAGAAGACCCGATTGGAGTTCGAAGATTTTGAGACTGGGCTTTACGTTGTGCACCCGGAATTGAAGGTGCAGCGCGGCGAGGCGCCGATTGTCACGGCTGAAGAATTGACGGCATTGTTGCCTGATGCTTCGAGCGCGTTGCTGGAGTATGTCGTCACCGATGATAAGACGTATCTGTTTGCGGTGACGAAAGGGAGCAAGGAAGCGGATATTCGCGTTTATACGTTGCCGATAAAAAGAGAAGATCTGGCGAAACAGACGGAGGCATTCCGGGAGCAACTAGCGTCGCGCGATCTCGGATTCCGTGGCCTGGCGTCGAAACTTTACGAACTGCTGATCAAACCAGCGGCGTCTCAGCTCGTAGGAAAAACCGACCTGATCATCGCTCCGGATAGCACATTGTGGGACCTGCCGTTTCAAACGCTGCGCAACAATGCGAATCGTTTTTTGATCGAGGATGCTGCGATTTCTTATGCGCCGTCGTTGACTGTGTTGCGCGAGATGACCAAGCGGCGCCAGGTCGATGCTGCTCATGCTTCGCCGTCAACGCTGCTTGCGCTCGGCAATCCGGTTTTAGGTAGTGAGACGTTGAAGCGCGCGGCGCTGACGTTGCGGGATGGAAAGCTCGATCCGTTGCCCGAGGCGGAGCAGGAAGTGAAAGCTCTGGGACGTTTGTATGGCGCTACTCGAAGCACGGTTTACGTTGGTGCTGAGGCGCGCGAGGATCGCGTTAAGAGTGAAGCGAGTCGGGCGAAGATCCTGCACTTCGCGACGCACGGAATTTTGAATAACGCGTCGCCGATGTATTCTCACCTTGCGCTGGCTGGTGGTGGCGCAAATGAAGATGGACTACTGGAAGCGTGGGAGTTGATGCAACTCGATCTGCATGCGGATCTCGCGGTGCTCTCGGCGTGTGAAACTGCGCGCGGGCGGATTGGAGCAGGCGAGGGCATGGTTGGCTTTTCGTGGGCCATGTTTATTGCAGGTGTGCCGTCGATTGTGGTGAGCCAGTGGAAAGTCGAGTCGGCGGGCACACGCGATCTGATGGTGAACTTCCATCGCGGACTTATCGGGTCACGCGCGACGAAAGCTGATGCGCTACGGCAAGCGGCGTTGAAAGTGATGAAGAATCCCGAGACGAGCCATCCGTTTTACTGGGGCGGGTTTGTGCTGGTCGGCGATGGTCGTTAACAATAGGTCCTATAGGTCATATAGGACCTATTTTCTTTCAGACACTCTAAGATCCTGAACCTGGCGCAATAGATTCCGGGCGATTTCGGAGTTCGGATTAGCGCGGCGCAGCAAGCGAAACTCCTGTTCGGCTTCTCTCAACAGCCCCGCATCCGCATACAACAATCCGAGCGTTAAGTGCGACGACGCAAAGTCGCGTTTTGCTTTCGCAATCTCATTCGCTCTCGCCTGATCGAGCACGCGGAACTTTGCCTGCGGTGCGGGCGGACGCGGTGAGGTGATCTCCTGCCCGTCTTTGATCGCTTTCACCTGCCACGAGTAAACCTTTCCGCGCGCGAGCGCTTGTGGCGTGGTCCATGACGCGGCGGTTAACTGTTCACTCGACGCGACTAGCTTGAACTGATCGTCATAAACCTCGACGACGTAACCCGTCGCACCCTCCATCGTGGACCAGCGAAAGCTCGGCTGATTGCTCAACACCACACGCCCCACCGGCTCGACCACCGCAAACTCGCGCGCCTGATTATCCGAACCCATCAGCGTACTCGACCGCCGCGTCAGTCCCTGAAGTTGCGACGACCGTTCGATGCTTTGCGACGTCAACGCCCTCTTCACGCGATCTTGATAAGCAGTTGGCAGATTGTCGGCGCCTGACAGTTTGCCTGCCTGGTCCAGGCTCACGACGCCGGCACCGTCATTCAATTGCGCCAGCACGACGGGCGCAGGCTGTGGCGGCAGCGAAGGTTCTACTGATGACGTTGGTTGCGAAACCGGAGTCGGCGCTACGGCAATTTCGTGTTTATCCTGGTTCGGTGTCCGCCAGATGATCCAGGCGATCGCGGCGAGCAAAAGCATCGCCAGCGCGGCTCCACCAAACGCCGGCACCGGCGCCACTTTAAATAAGGACGTGAACTTCTCACGCCATCCACGCTTCGCGGCAGGCGCGGTCGTTGTTGTTGGACCATACTCGCGATCGAGCGCCGGTGCGATCTCGTTGCGAAACGCGCGCAAGTCTGCAACCGCGAATGCGCACTGCTCGCAGGCGCTCAGATGATCGTTGGCTGTTTGCAGCGCCTCGCCCGAAAGGTTCTTGTCAACGAAGTCTGCGGTCTGCTCAGCAGTCAGGTGCCCAGCATTTCCGTTTTCACCAAGTGCTTGCTGATGCAGCGCGAAGAAAGCGGCGTCGTTGCTCTCAACTCGCAACCGGCAGGCTTCGCACTCGCCCAGGTGATCGCTCACCGCCAGCAGTTCCGCGGCAGGCAATTGAGCGTAATCCTCAACTTGTTTTTGAGTCAGGTGTTCCACTGAATTTTCGTTTGGTCCTTAGCCGGGGTCCCGGCGGGCTTCACATTCATAAGTTGGCGAAAATTCCTACGTATTACCATCGGGTTTAAATAAATCCTTTCAAGCGGCGCGACAGCCGTTCGCGGCCGGATTTGCGGGCATTTATTACCTGTTGCCGCGTCAATCCAAGCAGGTCCGCGATGCGTGCGTCTTCGAGTGGGAGGTCGTTCCACATGGCCGCGAAATCCTCGGCGCCGATTTCCAAAGCCTCAGCAAGTTGCCGCAACGTGGCGATGCCCGTCGCGGGAAAGAGTGTGATGCTACTGAAGCCGCTCGGGTCTTTCAGGTTGAGCAACAGGGCGGCGCGCTGGTTTCGCGGTAGTTGTTGCAACTCTTCCCACAGACGCTGAAGAAACATGCGCTTCTCGGTGCGCCACGCTTGATCGGGTTCCGGCGCCGCGGGTTCCTGAATAGCGTCTTCATCGTCTGTGAGCGACTCGACGGGCTGATCGCTGATCCCCTGAATTGCAGCCACGCCGCTGACGAGCTCATCGAATACAACTGGGGCGTTTATATGGTTAAAGATCTTCGCGACCGTTTCGGCGAGACTCTCGGCTTTCGGTAACCTCTCGAGGTTGTGCGCTGCGGTCAAAGGCTTCTTCTGTTGCTCCCAGAGCGCAAAGCCAGCGATGAGTTTTCCATCCGCGTCCTGCCAGAGCGCAAAGCCGCGCTGTCGTGTCAATAAATAGTGAAGACGATTCTTGAGCGCGTGACGCTCTGGAAACTGGCGTCGCAGCCAGCGGGCGCAAGTACGATGCGCGATGACTGCGGCGATGCCGCGCAGGTCGGTAATCGGATGGCTGTCCGGCAGTTTTCGAAAGCGTTGCAACTGCGCCAACAGTTGCAGCACGACTTCCTGCTGGATGTCGTCAGCCTCCGTGCGCTGGGTTTCACGATTAGTGCTGAAGCGCAGCTTGAAACGAATGACGGATTTGATTACGGGCTCGGCATGGACCGTGATCAGTTGCGAGAGGAGTTCGTCGGCCTGTTCGTCGTTGGCTTCAGCCAACAGAGGCTCGAGCAGTACATCAATCTTGACCGGCGACTCTTTCATTGGCGGGCCAAGATTCTAACACTCTCGGGCGTATTGTAGGGGCGGCCCTCCGTGGCCGCCCGTCGTATGCACAAGGCCTTCTTGTTTGGCGGGCGGCCACGGAGGGCCGCTCCTGCAATTGCGACGTAAGGATCAAATTCAAGCAAGAATTGCAGGTTTTCCGGCCATCCCCACCGTGCGACTGTGGGCGGTACGGTGCCGTCCTGTGGTCGGTAGCGTTAGTTTCAAAGCCCTCCTTCCATACGATCTTCGCGTTTTAAGCAGGGGCATTCGGAGCCCGATTTTGCAGTCGCCTTAAAGGCGGAGAGGACAGTATGCAAGTCAATTTGCGCAATCTGTGTTTTGCTTTGATCGCGGTCGCGATCGTTTTCAAGTCTGGTTATGCCCAGCACCAGGAGGAGGACAAAACGCTGGCGCCTTATTTCGTAGTTCAGGGAGACCCGAGCGTCGATCAACTACCACTCAAAGACACTCAAGTCGATATCTCAGTTTCAGGTGTTATTGCCGACGTAAAAGTCCGGCAGATCTATCGCAACGAAGGTTCACGACCGATCAACGCTTCGTACGTCTTTCCCGCCTCGACGCGCGCTGCGATCTACGCGATGCGCATGCAGATCGGCAACGAGATCATCGTCGCGAAGATCAAAGAACGCGAAAAGGCCAAAGAAGACTTCGAAAAAGCCAAAGAAGAAGGGAAGAGCGCATCACTGCTCGAACAGGAAAGGCCCAACGTCTTCTCGATGAGTTTGGCCAATCTCATGCCGCAGGAACAGGTTGAGATCACACTCAGCTATACCGAGCTCCTGATTCCAACCGACAACGTTTACGAACTCGTGTTTCCAACGGTTGTTGGACCACGCTATGCGTCACCGCAAGACGGCAACAAAAAGCGATACGACAAGTTTGTTGAAACGCCGTACTTGCATCAGGGTCAAGAGTCACCCAGTGCTTTGCACATCTCAACGCGCATCTCCGCGGGAGTGCCGATTTACGATCTGTCATGCCCGTCGCACCAGATCATGCCGCAGTGGCAGAGCCAGGGTGTCGCACAGTTCACGCTTGACGATTCGAATCCGTTTCAGGGCAATCGCGATTTCGTAGTCCGATATCGTTTAGCAGGCGATCAGATCGCATCAGGTCTGCTGCTGTTCAAGGGTGAGGATGAAAATTTCTTTCTTTACATGGCCCAACCGCCGGCACGCGTGAACACCGATGCGATTCCGCCGCGTGAGTACATCTTCGTCGTTGACGTTTCGGGCTCGATGGACGGTTTTCCGCTGAACACGTCCAAGCGGTTGCTCAAGGACCTGATCGGAAACCTCCGACCGACTGACTTGTTCAATGTCGTTCTCTTTGCTGGTGACGCCGCAGTTCTCTCACCCGAGTCGCTGCAAGCGAACCCGCAGAACATCGCGAAGGCGATTGGTTTGTTGGAGCAGCAGAGAGGCAGCGGTGGTACCGAACTGCTCGCGGCGATCCGGCAAGCGATGGCTCTGCCGCGACAGGACGGCATCTCTCGCAGCGTCGTGTTGGTCACGGACGGTTATGTCTCGGGTGAGCAGGGTGTGTTTGAGCACATCCGCGCGAACCTGAATAAATCGAACGTGTTCGCGTTCGGCATCGGTGGATCGGTAAACAGATATCTCATCGAAGGTATCGCGAAGGCCGGTATGGGTGAGCCGTTTATCGTCACCGATGAGACGGAAGCCGGTGCCGCTGCGGCGAAGTTTCGCGAATACATTCAGACGCCGGTATTGACTGACATCCACGTTCGCTCAATCGGTTTCGACACTTACGACGTCAATCCGTTGAACTTTCCGGATCTCTTCGCGCAGCGTCCGATCGTTCTCTTCGGCAAGTGGCGTGGTCCAATCGCCGGAACTATCGAACTCACCGGCAAGACCGGCCAGGGTGATTTCGTGAGTCGCTTCGATGTGTCAAACAGTCAGCCCGATGAGGGCAACAGTGCGCTGCGTTACCTGTGGGCGCGCTCGCGAATCGCCGAGTTGTCTGATTACGGCTCGTCGGACGTTTCCGATGAAGATGCGAAACTGATAACCGCGCTCGGTTTGAAGTACAACCTGCTGACGCAATTCACGTCGTTCATCGCGGTGCGTGAAGTAGTAACGAACCCGACCGGTTCGGCAGATGACGTGAAACAGCCGGTGCCGTTACCGATGCATGTAAGCGAAATGGCTGTCGGTGGTGCTGAAGTCGGAAGCGAACCGGAGCTCGTTTGGTTAGCGGTGGGCACGCTGCTGCTGGCCACGATCATGATCCTGCGACGGAAGCGGTGGTTTGCATGAATCGCAAAGTAATCTGGAGCGCACAGTTGGCGTTGGTGCTGCTGTGCGCTCTGGCGCTCAAGTTTTATTACTCGAACGCGACGGCCGACGAGTTGTTATGGATACTGGCGCCGACGACAGCGCTGGTTGAATTGCTGAGCGGCCGGTCGTTCGCGTTTGAGTCGTACACCGGATACATGGCCAGCGATCACCGGTTCGTGATCGCAGTGCCGTGTGCCGGTGTCAACTTTCTGATCACGGCGTTTCTGATGCTTGGGTTGCGACGTTTGTGGCGTGACCGGTTTCAGACGGTTAGTTGGACCTTTCTTCCGATCACCGCGGCGCTGGCTTTCGTGGCGACCTTGATCGCGAACACGACACGGATTTGTATTGCGCTGGAGATGCAGCGTCGTTCAGTGGATGTTGACGGGCTGAGTGGCAATCAACTGCACCGCCTCGAAGGCATTGTCATCTATTTCGGGTTTCTGCTGTTGCTGTTTATGTTGAGCGAGCGCATGGAAGGGGCGAAAACGCGCACGACGTTGTTGTTTCCGCTCGGCATTTATTACGCCACCACCCTGGGCATTCCGCTGCTCAACGGCTCGTATCGTCAGGGCATGCCGTTCTGGGAACACTTCGTTTTCGTATTGATAGTTCCACTTGCCGTCTGGGCCATGTTTTTTGTAGGGGCGGCACTCCGTGGCCGCCCCCACCGCTCGCAACACGCATTCTTCGAACGAATGGGGCGGCCACGGAGTGCCGCCCCTACAAATCGTTCCGCGTGACATATAGCCTCGTGGCCTTAAGCCTTCTCGTTTGGTCGCGGACAAACTTGAAATGAAAAGACCAAAAGAGTATTAGACTTGCTCACAAATGAAAGCTCTACGTTTCACCGCGATCTTCTTGTTGATTATCTTTTTGCCTCTGTCTCTGGGCGCGCAGACGAAACCGGACCAAGAGTACTCCGTGTACGTCCTTTCGGAAGCGGCGGATAAGATCTCTCTCGTCCGCTTTGGTCCCGAAGGCATTCGTGTCGATCACCAGATCGATACCGGCGACATGCCGGTGGATATCGATGGACCACATGGGATCGTTATTTCTCCCGACCGGCAATTCTATTTCGTCTCGATTGCACACGGGCGACCGTTCGGAACGGTCTGGAAGTATTCGACCAGCAACGATGCGGTGCTCGGGAAGACCACGCTCGGGTATTTCCCGGCGACGATGGACATCACGCCTGATGGCAACTTTCTTTTCGTAGTCAACTTCAACCTGCACGGTGACATGGTGCCGTCGACAGTCTCTGTGGTCTCAACTCAAACGATGACCGAGATCGCGCGGATACCAACCTGTACGATGCCGCATGGTTCGCGTCTGAACGCGCAGGGATCAAAGCAGTATTCAGTGTGCATGATGGACGACATGCTGGTTGAGATCGACACGAGCACGCTGAAGGCTGTCCGTCACTTCATCGTTACAAAAGGCAAGGAGAAAGGACTCGATGGACCACCGAATAAAGAAGTGACGAGTTCGGCAATGCACTCGATGCATGCCGGTCACGGTTCTGAAGCTCCGAAGGCCGGCGATGTCTCATGTTCACCGACGTGGGCCGAACCGTCAGGCGCTTCGATTTTCGTGGCGTGTAACGCGTCGAGTGAGATTGTTGAGATCAACGCGAATACGTGGGCACTCGTGCGTCGCATCCCGGCGCGCCCGGGTGTTTACAATCTCGATATCACCCACGATGGGCAGCGTTTGATTGCGACGAACAAACGCGACCAGTCAGTATCGATCTACGATCTGAAGAGTGGCAGCGAACTGGCGCGCGTGCCGACGAAGAGGAAAGTGCTGCACGGCGTGGTCGTTACGCCGGACGATCGTTACGCGTTCGTCACAGTCGAGGGCATCGGATCCGAACCGGGCACGGTGGAGGTTATAGATCTCGCGGCGTTGAAGACGGTTGCGACGATCGATGTCCCCGCAGGCGCGGCGGGGATTGATTTCTATAAATGAGAATTGGTCCTGCTATTGCCCTCCCGGCGCTGTCGTCGATCCTTTCTCGATCTTCTCGCCAAGCTTCACAATCCAGAGCCCTGAGTTGATGTCATTGAAGTAGATCAATCCCTTATGCGGCTGTGCGCCCCAGGTAAACGCAAGGTTGGGACGAAAGCCGTCAGGATCGCCGGTATAGATGCGAGCGATCTCGCGACCCTGTCGATAAAGATCTCCACGCAGTTCACCAGACACATCGACGATGCGGCCGCCGCCGCTGTAATAACCCAGGTACATCACATCATCTTCGACCCACATGTTGTGCGCGCCGCCTTCCGGCACCGGATACTCCGCCACCTTCCGCGGATTGTTGATGTCGGAAACATCGATCACGTGAACGATGCCGCGCACCGGAATGCGCTTATTCGATCGGATATCGAAGAACGAAGGAAAGACCTCGTCGCCGACAAAGACGTAATTCTTGTAGCGATACACCGAATGCGTTCCCGCCAGCCACCCATTGCCGTAGAGCTCGTTGTGGTTGAAGCGAAACTGGCTGACAAGCTGCGGGTGTTCCGGACTTCCGCCTTTCAACCCGGCGCCGACATCGAGTATGACCAAACCATCGTGCCAGTAAGCGAGGTACGCGAGACCATCTTTAACCTGGAGGTCGTGAAGGTAGCGACCACCAATTTGTCCGCCTTCTTTCGTGGTAATCATTTCCGCGAGCGGATTCTCAGTTTGCCAGCGTGCTACTTCCTTCGGGTTCTTAACGTCTGCGAAATCGATCACACGCATCGAGCCGGTCGCGTCGTCAGTAAGATAAACGTAGTGATCGTTAACGAAAGCACTGTGAACGCCGCCCGTCACTGTCGCCGTGTACTCGGAGATCAACTTCGGATGCGCGGGATCGGAAGTGTCGTAGAAAGCAATTCCGTTTTTCCGGTTCGACGCGCCTTCGCGAGAGATCACGAGAATCTTGCCGTCAGCGGTCGTCGAAATGTCGTTGACGAGTCGCGCGTCAACTTTGACCGTGTCGGTCAGTTTCGGATGTGCGGGATCCGAAATGTCATACACCAGGAACTTATCCGAGATCGTCGAGTAGTAAGCGTAGTTGCCGATGATCCATTGTTCTGCGCCCTGGAATTCTTTCATCGGGGCGCGGCCAACGACCTCCACCTCACGTTCGAGATTGCGCGGTGCGACAACGATCGAGCTGCTCGCAGACAGTTTTCCGCTGGTGGCGGTGACGATATAAGTGCCAGGCAGCTCAGCAACGAGACCACCGTCGGCATCGATCGTCGCTCCGTTGCCACTAACGGACCATCGAGTTGAGAAGTCACCCACAGGATCGCCTTGAGCTTTGAAACGAATCACGTCGCCGGTAAGCGCTGTCGTCGCGCCGCCCGTTACGGATAGATTGCGCAGACTGCTTTTAACCACCGTGACTGTAGTGGTTGCGGTGCCCGAGCCCGCGGTGGCTTTAATCGTCGCTTTGCCTGGTCCAACTCCAGTGACGACGCCGCCCGCGGCGACCGTCGCCACCTGTGGATTATCAGAAGTCCAGTTGATTGGTACGCCGGTACGCGGACTGCCGCCGATAATACGTGTGACCGCGTCGAGTTGTACGCTACCACCGACGACGAGTGGACTCGTGATCGAAGTGATCTCGACAGTCTTGATGCTCGGCGGCTTTACCATAAACGTTGTGAAGCCCGGTTTGCCGCCAACAATCGCGCCGACAGTAACCTCACCGGCGCCGAAGAGTTTCACGTTGCCGTCTTCATCGGCGGCGGCAATGTCGAACGGACCGGCAAAGTAGGTTGAGGGCTTGTCGTTAATGACATTACCGGCAGCATCGGTGGCGACAACGGTGAGTTTCACCTGTTGGCCGACTTCGGCTTCCCTGGTTGATGGCGTGATTTGAACGTTCTTTACGACAGACTTAGTGGCTGCGGCAGTTGCCTGCTGCGCCGAGATGTTAAGTGAGAAGAGCAGCGTAGCTGCAACGACAGTCAGGAGGGCAACAAGTGGATTTCTCATAGTGCGCAAGAGAATAACGCATCCATTCTGGTTTGAGAATAACGCCGAAGGAGTTGACTAATTTCAGCCCAGGGTTCGAGCGCAGCGAGAACCCTGGGAACGGATCAAAGAAAATGCGTGAAACCCTTTCAAAGGGTTTCTCGCGTGGCGAACCCTTTCAGGGTTTAATACGAAAAAATAAATTTTGCTAACCCAGGGTTGTCGCTGCGCTCCAACCCTGGGCTGGAATTAGCGAACGCCTTCGGCGTTAAGGCTGGACTGAAATTAGCGAACGCCTTCGGCGTTAAGGCTGGACTGAAATTAGCGAACGCCTTTGGCGTTAAGCTTCTAATCGAAGTTGTGGTCCATACCCGCCCTGAATGCTGCGACACCGGCCTTGTAGAGATCGCCTGTGCTCATGTCTTCGGAGTTGGTGAACAAGATCAGGTAGTAATTTTGTGGTAGACGAATCAAGACGGTTCGGCTGCCCTCGGCGATGCCGTTGGACGAGACGACAGTCTTCATATTGAAGTGCGCCTTCATCCAGTCATCGTCCGTTGCTGATGTCCAGATCAGGCGATCGTTGTTGTCCATCCCTTCTTTGAACATCGCATCGCGTGCTTCGTCTGAAACGATCAGATTCGACGCACTAAAGTGTGCCACGTAGTTGGCGAAGTCTCGCGCGGACCAGTAGTAACCACCTTCGCCCGAGCAGTGTCCTTTCTTCTCAATCTGGCTGGTGATAATCCCGCCCTTTGAATCGTTCTTGCTTTGATAACCGTATGCGGCCGTGGCGGCGACGGTATTAGCGCCGTTGCAGGTCGGATTGATCTTCGGCGTCATTCTGTCGAAGATTCGCTCGTGCAGAATCTGATCGTAACGCTTGCCGAGCTGATCGCGAACATACTGATCGGCCGAAGACGTGTTCGGATACTTAACTGCGTTGGCCATGATCTCGTTTAGAAAGTAATTCCTCTCGTAGCCAGGCAGCAGGTATCCGGTCAAGACGAAGTTGATATTCGAGTACTGTCGCTTGTCATACTGCGACGCGAGAAACCCGTCGCCGTCGCCGAGAAATCCAAGCACCGTCCGGTTCGATGCCTTGTCGTCATTGAAGCCGGAACGATGTTGCAGCAGTTGTCGATAACGAATGCATCTGATCTGCGGACAGTGAACTGTCGTTGGCGGAATCAGATCGACCCACAAGCTTGGAAACTGTCCCCACACCGGCATGTCGAGTTGGTTTCTCAGGCTCTTGCCAACACCCGGCGACCACTTAGTCGGGTGTTCCATCAGGTTAAGTAAAGTAGTGCCGGTGACAAACTTTTGCAGGCTCCCGATATTGAGCGGCGTCCGGGTGGTCATGTTTAGTGGACCACGATCTTTTGAAGTTTGTGCGAGACCACCGGCCTTCTCGGTGACCACCCGTCCATCCTTGATGAGCACGTATTGGTAACCCATCACCTTTGGACCGACCGCACTGCTCAGACTTTGGTCAAACGCAGTCTTGTTGAGTTCGATTGTTTTGGCTTTGACTCCCTGCGGTCCGCGAGGCACTTGCGCCGCGGCCATTGAGGTTGAAAGCGCGATAAGAACGAAGATAGCTGTAGTTTTTTTGAGTTTCATTTCCATACCTCCGATACCTAAGGCGCAGGGAAGCGGCTAAAACTATCATCAAGATTCTGCGAAGGGGGCGGCCACGGAGTGCCGCCCCTACAAAGATCCTCGTGATGTGTTAAATTTCCTGAGGGTCCCCCAAAATGGACAACCCTGGCGCTCACGAACTTACCCAACTCCTCGAGGCGTGGAGTGACGGCGAAGAAGAGGCACTCGAGAAGCTCGCGCCGCTGGTCCATGCCGAACTGTATCGTCTCGCCAAACGTTATATGAGCCGGGAGCGTCCGGATCATCTGCTGCAAACTTCGGCACTTATCAACGAAGCATACGTTCGCCTGATCGACTGGAAAGCCGTGCGCTGGCAGAACCGGGCCCACTTCTTCGGTGTGGCAGCGCAGATCATGCGTCGCATCCTCGTAGATTTTGCGCGACGCCGCCCGCGCACCGGCAACGAGACGGAAGCGATCCACATGTCGCTTGACGAGGCCATGACCGTCAGCAGCGAACGAGATCGCGATCTGTTGGCACTTGATGAAGCGTTAAAGAGTCTGGCGCAGATTGACGAACGAAAGAGTCGCATCGTCGAGATGCGCTTCTTTGGCGGCTTGAGTGTCGAAGAGACCGCGGAAGCGATGCGTCTCTCGTCGATCACCGTCATCCGCGAGTGGAACAAAGCCAAAGCCTGGCTCTATCGAGAACTCAGCAACAATTAAACAGATGGACCCCGAGCTGTGGAAACAGGTTGACGCGCTGCTCGAAGAGGCACTGGAACAGCCGCCGGAGCAGAGGGAAGCGTTCGTCGTCGCTGCCGCTAAAGATAACGCGGAGGTGCGCGATGAAGTGCTGAGTCTGCTCAAAGCGCAGTCGCAGGCATCGAACTTCATGGAGCGCTCCGCAATGAACATCGCGGTCCAGGAGCTTGCGCACGACGCCGACATCACAACGATCGCCTCTCTCGTCGGGCAGGAGATCGAGAGTTACCGGATCGAAAAACTGATCGGCGCAGGTGGCATGGGCGAAGTCTATCTCGCTCGCGATACTAAGCTCGATCGCATGGTGGCACTGAAGATCCTGCCCTGGCACATGGTCACGGATGCCAATCGATTGGGACGTTTCCAGCGTGAAGCGCGTGCTCTTTCATCCTTGAACCATCCGCACCTCGTCACGATTTATGAAGTCGGACAAGTCAAGGGCGTTCACTTCATCGCGATGGAGTTGGTCGAAGGCAAGACCTTGTCGTCACTGCGGAAGACGTTAACTCTCAAAGAACTCGTGGGCGTAGTGGCCCAGGTTGCAGAAGCGCTCGGCGCCGCTCACCAGTCCGGCATCATTCATCGTGACATCAAGCCTGACAACGTGATGGTCCGCAACGACGGCTACGTGAAGGTGCTTGACTTCGGCCTCGTCAAACTGGCGGAAGTTGAGTCGGAGCCGGCATCGGCGGCCCACACGAAGCTCGGAGTGGCGATGGGAACGTTGTCATACATGTCGCCGGAACAAGCGTCAGGCGAACCGGTCGATCATCGCACGGACATCTGGAGTCTCGGTGTGGTGTTGTACGAGCTCGCCACCGGCCGCAAACCGTTTAGCGGCGAGACGCGACAAGTTACGATCAACGCAATCCTCTCGGCGCAACCGGAGCCCGCGACAACAATCGACGCGAACCTTCCGCTCGAACTCGATCGGATCCTCAACAAGGCGCTCGAAAGAGATCGCGAACTACGTTACCAGACAGCTTCCGATTTTCGCGCCGACCTGCGACGCCTCTTGCGCGAAATTGATTCATCGCCTACCGCATCCGGATCTCGATCGGCTCAAACTGCAGTGCAACGTCTGGCACAACCTCGCTGGTTTTGGCCCATCGCGGCGTGCGTGCTGATTCTGTTGCTGACAGGTGTAGCTTCGTTGTTCTGGTTGAGAGCAAAACCTGCGGCGCCTGATTGGTCGCGCGCCGCACACGTGCAACTCACTAATCATCCGGGCACGGAATTTTTTCCGAGTCTTGCGCCTGACGGTAAGAGTTTCGTTTACGCCAGCAACGAGACCGGCAACTTCGATCTGTTTCTGCAAAGAGTCGGCGGCAAGACGGCGACGCCGCTAACGCCGGACACACCTTCGAACGAGATCGAGCCGGTGTTTTCGCCGAATGGTGAACGAATCGCATTTCGCTCGACACGCGAACCCGCGGGCGTCTACGTGATGGAAGCAGGCGGCGAAAACGTCAGGCTGTTGGTTGCGGGTTGTCATCATCCGGCGTGGTCGCCTGACGGCAAAGAGATTGTCTGCAGCACTGCCGGTCACGAAGAAGCGCCGACGACGAGGAACACCTGGCCCAGCGCGCTGTGGATCGCAAATGTCGAAACGGGTGACAGGCGCGTCTTATGTGAAAACGACGCCATGCAGCCATCATGGTCGCCGAACGGAGATCGAGTTGCGTTCTGGTTCATGGCGCCGAGTGCCGGCCGGAGCGACATCGGCACGATCTCGCGCAACGGCGGTGAGATTGCAGTCGTCACCAAAGATGCGTCAACTAACTGGAATCCGGTTTGGTCGCCGGACGGAAAGTATCTCTATTTTGCGAGCGATCGCAGCGGCAACATGAGTTTCTGGCGGGTTGCGATCGATGAGAAGACAGGGAAAGTGCAAGGCGAAGCGGCCGCGGTTTCCACTCCCTCGACTTTCAATCGTCACTTGAATTTTTCACGCAACGGCAAGCGCATGATCTACGTTCAGACTGATCAGCGTTCAAACATTCAAGCGATTAAATTCGATGCCAGAACGGAGAAGACTATCGGCAAACCGTTCTGGATCACGCGTGGCGATCGACAGATCGTGCGTCCCGAACTCTCGCCTGACGGCGCGCGGTTCGTGATGCGTGTGCCGCGTCGCACCCAGGACGACATCCTGGTCGTCAATCGTGACGGGTCGAACTGGCGCGACCTCACGAACGATAAGTTTTTCGATCGTTATCCACGCTGGTCACCGGACGGGAAGAGAATTGCTTTCACTTCGGATCGAAGTGGTCGTTACGAGATCTGGATGTTGGATGTCGATGTTATCAATTTTCGTCAACTCACTTTCGATAGTCCGGGTGATACGACGTTTCCTTTGTGGTCACCGGACGGCACGCAGATACTCTTTCGTCGCAACTACGTGAATTCAATTCTCGATGTGAATAAGAGTTGGGCCGAGCAGAATCTGCGGTTGCTGCCGCAGCTGAGTGGCGACGAGCTGTTCCTCGCGTGGGACTGGTCGCCGGACGGGAAGAGACTGATCGGAAATCTGAGTGGGCCACCAGCGGTGATTGGTTACTACTCGTTTGAGACGAATCAGTACGAGCGCGTGACGGAGTTTGGCTATGGGCCGATGTGGTTGGCAGACAGTACGCGCTTCGTCTTCACATTCAATAACACGGTGTACATCGGTGATATCAGGACCAGGCGAGTACGCGAGCTGTTCTCGTCGCCGGAATACGAGATTCGCAGTGTCGACGTCTCGCGGGATGGTGAGATGCTGTACTTCACGCTCTACTCATCTGAGAGTGACATTTGGTTGTTGGACCTCGAGTAAGCTTTCACGGCAAAATTTCTGCTTGACAAATCGATAGGTAAGCGTATTATTGACGCCAAGGATAGCGTCAAGCGGACGCGAAGATGAACATGGCGTTTAAATACGAGTACGAAAGGCCGGGGCTGACGGTTGATTGCGTGATCTTTGGGCTGGATCTCGAGGAAGAGACCCTGAAGGTCATGCTGATCGAGCGTGATATCGAGCCGTTTGCGGGGGGTTGGGCGATTCCCGGCGGATTCGTGCGTCGCGGTGAAACGCTGATGGAAGCCGCTACTCGCGAACTCGAGGAGGAGACCGGAATCGCCGGAGTTTTCCTGGAACAGCTTTATACCTTTGGCGATCCCGAACGAGATCCGCGCGGGTGGGTAGTCTCCGTGTCGCACTACGCGCTCGTATCGCCTGAAAAGCATCAAGTACACGCCGCGACTGACGCGCGGCAGGCGCGGTGGTTTCCAGTTGATTCGCTGCCGCCACTCGCTTTCGATCACGAAGAGATACTCGCCACGGCGCTCGCCAGAATCAGAGGTAAATTGACCTACGCGCCGATCGGGTTCGAGTTGCTGCCGCAGAAGTTCACGATCAAGCAGCTACAGAAACTTTACGAGATCGTGCTGGGGCGAACGCTGGACAATCGCAACTTCCGTAAGAAAATTTTCGCCATGGACGTGTTGCGTGAGTTGGGCGAGATGCAAAAAGGCGTGCCGCACCGCGCGGCGCGACTCTACAAATTCGATGAACGCAAGTATAACCAAATGGTCAAACGAGGACTGAATTTCGAAGTTTGAACCGCTGGGCGAATTTTTTTGCCCGGCGCTGTTAGCGTTAAGATGACGCTAAGTAGAAGGAGAATGAACATGAGCAAGAGAATTGAATTGCTGGTTATCGATCCGCAGGTGGATTTTTGTGATCCGAAACGAGGCGCGCTTTACGTGCCGGGCGCTGAGCACGACATGAAGCGCCTCGCGAACATGATCGCACGTCTCAAAGACAAACTGGATGATGTGCACGTCACGCTCGACTCGCATCACTTCATTCACATCGCTCACCCGATCTTCTGGCGCGACTCGAGCGGTGCGCATCCGGCCCCCTTCACGCTCATCAGTCGGACGGATGTTGAAGAGGGTGTGTGGACGCCAACAGTGCCGAGCTTGTATCGGCGCGCGCTCGAGTATGTTTACAAGCTCGAGCAGAACGGGCGCTACCAGTTAACGATCTGGCCGCCGCATTGTCTGATCGGGAGTCCTGGTCACACGGTCTATCCGGAGCTTTTTGCAGCTTTGTTGGAGTGGGAGTCGCGCTTTGCCTTCGTGGATTACGTGACGAAGGGCAGCAACATTCTGACCGAGCACTATTCCGCCGTGCAGGCCGACGTCCCTGATCCCGCTGACGCTTCGACGCAGATCAACACGCGCCTGATTCAGACGTTAGAGAATGCCGACGTCGTCGTCATCGCGGGCGAAGCGCGTACGCACTGCCTCGCGAACACAGTGCGTGATATCGCCAATAATTTTGGCGATGATTCGTACATTTCAAAACTGGTGCTGCTGACCGATGCTTCGAGCGACATTCCCGGCTTCGAGACTCACGCGCAGAACTTCATGAACGAGATGACGAGCAGGGGAATGCAGGTTTCCACCACCACTGAGTTTCTCGCGTAGGAAAGGAGTTGGAAGATGCCGCTAATCAATGACATACAATTGGACCATGTGGTCCTTCCCAATAGTCACTACGGCTACTCGGCTACGCGTCTCGACGATCTGGGAGCGACGGAATATACGATCGCTACGATTGTCGCTGATGTGAGTGGCAGCACGGGGGCTTTCGTCTTCGACATGGAGGCGGCGATCACGAGGATTGTGCAGGCGTGCAAGTTCAGCCCGCGCGCAGACAACCTGCTGCTGCGGCTGATCGCGTTTGACGATTCGTTGAGCGAGTTGCACGGGTTTAAGTTGCTCGAGAATTGTCATCTCGCGGATTACGGTGGGGTGCTCAAGTCGGGTGGCTCAACTGCGCTCTACGATGCGACGGAGAATGCGGTTGCGTCTACCACGAACTACGCGCAGAAGCTCGCGGCGGGCGATTTCTCGGCGAACGCCATCGTGTTTGTGATCACGGATGGCGCGGACAATGCTTCGAAGACTTCTGCGAAACAGGTGAAGGCTGCATTTGCTGAAGCGATTCGAAGCGAGGCGCTGGAGTCGATCGTATCGGTGCTCATTGGTGTGAATGTGAATAATGCGCAGGTGAGTAGTTACCTCAAATCGTTTCATGTCGATGCGGGGTTTACGCAGTACGTCGAGCTCGACAATGCGGATGCGAAGACGCTGGCGCGATTGGCGGAGTTTGTTTCCCAAAGCATCAGCGCCCAATCGCAGGCGCTTGGCACCGGCGGCGCGTCGCAACCGCTCGTGTTTTAGGCGAATGATCGTTAATGCGCACGGAGGGGGCGGCCACGGAGTGCCGCCCCTACAAAGATTCTGGTCTTGATTGAAGCAACTGTAGGGGCGGCACTCCGTGGCCGCCCCCTCCGTGCGCAGCAGGAATTCACGATGAACGCCGACGCCACAATCAACATCGGATCGACACACGCGATTTGTCAGGACTACGCGATTGCAAAGAATGGCTACGTGATCCTCTCAGACGGTTGCTCTTCCTCACGCGATACGGATATCGGCGCCCGGTTGCTTGTCAAAGCCTTGGACCAACGCCTGAGCACGACGACTGACATAGAAGAGCTGCACAAAGAATCCGCCCGCATAGCACTCGGCTGGGCCAGTATGCTCGGACTACCAGCTCAATCTGTAGACGCCACTCTGCTCAGTGTCCACGTCAAAGGCGCGGATTTGATCGTTGCCTGTTCCGGCGACGGCGTGATCATCCTCGAATCGCAATCAGGCGCTCTCGACGTGTACGCGATCTCGAGCCCTTCAGGCTATCCATTCTATCCGTCTTATGTGCATCAACCGGAGCGTCTCGCGGAGTTGGTCGCTAACAACCGTTGCACCAAAGAGATCAAAACCGCCGAGCGCGTAACCACCAGCGACTCACTCACCATCGCGTTCAAACTCAACGTCGCCGATTACAAATACGCCGCGGTCGCATCGGACGGCATCAACTCCTTCTTTCACACGGAACAAGCAACGACCGGCAAGCGACTCGAACCGCTCTCTCTGCCTGACGTACTCAGCGAATTCTGGTCATTCAAAAACTCGCACGGCGCTTTCGTCGAGCGTCGCATGAAACGGTTCAAAAAAGACACACAGCCTAAGGGTTGGCATCACGCCGACGATCTTGCAATCGGTGTGATTCACCTGGGAGAGGACCATGTTCGGCAAGGCGCTCAAGACGTACTGGAAAGGTGACGACTCGAGCAGTCGTTACTTCGTTCGGAGCAAAGGCGAGATCCGGCTGGGAAAAACCGAATTCAAAGCTCAGGGCGGGGAAGGTTCTGTTTATGTCAAAGGTTCGAACGCCTACAAGATCTACTCCGATCCGTCGCGCTGTATCACGCAAGCAAAGATCGACGAGCTCTCCGCACTGATCCAACCGAACATCATCCGTCCGCTGGAGTTGATAATCGACGGCCGGAACCGGCCAGTTGGTTATTCGATGCGCTCAGCCGGCAAGACCTATTCGCTCTGTCAACTTTTTCCCAAGGCCTTTCGCCAGAGAAACAATGTTACGCCGGATTTGATGCTGCGCCTTGTTCGTCAGTTACAAACAGGCGTATCGCACATTCATAGCCGCGGGATTCTGATCGTCGATCTGAACGAGATGAATTTCCTCGTTGCGTCCGACTTCAGCGAGCTCTTCTTCATCGATGTCGATAGTTATCAAACGCCATCGTTTCCTGCGACTGTGCTGATGGAGAGTGTCAGAGATCGACAGGCTAAGAGTTTTAGCAGCGACTCCGATTGGTTTTCGTTTGCGGTGGTTTCGTTTCAGATGTTTGTCGGGATTCACCCGTTCAAGGGGACGTATCCAGCCTTTCAGCACTTGCCTGACAACACGGCGAAACTCGATGCGCGCATGCGTGCGAACGTGTCAGTGCTGCACCCGGGAGTTTCGGTGCCGTCGGCTTGCCTGCCGTTTTCAGTTATCCCGCCGAACTATCTCGATTGGTACCGGGCAGTGTTTGAGCAGGGAAGACGCTTAGCGCCGCCGCAGGCCGTGCAGGCTGTAGTGTCGGTAGTTGGACCACCTGTGACTCAGGCGATTGCGAGTCGCAGGTTTGAGGTTCGGGAAGTTCGCGAATTCGACAGCGAGATCATCTGGTACAACGGCGTCATCACTGCAACCGAGCAAAGCGTCTATTTCAACGGGCGGCGATACGCGAGGCCGCCGTTTGACGTAAAGCTCATGATCACGCCCCGACGACAACATCTAATCGCTGCTTACCACGATGGAACTCACCTCCGATTTCACGATCTCACGATGGATCGTTTGATCGAGACTCAGATCGAAGGCGAGGATGTGATGCTCAGTCACGGGCAGCTCTACATCAAACAACACGAGCACATCTTTGCGATCGATTTTATCGAGCTGCCGAACAATCTGTTGCTGGGTTTAAGGCCAGTTGCAAATGTTATGATGAGCTCGACGCGGATGTTTGACGGCGTGGCGATTCAGAATTTGCTGGGTGCGAATTACGCTTCGATTCCGAGTCTCAGCGGCGGTTGTCATCAGGTTCGTCTGGCGGAGTTGGACGGCGCTCGGATCGTCAACGCAAAACTGTATCAGAACGTTCTCGTTGTTGTAGTCACGACCGCAGGACGATACGACAAGTACGTCTTTCGTTTCGCAAAGGACTTTGGCAGTTACGATGTTCGGAAGTCGCCGGATGTAATCACATCAGACATCGAGTTTACGGTGCTCGATACTGGAGTGGTCCTTCATCTCATCGACGATGACAAGTTGGAAATCTTCTCGAGCGCGAAAGACTCAACGAAGCTCAGCGTGCTTGAAGACGAGGCGCTGAAAGACGATCTCAAACTCTTCCACACAGGCAAGCAGGCCTTGATGGCCAAGGGACGCAAGCTCTACAAGTTCAAACTGGTGCCCTGAATTTGAGCGCGGACACAACTTACGGCAAGCAAGATCGCGGAAGCGCGGCTGCATACGAATCGTATTTCGCGGGCATGGATTCGTCGATGCAGCAGAAGGTGGCGCTGACGACGGCGCATTTTCCCGTGCGCGGGCGCATCGCGGACATGGGTTCGGGATCCGGACGCGGCACCTTCGATCTCGCGTCTTTGTACGACGGGCTGGAGTTGGTTGGCGTCGATATCAATCCGATTTCGGTCGAGCGTGCTCACGAAAAATTCAAGCGCGCGAATCTTTCGTACGTGGTCGGTGACATTTCGCAGATGGTGTTTCCCGCAAACTCACTCGACGGCATTCTCGATTCGTCGGTGCTGCATCACGTCACCAGCTTCAACAACTTCGACGTCAACCGCGTCCTTACAACTCTCGATAACCAGGTGGCCCAACTCAAACCGGGCGGCGTGATTGTCATCCGCGACTTTGTCATTCCGGATGGACCAGAGCATGTGTTCCTCGACTTACCGGTGACAGATGGCACAGCGGCGCTCTTCGAAATCTTTGCGCGCGAGTGGCGCAGCAGTGTGAATCCGGATGGTCCTGTGCCGTTTGCAGTGCTCGAATCGCCGCGCGATGGATTTGTTCGATTTCAACTGACATTGCGTGCGGCAGCGGAGTTTGTGTTGCGCAAGGATTACCGGGCTGACTGGGATACGGAGGTGTTGGAGGAGTACACGTATCTCAGCCAGGCACAATTCGAAGCTGCGTTTCGCGCGAGAGGTTTGCGAATCGTCACTTCGCGACCGCTGTGGAATCCGTGGATCGTGCGGAATCGTTTCGAGAAGAAGTTCTACCTGAGTGACTTGAACAATCGGCCGCTGCCGTTTCCGCCGACGAATTATTTAATCGTTGGCGAGAAAGTCGATGCGAGTGAGGGTGTTGAGTTGTATGAGTCGCGGAATGAAGTGCTGGCGGCGCCGAAGTTTCTGAAACTCTCCGGCTTTAGTCATAAAGAGACGGGTGAAGTGTGGGAGTTGGTTGAACGCCCGCATCAGACGATTGACGTTCTGCCGTGGATTGATGGCGACGGCCAGATTCTTGTGCTCGCGAAGAAGGACTTTCCGCGCCCGCTTGTTAATGCCTGTTCGGAGCAAGTGCGAATTGCGGGTGCTTCACTCTCCGGTTACATCACCGAACCGATTAGTGCGATTGTTGAAGGACCATCCTTCAATGATGCGGTGATGCGCGTACTGCTCGAGAGAACAAACCTGTCGGAAGCAGATCTGATCTCGATCGGTGAGGCGCATTCTTATTACACCTCACCGGGTGCGATTAATGAGCTCGTAATGGCGTGTCTGGTCCAGGTACGGCCGCAGGCATCGGTTAGTTCGTCTTCTCCTAATTACACGTCGTTCAAGAGCGCCGGCACAGTGCGTGAGCTCGATGCCCAGCAGGTACTGCGTGCCAGTCACGTGGGTGGAATGTTTGACGCGCGTCTCGAGATCAATATCTATCGTTTGCTTCACGAGCTCGGGCGATCTTGTGGTCCATGGATTGGTGCGCCGATCAAGTTGTCGGAGCAAGCGTTTGAGATTGACTCGGAAACCGATGTTCTTTCGGTGTCGCCTCACAGCGCGTTTGAGTCTTGTGAAGTATCTGCTCCGCGGTTCCTTTCGATCCGAGAGGGCACGTTTCTCGAGCGCACGCGATCAGGTGAAGTCATCTCGGAAGTTGCGTTTGAGTATGTCGTACCGCAAAAACTGAGTGTCAGCACAGTTACTGTCATACCGGCAGTGAAAACTCAACGGAGCACGTATGTGGGCGTGGAGTTGCACGACCTTCCCGCGGTGCAATCCTTCGCAGGCAGCTCGCGCATCCTGACGATTCCCTCCTGGCGTCTCCCGCTTTCGTTGCGGAGCATCGGAGAACTGCCGGTCTTCATAGCCGCTGCGCTGCAACGCGACTTCGCTCTCACTGTTCGCAACACATGGGAACTGGGCGGCTCATACTTCTCCAGCCCCGGCGTGACACCCGAAGTCGTCTATCCGTTTGTTGTCGAAGTCGACGCGACCGATACCCCCTCATCACAACTACATTTTGTCGACTGCGATATTCTCAAGCTCGATCACCTTCATGACGCCCACCTTCTCATCGCCACCTATCGCTTGCGCCACGCGCTTGGGTTGTAACGTGCTTAAGCTCCGGTCATTTGACTCTTTAACCAGTCGCGCGCGAAATTCCAATCGCGTTCAACCGTCGACTGTCCGATATCCAAAAGTTCCGCTGTTTGAGCAAGAGTTAGACCTATAAAAAAGCGACATTCGACGATTTTTGCTTTTCGTGGATCCATGGCAGCGAGCTTTGTCAGAGCCGCGTCGAGCAGCAGTATTTCTTTGGGTGTCTCATCAGGTATGTCCATATCATCGACGTCAACGTAATCAGCGTGCTGTGTTCTTCTTGCCTCATCCACAAGCACCTGGCGCATGCGCTTGGCCACGAATCCGTAAAACTGCGCTCGGTTTTCCCAACTAATGTTCTCTCGAATCAGTTTCATCAATGCTTCATTGACGAGTGCGGTGGTTTGCAGGATATTGCCGGGTTTTTCGTTGCGCATGTAGTGGCGCGCAAGTTTTCTGAGTTCCTTGTCGACGAGGGGAATCAGCTTGTCCAGCGCTTGCATATCACCCTTGCCCCACGCTTTTAGAAGTTCTGTGATTTCGTGCATCGGGAACACCTCAACAAAGTAATGAAATAGCGGTTCAAGCCATTACATTTGGAGCCGCTAACTGTTGTCAGCGGTGACCTCCATGTATAGAATGCGCGCCGCAACTAAGGCCCAGGCACCACACAACCTCTAGTTTGCCGCTCGACTGCCCGCCCAGGAGACAACTGAATGAAGCCGCCAAACTGGGATCGTCTTCAGGACATCTATCATGAGGCCCTGGCGAAACCTGAGTCTGAGCGCAGCGCGTTCGTTGCAAACGCATGTGGCAACGATCTCGATCTCTTGCGGCAAGTCAACTCGCTTCTTAAGGCAAACGATGCAACCGGTGGGATTCTTGAAGCTCCCGTTTTCGAGATCAATGCGCCAGAAAATCTCGTAGGTCAGACGATTGATGGACGCTATTTCATCGAACGGGAGCTTAGTCCAGGTGGGATGAGTCAGGTTTATTTAGCGCTCAACCGACGGTTACAAGATCAGCGGGTTGTGATCAAGGTCCTTTCACATGAGTTGGTCCAGGATTCGTACGCGCGCCAGAAGTTTGAACAGGAAGTAGAGGCACTGCTACGCATCGATCATCCGAATGTGGTCCGCGTAAAGGATACTGGGAAACTGAATGACGGCACGCCATACATCGTGATGGCCTACGTAGAAGGTGAAACGCTGCGATCACAAATCACGAACGACGGAATGGACCTGAAACGTGTGGCATCGATTCTCAAACAGATTGGTGCAGCTCTTACGCACGTTCACGAAAAGGGGATCTTTCATCGAGATCTCAAGCCGGAGAACATCATACTAACAGGCGGTGATGATTCGGTCGTGCTCGTGGACTTTGGCATTGCAAAAGTCAGAGACTCACGCATCGCTGAACCTACCGTAACTGGCGTATCGGCCGGAACGCTCCTGTACATGTCTCCCGAGCAGCTTCGAGGTGAAGAGGTCGGTGCCGCCGGTGACATATATGCGATGGGACTAATCGCCTATGAAATGATTACCGGCCGGAGACTGTTCAAGCCCTCCTCAGCTCCGCACATGTTGGCGTTGCAGGAAAAGGGACTGCGCAAACATCTCCCGGAGGAGGTATCTGCAAAAGCAGAACGTGTACTGCGTCGTGCACTTAAGTTTGACCCGAGAGCTCGATACCAAAGCGCAAGTGAGTTTAGTGACAACCTGGCCCATGCACTGCTCGAACCGCAGGTGCGACCGGCAAATCCCATGCGATGGGCAAAAGTTGCGGGCGTTTTGGTTATCCTCGGGCTGCTGGGTTATGGCCTTTATTGGATTCTTGATGGAAAGGATGGTCCAAAGAATCACTCTTTCACATACTCGCTGATGGTTCAAAAGGTCCGCGACGGACAGGACTACCAGGAGCCGTTCCCGTCAAATGGCGAAGAGACATTTGAGAATGGCTACAAGTTCCAGCTTAACGTACTTACTCCCGTCCCTGCCTATCTTTACATCTTCCGTCAAGGACCATCTCAGTCAAGCGATACTAATTTCACCATGATTTATCCCAACCGTACTACGAACGATGGAGCAGCGTCGCTTGGCGCGAATCAACCGATTCAGTCGGAGTGGATGACTTTCACCGGTCCGGCAGGCGATGAAAACTTCTGGATGATCTGGTCACTCACACCCGTGCCTCAATTGGAGTCTGCCAAGATTGAGGCGCTTGCTGATCCTCGTGGCGGATTAACTGGTCAGACTTTGGTGAGCGTGAAAGAATTCCTGCAAACGCAACCGCTCGCTACGATTTACCATTACAAGGCTGATAAAACCGCTAAGCCCCGTGGAAAAGGCGACATGTTAGTCGCGCTCGCGCAATTCAAACATCGGTAACTCCCACCTCACTTCCAACCCCACAAAAAATATTTCCTTTTTCGTGACGAGATCTGCGTCGTTTCTGCGCCAGTCCAGTTAGAGGTGGTTACACGAACTGCAGCGGAGGACGCAATGACAGAAAAGGTCCGAATACTCTTTTTATCAGCGAACCCATGGAACACCAGCCGCATTCTCGTCGACGAAGAGGCCCGAGAAGTCTTCGAGCGTCTCAACGAAGGTCCATACCGCGAGCGCTTTGAGCTCTTTAACTATCCCGCAGCGAGACCTGGCGATCTACAGCGACTGCTGCTCGGATATCGTCCCCACATCGTTCACTTCAGCGGGCACGGTAGCAAAGGACACCGGATCCTCCTCGGCGGAATGCATGGTCGTGGTAAGACGGTGGACCAGGAGGGACTGACAAAAGTATTCGCACTCTACAACAGCCACGTGCGACTCGTTTTGCTCAACGCCTGTTTCACGAAGGCGCAGGCTCAGTCGATCTCTCAAGTCGTTAATTACTCCATCGGCACCGGCCGCGGAATTGGCGACAAGGTAAGCGTGGCGTTCGCGGGCGCATTCTATCGCGCGCTTGGCTTCGGTTGGTCCATCCGCAACGCTTTTGAGTCAGCAACTGCGGAACTCGCGTTAACAAAGCTTCCGCGCTCGCGCGCTATCGAGCTTTTCGTACGCAGCGGACTCAGTGAAAACGATCAGTTTCCGCAGCTCAACAACCATCGCATCCAGGAAGGTTCAAGCCGGCCGCAGGTGTGATTCGATCAAGCGACGACATCACATCCGACAGGTGAGTTGTGCCCGGTGACTGCGGCGCCGCGCGCCTAAATAAAGGAGAACGTCATGCCCAGTAACAAAACAAAGCAGATCAAAATGGAAGAGAATTTGATCTCGAAGCCACAGTCTGGTTCCTCCCACAAGGCACCGGGTACCCGAATCGGTACGCTGTTTGACTGGAGAGAAGGCTCGAGCAATTCCGAAAAGAACCGTCGCGGTCACACGATCCGGGATGGCCGGTAATCGGCGTTGTTCCAACCGTTATGGAGAAGGTGGCTCGTGTGGGCTACCTTCTCTATAGACCTTCTCGTTACAACATCCGATAATGTGCCGTGTTTGCGTGACCAGGGAAGCTCAGCCCAGAGAATGACAAACAGACGCAGAACCACAGCAGCCGGCCTCTCGATCGTATTCTTCCTCTCGATCGGGGGAACAGCGCTCGCCCGTACTCGTGAGAACGACAACGAGGCTCAACAAGCGCTGGCGCAAGCTGAAGTGCTGCGAACCAGTTGGACCGAAACATCATTGCGCCAATCCGCGGAGCAGTTTGAAAAGGCGGCGCGAATCTGGAGATCTCTTGGCGATTTCAGCCACGCCTCGGTAGCGACATTGAAATCCGGTGACGCTTACTTTGATCTAAGCGAGTATCGCGAAGCTCTCAAGCGATATCAGGATGCCGTAGTCCTGGCATTAAAGAAACAAGACTGGCTAACGGAAGCAAGAGCGTCGACTCAGTTGGCGCGAGTTGAGATCTATCTTGGCCACAACGATTTCGCGCAGAAGCACATAACCAGAGCGCTCGATCTACTCAAATATGATCAGCGTAATCTCACTCCCGCCGCGAAGAGTGCTTATGGTGAAGCACTCACTACGCTGGGCGAGTTGGCCCAGGCAAGAGGCAACTTTAAAAAAGCGTTAACTCATTTCGAGGAGGCGCCGAAGTCTCTGGATGACGATCTCAATGGTCAAGCACGCGCACATCTATTCACCGGGTACATAAAAGGAAGCATAGGTACTCTTGACAAAGCATCAGCAGAGATTACTGAGGCGCTAAAGTTATACCAGGCAGCAAACAACCGGGCCGGAGAAGGTCAGGCGCTTTCCGCGCTGGGATTAGTCTACTTACAGAACGGAGACTACACCCACCCCATTCAGCTAAACGAGTCCGCTCTGAAAATTTTTCGTGCAATCGGTGATCGACACAGCGAAGCCATAGCGAACAACTCACTAGGACAGGTCTATGAGCTAATCAATGAAAAGCTGTTAGCTCTTGAGCATTATCAGCGGGCGTTGCATCTCTTTGACGAGGTGGGCGCCGTGAACGGGAGCGCACCCACTAACTGCCTCGTCGCAGGCGTATACCTTCGCAACAACGATCCTGACCAGGCGCTCACGTATTACAAACGCTGCTTGAACTTGAGCCGCATGGCGGGGATGGTCCGACATGAGGTCCACGCACTTACCCAAATCGCCAATCTTTATGTTGCTCAGCATCGTTTCGACTTAGCTCTCGCACAACCTCAAAAAATACAAAAATTCTTCGAGCGCATCGGAGATCGACGCGGGCTAGAGACAGCATTCAGCCTATACGGAGACCTCTTCTTTCAAACCGGGCAAAAGCAAGAAGCCGCTGAGGCGTACCAGCGAGTCCTCTCTTTAAGTGAGCAGATCGATGACAAAGACGCCCAGATCTCAGCGCTTTATAGTTTGGCCCGCACTAACGTGGCTCTTGGTGCTCCTGAAGTTGCGCTCCCTTTTATTCAAAGCTCACTCAAGCTCATAGAAGATTTGCGCTCGGACGTGGCCAGTCCGGAGTTTCGCTCCTCTTACTTCTCAGGCGTCCAGCAGCATTACGAGTTATGCATAGAAATTCTGGCTCAGCTTGAACGGCTTCATCCAGGCAAGGGTTTTGACGCAGACGCGCTGCTGGTGAACGAGAAGAGGCGGGCACGTTTGCTGCTCGATCTTGTCACTGAATCACGCGCGAAAATTCGTGAAGGTGCTTCGAGGGACCTGACCGACAAAGAGATCGAATTAAGAGGACTCATTCGCGCGCAGGCCGAGTATCAAATGGATCTGGCCTCGACCAAAAGAGATCCGGCCGAGCTTGCACAGGCTGAGAACCAGTTGGCTGAACTCAAGGCGCAATATCAGCAGGTTGAAGCTCAGTTGAGACAACAGAATCCGCACTTGTCGACACTCGAACAGTCGGCGCCGTTAAGTCTGGACCAGATCCAGAAGGAATTGCGCGATAGCAACTCGATGCTTTTGGAATATTTCCTCGGAGGTGAACGGAGTTACTTGTGGGCCGTCACGTCCGATTCGTTTCGGATGGTCGACTTGCAGGACCGCAGGACCATCGAAGACGCTGCGCGCGAGCTCTATGCGTTGATTACGGCGCCACAAGGAGTCGAAGGGCAGACCACTGACAATTATCAGGCGAAGATCGATGCAGCACGTAAAGATCTCGATCAAAAGAGAAGGCAACTGACTGATATGCTGTTTGGACCTGTTTCGGGACAACTGGGGAACAAGCGACTTGTTCTGGTAGTCGAGGGAGCATTGCAGTCCGTTCCGTTTGCAGCGTTGCCATCGCCCGTCGGGTCAGGAAGTCCGTTAATCGAAACGAATGAAATCGTTTTTGAGCCGTCGATTTCGGCTCTCATGGCGATCCGTAACAACCGGCCGCAGCACGCCAGCTCACCCAACAAACTCGTTGCTGTCATCGCTGATCCGGTCTTGAGTCGCAATGACGATCGAGTTCAGAGCGAATCACTCGCACCCGCAACCGCTTTGGCATCGACCGACAAAACACAGACTCCGGAAACGACCAGAGACGCCCGGTTAACCCGACTCGCACATGCTTCAGAAGAAGCTGATGCAATCTCTGCTGTCGCACCGTGGTTCACAACGATGGTGGCGAAAGGTTTTGACGCCAGCCGTGAAACTGCGATGAGTCCGGAAGTCGGTCAATACCAGATCGTTCACTTCGCTACTCACGGTTTTGTCGACACTGAACACCCCGAGCTCTCTGGAATCGTTCTCACAATGGTCGATCGCAACGGCGCGAAGACAGATGGTTTGATGCCGCTGCACGACATTTACAGCCTGGATCTCTCTGCTGAGCTTACAGTGTTGAGCGCGTGTCAGACTGCGATAGGAAAAGACATCAAGGGAGAAGGATTTGTCGGACTCAGCCACGCCTTCATGTCCGCTGGTTCGAAGAGTGTGGTGGCGAGTCTCTGGAAGGTAGACGATCGCGCGACCTCTGTTTTGATGCGTGATTTCTATGACGCGATGTTGCGGCAGGGCCTGTCGCCGGCAGCGGCACTGCGATCCGCTCAACTGAAGATGAGGCGAGACAAGGGCTTGAGCGCGCCGTACTATTGGGCCGGGTTCGTGTTACAAGGTGAGTATACGAACCGAATCGCCGTCGATCATCACTCATCGTTCCGCGTTTCTTTAGCGCTCTTGTTTTTGCTGAGTCTAGTTACAGCCGGTGTGCTGTTTTTTCAAAGACGGAGTCGCCGGATTTCACCAACGCAGTCGAGCTGAACGGAATAACGCGGACATGGCCCGAGGTTCGTCAATCCCACCCGAAAGTTTTGAGGAGATTCTCGCCTGGCTCAATCCCGATCGTGACGCGGCCGGCACGATGTATGTCCAGCTTCGCGAGGACCTCGCGAAACTGTTCCGGTGGCGCAGGTGTGCCGACCCCGAGGGACTGACTGATGAAGTCTTCGATCGCGTTGCGAAAAAGGTCCAGGAAGTAAAGCCATCATACGTGGGTGATCCGCGAATCTATTTTTTTGCGGTCGCAAACAATCTCATCAAAGAAAATTTCAGGAATGTCAAGACTTACGCTTCGTTGGAAGACATTAACCTGTCGCGGCAACTAACAACTGAAGGCGAACAAGACGACGCAGACATCCATGATTGTCTGGATACGTGTTTGCGGAAGCTCAGCAGTGAGCAACGGGAGTTGATCGTCGAGTATTACGCGAAAGAGAAGCAGGTGAAGATCGATCACCGCAGCGAACTGGCCCGGCGGTTTGGGATATCCGTTGAGACTCTGCGCGTCAGGGTCTTTCGGATTCGTAGTTCACTCGAGGAATGTATCGAGCGCTGTCTTGAACGTAAGTTGCAAGGAAGATGAAACGTATTGATTGAAATTTCATTGTAAGCGAATGGGGACAGCTGGAGGGAGCGCCCATGAATGATGAAACAGCAACTGACGCATTGTTGCGTGAGTTTCTACTGGGCAAGGTCAACGACGAAGAGCGGCAGCGAATTGAGAGTCTGTTCTTAAACGATCCTCAATCGAGAGAGAGAGTTCTGGGTGTTGAGCAGGATCTGATTGAAGATTATCTGGAGGGCGCGCTCAGCAGTGACGATAAAGAGAGATTCATTTCGCGTTACGCGCAGACGCCTGAACAGCGGCGCAAGCTAAGAATCACAAAGTCCATCAAAGATTGGGCCATGACCGAGGCAGCGGCAGCTCAAACCGCGCCGGCGAAAATTTCGTATTGGAGTCGTCTGCGTGAGCGGCTTCGTTCGAAGCCTGCGTTTGTGATTCCGCTTGTAGTAACTGCGCTGGTTGTGATCGTTGTTGCGGCTATTTGGCTCGGCAGACGAGCGCAGCATTCAGCTATCGAGCAAGAGCTAGCCCAAGTCAACACACCTTCGAATTCACAGGGACTGCCCGTTTCGTTAGAACTCCCGCCCGTGACATTCCGAGGCGCCGCATCACAGACGCTGAACACGCGCCCCCAGAGTGGAGTTGTGGTACTCCGTCTTATTTGGATCCAACCGGAACGCTATCCGCGTTACCAGGCGACGATTGGTCGTGTTGGTGAAAATGAATCGCATACAGTTCCAAATCTCCAACCGGAAAGCAATGGTAACGCGATTCTCATAAAGCTGCCCGCACACATGCTCAGCAAGGGAACATACCAAATAACCCTCACCGGCCTCGCCGCCAATGGATCTTCGAGTCTTGCCGAAGAGTACACGTTCAACGTCGGCGGTTAAGGATTCCTCACCCAACAAACCAGCAAAAAATTGTAGGTAATGTTTCATAGGGCGTTTCCATTATGGATAGGTCCAGACCTAACAATCGAAACTTTCTATGGATGAATCTATGGATGAAATTGCCATGTCCTCACCGGTGATCTTGAAGAATGACCAGCAACCTACCCTTGAGAGTCCCGCGCAGAAGTCTTCCGCTGCGGCCCCGAAATGGGAAACAACCGCACGCGAGCGGATGAAAGCGGCGCTAAAGAAGTTCAGTAAGCCGTTGGCCGATCTTGTCGCTCGAGATGCCAACGAAGGCGACACGCGCCTCTTAGTGACGGACATGCTTTGCGAGGGATTTGGTTTCGATAAGTATTCCGAGTTGACTACAGAGTACAGGGTCAAGGGTGAGTTTGCCGATTACGGTATCCGCCTCGATAAAGACTTGATTGCCTTTCTGGAAGTTAAACGCGTTGCGACGAAACTCGCTGCGAAGCACCTGCGCCAGGTTGAAACGTATGCGGTTAACGAAGGCGTCGAGTGGGTCATCCTTACCAGCGGAGTTGTTTGGCAGGTCTATCACATAACAGGTGGGCTACCCATCGTTGTGGATCTCGCTCTCGACGTAGATCTCTTCGGTGACGACACGTCGGCGCAAAAAGCAAACCAGCTTTACTACCTGAGCAAAGAGTCACTGAAGCGACGCCAAATTGATTCGCTGTGGCAGGCGAAGCGCGCTACGTCTCCGAAATCGTTAGCAAAGGTTTTGTGTTCGGATAATGTCGTCACAGCAATTCGAAAGGAGCTGAAGCGGACGACAGGGCAGTCGGTTACGGAGCCAGAAGTCGTACGGCTTCTGAGTGACACTGTCCTTCGCCCTGAATGCCTGGGAACAAAGTAGCGATGTTTCGATATCGGTGGACGTCCATTCTCCTGTTTGTTCTATTGGTTTGGAACATTCCTGTTCACAGCGATGGGAAACCGCGGGGAAGTTATTCGAGATCCTGGCGCAGAGAGAACTGCTGATGCTTGACCTCAACCCTCTAATGAAAAAAGCTGCAAACCATTACCAGAGAACCCTCACATGGACGTGCCTATTCGAATAAAGCGTGCAGTATTGCAGGCCGATATGCTTTCACCGAGAAAGCCCGTATTGAAATGGAAATCGATAATTTGACGGAATTAGATGTCGCCGAATCTATACTCAACGCAGTCGTTATTTACAAGAGAAACTTCGGTCAACCGAGGGCGGCGCTTATGGCGTCTGTGACAAGATCACCTACAAAGGATTCAACGGCGCAACTCGTGTTCTCCGCATTTCCAAGAGCTCGCTCGGTTCTGCATTGCGCTCCGGCTATTCACTGACCACCGCATACAATTTGTTTCCCGGTCTATCTGGCGACGGCATCAACAATTACAACCCGACAGTCGTCTCCTCGGTGTGGCTGCCGGATGCTGACGGCGTAACTCGGCGCTATCAGTTTCAGTACAACAACTACGGAGAGTTGGCGCGCGTGGTGCTGCCCACCGGAGGCGCGTATGAATACGACTACGGCGGCGGCACGACTGATACTGCCGGCGGCGCCGGTGTGCTCGGCGCCTATCCCAGTTTTCAGATTTACCGTCGCATAAGGGAGCGACGCGTGTATGGCGACGGCTCGAACCTGACGAGCCGCGCTACGTACAGCCTTCCTGAAACTCAGAGCGGCGGAGGGATCTCGACGGTTGGATATGTGACGTGCAGCAGTTTGACGCGAGCAGTAATCTGCTGGCCAAGTCAACCACTATTTCCAGGGTCCGGGAGCGGCGCCGAGTTTGTCGCAGGCGCCAAACCTGCTGGCGCCGCTCGGAAGAGAGATACACCCACAGATTGTTCCGGATGATTTAACGCCTCCCATATCTCCGGACGACACAACTGCCTTTGTGAAGCTTCGTCCAAAACATTACCTTGGAACTGACCTTGTCTCGAAACTTGATCTCCTAAACCTGAGTAAACCGGGTAAATACTCTGTGTCCGCTGAGTATCATTCTCCTATCTTGGGCACAGAGGTCAAGCTAAGTCCCTTTTGGGGGAAAGACAAAGGGACGATAAAGTCCAACGTCGTGTGGATCGAAGTTGTCCGATGAGCGGCATGACTGGCATAGTCGCCGGAGTGCTTTGGACTTATCTTGTGGGCGCGATGGCTTGGCCCCCATTTGGGGGCATTCAGTTTTGGAGTGCTTTTGTGTTTGAAAACTCTTTTGTGTTTGAAAACTCTTGACACGAGCTCCGATGTTTTTCTTAGCAGGAGGTCCCTGACCTTGCAGAATCTCAAGTGCAAGTAAGTATCCAGAGCTTCTGGCCCTCTACAGACTCTTGGTGAGAGTCGCATACTACGGAAAACCACAAGCGAAAATCCTTATGCTATAGTCGTCGCACCCCTCCAAAAAAGAAGCGGGCCGACTTGTGCGTGACCACGAAGCCGACCCTTAACCCTCAACCTTCCGTAGAAAGGATGAAGATTATGGCTAATGATACTAGCGCAACAACGCGCGGAGAAACACCTCACGCAAACCGAACAACCAGGACCAATACCATCATGAACGCTCTGAAACGCAGAGCGCAGGCAGTTCTGAACGACGCGTCCATCGACGCTCATACGCGAGCGATTATCCGGTACGCGATGGAGATAAACGATCCGTGGCTTGCCGAACTCGTGAAGCGGGCCGATGCAGGTGAAACTATCGTCGATGCTCATGGCTTCCTGCAGATTCCTCAGACGGAATGATTGAGGCGGCAGATTAACGCCGATGTACACAGATCTGATCTGAGTACATCGGCGTAAGATATACTCCCTGCATGCCCGTTCACGAATTCGATCTCGCCATTCTCCTCCGCAATCTTGACGACGACGCTTTCCTCGCGGAGGCGCTGCTGTTTCCGGAGGTTTCGCGGTTTGGGGATGATCCGGAAAAATTAGAACGAGCGGTTATCAAGAATGCGATTCGCATTGTTGAAGCTGAAGCCCTGTCAAGAGTGTGGACGCGACTGAAACCGGCCGGCCTCGAATCGTTTGAACTCAACCTAACTCTCGATCCACCTGCGAAACGCCTGAGCTGGCGCGAGGCGATTGAACTTAAGCTTGACGTCATCCGGTGGAGTCAAGGCGACTCCGCGCACATCGTGCTCATACCTGCACTCGGAATCGAGGTGTTAAGCACAAAATTAGTGAATCAGACTACGATGCTGCAACGACACGCGCGCGCGGAGTTGCATCGTCGTGGCGTACTCGGAAATCTTCTGAGCCTCATTTTGCTGGACCGTTCGCGCGGGTTGACCGTCGTCCCGGCTTCTTTTGACGCAGCGATTCGCAGCCCAAAGCAAGTCATGGCAAGCCTTGGCAAGACAGAGCCAAAAAAATCCACGCTCGAACAAACAGCCGTCAACCTCACCACCGAGAAACTCAGTCCGGCCTTCGAAGTCGATGAAGTGGTTGAGAAACTGGCTGAAGCTCTTGTTGGCCCAGCAGCTTCCAGCGTCCTGCTTGTCGGTAAAGCCGGGGTAGGGAAGACTGCCGTGGTCCATGAGCTTGCTCGCCGGAGGGGACGTTTCGGTTTGAGTGCGACTCCATTCTGGTCCACCAGTGGCGCGCGCCTTGTGGCCGGCATGACCGGCTACGGAATGTGGCAGGAGCGTTGTGACTCATTGTGGCAGGAAGCGGAGAAATCAAATGCCATCGTGCACTTCGGGAACCTCGTGGAACTGGTCGACACCGGAAAGAGCGAACACAACACGCAGGGTTTGGCCAGTTTCTTTCGCCAGCGTTTTGCTCGCCGCCAGGCCCTCGCCATTCTTGAATGCACGCCCGAACAACTGTCGGTGATCGAACGTGAAGATCCGGGTACTCTAAAAGTTTTTCGTCAACTAACGATCGAGGAGCCTTCACCCGAAGCCAGCCGTAAGATCCTGAAACGTTTCGCTGAAGCGTTTCCACTTAGTACTGCGAAGACCAACAAGAGCAAACGACGAATTGCGCTCCAATCGCGATGTCAGATCACCGATCCGGCGCTGGATTTGCTCGACCGGCTGCATCGTCGCTTCGCCGGTTATTCAGCTTATCCAAGCCGGCCACTTCGTTTTCTCCGCGGATTACTACAGAGTCATCAACCCGAGATCACGAACGGTGAAGTAATCACCGCCTTCGCCGCCGAGACCGGACTGCCCTTGTTCTTACTTGACGATCACGTCGCCTTCGATACCGAGAACGCAGCCAAGTGGTTTGATGAACGAGTCATCGGACAGTCCGCTGCAGTCCGTTTGATTGTCGAGCTGCTCGCCACTGTGAAGGCTGGGCTTACACGTCCGCGCCGTCCGATCGCATCGCTGTTGTTTGCTGGTCCAACCGGCGTCGGCAAAACCGAGATGGCGAAGTCACTCGCCCGCTTCTTTTTTGGCGATGAAAGCAGGATGGCGCGTTTTGATATGAGCGAGTACGCCGACGCGCTCGCTGTAACTCACCTGGTCGGGAGCGCTACGGGCAGTGAAGGCACGCTCACGTCACGCATACGCGAGCAACCATTCAGCGTCGTTCTGTTTGACGAGTTTGAGAAAGCGCACCATTCGTTCTTCGACTTACTCTTACAAACACTCGGCGACGGGCGACTCACTGATGGGCGCGGACGCATTGCAGATTTCACCAATTCGATTGTTGTGATGACTTCCAACCTGGGTGCCGAGAAGTTTCGACGTCCACGCGCAGGGTT